>Ga0335082_10004231_pt1 | contig 15642 bp, 14 predicted proteins | sample Lox_Sample_41_FD_206718 | JGI IMG/M metagenome (GOLD analysis project Ga0335082, IMG submission 206718) | Soil microbial communities from Loxahatchee National Wildlife Refuge, Florida, United States - Lox_Sample_4.1 | ecosystem: Environmental > Terrestrial > Soil > Wetlands | place: USA...
CAATGGGCGAATTTCGACCCGGCGACGCAGCAGTTCGTTCTTGCCAAGAACGGCGACTTCTATAGTGAAGCGCTGATTCACCCGGATATGAACGATTTCGCGCCGAGGGTTGGCTTTGCCTATTCGGTGACACCGAAAACCGTGATCCGGAGCGCGTACGGGATCTTCTACAACCACAGCAATCGCCAGGGCCGCGAAGGCCTGCTGGGATTCAACCCCCCGTTCATCATCCTTGGCGACCTCAATATTACCGGCAGCGGGAACCTGCTGGCCAGCCAGGCGAACTTCCAGCTTCAAAACGGCGTCCCCGCCGGTATCGTTGACATCAATAAAGTGAATCTGACGACGGTGGCGCGCAAGGCTCAAGATCCATTCCAGAGGTCGCCGTACGTGCAGCAGTGGAACTTCTCGGTTCAGCAAGAAGTGGCCAAGGATCTGGTTCTGGACGTCGCGTATGTCGGAAACAAAGGCACCAAGCTGCCCGCGTTCAGCAATCTGAACCAGGTCGGATTTACGTTCAATCCCACAACTGGCGCGCCAGTTACGACCACTCGTCCGCTGTCCACACTCGGACTCAACGGCGACATTCAGGTTGAGCGCGATATGGCCAACTCCAATTTCAATTCGTTACAAGCACGATTGGAGAAACGATTTTCGGGTGGGCTTTCGCTGCTCAGCTCCTACACCTGGGGCAAGGCCCTGACGAATGCTCCGGATCACCTGTCCACCAGCGGTGTGGGCAACGGCGTCGATGTGGGGATTTACAAGGAGCCACAGAATCCCTACGACCGGCGGCACGAATACGGTCCGGCGGAGTTTGACGTGCAGCAGCGCTTTGTGACGTCGGCAGTCTGGCAGTTGCCGTACGGGCATGGCCGCAAATTTGGCGCCAATACATCGAAGGGCGTCGACTACATTCTGGGTGGCTGGGAGTTCTCCCCGATTCTCACTGCGCAAACCGGGTTAGCTCTGACCATTAATCAACCGGAGTTGCTGAGCTTGGGCGGCGAGAGACGTAGCCGTCCCAATCGGATTGGTAACGGCACACTGCCCGATAGCCAACGGACCGTGGATCGGTATTTCGACACTAGCGCCTTTGTTGCGTTGCAGACCGATCCCACCAAAGTGGGATTTGTGCCGAATCAGGCTTTCGGAAACTCGGGCATCGGCATTCTGCGCGGTCCGGGCCTGGTGGATTTCGATTTCAACCTGAACAAGACTTTCGCCATCACGGAACGGGCCGCGGCCCAGCTCCGCGCCGAGTTCTTCAACTCACTCAATCATCCGAATTTCGGTGTGCCCGGCATCCTGCTCGGCGCCGGATTCGGGCAGATTACGGCGACCTCTACGGAAGCTCGGATTATTCAGTTTGCTTTGAAGATCAAGTTTTGAGCTTCTAGTGATTTCGAACGAGGGGCTCATGGTATAGCCCCTCGCGATCTTCTATACACCAGCGACTCGCCGCAGATACTCGCGGCTGCGCGCGGCGCTGGCCATCGGATTCGTTCCTGGGATTGTCGGGTCGACGTCCTGCTCAAACACAGCCCAACCATCGAAGCCGCCTTGGTTCAATTCGCGAATGACCGCGGCGATGTCCACTGCGCCTTGTCCCAACTCGCAGAAAACTCCTCGGCGGATAGCGTCGAGATAAGCGACTTTGTGGCGGCGGACGTCCGCGAGAACTGTCGGGCGGACGTCCTTGAGATGAAGGTGCCAGGTGCGGCTTGCGTGCATGCGCGCGAAGGCCACGGGGTCGCCACCGCCGTAAAGGTAGTGGCCGGTGTCGAAACAGACGCCCAACAACGAAGGGTCGGTGAGATCCAGCAAGCGCTGCAGCTCTTCAGGCGTCTCGATGAATGTGCCTGCGTGGTGATGAAAGGCGCTGCGCAGACCGAGCTGCTTGGCCTCTTTGGCAATAGCGGTGACGATATCCGCCGCACCTTCCCATTGGCTCTGATTGAAACCATCTTCCGGCTTGGCGCTGCCGGCGATGTCCATTCGCCTTGGATTCATTTCGTCGGCAAGCACAAGGTACGGCGCACCTCCCGCCGCAAGCAAGCGCGCCACTTCCATTGCCGAGCGCATCGCTTCAGGATGCCGGCTGCGGTGACCGAGCGGCAGGGGCACGAATGCACCCAACAGCGTGAGGTTGCGCTTGTTTAATTCGGCTTTCAGCGTCGCGGGGTCGGTGGGCAGGAATCCGTAAGGGCCAAGCTCGGTTCCTGCATACCCGGCCTGGACCATCTCGTCAAGAACTTCTCCGTAGGTCTTCTGTCTGGCCCAACCTTCCACTTCCATGATTCCCCAGCTGACCGGGGCGGTTGCGATACGTACAGGCATTGCACTCCTTAACTAAGTATTGACTTTCGCGCTCCCGACAGCAGCCCTTTGGCGCAGCACGTCGACCCACACTGCGATGACGATGACGGCGCCGATGATCACCGTCTGCCAATACGCCGAGACGTCGAGCAGAGTCAGTCCATTGCGCAACACACCGATGATCAGGGCGCCGACCAGCGCGCCGCTAACAGTTCCGACGCCGCCAAAGAAGCTGGCACCGCCGATGATTACCGCGGCGATAGAATCCAACTCCGCGCCGGTTCCAGCGAGTGGGAAACCGGAATTCATTCTTCCGGCGAGCACGATTGCACCCACCGCGGACATGAAGCCGCTCAACGCGTATACGGAATTAAGGCGCGCATTGACGGGTACTCCCGACAGCAGTGCCGCCTGCTTGTTTCCGCCGATGGCGTAGATGTCACGACCGGGCGTGGTGCGCGTCAGGAAAAGATGGAACAGTACGCAGAAGATGATGACTACCAGGATGGGCACGGGGAGAAAGGTTACTGCCCCCGCACCCCAGAAGCGAAATCGTGCCGGAAGTTCGGAAATCGCAAAGCCGCCGGAGAGGACCAGCGCGAGTCCGCGGGCCACGTTCATCATCCCGAGCGTTGGTATGAAGGGATGCGGTAGGTGGAGTTTTGTGAGCAGGAGTCCATTCACAAGACCCAAACCCGCACCGGCGGCGAGGCCGGCCGGAATGACAATCCATACCGGGACCCCGGCCTTCAGAAGGTAGGCGACTAAAACGCAGCAGAATCCGAGGATCGATCCAACCGACAGGTCAATGCCTGCGGTGATGATCACTACCAACTGGCCTAGTCCGAGCAAGGCGTTCACGGCGGACTGACGGAAGACGTTCACGAGGTTATCGACCGTTAGAAAGTGTTCGGACGTGATACTCAGCACGATGCACATCGTCGCCAGGCCGAGCAGGGGACCGAAGCGCCGCAGCATTCCAACGAGCATTCCTTCGCGAACAGTGCTAGTGGGGTCGTTCATTGGACTTTAGCTCCGTCGCCAGGTGCATAATGCGTTCGTCGCTCATTTGCTCACGCGAGAGTTCGCCGGACATTCGTCCACGGTGCATCACGATCACGCGATCCGCGAGCCGCAGCACTTCTTCCATTTCCGAGGAGGCAAACAGAATGGCAGCGCCGCGTTCCGCAAGCCCACGGATCAAAGCGTAAATTTCGGCCTTAGCGCCAACGTCGACGCCTCGCGTCGGTTCATCCAGTAGAACGATTTTGGCCTCGGCGAGGAGCCACTTCGCGAGCACGACTTTCTGCTGATTTCCTCCGCTCAATTCTGCCACCGGCCGCTCCGTTCCGCGCGTTCGAACACGCAGCTCGGCAATCATGCGTTCTGCTCCAGCCGTTTCCCGGCGCGAGTGAATCATGAATTGCCGTTGCCAGGCTAGAACCATGTTGGTGCGGACCGAAGCGCCTAGCATCAGCCCCTTGCCCTTACGGTCGTCGGGAACCAGCGCGATTCCTGAGCGAATGGCGTCTCCGGGAGTGCGGATGGTGACTTCGCGGTCCTCCACGATGATTTGGCCTGCATCGGCAGGAGAAACTCCGAAGATCGATTCGAGAACCTCGGTGCGTCCAGCTCCGACCAATCCCGCTAACGCGACAATCTCGCCTCGCCGAACTTGCAAGGACACGTCGCGAAAGTCTCTGCCGCGTCCCAGGCCATTCACTTGCAGCATCACTTCGGGCTGAACGCTCTGGGGCGGCTCACCGGGGTCCTGGCTGAGTTCGCGTCCTACCATGTGACGGACAAGCTGATCGGGCGGCATCTCTGAAACCGCCGCAGTGGCGATTGCTCGGCCGTCCCGCAGCACTGTCACTCGATCCGCCAACGTATAAATCTCGTTGAGGCGGTGGGTGATGTAGATGACGCTGACCCCGCGATTACGCAGCCGGCGCGTCACTTCGAAGAGGCGCTCGGTTTCGCGTCGTGACAGCGGCGCAGTCGGCTCATCCATGATGATCAACCGCGATACGCAGGCGAGGGCGCGCGCAATCTCCACGAGTTGCTGTTCTCCGATGCTAAGCTCCTCGACCGGCTGCCGGGGATCGACCTGGTGTCCCAAGTCGGCGAGCAGCTCGCGTGCGCGTTCGCGAAGCTCGTCCCATTTCACGACGCGCAATCCCTTGCCGCGCGATGGCAAGCGACCAAGGAATACGTTCTCCGCGATACTCAACTGCGGAACCAGAGCGAGTTCCTGATGGACGAAGCTGATGCCCAGGTCTTGACCCGCGCGTGGATTGCTGACGGTCACCGGACGGCCATCCCATACGATTCGTCCGGAGTCCGCCTGGACTACACCGCCCGCAATATTCATCAGGGTCGATTTTCCGGCGCCGTTTTCGCCAGCGAGCGCGTGCACTTCCCCCGGGAGCACGTCCAAATCGACGTCGCGGAGCACCGGCGATCCTCCGTATTGTTTGGAGATGCGTTCCAGTAGAAGGAGCGCATCCACGCTTGCGGTCAAGCTCCGCGCACCTGATGCTGGACGGCAATCTCGTGATGCCGCTCTTTCTTGACAGCTTCGTTGTACTTAGCGCGGGCTTGACGTATGCTTTCGAGTTCTGAAACTTCGGAAATCGGAACATCCCACCAGGATTCGTAGCCGGGAACGCGCATTTCCTTGTCAACCTCAACCACCACGACAGACGTTCGGTTGTTTTTGCGCATGTCTTCGAGGGCGCGCTCGACATCTTCGCGTGTTCGCGCGCGCACTGCATGAGCGCCGAAGCCTTCCGAAAGCTTTACGAAATCTACGGGTAGCACTTCGCCATTGAGCTGCCCTGTCGCCGGTACCCGATAACGGTAATCGGTCCCGAAGCCAGCCGATCCCACAGACTGCGACAATCCGCCAATGCTGCTGAAGCCGTGATTATCGAGAACGATAATGTTGAGCTTGATTCCTTCCTGAACAGCGGTGACAATTTCGGAACACATCATCAGATACGAACCGTCGCCCACCATCACGTAGACGTCGCGAGACGGATCGGCCATCTTAATGCCTAAGCCCCCGGCAATCTCGTAGCCCATGCACGAGTATCCATACTCCATGTGATATCCGTTGGGCCGCTGTGTTCGCCAGAGCTTGTGCAGATCGCCGGGCAGGCTGCCCGCGGCGCAGACCATTACATCCTGTGGGCGCGAAGCGCGGTTGACCGCGCCGATTACTTCGCCCTGGCTGATCGGCGGACCGTGGTGCAGGCCGTAGACGCGGTCAGTTTCCTTCTCCCAACGATCCTTCCAGGATGGGATGCAGCGCGCGAATTCCTCGTCAACGCGATAGCCGGAAAGCGCGCCGGCAAGCTTGTCGAGCGTGACGCGCGCATCGCCGGTGAGTGGCGTGGCAGCGTGCTTGAACGAATCGATCTCCGCAACGTTGATGCTGACGAACCGGACCGCGGAATTTTGAAACGCCGTCTTCGACGCAGTGGTAAAGTCGCTGAGACGAGTGCCGACTGCGATGATCAAGTCCGCATCACGCGCAGCAATATTGGCGCCGGGCGTTCCCGTCACGCCGATCGCGCCAAGATTCTGGGGATGATCGAACGGCAGCGACCCTTTGCCGCCCTGCGTCTCGCCAATCGGGATTCCTGTCTGGGCGGCGAATCGGGCCAGAGCTTCGCTCGCTTCGCTATAGAGAACGCCACCACCGGCAATGACAATTGGACGCCGGGCGGCTCGGATCCACTCTACTGCTCGAGCCAGCATCGCGGCGTCCGGCTCGGATCGGGGAATGTGCCAAACACGCTTGGCGAACATCTCTTCCGGATAATCGATCGCTTCCGCCTGGACGTCCTGCGGGAGCGCCAGCGTTACTGCGCCGGTTTGCGAAGGTGACGTGAGCACCCGCATCGCTTCGGGAAGCGAACAGATCAACTGTTCGGGCCGGTAGATACGGTCCCAGTAACGCGAGACCGGTTTGAACGCGTCGTTCACCGAAGTGTCTTGCGTATGCTCGGACTCGAGTTGCTGCAATACCGGAGCAACATTGCGACGAGCAAAAATGTCTCCGGGAAGCAGCAGCACCGGAATCCGATTGATGGTCGCAGTGGCCGCACCAGTGATCATGTTCGTCGCGCCGGGGCCGATCGACGATGTACATGCAAACGTCGCCTTGCGGTTTAAAGATTTGGCGAAGGCCGTGGCGATATGAACAGCCGATTGTTCATTGCGGCAGAGATAATACGGGAAGTCCGGATTCTGTTGCAGCGCTTGTCCCACGCCCGCGATGTTGCCGTGACCGAAGATGCCCCAGACTCCGGCGAAGAAGCGGTTCTCCTGGCCATCGCGTTCGACGTGCTGATTCTTCAGGAACGCGACTAATGCCTGAGCCATCGTCAATCGGCGTGTGCGCATGCTAATGGTTCTCCATTTCCATGGTGACGAGAGGCACGCGTGGATCTTTATCGCGCCACCCCTTGCGCACCCATTCATAATCCGGATCATCGGACGCAGCCATCGATCGTGCCGAGCCGGCCAGTGCGTTCAGGTAGTAGATGTTGTAGCCGTGCGCCGCAACGACCGGATGGTAGCCTTCCGGAATCAGGACCAGTTCGCCGTCACGCACGGTGAGGGTCTCGTCGAGTTTATGGTCCCGTGTATAGACTTTCTGAATCGCGTAACCTTCGGGCCGGTCGACGCGGTAATAGTAAATTTCTTCGAGATCGACTTCGTCCGGTGGATTGTGTACGTCATGCTTATGGGGCGGATAGCTCGACCAGTTTCCGCTCGGCGTGTAGACTTCGACGATCAGCAGACGATGCGCGGGGAACTCCGGCTTGAAGATCTTGTTGATCTGCCGGGTCGCGTTGCCGGCGCCGCGGATTTCGACTTCAATTTCGTCGGGCGTCACCAGCCGAGGCGGGTAGGACTCTTCGGCGCGGCAATAGCAGAAGGCAATGTCGCAACCCTTTTCGGTCGTCACGGTGAAGTTCGTAGAAATGGGCAGGTACAGGGCGTACGGCATTCCGGCGAAGACATTCAGACGGTGGCCAATGTTGGTCCACTTGCCTTTGTTGGATTCCACCGAGCACGTTCCGCCCAACAGCACCAGGCCGAGTTCGCGGTTGCCGGTTTCCGTCTGGACATGCTCGCCTGGAGCGAGTTTCTGGACATGGAAGCTCAGAAATTCGAACCCGTGCGATTGCGCGCGCGACCCGACGGCATCGCGGATCAGCAAGGTCATGTGCTTCCCCCTTTCGGTGGCGCGGCGGATTGACGGATGATCAGTTCGCCCGGCACCTTGATTTTCTGTTCGGTGTCGGCTCCCGTTAACATTTTCAGCAACACCTGCATTGCCAGCCGGCCCATTTCATGTTTCGGCTGGCGAACAGTGGTCAGCGGCGGTTCCGTATATTGCGCCAGGAAAAGATCGTCGAATCCGACTATCGAGATATCGTCCGGCACGCGCAGGCCGCGATTTCGAATTGCCCGCAGTGCGCCGACCGCGGTCATATCGTTGTAGCAGAACACTGCTGTCGGCAGGTTGGGCGCCGCCAGCAACCGCTCCATGGCGTGCACGCCGCCTTCGGCCTTTCCGTCACCGTGGACGACGAATTCCGGCCGGAACGCGATGTCCGCTTCATCCAAAGTCGAGCGATATCCGCTGAAGCGCTCTGAATCCGAGGAATAGCCGAAACGGTCACCGATGTATGCAATCCGTCTATGGCCCAATTGGAGCAAATACTGGACGGCAGTCCGGCTGGCTTCGAAATTCGCGATCATCACCGAGTGAGCAAACTCACCCGGATGCTGATTGTTCAGCAGCACGATAGGGATCTGCATTTCGGAAAGCATCGGCGCATAAAGCGCTCCAACGCGCGAGGCAGTTACCACGATTCCATCGACCCGGCGCTCCTCGAAGGACCGCACGACCTTCACTTCGCGCTGCGGATCGGCGTTGGAGTCGGCGAGGAATACCGAGTAATCATGAGCATTTGCCTCCTCCTCGATGCCCCCCACGACCTCGGCCACGAATGGATCGGCGATACTGGTCACCACCACGCCCAGCGTGTGTGTCCTGCTGGTAACCAGGCTGCGAGCCACCGCGCTCGGCCGGTAGCCGGATTCAACGGCAATCTGCCGGATCTTTTCGGCGGTCTTCAAATTCACCAGCGGGCTACGATGCAGCGCACGCGAGACCGTCGAATGAGACACGTTGGCTAGTCGGGCGATGTCCTTGATTGACGCCCGCTTGATCCCGCTCCGGAAGTTTTGGATTCGGTTCACCAACTTGCTGACACTTGGCCACGCTAACGGCGTGACAACGTGTGTAGACACGATTCTAGCGTTAACAAATGCACTAAAGCAAAGTCACGGAGGCGCTTACTTGACGCGCTCATTCAAGGACAGCTACGATTTCTATTGCACACGTGTCCAGAAGACACGGAACTATGACCCAGACGAGCGTGCCTACGTCGTTCAAGAGCCCGTTGCACGAGATGACGCAGACCACGCCGACGTGTCTGTGGAACGATTCCGCGTCGGTCGACGAGCTGCGCTATTCGATTGAGCACGGTGCAGTGGGCGCAACTTGCAACCCCGTCATCGCGGTGACTGTGCTCAAGAACGAGATGAAGCAGTGGCGGGAACGCATTTTGTCACTGATTGAGGAGATGCCTACCGCCACGGAGGATCAAATCGGCTGGCGGGTGGTGGAGGAACTTTCGACGAAGGCGGCCGCGCTGCTGCTGCCGATTTTCGAACAGCACGCGGGCCGCAACGGCAGACTGTCAATTCAAACCGATCCGAGGTTTTACCGCGATTCGCGGGCTATTGTCGACCAGGCTGTCGCATTCGATCGGCTGGCGCCCAACATGATCGTCAAAATCCCGGTGACAAGGGCGGGAATTCCAGCCATCGAAGAAGCGACATACCGGGGCATCAGCATCAACGCTACGGTGAGCTTCACGTTGCCGCAGTGTATCGCGGTGGCTGAAGCGGTGGAGCGGGGATTGAAGCGCCGGGAGCGCGAGGGCAAAGATATCAGCGCGATGGGTCCGGTTTGCACGATTATGGTGGGCCGCCTGGACGACTGGCTCAAAGTCGTCATGGAGAAAGAAAATATTTCTACGGATCCGGGCTATTTGGAATGGGCGGGGGTCGCCGTCTTCAAGAAGACCTATCGGATTTTCCAGGAGCGCGGGTATCGGCTGCGGCTGCTTTCGGCGGCATTCCGGAACCATATGCACTGGAGCGAATTCATTGGCGGAAATGTCGTCATTTCACCGCCCTATGCCTGGCAGCGGCGATACAACGCCAGCGATATTCCAATCGTATCCCGGATCGACAACCCCGTAGATCCCATTGTGGTGGCGGATCTTGAAAAAAGATTCGCGGACTTCCGACGCGCCTACAGCGAGGACGGGCTGTCCATCGACGACTTCGATTCCTTCGGGTCCACGCGGCGCACGCTGCGCCAGTTTATCGGTGCGTGCGCCGATTTGAACGTATTGATGCGCGACTTCATGATCCCGAACCCCGACCAGAAATAGCGCCTCACGAAATTCAAGCAGGAAGAACAAGGAGCAATAGTGAGTCAACAAAATCTTCGGTTCGGTGTGTTGGGTGTCGGCAGAATAGGAAAGATCCACGTCGAAAACCTGGCAAACCGGATTCCAGGAACCAGAATCACGTCGCTGTCCGACACCGTTGCGAGTGAGCTAGCCGCGGTCGCGGAAAAATACGGAATCGCGCGGACATTTGCTGATTATCGAGAGGTAATCGCGCATCCGGAAGTCGACGCAGTGGTCGTTTGCACGCCCACCGATACGCATTATCAGATTCTCCTCGACGCCATCGCTCGCGGGAAGCACATTTTCTGCGAGAAACCTGTTGATCTTTCGATTGAAAAGATCCAAATCATCAACGAACGCGCTGCCGAACGCGGAGTTCAATTGATGGTAGGCTTCAACCGCCGCTTCGATCCGAATTTTGCCAAAGTGCGTGACGTAGTAGCTACCGGTAAGATCGGTTCGCCGCAAATCCTGCGTATCACCAGCCGCGATCCGGGTCCGCCGCCCGAACAATACGTTCGCGCGTCGGGCGGCATCTTCCTGGACATGACGATCCACGATTTCGACATGGCTCGATTTTTGATGGGCAGCGAAGTTTCCGAAGTGTACGTGCGGGCTGCCGTGATGGTCGATCCCATGTTCGAACGGGCTGGCGATTGGGACACGGCGATCACGATGCTTACCTTCGAAAGCGGAGCGATGGGTGTGATCGACAATAGCCGCAAGGCTGTCTATGGCTACGATCAACGAGTCGAGGTTTTTGGATCCGAGGGAATGATAACCGTCACCAATAACACCCCCGACAATCACATCTTTCTCGACCGAGGCGGTGTCCACTCCGCTTTGCCACTCAATTTCTTCATGCAAAGGTACACCGAATCGTATTTGGAGGAGATGAAAGCATTCGTTGATGCTGTCGTGCATCACAAGCCGGTTCCCGTGGGAGGACCGGACGGCTTGCAGGCGACGACGATCGCCTTGGCCGCAGCGAAATCAGCGAAGGAAAATCGACCGGTGAAATTAACCGAAATCCATGAGAGGAGCGCTTCTTCATGTCTGGCCGGCTGAACGTTGGGCTGATCGGACTCGGGCGGCTGGGCCACGTGTACGCCCAGAACCTGGCGCAGCGTGTTCCGGTCGCGAGGCTGGTGGCAGTGGCCGACCAGAAGGCGGGTTTAGCGGCGTCGGTGGCTGCCGAGTTCAGTGTGCCGAAGTCCTACGAGCGTCATGAGGATCTGCTGAAGGATCGAGATGTCGACGCTGTCGTCATCATCACTTCGACAAGCACGCACAAGCAGCTGGTGATCGACGCGGCGGCCAGCCGTAAGGCGATCTTCTGCGAAAAGCCTATGGCGCTTTCACTGGATGATGCCGCCGAAATGCTTCGCACGGCGGAGAAAGCCGGGGTCTTTTTTCAAATGGCCTTTCAGCGGAGATTTGATGCCGGTTATGTGGCCGCCAAGAAAAAGATTGAAGAGGGCGTGATTGGAACTCCGGTGTTGATGACCTCGACTTCCCGCGATCCCTTTCCGCCGCCCCTCGAATTTTGCAATCCCAAAGTGAGCGGCGGTCTGATTGCGGACATGGGCATCCATGACTTCGACGTTGCGCGCATGTTTATGGGCGATGTGAAAAGCGTTTACGCGATCGGAGGAACGCTCGCGTTTCCTGAGATGAAGACTGTCGGCGATATCGACAACGCCGTCATCAACATGACCTTCGAGAACGGAACGTTGGGAGTGGTCCAGTTGAGCCGGAACGCGGTTTTTGGCTATGACATTCGCGGTGAAGTGTGGGGAACGAAGGGCTCGATCCAAATCGGCTACTTCCGGCAGACGCCGATCCTGGTGATGACCGAGGCTGGCATTACACACGACGTCGTGCCTTATTTCATGCAGCGTTTTGAAACCGCGTACCTGACGCAGATCCAGGATTTCGTGAACAAGGCGCGGAGCGGACAAAAGCCGTCTGTCACGGGGCACGATGCGATCGCGGCGATGCGGATCAGCCTTGCGGCCGGCCGTTCGTGCCAGGAGGGGCGCCCCGTAGCGATTCGCCAGATGGATGGCGTATCGTCGGAAATCTCGGCCGGACGGTGAGGGAATGAAAAACCAATCATCGGATCGCTTACTGACGCGCGCGTATTTGTTCAAATTCGCGCTAGCCGCCCTAGGGATGCTACTCCTCATCTCCTGCGGGCGAGGCGACAAAGGAAAGTCGATCCAGATCGCGCTCGTGACCAAAGCGCTCGACAGCGAGTGGTGGCAACGCGTAAAGGCCGGGGCGGAAGAGGCCGCCAAGGCGAATCCGGACGTAAAGCTCGCCGTGCTTGCGCCGGAACGCGAAGTCAACATCGATCAACAGGTTGCGATACTCGAGAATCAAATCACCAAAGGGGTTTCGGCGATTGCGGTTGCGCCAGCCGGCGCCGCGGAAGTCATTCCCGTTCTTGACCACGCGAAGGCCGCGGGGATCCCGGTCGTGATTATGGATACGGACGTGAATTGGCCATCGAAGCTGAGTTATGTAGGTGCGGATAACAAACGAGCCGGGAGCATCGCCGGTGACTACATCGTGAAAACACTCGGTGGAAAGGGCAAAGTTGCGGTCATCCGCGGGATTCTGGGCGTCGCGACGCATGAGGACCGATTGGCGGGCTTCCAAGAGTCGATCGCCAAGGCGCCGGGAATCGGGTGTGTCGCGGTACAGCCTGCGAATAGCGAGCGCGCGTTGGGAATGTCGGTGATGGAGAACATCTTCACGTCCCATCCGGATCTGAAGGCAGTCTTTGCAACCAACGATCAGATGGCGCTGGGCGCTGTGGAGGCAATTGCTGCGCGCAATATGACAGGTAAAGTTATAGTCGTTGGCGTCGATGCGACGAGCGAAGCAGTACGCGCGGTGGTCGCCGGCCGATTGGCGGCAGACGTCGCGATGCACCCGGAAGTGTTAGGACGCAAGTCGGTGGAAGCGGCTATTCAGGCGGCGCGGCATCAGCCGGTCGAACCTCGCATCGACACGGGTGAGACGCTGGTTACTAAGGAAAACGCCAGTGAGTTCTTGCGGCAATGAGCAAAGGTGCGCCAAATGCCAAGGCGGAGGAACATCTGCGTCGCTTGCGCCGGATCTGCATGTCGCTGCCGGAGACTACCGAGAAGCTTTCGCATGGCGAACCGACGTTCTTCCGCAAGAAGGTGTACGCGATGTTCGACAACAACCATCACAACGATGGGCACATTGCAGTCTGGGTCCCAGCGGCTCCGGGAGTGCAGGAGATGGTGATCAGCACGTGGCCGAAGAAATTCTTCAGACCGCCCTACGTCGGCGTGAGCGGATGGATTGGCATCGAGCTCGACAATGTCGATGATGAGGAACTCACAACTTACTTGCACGGCGCGTGGCAACTCGTCGGCGTGAAAAAGAAGCCTCGTCAGAGGAATCTGTGGGTCACTGACGCGTCGAATGGTGCGAGGAAGGTCCGCTCGCGTAGGCCGGCAACCCAGCTGCCGGTGGGGCGCCGGCCTTTTTCGTAGCCAGTCGGCTTTCGAACCAGTTTGAGCTCGCCGGTAAATGCTGCGCCGTCACCGAGGACCGATTCCGCTGTGGTAGCGCAGGCCGCGTACCATTCCCGATTGCAGCACAGTTCGACGCCAATTGCCTTTAGCATTCCACCATCCCATGAGGATTCCAATCGCGACGAGGGCCCCTGCTGCCAGTGCAACGGCCCCTCCGGCGCCTAAGGACCTTGTCCCTTCGGGGCTCATGACCAGGTAAACGATGGCCGCAAGAACGCTGAGTCCTTGTGCCAGATATACGGGCCGGCAAGCACGATCCACGTTCTGGTTGGTCCGACGCAGCCTGGCCCGCCACAGGACGAGCGCCGCAGGAGGAACCGACGAATGAGCGGCCAACGCAGCCGCTTCGATCCGCATGAGACGCCGGATTCGGACGCCTTCCTGGCATGAGACGCAGGACTCGAGGTGCTCTGCAAGATCATCCCCGAGTTCTTCCCCACTGGACGACGCCAGGACCCTCTCTTCGAATGGGCAGGGTGTCATTGTTCCTCTCTTCCGGGTTTTGCATCCCCGCGGAGAAAACGAAGCAACCGTTGCTTCGCGCGATGAAGCAACGGGCGAACACTATTCTCGGCGTATCCGGCGATTGCGCCGATCTCCCGGTGGCTGAAGCCCTCCACGTAGGCGAGCCACAACAGATTTCGCTCGGCGGCCCTCATCCGATCCAAGGCGTTCCGGATTCCGATCCATTCGTCGATCTGTTCTGCCGATTCAAGCCCAGGAAGATCCGCTACTTCCTGTTCAGACGGCTTTCGAGCCGCCCGTTTCACCAAGTTTGCGGCGATCTTATATAGGTAGTTCTTCCGGTGTTCCGGCGTCATGGTGTCGACCGGGTCCAACTCCCAAAGGCGAAGGAATGACTCTTGCACGACATCGTCAGCCAGCGAAGGGTTGCTTGAGATTCGCGCGATGTAGGCCCAGAGACGGCGTGCATGCTCCTGATAGAACGCCTGAAACTCCTCATCGCGCATTCAAGTTGTCACCAGCGTTCGGGCCTCGATCCGGAAGTCGCCAGCGCCGAGCGAGGTATCGAGTAGCTGCGGCCGCGGCAAGGCAACCGGCACCCAGCGCTGTAGTCAGCAGGCCGACACCGAGCGGGACCCGGGAATCGAAAACCGCCCACACGATCATCACAGAACCAGAAACCGCAAGAAGCACGCCCATCCTGACCGAATCGAGCGCCTTCTCAGACGGGCTCGAATCCCAGCGCAGAAGCCCCTCCACGGCTCGGCTCTCGAAATACGTCTGTAGTTCCTCCTTGGAGCCGATCTTGTCGATCAAGGCTTGCTGGAGTCGAGCCTGCAGCGTCGCAATTCGCACGCTGCGTGTGCTCGAAACAATCCACGCAAGCAGGAAAATCAGTAATGCCGGCACCACAATCCAAAAAACATTAGCGTCCATCATGAACCTCTCTACCGGTCATTAACGGCCGGCCTTTCGCGGGAGTTTTTCGTTCGAGTTCGCCGCTTCGAGGAGGAGATTTGCCAGAACGCGAACATTGTGATTCAGATCATCCGTCGAAACGTAGTCGGAAACATCCATTGTCGTGTGATTCGTCCGAACCGAATAATCCAGCGGATCCTGAATGAAAGAAATGCCTGGCAGCCCGGCTCGCTCGAACGTCGCCTGGTCTGAGCCCAGCGTAGTCCGGGGCGACGCGACAAGTGTTTCACCCGCGATTCTCTCAAGCCATGAAGCGAAGATCCGTTGCAGTTCCGTCCGGCCCTGGAGATAGACGCCTCGAATCCGGCCGCCGCCAAAGTCGAGGTTGAAATAGCACGAGGTGTCTTCGTATTCGCGCATCTTTGCTCCCGATTTCGGGTCCACCAGGTGGAGCGCCGCATAACCTCGCGAGCCGAGCGTGCCCAGTTCCTCGCCGTCCCAAAACGCAAAACGGATGGAGCGCCGTGGATGGACCCCCGAGGCGACTAGAATCCGCGCGGTCTCCAGCAAGACTGCGACATTGGCGGCGTTGTCGGTTGCTCCCGTGCCGCCGTGCCAGGAGTCGAGATGTGCACCTACGATCACGACCTCATCCCGCTTCTCCCCGCCGGGAATCTCGGCTATCAAATTTGCAGTGCCGCTCCCATAAAACTCAGATTGCAGATCGGCCTCGATTCGGACGGGCACTCCATGCTGGACAAGCCGGATGATTCGGTTGTAGTGCTCCGCCGCCAGAT
>Ga0335082_10004232_pt1 | contig 15641 bp, 16 predicted proteins | sample Lox_Sample_41_FD_206718 | JGI IMG/M metagenome (GOLD analysis project Ga0335082, IMG submission 206718) | Soil microbial communities from Loxahatchee National Wildlife Refuge, Florida, United States - Lox_Sample_4.1 | ecosystem: Environmental > Terrestrial > Soil > Wetlands | place: USA...
CGGAGACCAGGAATCCGCCGTGGCATTGCGGCGCTTGCTCCGCCCATTCTCGCTGCACAACTCCACAATGGCCTGGTACCCGGGGGGCGCCAAGAAACGCAATGCCCTTACCATCCCTGGATCCTGCGAGTAGGAAAGCTCAGTCAACGCCTCTTCAATAATCTCTTCCGCGTCCGGGATACTAAGACCGCTAACATCTACGCCGGCTTGCGCCATTTTTGTTAACTTCATACTTTCTTCTCCGTTTACCGCAGATCCGACCTCTGAAAGAGCGGCTGCTCTGCCTCGCCTGGCGGCGATATCTAGAGCGCGGCGCGCCACATCGCCGGGGGGGGGGCGACGCAGCCTGATGCTCATTCTGCCGCCCTCAACATCTGGGGGTTGTCCAGAGCAATCGCCCGGAATCCTTTCCGTCCGAAGCGCACATCCAATTTTGCAGTGACTTTGGAAAAACCCCAACTGAAATGAGAAAGGCTCTACTTATCGAGTGGAAACTAACCCAACGTAGTGTAAACGATACTCTGCTTTTTGGTCATCCGGAAAATTGCCCTATTTTTCATTGATTTGACGGCAAATTGGACCTGTGGGCTCCTTTGAGTGCTTGCCCGCGTTGGCGCGATTTGCCAATCCCCGTAAAATAGCAGCATGCGTCGCGGTCTGCCGCTGTTCCTGCTGGGCTTGCTCTTCCTCTCTCCTCCGCTTCATGCCGATGGCCCGGCATTCGACCTTGCAGGTCCCAAGGTGGATGTGCATGTCAAGCGCGGCGAGATCACGCTCCCCATCAGCCAGGCTGCCAACCTGATGCCCGGCGACCGTCTCTGGGTCCACCCCGATCTTCCCGAGAGCCAGTCCACCCATTTCGTTCTGGTCGTGGCCTTCCTCCGCGGAGCCACCAATCCCCCGCCCAACGACTGGTTCACCCGCGTGGAGACGTGGACACGCGCAGCCCGCGAGGAAGGCGTCTTCGTCACCGTCCCCCAGGAAGCACAGCAGGCCATCGTCTTTCTCGCCCCGGAGACCGGCGGCGACTTCAGCACCCTGCGCAAGGCCGTCCACGACCGGCCCGGCGCGTTTGTCCGCGCCACCCAGGACCTGCAAGCCGCCAGTTGGGATCGGATGCGCCTGAATGCCTACCTGGACAACGTAAGAGCGACCAGCCAGGCCGACCCGAAAGCCCTCAAGCTCCACGCCGAACTCGCCGCCCGTTCGCTGGGGATCAAGATCGATCAGCAGTGCTTCGACAGGCCCGCCGATCAGCAGGCCACCTGCCTCACCCAGAACTCCGCGGGGATGGTGCTCGACGACGCCAATGCCCAATCGCTGGTCACACAGATCGCCAACGGGTCCACCGCCGACCTGATGAATCAGCTCAGTTACTCGACCATTGGCGGCGCCGGCATGTACAGCCCTTATGTGGGCGCCATCGTCGACACGGCCAAGATCCTCGCTTCGCTGCACACCGCTCACTTTCAGTACATCCCTGCGCTGGCGCTGCCGACCAGGGACACGCTCAACCTGCGCTTGAACGTCCCGCCGTCGTTCCGCGATCCCAAGTCGGTGGTGGTGGTCGCATTGCCGCCCGTTGGTCCCGCCAAGCCCCCTGCCTTTCGGGCATTGAGCCCGACTGAGGCCATCTGCGCGCAGAAGCCCGGACTGGTTCTTGCCGCGGACGGCGCGCCGCTGGTCTACGGCACCGAGCTGGCCCACGACCTCAAGATCCACATTGAGGCGTCCAGCGGCCCCCTCGATGTGCCAGTGACGGCGGACGCCGCCAAGGGAGGTCTTGTTCCGTCCGGCGCCCTGCCCACGCTCCCACCCGGCGAGCTCACCGCCGTTCTGCGCGGCAAGTGGGGATTCGACGACTGGGAGGGCCCCCGCTTCAAGCTGCTCTCCGCGGCCCACGGGAAATGGAGTCTCGCGGCCGACGATCAGTCGGCACTGATCATCGGCCGCGACGACACCCTGCACATTCAGGGCGACAGCACCGTGTGCGTCTCCAGCGTGGAACTGGCCGGCAAAAGGCTCTTGCCGCTGCCCTTGAAATCCTCCCGGCCGGACACGCTCCAGGTGGACATGCCGATGAAGGATGCCGCGCCGGGCCCCGTGACCATCCAGATCCAGCAGTACGGCGTTCCCAATCCGGACACCCTCAACGTGAACGCCTATGCCGAAGCGGCCTCCCTGGACCGCCTCACTTTGAGTATTGGGGACAAGACCGCCACCCTGAAAGGCACGCGTCTGGACGAAGTGGCCCAGGCCGACCTCCACGGGATTATCTGGACGCCCGCCAACCTGAGCCGCGTTCAGGACTTCGACCAGCTGAGCCTGAAAACCGGGAGCGACACATCGGAACTGGAAGCCGGCTCCCATGATTCCGCAAGGGTCTTTCTGCGGGACGGGCGGGAACTGAAGGTGGCCGTCCACGTGGAGCCGCCACGGCCCCAGGTCACTCTTCTCAGCAAGGGCTCACAGGAGGCCGACGCCGCCAATCCTTCTCCGGTGCACCTCGGCAGCCCGGATGACCTGCCCCTCAGCGGCAAGCTGGTTTTCTTCCTCAAGTCCGTCGAGCCGCAGAAGTTCCCCCGCAACCAGGACGTGGAAGTGGCGGCCGAGGACGGCAGTTTCCGCACCATCCTGTCGCTCACGGACGGCAGCCTGATGCTGGAGGACGCCCGCACCGCCCTGGGCACGGTGGAACCGCTGGCTCGCTTCGGGCCTTCGGCCTTCGGACCGCTCCGCGCCCGCGCCATCTCCGCCGCTGGAGTTCCCGGAGACTGGATGCCGCTGGGCACTCTGGTCCGCCTGCCCGCCTTTCACGAATTACGCTGCCCGCACTCGTCGAGCAAGCCGTGCACTCTGACCGGGACCAACCTGTTCCTGGTCTGCTCCATTGCCGCCTCGCAGGGTTTCGACAACGCGAGCGAGGTGCCGGACGACTTTACCGGCGCACAACTTGCGGTTCCCCACCCGGTGAATGGCACGCTGTATCTCAAGCTGCGCGACGATCCCAATACCGTGCAGACCCTCACCCTGCCGGTGACTCCCGTCGGCCTGCCGCCCACCGCGACGGCCGCGTCCCAACCGGCCATCGCTCCTCCGGTGCAGCCCCCGGCAGCGCCCGCGGCACAGGCTCCGGGCGCCAGTACCGAGCCCGCCGCCCAAGCCAAGCCCGATCTCAAAGCGGAACACAAGCCCGAAAAGTGACCGCATAGCGGCCGGCGAAGCGCAACGATGACGGCAACCGATTCTCCCCTTGCCGACGACGCCGCAAGGTTGCCGATGCGCTCTGTCCCGATTGCTCCCGGACGACCGCCCCTGCTTTCCCGTTGACCCATCTTCGCCTGTGCCGAGACCGGATGGACGGGTCTGTTGCGATTCGGCTCATACACAACTTTCCGATTGCTCACAAGGCGTTCGCTGACTTATCTATCCCTTTGCTTTCTTGAGAACCAGATTCATCACGAATCTCCCGGCCCGGGACTAAGTTCGTATATCATTGGGGTCGCGTTTTCGATGTGTATCCCAGTTGCTTTGGGTTGAGTTGTGCGGGCCGGGATGGACCTATCGTGCCGGTTCAGGCGTAAGGCCAGGTCGGGCGTATGGCCCATTCGAAGCTGAGTTGCAGACTCAAGCAGGATGGTGGACATGCTCTTCCGCTTGGCTCGACCTTGCTCCCTCCGCGTTGCCGCCGCCAGGATTCTGATGATCGCGGCTCTGGTTGCCGTCGATTCGTTTCCCAATCCGGGGTACTGTGTCGAGCGCGTGCAGCCGGATCTTCAAAAACTGTTTCACCTTGTGGGCATTCCGGGGTTGCGGCGGGACGAAAGAGTCAACCTGACCGCGGGCCCGGATGGACTCTTGTTTGAGACCAAAAAGGTGCGTTTCCAGGTGCCCTATGCGCGTATTCGCCAGGTTCTTCTGTTGCGTGCCGACCGCAGGTATGAGGGCAGAACCTATGCCGCGGCAGTTGCCACTTACGGCCTTGGTTCACTTCTCATTTTGAAGAAGCACCCAGTGGACACGGTCGTGCTGGACTATGTGAACGAACATGGGGGCAAGATGGGCATTGTCATTCAGATGGAGATATCGCAGGGGGATTTATTTGAGAATCTTCTGAAGGGCCAGGGCGTTCCCGTCGTGGAGCCGGATGGCGTTGCGGGCTCGCTCACGAAGGATGAAACAGGAACCGAGACAACGGAAAGGAACAAGCCATGAGAGGCGTGCTGATCATTACTGCAGTCCTTGCATCGTCTGTCGCGCTGACGAGTTCCGCCACGGCGCAGGAGAAGTCCGGCAAGACGAAAGAAAAGAAATACCAGTACGTCCAGGTGAATCGTTTCGAGGTGCAGCCGGGCGTCGATCTCCCTCCCGATTACCAGCTGACGATCGTCGAAGACCTGGACAAGGCACTGGGAAAGATCAAGACCATGAAGCAGGTTCTGCGCGAAGGCGAAGCACTGCCGGAGGGGCAGCCGGTTCTGCTGGTTACCGGCACCGTCACCAAGTTCAAGAAGGGGAGTCAAGCCACCCGCTATCTTGTGGGTTTCGGGGCCGGCTCGACGGTGATCGATGCGCACATCAAGTGCTACGATGCGACCACCAAGGAACTGCTTCTGGAGCGCGATGTAGACGGCAAAGTGGTGATGGGAATGATGGGCGGCAAGTCAGAGGGCGCCAACAATGGCCTCGCCAAAGAGATCGCCAAGGATATCAAGGAGACGTTCTTCTGACGTGTTTCAGTGACGGCATCAGGGTGGCATTCCCGCTTGCAGGTGCAGAACCGGCAAGCGGGAACAGACTGCATTTTTTGCCCGGAGTTTGCCCGAGTTATCTCCTGCCGCCGAGCGACGGGAATTGCTGAAAGCAGCACTGCTCTGCTGCTGGTCCCTGGTTCCTGCTCAGTTGAAATACGCCCGGTTCTTCTCAGCGAAGCCGGCCTTGTCCGCGGGCAGTTCGCCCTCGGCAAAGATCGCGCCATACTCGCACACCGCCGCGCAGTTGCCGCAGTCAATGCAATCGTCAGGATTGATGTACACCTGCGACACGGTTCCGGCGGCCGCATCCGCCTGGGTGGGAGCAATCGCGGAGGTCGCGCACTGTTCCACGCACACAAAGTCTTTCTTGCACGCATCCGTCACAATGTAAGCCATGAAGCCGTTATCTCCTCATCGGGCGGGCCGTTTCAGGCACATCCCTCGATTCTTACGGTAGATGGGTATCCCACTTCTGGCGGTGATTCAAGTCACTAAACAAGGCTGCTCTCCTGATGTGAGTCCCCACGTGCAAACGCATCCTCCCGCACTCCGGCACTCGAGTCCTCTCAGGTTGTCTGCTGACCAATGGGCATAGAAGGGAGTTGAACGATCCGGTCTTGCCTTTGGCAGTCAGGCACGCTTCCACTAGCACTTATGCGAGTGTCGGAACGGCCAACCTGCCCCTAGACTGCCTTCCCATGAGATCGAATCCGGCCATCCGAGATTTCCACGTCCTTGTAGTCGCCGTGACTTTGACCATTCCGTGCGCCTTCGCCCAGAAAGTGAACGTCGGATACGACCAGAGCATCGACTTCTCCAGGTACAAGACCTATACTCTGCAGGAGCCAGCCACTTCCCCCACGCGGCCGCTTCTCTACGCGTCGGTCATCGGTTCGATCCAGGAGGAGCTGCACGCCAAGGGACTGGCCAGCGCGGAGAAAGACGGCGACCTGACGCTCCAGACTGCCGGCGGATTCGACTACGGTCTCGAGTCCAACTCCAACCTTCTCTCCGACTCCTGCTCCAACTGCCAGCGGCCGATCCGCGATGTGGGTCTCTGGTCCGGATACATTCCCCCCTCCACGTCTTCGGGCAAGCCTCGCCCCAAGGGAGTCCTCGAGCTGACCTTTGTCGATCGGGGAACGAACAAGATCATCTGGTCCGGTACGGTCGAGCAGAAGCTGGATCCCGACAAGAAAGAGAAGTCGCTCGAAAAGATCAACCAGGCGATCGTCAGGCTACTAGCCGACTTTCCTCCCAAAGCCCGCTGAACGCCCCTCACTGCTCTTCGATTTCCCGGATCTTCAGCGCCAGATAACTGAAGGCCTTCTCTCCCGCCACCAGCACCTGGTGCGGGGTTCCGGCGGCGATGTGCGCCACGTCGCCGGGGCGCAACTCATGGCTCGATCCGCCCTCGATGCCAGCGCCGGTCATCTCGCCCGGACCGGCCTTGCGCGGCTTCTCGAGGACGCCGCCCGCGACCAGCGTCGCGCGCCCCTCCAGCACCACGAACACCAGCGCGAAGTCCTCATGCATCTCCGCGGGCCCATTGCGCACCCGCACATGCAGGTTGGCGCTGTGTCCGCCAAACTCCCGGATCGTGTCGCTCGCCGAGCCCTCGCCGGCGCGGGCCATCTTGCGCAGGTACGCCGCCCGCTCCAGCAGCACGGGGCCGGTCCAGTGGTCGCATGAGCGGTCGCGCCCGGCAGGGGGCCGGGTGCGGGAATGCGGGGTGGTTTCGGCCGAGAGCAATCGGCCCAGAAGCTCTTCTGGCTGCATGCCCTTCATGACTCACTCCCATACCCTAGTTTGCAGCGCGGGGCCGATGTTGCAAAGGAGGAAACGCCGGCGAAGGCCGGCGAGGGGCGTCTGCGAGGCGAGACCGGTGCTGCCGGGGAGTACTTCGCTAATAAGCCTATAAAAATGAACGTATTATGCACAAATGCTGTGTTTTCGCCGTTCTGGTGCAGTTTTGCGATGGGCGTTTATCATATAACCTATTTATTTTCAATGATTTGATTCTGATTAAGGCGAAGAAAACAAGAATGAATCGCAAGAAAACAATCTATTAATTTTCTGGTTACCCCAGCTCGATGCTTACTTATCTATTGTGCATGAATCGGAGCCAGAAGGATGTGAGGACTGTCACGGGAGCATGGGTCAGAATCGCGCCGGGACCGCGGGGGGCAGACCGGACCCGATTCTCAGGGCCGGTTCCCGGCGGGTGAGCGCCGCGCAGCGATCGCAGCGGGCGAGCGCGGCTTGGTTCCCCGTTCCGCAGAATGGCGCGCATCGCGGAGAAGGCGAGTTCAGAGCCCGCGCAGGCGCGCGCAGGCCTCGTCCAGCGCGTGGTCCTGCTTGGCAAAGCAGAAGCGGAGGAGGTTTTCCCCGCGGCCGGCACGGAAGAAGGCGCTCCCGGCCACGGCCGCCACTCCGGTCGCCGCCAGCAGAGCCCGCGCCTTTTCGGCGGCCGAGGCGCCGGGAAGGCGGGTGGCGTCCGCCAGCACGTAGTAGGCGCCGGCGGGAACGGTCGGGGTCAGTCCGGCATGGCGCAGGGCCGAGACCAGCCGCTCGCGCCTGGACTGATGGTCGGCGGCGATGTACTGGTAGAAGCCTGGCGGAAGCTGCTCGAGGCCCGCGGCCGCGCCGTGCTGGAAGGGCGAAGGCGCGCACACATAGGTCAGGTCATGAAAGTAGGCCATGGCCGGCATCCAGCGCGCGTCGGCGGTCACGAATCCCAGCCGCCACCCGGTGATGGAAAAGGTCTTCGAGAAGCCGGAGATGACGATGGTGCGCTCTTTCATGCCGGGGAGGGCCGCCGGGGCAATGTGACGCTGGCCATCGTAGACAAAGTACTCGTAGATCTCGTCGGTGATCAGGAACAGGTCGTGCTCGAGGCAGACCTGCGCGACGGCTTGGGTTTCGGACTGCGTGAAGACCTTTCCGCTGGGGTTCGCGGGGGTGTTGAGGAGGATGGCGCGGGTGCGGGGAGTGATGGCCGCATGCAGCGCGTCGAGGTCGAGCGCGAAGTCGCCGCCGGCCAGGGACACGAACACCGGGAGCACGCGCTGTGCCCGGAGCGTGGCCACGTGATAGCCGTAGAACGGCTCGAAGAGGATGACCTCGTCCTCGGGATTGAGGAGAGCCATGACCGCCGCGTGCAGGCCGGCCGTTGCGCCGGACGCCACCAGCACCTCCGACTCCGGATCGTAGTCAAGGCCGTAATCGCGCTGCTGCTTGGCGGCGATGGCCGTCCGCAGGCGGGCGATGCCATCGAGGCGGGTATAGATGTTGTCGCCGCGCCGCACGGCCGCCACCGCCTCGGCCTCCACCACGGCGGGCACCGGGGTGTCGCACACTCCCTGCGCGAGGTTGATGCCGTTCACAAGCTCGCAGGCCACGCTCATGGCGCGGATCTCGGACTGGACCGAGCCCGGGGCAAGCTCGCTGAGGCGCAGCCGGGACGCCGGCGGGAACGGGGACGCCGAGGGTTCGTTCCGAGGCGCGGATTCAGTTCGGTTCGGGACCAGAATCATGGGAAGGCTCATTTCAGGCACGGGGAAATCCTTCGCCCCCATCTTAATTGTTGCGCTCCAACCATGTGAGCTGGATCACTCGGAGAGGCCGCCGCACGGCGTAGAATCGGGCTTCGATGCATGAGTTATCCATCTGCGCCAGCGTAGTTGACTCCGTCACCGAGTCGCTCGCTGCCTACCCCGGCGCGCGGGTGGTCGAGGTGCGTCTGCGCGTCGGAGCTCTGGCCGCGGTCATTGAGGACTCCCTGCAGTTCTGCTATGGAATCGCCACGGAAGGCACGCCGCTCCAGGGCTCGCGGCTGGTGGTCCACATCCTGCCGGTGACCGTGCATTGCCTGTTCTGCGAGCAGGACGGGCGGCTGGAGAGCCTGCGGAGCTTTCAATGTCCCCACTGCGGCGCGCCGGTGACCGACGTGCGCCAGGGCCGCGAGCTGGAGATCGAGTCCATTGAAATTGAGGACGCCCCGGAGGACGTCAAGGCATGACAACGCGCATTGTGGAGCTGCGGCAGGGAATCCTGAAGAAGAACGACGAGCTGGCGCGGGAGCTGCGCGCCCGCTTTACGGCGGCCGGCGTGCTGGTGCTGAACCTGGTGTCGAGCCCGGGAACGGGGAAGACGGCCTTTCTCGAGCGCACGCTGACGGAGCTGCGCGGGCGCGGATCGCGGGTGGCCGCCCTGGTGGGCGACCTGGAGACCGACAACGATGCCCGCCGGCTGGCGTCCAGCGGCGCCCCGGTGCGGCAGATCAACACCCACGGCATCTGCCACCTGGAGGCGGAGATGGTGGGCAAGCATCTTTCCGGCTGGGAGGGTGTGGAGCTGGCGGGGTTGGACTATCTGTTCATCGAGAATGTCGGGAATCTTGTTTGTCCGTCCAGCTACGACCTGGGGGAGCGCATCCGTGTGGCGCTGCTGAGCGTGACCGAAGGCGAGGACAAGCCGCTGAAGTATCCCACCCTGTTCAATTCGGCTGACGCCGCGGTGGTTACCAAGATGGACATCGCGGAGGCGGTGGGGTTCGAGCGCGAGGCGGCGCTGCGCAACATCCGCGCCATCCGGCCGGGGATTCGCGTCTTTGAAACTTCAGCCAAGACGGGCGCGGGTATGCAAGAATGGCTCGATTACCTGGCCGATGAGCGGGGAGTGCGCAGGGCCTGAACGGAGGTGCTCCATGAGTCCGATGAAGACGGCGACGGGCGACGGCAGAGCCGACGTGGAAGCTTATCTGGCGAAGGTGCCGGAGCCGGCACGCGCCACACTGGAGAAGCTGCGAGCGACGATCCGCGCGGCGGCGCCGAAGGACGCGACGGAGGAGATCAGCTACGGGATGCCGGCGTTTCGCTACAAGGGCGGGCTGGTGGGCTACGCGGCGTTCAAAGCGCACTGCAGCTTCTTTCCCATGAGCGGGTCGCTGCTGGATGATTTCGCCGGGGAGCTGAAGGACTACCGCACATCGAAGGGCACGCTGCAGTTTGCGCAGGACAAGCCCCTGCCCGCCGCGCTGGTGAAGAAGATGGTGAAGGCGCGGGTAGCGCAGAACGAAGAGAAGGCGGCTTCGCGCAAGTGAGTGCCGAAACACCGTCAGCAGAGGTGTGCTAAAGTAATACAAGGTAACACCCTGGAGTGCTCCGATGCCGGTATCCACTACAAGTCTCAAGCTCGACGCCGAACTCAAGGAGCGCATTCAGCGTCTCGCGGAGACGCGGCGCCGCTCGGCCCATTGGATCATGCGCGAGGCCGTGGAGCAATATGTCGGGCGCGAGGAGAAGCGCGAGCAGTTTCGGGCCGAGGCGCTGGCGGCCTGGAACGAATACCAGGCAACCGGCTTGCACGCCACCGCCGCAGAGGCCGACGCCTGGCTGGCCCGGCTCGAAGCGGGTGAGGACGCCGGGACCCCGGAATGCCATCCGTAAAGTGGACGCCGCAGAGCCTGCGGGACGTGGCGCGGCTCCATGATTTTCTTGCGTCGAAGAGTAGAGATGCGGCCAGGCGCGCCGTCAGAGCGATCCGCCAGGGCATCAAGCTGCTGGGCAGCCATCCAGAGATGGGACGCCCTGTTGAGGAACTGCCGCAAGAGTTTCGCGAGTGGGTCATCGAGTTTGGCGCGGGCGCCTATGTCCCCCTCTATCGCTACGACGGCAGGGAGGTGGTGATTCTCGCGATTCGCCATGGACGCGAGGCGGGCTACTGACCGTTTGAGAGGCCGTGAGAGCCGGCCTTCCCGCGTGATCCAGATCACATTGCACCCCGCTCCCCCGGGCGTATAAGCGTTGCAGAGAGGTCTACCATGTGTCTTGCAATTCCGGGCCGGGTGGAGGAGATCACCGACGACGGCCTGATCCGCGTGGGGCGCGTCAACTTTGGCGGCGTGGTCAAACGCGTCTGCCTGGACTACGTGCCGGAGATCGCGGTGGGCGACTACGCCATTGTGCATGTGGGCTTCGCCATTTCGAAGATCGATGAAGCCAGCGCGCAGGAGACGCTGGCCAACTTCCGCGCCATGGGCATGCTCGACGAGGAACTGGCCAGCGAGGAAGAAGTGTTTGCGCGCGCGGCGGAGAAGCCGCAGTCGGCGTGCCCGGATGGGAGCTGTTCTTTAGAAGCGACCGCAGATCCTTCGACTGGTTCGCGCGGCGAGCTCGCCCAGGATGACAGCCCTGTTGTGAAGGCGCGGTCATGAAGTACCTGACCGAATTCCGCAACGGCGAGATCGCGCAGCGCATGGCGCGCGAGATTCATCACATGACCACCCGCCCGTGGAAGATCATGGAGGTGTGCGGCGGCCAGACGCACTCCATCATCAAGAACGGCATCGACCAGATGCTGCCCGCACAGATCGAGATGGTGCACGGGCCGGGCTGCCCGGTGTGCGTGACGCCACTCGAGCTGATTGACAAGGCGCTGGCCATCGCGGCGCAGCCCGGGGTGATCTTCTGCAGCTTTGGAGACATGCTGCGCGTGCCCGGCACCGAGGGCGACCTGTTCCAGGTGAAGGGCCGCGGCGGCGACGTGCGCGTGGTGTACTCGCCCCTGGACGCGGTCGAGCTGGCGGTGAAGCATCCCGACCGGCAGGTGGTGTTCTTCGGCGTGGGGTTTGAAACCACGGCGCCGGCGAATGCGATGAGCGTGCACCTGGCCAAGCGGCGCGGGCTGAAGAATTTTTCGGTGCTGGTGTCGCATGTGCTGGTTCCGCCCGCGATCGAGGCCATCATGAGCTCGCCGGGCAACCAGGTGCAGGCGTTCCTGGCGGCCGGGCATGTATGCAGCGTGATGGGCTACTGGGAATATCCGCCGCTTGCCGACAGGTTTGGGATTCCCATCGTGGTCACGGGATTCGAGCCCCTCGACCTGCTCGAGGGCATTCGCCGCGCCGTGCGCCAGCTTGAGAGCGGCGAGCACCGCGTGGAAAACGCCTACGAACGCATCGTCACATACGCTGGCAATCTTGAAGCGCAGCGCCTTCTGGGCGAAGTGTTCGAAACGACCGATCGGGCGTGGCGCGGCATCGGGGTGATTCCGAAGAGCGGCTGGAAGCTCAATGCGGCCTATCGCGACTTCGATGCGGAAGAGCGCTTCCAGATCTCAGGCATACGCACCGCCGAGTCGCCGTTGTGCCATGCGGGCGACGTGCTGCGCGGGGCCATCAAGCCCGGCCAGTGCCCGGCCTTCGGCAAGGAATGCACGCCGCGGCATCCTCTGGGAGCGACAATGGTTTCGAGCGAAGGGGCGTGCGCGGCATATTTCAACTACGGACGGTTCCTCTCGGTCGAACAACTGGCCGCGGCGGGAAACTGAGACGTTCGCTGTCAGCTATCAGCTATCAGGTTTTGTTTCGCTTGCCACTCCATGCTCCGCTGGAGCTGAAGGCTGAAGGCTGAGGGCTTTCGAGAGGCGCCAATGACCAATACGACGCAAACCATGGCCGCACCCGACTTCTCCCAGTGGAGCTGCCCTCTGCCGCTGGCCGATTATCCCGCCATCGTCATGGGTCACGGCGGCGGGGGTAAGCTGGGCAACGAACTCGTTGAGCACCTCTTCCTGCCCGCGTTTCGCAATGCAGCGCTCGAAGACCTCGGCGACGCCGCGGTGGTGGATTTCGCCGGCGGCCGCATCGCCATGAGCACCGATTCGTTCGTGGTGCAGCCGCTGTTCTTTCCCGGCGGGTCCATCGGCGCGCTCGCTGTCAACGGCACGGTCAACGATCTGGCCGTATCGGGCGCCGAGCCGAAGTTCCTCACCGCGGGCTTCATCCTCGAAGAAGGCTTTCCACTGGCGCAGCTCGCCGCCATCGTGCAGGAGATGGCCGCCGCGGCCAGGACAGCGGGCGTGCAGATCGTTACCGGCGACACCAAGGTCGTGGAACGCGGCCACGGCGATGGCTGCTACATCAATACCGCGGGCATGGGCGTGCTGCGGCCCGGCATCGCGGTGGGTCCGCATCGCGCCAAGCCCGGCGACGTGATCCTTGTTTCCGGCACCCTAGGCGACCACGGCATGGCCATCATGAGCGTACGCGAGGGCCTGGAGTTCGAGAGCCAGATCCGCTCAGACTGCGCGGCGCTCAACGGACTGATTGCCGATGTGCTGGCGGCGGCGGGCGACGGCGTACACGCGATGCGCGATCCCACCCGCGGCGGGCTGGCTTCCACCCTGAACGAAATCGCGACAGCTTCGAACGTGGGCATGGTCATCGACGAACCGAGCCTGCCCGTGCGGCCTGAGGTGCAGTCGGCGTGCGAGTTGCTGGGATTCGATCCCGTCTACGTTGCGAATGAGGGCAAGGCGGTGTTCTTCGTTGCGCCGGAGTATGCCGATACGGTGCTGTCGGTGCTGCGGGCGCATCGCCTGGGCCGCGAGGCGGCGCGCATCGGCTACGTGACCGCGGAACACAGGCGCATGCTGGTGGCGCGCACCGGTATGGGCGCCAACCGCGTCATCTCCGTCCAGATCGGTGAACAGTTGCCGCGCATCTGCTGATCGCGGAGGCCCGGCACCCATGCGCGCCCGATTTCAAATCACGCGAACCGTAACGGATTTCGTCACCCGCCCGTAGGCATTGGTGGCGGTCAGCGTGTAGGTGGTTGTGCTTACCGGCCTCACCGTTACGCTGTCGCCGCGCACCCCGCCCAGCCTGTCGATGAACAGGTACGAGTCGCCGGTCGTGTCCCAACTGAGGGTCACGGGGGTCCCCGGCGCGACCGACGAGGCCGACGCGGTAAAGCTGTGAATCACGGGCGGAGGGCCCGCCGGCGCCGTGGCCGAATCCCATCCCGGCCACGCAGGAGTCATCTGCACCACTTCGAAGTTCGACGACTGGATCGCATCCAGGTTCAGCAGGTCGTCGTCATTCCAGCGCGGATCGGGAACCCCCTGGAAGTAGAAGTACCCGCCGTTGTCGGCCAGGATCATGCCGTACTTCTTCATCGCGGCGAGAATCACCTGGTTGGTCTTCGAATACTTCGAAGTGTCGAAGCCCGCCTTGAGCCGGATGCGCATGCCCATCACGTTGCTGACGCCCCAGTAAACGCCCGCGGCGTGGGTGGCCGGCTCCACGAAGTAGCCGTTGTTGGCATCGTTCCTGGTCACCTGCATGGTGAAGCGGATCGCATGTTTGATCTCGCCCGCTTCGATTTCGTCGTAGCGCACGAGGCCAGGGAAGATGGGCAGACCCGCCGCGTCGGCCGACGTCCATCCCCAGGGCCGGTTCTGGTAGTGCTGCAGATCCCAGATGGTCTCCGACGAGGCATTCCACGCGCCCCGGCAGCGATGGGTGTTGAACGTCTCATAGAGCATGCAGGTCCGGCGGTCGATGACCAGCACGTGCGCGTCGCCGAGGTAGTCGTCGGGCCAGCCGGAGCAGTCGTTGGGCGCGCCTTCAATCGGCGCGTCGAGCGGAAAGGGCGCCCTGGCCACATCGCTCTCATCGGCATAATCGATCACGTTGATGGGCACGGGCGGGGTGCTGCTCGAATCCACCACCGCGTAGGGAATGCCGTAGTTGCCTCCCGCCACCGACGACCAGTCGTGGTGCAGGTGCAGGCCGGCAAATCCGGCCGCCAACGTGATGGCGTCATTGTCCGGATCGAGGGGCGCCGTGGAGATGTCGGTCACCCAAGCGTCTCCCGGTTCGAACGGGACAAAGCCGTTCAGGCGGGCATTGGCTCCCACCGCCATCTGCCCACAGGCCTCCGCCGATTCTCGCTCGTCCACAGCAAGGTTCAGGATCACCATGACCCGACTGCCCGGCCGGCTCGCGTCGGTCACCGTGACCTGCACCGCCGTGCTGCCGACGGCACTCTCCGCCGGATCGCCGCCAAGCACGCCGGTGGTGTTGCCCAGCGACAGTCCGGCGGGCAGCGGGGACGCAGTGAATGTGTAGGGCGGCACGCCGCCGGTGGCCTTGATCAGCGCCAGATAACTCTCCCCCACGCGCGCGGTGGGAAGGGAACGCGTGAGGATCGCCAGTCGCTTTGAAGGCAGGACAGGCTGGGCGGCGGCCGCAATCGAGATTGCGATTGCGAGCAGCGCGAGAGACAGTTGCTGATTTCGCACGTTCCACTCCGATCCGGAACCAGGCGCAATCACAGAACTGCAGGAAACACGAAGCAGCGAAACAATTGGAATCTTGCTGTTGGCCGCGATTTTACACGGGTCCAGCGGCGCCCGCGCCGGAGCGCTGGTGAAAATCGCATGGTGAGGGTTACGAAAGTCCCAGCCGCTGGCAGGCGGAACGAATGCGTTCGGGAATCGCCGTCGGAGCATCGCCCAGGGTGTAGCCGATTTCGAGCACCGCGGCCGGTGGCGCAGCAAGGCCGCCCACGAGCCTGGTCACGCCGGCCCAGTCGATGTTGCCGTCTCCGGGCCACAGATGCTCGTCCTTCAGGCCGTGGTTGTCGTGCACGTGCACTGAGACGATGCGCGACCCCAGCACTGCGAACGCATCGGGAATACCGACCGTCATGTGCGCGTGCCCCAGGTCGAGGCAGACACCGACATTGTTGAGATGGCCGAGCTCGAGAATGATCCGCAGGTGCTCGGGCGTGGTGACATCGTTGGTCAGGTTCTCCACCAGCAGGCGCACGCCCAGGGCGTTGGCGAACGCGCCAAGGTGCTCCAGCGCGGTGAGCGCGTAGTCGATGGTGCGCTGCGACCAGCCGTCCTCGCGTTCGCCGAGGTGTACAACCAGGTTCTTGAAGGGGATCTGCTCGGCGGCTTCGAGGGCGCGCTTGATCTCGTCCATCGCGTTAATGCGCCGCGATTTTTCGGGATGTACCACGTTGACCGAAGGCGCGCCAGCCCGGCCCATCTCGCGATCGGGAAACATGGGCGCGTGCAACGAAAAAGGCTCGA
>Ga0335082_10004234_pt1 | contig 15640 bp, 9 predicted proteins | sample Lox_Sample_41_FD_206718 | JGI IMG/M metagenome (GOLD analysis project Ga0335082, IMG submission 206718) | Soil microbial communities from Loxahatchee National Wildlife Refuge, Florida, United States - Lox_Sample_4.1 | ecosystem: Environmental > Terrestrial > Soil > Wetlands | place: USA: Florida...
CGCCACCCAGGCGGCGGCGCCCGCATGGCTCGCGGCAACGGGGCTCGCGTTGGCGCCCGGCGGCTTCATCGCAGTGGGTGCCACCTTGCAGACCGTCAACGATCCCGATGTCTTCGCCGCCGGCGACTGCGCGGCGCTCACCCATGCGCCGCGCGAGAAGGCCGGCGTCTACGCGGTGCGCGCGGGCCCGCCGCTTGCGGAGAATCTCCGCCGCCGCGCGCTCGGCATCGAGCCCAAGGCGTGGATGCCGCAGCGCGCCCATCTAGCGCTCATTTCCACCGGCGAGCGTTACGCCGTTGCCTCCCGCGGCGCGCTCAAGGCGGAGGGCGCCTGGCTCTGGCGGCTCAAGGATCGGATCGACCGGCGCTGGATGCGCATGTACCGGGATGCCGAGGCCATAGCCGCACGAATGGCCTCGCGGTCCCGGTGGGCTTCGTCCGCGCCTGCGGCTGCGGCGGAGATGCGCTGCGGCGGCTGCGCCGCGAAGCTGGGGCCTGGGCCGCTCGGCCGCGCGCTGAAGCGCTTGCCGCCAGGCGAGGCGGCTGGAGCGGTGGTGGGGCTTGATCGACCCGATGACGCGGCGGTGCTGGTGCCGCCCACGGGCCGACATCTCGTGGAGACCGTGGACTTCTTCCGTGCCTTCGTCGAAGACCCCTACTTGTTCGGCGAGATCGCCGCCAACCACGCGCTCAACGATGTCTTCGCCATGGGCGGAACCCCGCGCCATGCGCTCGCCATCGCGGTGGTTCCGGGGGCGGCGTCCGAGAAGATGGAGGAGGCGCTGTTCCAGCTTCTCGCGGGCGCCCGCGCCTGCCTCGACCGCGAGGGCGTAGGACTCGTCGGCGGCCACTCCAGCGAGGGGCCCGAGCTCGCGCTGGGTTTCTCGGTCTCGGGCGAGGTCGATCCCGCACGCATCTTGCGCAAAGGCGGATTGCGCGCGGGCGACGCTCTTGTTCTGACGAGGCCGCTCGGGACGGGGATCCTCTTCGCAGCGGCGATGCGCGCGCGGGCCCCGGCTGCGGCGATCGAGCAGGCGCTTATAGCGATGCACCGGTCCAATAGGGACGCGGCGCAGACCCTCATCGCCCATGGCGCGAGCGCCATGACCGATGTCAGTGGCTTCGGTCTCATCGGCCATTTGGCCGAGATGCTCACGGCGAGCGCTGCCGACGCGACGTTGGATCCCGCGGCCATTCCCGCTTATCCGCAAGCGCTGGAGCTCGCACGCGCGGGAATCGCTTCCACGCTGCTGCCGGAGAACCTGGCTCTCGCGCATCTGCTGCGGGGAGCGGACGATGCCGCGTTGCGCGCATTGCTGTTCGATCCGCAGACGAGCGGCGGATTGCTCGCGGGCGTGCCGATGGCCGAGGCCCGCGATTGCGTTGCCTCGCTCAGAGCCGCGGGTCACGCCGATGCCGCAATCATTGGACGGGTCGCGCGCATCGGCCTCGTGGCGACCGATGTGCTTATCTCGCTCTCGTCCTAGGACGCTCGCTTAGGGCGCCGGCAGCTCCGCGGCATTCCAGCCGCCGCCGAGTGCTTGGATCAGGGCGACGCTCGCGCCGAGCCGGCTCTGGAGGATGTTCAGCGCGGTCTCGCGGTTCTGCAGCGCCTGCGCTTGGGCGACGATGACCGCGGTATAAGCGACGGTGCCGGCCTTATATTGATTGACCGTGAGCCTCTCGGTCTCGCGCGCCGCGGCGACCGCGCGCTCCTGCACCTCCGCCTGCTGCTCAAGGATGCGCAGGGCCGCGAGCTCGTCCTCGACCTGCTGGAAGCTCGTGAGCACGGTTTGGCGGTAATTGGCGACGCTCTGATCGTAGAAGGCTCGGGCGGCCTCCACCTGTGAGCCGCGCAGCCCGCCGTCGAAGACGGTCTGCGCGAGCTGCGGCCCCACGGACCAGATGGCATTCTGCGCTCGGATCAGGTTGTCGAGGGCGCTCCCGATGAAGCCGTAGGAGGCAGTCAAGGTGATGTCGGGATAGTAGGCGGCCTCGGCGACGCCGATCTGCGCATTGGCGGAGGCGACCCGGCGCTCCGTGGCGGCGACGTCCGGTCGGCGCTCCAGCAGCGCCGAGGGCAGGCCGGGCGGCACCACCGGAACGTCGAGCGAGAGCGGCGCCCTCGCGATCGAGAATTGACTCGGTGGTCTGCCAATGAGGACGGCGATCGCGTGCTCGAGCTGCGCGCGCTGCACGCCGACGGCGATCGCCTGCGCGCGCGTCGATTCGAGCTGAGTCTGAGCGCCGGTCACGTCCGATCTCGCCGCGGTTCCGGCGTTGTAGCGGTTGGTGCTGATCTTGAGCGAGACCTCGTAGGCATCGGCCGTCTCGTTGAGGAGCCGCTCCAGCTCGTCGTCGACGCGGAGCTGGAAATACTGCGCTGCGAGGAGCGACTGCGCCGAGAGCCGCGCGGCCGCGAGATCGGCGGCGCTTGCCTGCGCGCCCGCGACCTCGCTCTCGACGCTGCGCCTTATCTTGCCCCAGACATCGATCTCCCAGCTCACCCCCGTGGAAACGCTGATGACGCCCCGGCTCCCGGTGCCCTTGCTCCCGGCATTCGCGCGGAGCGCCGAGGCATTGGCGTCGACGGTCGGGTAGAAGGCCGCGCGCGCCTCGCCGACGAGCGCCACGGACTGGCGATAGGCAGCCTCCGCCGCCTTCAGATTCTGGTTGGAGATCTCGACCTGGCTCTCGAGCGCGTCGAGCACGGGATCCTCGTAGATCGCCCACCAGCGCTCGCTCGAGACCTCCCTCGGGCTCGCGACGCGCCAGCCGTCCGTCTCCTTGAACGCCGGGGGCGTCTCGACCGCCGGACGGCTGTAGTCGGGGCCGACGGTGCAGCCGCAAAGCGAGACGAGTGCAAGCGCCGCCAATGTTCTCCGAAGGCTCGGGTCCGCCATCTCAGCGCGCCTCGTCGAGTGAGCCGGTCTCGCCTCGTCCGCGCCAGCCCACGAGCCAAAGCCGCAAGCGGTCGAGATAAAGGTAGATCACGGGCGTCGTGTAGAGCGTGAGCATCTGGCTCACGACGAGCCCGCCCGCGATGGAGATGCCGAGCGGCCGGCGCAGCTCTCCGCCGTCGCCGAAGCCGATTGCAAGAGGCAAGGCGCCGAGAAGCGCCGCCATGGTCGTCATCATGATCGGACGGAAGCGCAGCAGGCAGGCGCGGTGGATCGCCTCGCGCGGACTGAGCCTCTCCTTGCGCTCGGCGTCGAGCGCGAAGTCGATCATCATGATCGCGTTCTTCTTGACGATGCCGATCAGGAGAATGACGCCGATGAGGGCGATGATGCTGAACTCGGTCTTGAAGATCATCAGGGCCAGCACCGCGCCCACGCCCGCCGAAGGCAGCGTCGAGAGAATCGTGATGGGGTGGATGTAGCTCTCGTATAGGATGCCCAGCACGATGTAGACGGCGATCAGCGCGGCCAGGATCAGGAGCGGCTCGTTCCTGAGGGAGGACTCGAAGGCGCGGGCGGTGCCTTGGAAGGTGCCGTGGACGGTGCCGGGTACGCCGAGCCGCAGCATCGCGGAGCCGATCGCCGCGGAGGCATCGCTGAGCGCCACACCCGGCGCGAGGTTGAAGGAGATGGTGCTCGCGACGAAGGGGCCCTGGTGGTTCACGGCGAGCGGCGTCTTGCCGGGGCCGTAATGGGTGAAGGCCGCGAGCGGGACCATGGTCTCTACGCGAGTGCTGACGGCGGCGCCGGTCGAGGTGTTCGAGCGCCCGCCAGTCGCGATCTGGTTCGTCCTGAGGTTCCGCAGCGGGTTGCTCGCGGGCTGCGCCGCGGCGGGATTGGCGCCGGTCCTGGCCGCGGTTGTGGCGACGGTTCCGCTCGTCGATTGCACTCCCGTGAGCGCGCCGCCGGAGGTGCTGACGTAGAGGTCCTCGAGCGTCTCGGGGTTCTGCCAGAACTCCGGCGCGACCTCCATCACCACGTGATACTGGTTCAGCGGGTTGTAGATGGTCGAGACCTGGCGCTGACCGAAGGCGTCGTAGAGCGTGTTGTCGATCTGGCTCACGGCGATGCCGAGCCGTGCAGCGGTCGCGCGGTCGATCACGAGGTCGGTCTCGAGGCCATTCTGCTGCTGGTCCGAATTGACGTCCGTGAGCTCCGGAAGAGCTTGCAGCGCGGCCAGTATCCTGGGCCCCCAAGTGTAGAGCTCCTGTAGATCGTCGCCCTGCAGCGTGTATTGATAGAGTGCGTTGCTCTGCCGGCCGCCGACGCGGATGTCCTGCACGGGCTGCAGGAAGAGCGAGGCGCCGGGCACGGCCGCGAGCTCGCGCCTGAGCCGCGCGGCGACTTGATCCGCGGAGATATTCCGCTCGGAGAGCGGCTTCAGGGACATGAAGACGAAGCCGGAATTGGTCTGGCCGCCGCCGGTGAATCCGACGACGGTGTCCACCGCCTTGTCTGCGCGCAGGATCGCGATGAATTGCGCGAGCTTCTCCCGCATCGCTTGGAAGGAGATGCTCTGGTCCGCCTGGATGCCGCCGATCATGCGGCCCGTATCCTGCTGCGGGAAGAATCCCTTCGGCACGATCATGTAGAGATAGACGTTGAGGCAGAGCGTCGCGAGGAGGATCGTCATCATCAGCGGCGCGTTCTCGAGCGCCCAGCGGAGCGTCCGGTCGTAGGCGCCGAGGATGCGCTCGAAGGCCGCCTCGCTCGCGCGGTAGAGCCTGCCGCGCCGGTCATCCGCCGGGCGCCGCAGGAGGCGCGCGCACATCATCGGCGTGGTCGTGAGGGAGACCACGAGGGAGACGAGGATCGCGACCGAGAGCGTCACCGCGAACTCCCGGAAGAGCCGCCCGACGATGCCGCCCATGAGCAGGATCGGGATGAAGACCGCGATGAGCGAGACGCTGATCGTCAGCACGGTGAAGCCGACCTCCTGCGCACCCTTGAGCGCGGCACGGAAGGGAGGCACGCCGGCCTCGACGTGGCGGGAGATGTTCTCGAGGACGACGATGGCGTCGTCGACGACGAAGCCGGTCGCGATCGTGAGCGCCATCAGCGAGAGGTTGTCGAGACTGTAGCCAAGTAGATACATCACGCCGAAAGTGCCAAGGAGCGAGACCGGCACGGCGATGCTGGGCAGCAGCGTTGCCCGCAGGCTGCGCAGGAACAGAAACACCACGACGATCACGAGGCCGGCCGAGATCATCAGGGTCTGCTGGACGTGGCGGAGCGAGGCGCGAATCGTGGTTGAGCGGTCGACGGCGACGGCAATGTCGATGTCGCGGGCGATCGAGGCCTGGAGCTCCGGCAGCAGCGCCGTCACGCGGTCGACGGTATCGATGATGTTGGCGCCGGGCGCGCGGTTGACGATCACGAGCACCGCAGGCTTTCCGTTCGCGAGGCCTGCATTGCGGATGTTCTCGACGGAATCCGCGACCTCGCCCACGTCGGAGAGCCGCACCGGCGATCCGTTCCGGTAGGCCACGATCAGGGAGCGGTATTCCGCGGCTACCTTGGCCTGGTCGTTGGTGTAGATCTGGTAGTGCTGGTCGTCGATCTCGATGCTGCCTTTGGGGCTGTGGGCGTTCGCGGCGGCGAGCGCCGCCCGGACGTCCTCGAGGCCGATCGCGTATTTGAATAGGGCGCGCGGGTTGAGCTCGACACGGACCGCAGGCAGCGAGCTCCCGCCGATGCTCACCTGCCCCACGCCTTCCACTTGCGAGAGCCGCTGCTCCAGCACCGTCGTCGCTGCGTCGTAGACCTGACCCGGGCTCTGCGTGCCCGAGGTCAGCGCCAAAACCATGATCGGCGCTTCCGCGGGGTTGACCTTGCGGTAGGTGGGATTGCTGCGGAGGTTGGCGGGGAGATCGGCCCGCGCGGCGTTGATCGCGGCCTGTACGTCGCGGGCGGCGCCGTCGATGTCGCGATTGAGGCCGAACTGCAGGGTGATCCGCGCGTTTCCCACCGTGCTCGAGGAGGTCATCTCCGTGACGTCGGCGATCTGGCCGAGATGCCGCTCGAGCGGCGTGGCAACGCTGGTCGCAACCACCTCGGGGCTAGCGCCCGGTAAGCTCGCCTGCACGGAGATGGTGGGGAAGTCGACCTGCGGCAGAGGGGAGACCGGAAGACGGAAGAAAGCGACCGCGCCCGCGAGCGCCACGCCGAATGTGAGGAGCGTGGTCGCGACGCCGCGGCGAATGAAGATCGCCGAGAGGCTCATGTGTCGGGCGCCTCGCTGCCGGTCTCGTCAGCTCCGAGCGACACCGAGAGGCCAAAGCGCGTCGCGAGCGCGTCGAAGGCGAGGTAGATGACGGGCGTCGTGTAGAGCGTGAGGAGCTGGCTCACGATCAGCCCGCCGACGATGGTGAGGCCGAGCGGGTGGCGAAGCTCGGAGCCGGTTCCGGTGCCGACCATCAGCGGGAGTGCGCCCAGGAGCGCCGCCATCGTCGTCATCAGGATCGGCCGCAGGCGCAGCAGGCACGCCTGATGGATCGCCTCCAGCGCCGGCTTGCCCTCGTTGCGCTGCGCGTCGAGCGCGAAGTCGATCATCATGATCGCGTTCTTCTTGACGATGCCGATCAGGAGGACGATGCCGATGATCGCGATGATGCTGAGGTCGCTCTGCGCCGCCATCAGCGCGAGGAGCGCGCCGATCCCCGCCGAGGGGAGGGTCGAGAGGATCGTCACGGGATGGACGAAGCTCTCGTAGAGCACGCCGAGGACGATGTAGACCGTGATGAGCGCCGCCAGGATCAGGAAGAGCTCGTTGGTGAGCGCGGCCTGGAAGGCGAGCGCGGAACCCTGGAAGAAGGTGATGAGGCTGCGGGGCACCCCGAGGTCGCGCTCGGCCGCGGTGATCGCGGTGACGGCCTCGCCGAGCGATACGCCGGGCGCCAGGTTGAACGAGACTATGGCGGCCGGGAATTGTCCGAGGTGATTGATCTGCAGAGGTGCGGTCTGGATGGTGGGCTTCGCGATCGAGAGCAGCGGCACCTGGCCGTTGGTCGCAGTGGCGGAGGGGAGGTAGATGCCGCGGAGCGCCTCCATCACGTCGCTCGCGGAGGGGTCCGCTTCGAGAATCACGCGGCGCTGGTTCGACTGCGTGAAGATCGTCGAGATGATCCGCTGCCCGAAGGCGTCGTAGAGCGCGTTGTCGATGGTCGCGGGAGTGATGCCGAAGCGGCTCGCGGTGTCGCGGTCGAGCTCGACGTAGACGGAGAGGCCGTTCTCCTGGAGGTTGCTCGCGACGTCCGCGAGCTCCGGCAGCGTCTGGAGGCGCTCCACGATCCTTCCCGTCCACTCCGCTAGCTCCGCGGGGCTCGCGTCCTCGAGGATGAACTGGTACTGAGTGCGGCTCACGGTCGCGTCGATGGTGAGGTCCTGCACCGGCTGCATGTAGAGCGAGATGCCCTCGACGCTCGCGACCTCCTGCTGTAGGCGGCGGATGATCGCGACGGCGTCGGCGCTGCGCTCGTCATGCGGCTTCAGGTTGATGAGGAACCGGCCGCTGTTCAGCGTCGAGTTCGTGCCGTCGACGCCGATGAAGGACGAGAGGCTCTCGACATCGGGGTCCTTGAGAATTGCTCGTGCGAGCGCCTGCTGCCGCTCCGCCATCGCGGCGTAGGAGATGCTCTGCGAGGCCTCGGAGACGCCCTGGATGAGGCCGGTGTCCTGCACCGGGAAGAAGCCCTTGGGGATGACGACATAGAGCGCAACCGTGAGGACGAGGGTCGCAACCGCCACCACGAGCGTCATGGGCTGATGCCGGAACACCCAGCGCAGGGTCCGATCGTAGCCGCGCGCCAGCGCCTCGAACCAGAGCCGATTCCAGCGCTCGAAGCGGCTCTCGGTCTCGGCGGAGCTGGGCCGCATCAGCTTCGCGCAGAGCATCGGCACGAGGGTTAGCGAGACCGCCGCCGAGATCAGGATGGTGACCGCGAGCGTCACTGCGAACTCCCGGAAGAGCCGGCCCACCACCTCGCCCATGAAAAGGAGCGGGATAAGCACGGCGATCAAGGAGACCGTGAGCGAAATGATGGTGAAGCCGATCTGCTCCGCGCCCCTGAGCGCGGCCTGGAGCCGGGAATGCCCTGCCTCGACGTAGCGGGCGATGTTCTCGATCATGACGATGGCGTCGTCGACGACGAAGCCCGTGGCGATCACGAGCGCCATCAGCGAGAGGATGTTTATGCTGAATTCGAGGCCGTACATCGCGGCGAATGTGCCGACGATCGAGATCGGCACCGAGAGGCTCGGGATGATCGTGGCGCGTATGTTGCGCAGGAAAATGAAGATCACGAGCACCACGAGCCCGACCGCGAGGCCGAGCTCGATCTCGGTATCGCGGACGGAGGCGCGGATGGTGACGGTGCGGTCGGTCAGGACGGTGACCTCGATTGCCGCCGGAAGCGAGCTCTGGAGCTGCGGCAGCAGCGCCTTGATGCTGTCGACCACCTGGATCACGTTGGCGCCGGGCTGGCGCTGCACGTTCATGATGATCGCGGGCGTGCTGTTCATCCAGGCGCCGAGCCGCGTGTTCTCGGAGCTCTCGACCACGGTCGCGACGTCCGAAAGCCGCACCGGCGCGCCGTTGCGATAGGCGACGACGAGCTCGCGGTAGGCCTCGGCGCTCTGGAGCTGATCGTTGGCGTTGATGGTGTAGGCGCGCGTCGGGCCGTCGAAGTTGCCTTTTGGGGTGTTGACGTTGGCGTTGGAGATCGCGGTGCGGATGTCGTCGATGTTGATCCCATAGGCCGCGAGCTGTCGGGGATTGGCCTGGACCCGCACCGCCGGCCGCTGGCCGCCGTTGAGGCTCACGAGGCCGACGCCCGGAAGTTGCGAGATCTTCTGTGCGAGTCGCGTGTCCGCGAGCTCCTGCACCTGCGGCAGCGTCATGGTCTTGGAGGTGAGGGCGAGGGTGAGAATGGGCGCCACCGCGGGGTTGACCTTGGCGTAAATCGGCGGCGCCGGCAGATCCGACGGCAGCAGATTGCCGGCGGCGTTGATCGCGGCCTGGACCTCCTGCTCCGCGACGTCGAGGCTGATGTCGAGGCTGAATTGCAGCGTGATTACCGAAGCGCCGGCGGAGCTGCTGGAGGACATCTGGATGAGGCTCGGCATCTGCCCGAACTGGCGCTCGAGCGGCGCCGTCACCGAGGAGGTCATCACGTCCGGGCTCGCGCCGGGATAGAAGGTCTGCACCTGAATCGTGGGGTAATCGACCTGCGGCAGGGCGGCCACCGGCAGGAACTGGAAGGCGAGCCCGCCGACCAGCAGCACCGCCGCCATCAGGAGCGAGGTGGCGACCGGCCGCAGGATGAAGGGTCGCGAGGGGCTCACGGCTTGGGGCCGGCCGCGGTCATTTCTTCTGCCCGCGCTGCCGCTGCCTACCCTCGGGATTGGCAGGAGGCGCGCCGGGCGCCTCGGGGTTGCGCAGGCTGATCTTGGCGCCGTCGCGGAGCTTGTCGGCGCCGTCGACGACGATCTTGTCGCCGGGTGCGAGGCCGGAGACGACGGCGACCCTCTCGCCCTCGGCAGGGCCGAGCTCGACCTTCCGCACGCTCACGGTGTCGTCGGCATTGACGAGATAGACGAAGGTGCCGGGGGCGCCGCGCTGCACCGCCGCGACCGGTATCACGGTCGCGTCTGCGAGCGTGTCCGCAAAGAGGCGGATGTTCACGAACTGGTTCGGGAAGAGGGCGCCGTCGCCGTTGTCGAACTGCGCGCGAAGCTTCACGGTACCGGTGGTGGGATCGATCTGGTTGTCGACGGTCGTGAGCGTGCCGGTCGCGAGCCTGGTTTTGAGACTGCGGTCCCAGGCCTCGGCCGTGAGCGTCGCCCCCGCGCGAACGCGCCGCATCACCACCGGAAGATTGTCCTCGGGCAAGGTGAAGATGACGGTGATCGGCTCCGTCTGCGTGATGATGACGATGCCGTTCGCGTCATTGGGCTGGACGTAGTTCCCGGCATCGACCTGGCGGAGACCGACCCGCCCGCTCACGGGGGCGGTGATGTGGCAGTAGTCGATGTTGAGATTCGCCGTATCCACCATCGCCTGGTCCGATTTCACCGTGCCTTCGAGCTGGTGCACGAGGGATTCCTGCGTGTCCAGCTGCTGGCGCGGGATCGAATCCTGGGCGACGAGGGTGCGGTAGCGCACGAGGTCGAGCTGCGCGTTCTTGAGGAGAGCCTGGTCCCTCAGGAGCTGGCCCTGCGCGTTGTCGCGCTGGCGCTCATAGGGCCGGGAATCGATCTCCGCGAGAAGATCGCCCTTCTTGACGACCTGGCCCTCCGTGAAGGCGATCCGCATGATCTGCCCGGAGATCTGCGTCTTCACCGTGACCGTCGCCAGCGGCGTGACCGTGCCGAGCCCGTTGAAGACGATGTCGATGCCGCCCTTGGCGGCCGTGGCGGCGACCACGGGCATCACGCCGCCGACGCCGAACCGCGGCGGGGGTGGCTCCTGGATCGAGCGCTGCTGCAGCCAATAAACGAGGCCGCCGACCAGCGCGAAAGCCACGAGCATCGCGAGGAGACGGCGCCATATCGGCTTGCGCGCAGCCTTGGCCGGGGGGCCGCGAAGGGGTGCTCGATCGGCCTCGCGAGGGGACGAGATGTCGTTCATGACGGTGGCGCGCCTCTTTGGCCCTGGCGTTCCATTATAGAGGCCCCCATTTGCCGAAGAATGCCCTCGCCGCGAGAGACGGACATCCCTCTCGCCCCCTCTATTCTAGGCGGCCGCGGCCGGGCCGATCCCCAGAGAACGTCTAAATAACTAAAGTAACAGGGGATTTTCCCCTTCCGCCCGCCGCTACAGCATGATCTCGCGGGCGGGGGCGCGCACATCCATCTCGAATTCGAGGTCGACGATGGGCGGGCGGGCGAAATGCCAGGTGAGGCCGCCGGGTGTGGCGCCGCGGCGGACGATGATCGGCTCGATGAGGGTGCCGATATCCTGCACGGTATAGGCCTGGGTTTCCGCGGCGTCTTTCCAGGAACGGCCGAAAGCGGCGAGTCGCCGCTCCATCTCCGCCATTACGTGGCGCATCTTCGTGGCCATACCCGGGGGCGAGGTATCGCCATAGGCAACGATCCGCTCCTGCGCGGTGGCGCCGCTCTGGGTCTCGCCGCTGCCCGCGATGACGAAGCCGCCCTGAAGCTCGCGCGCCGCGGGGACCGTGTAGGAGAAGGCATAGAGCGAGGGTGCCGCGGGCGGCTCGTGAAGGGGGCAGACATTGGTCCGCGCAACGGGATTGTCGCCGTCGCGATAGACGCCCCAGCGCTCGAGCGTCTCTACGTAGTGCCGGTTGAATTCGTAGAAGCCCTGCTCCGTGAAGGGCGCGGGCGAGCGCAGCTCGCAAGCACAGAAGGCCGCGGTCGGCCGCCCGAGCGAGCGCAGGTGCGCCTCGACCGCGGCGAAGCCCTCCCTGAGGGGCATTGGCTTCTTGAGGCGCGCGCGCTCGATGGCGAAGCCGGGCTCGGCGGCTACACCGCTCGAATATTGGAACACCGCCTTGATGTAGCGGTAGCCCCCAGGAGCGAAGGAGATCACCTCGGCCATCGTTGCCTCCCGGCCGGCGCTGTCGCCTCTCGTCCTTCGGCCGGCCGCGGATTATAGCGTTGCGGAAAGCGCGAGGTCATGCGCCTTGCTTGCGGCTACATCGACATGTCGGGCTCGGCCGGATGCTCCTTCTTGGGCTCGGGGATCTCGGTCATGGTGGCTTCCGTCAGCAGCAGGACGCTCGCGACGGAGACCGCGTTCTCGAGAGCGATGCGCACGACCTTGGTGGGATCGATGATGCCGGCCTCGACGAGATCGACCCATTCCTTGCGTCCGGCATCGAAGCCGTAATTGCCCTTGCCCTCGAGCATGCGAGCGACGACGACCCCGCCGTCGACCGCGGAATTCTCCGCGATCTGGCGGCTCGGAGTCTCGAGCGCGCGCCTCAGGATCTGGACGCCTGTGCGCTCGTCGCCCTCGGACTGCGCCTCCTCGCGCGAAACCGCCTCGACCGCGCGCAGGAGCGCGAGTCCGCCGCCAGGCACGATCCCCTCCGCGACCGCGGCCTTGGTCGCGCTGATGGCGTCATCGAGCGCCTCCTTCCGCGACTTCATCTCGGCTTCCGAGGGCGCGCCGACGCGGATCACCGCGACGCCGCCCGCGAGCTTGGCCAGGCGCTCCTGCAGCTTCTCCTTGTCGTAGTCGCTGGTCGTCTTCTCGATCTCGCGGCGGATCTGCTCGATCCTGCCGTCGATCTGCTTGCGGTCGCCCGCGCCGCCGATGACGGTGGTGTTGTCCTTGTCGACGACGACGCGCTTGGCGCGGCCGAGCTGGTCGAGCGTCACGTGCTCGAGCTTGAGTCCGAGCTCCTCCGAGATCACCTGTCCGCCCGTGAGGACCGCGATGTCCTGCAGCATGGCCTTGCGGCGGTCGCCGAAGCCCGGCGCCTTGACGGCGCAGCTCTTGAGCGCGCCGCGGATCTGATTGACGATGAGGGTCGCGAGCGCCTCGCCCTCGACCTCCTCCGCCACCACCAGCAGCGGCCGCCCGGCCTTGACGATCTGCTCCAGGAGCGGGATCAGGTCGCTGAGGACGCCGATCTTGCGATCCGACAGCAGGACCGTGCAATCCTCCAGCACCGCCTCCATCTTCTCGGGGTTGGTGATGAAGTAGGGGGACTGGTATCCGCGGTCGAATTGCATGCCCTCGACCACGTCGAGCACGGTCTCCGTGGTCTTGGATTCCTCAACGGTGATGACGCCCTCGTTCCCGACCTTGTCCATGGCGTCGGCGACGAGCTCGCCGATGGCGGCATCGTTGTGCGCGGAGATCGCCGCGACCTGCGCCTTCTCTTTCCGCGTCTGGACCGGACGCGAGAGCGCCTTCAGCGCTTCGATTGCCCGCTTGGCCGCGCGGTCGAGCCCGCGCTTGATGTCGATGGCGCTGGCGCCCGCGACGACGTTGCGCACCCCGTCCGCGAAGATCGCATGCGCGAGGATGGTCGCGGTGCTGGTGCCGTCGCCGACCATTTCGCCGGTCTTCTCGGCGGCCTGGCGCAGCATGCGTGCGCCGAGGTTCTCCTCGGGGTCCTTGAGGTCGAGCTCCTTTGCGATGGTGACGCCGTCGTTGCAGACGATGGGAGCGCCCCATTTCTTCTCGATCAGCACGGATTTCGAGCGCGGGCCCAAGGTCACGCGTACCGCGTCCGCGAGCTGCGCCGCGCCGCGGAGGATCTTCTCGCGGGCGAGGGAGCGGAAGAGGATCTGCTTGTGCGCCATTTGGAGGCGAGAGATAACGCATGGGTTGGGCCGCACATTGACCTGGATCAAGGGTGCGGGAGGCCGCCACGGCTGGCAAACGGCGAAAGTACTGGTCCGGCGAGGTGACGGAGCGCAGCAATGCGCTGGACCTCGAGGAGGGTGTCTTCACCTTGAGCGACCCGCGCGAGATCGCCCTCTCCCTCAGGCGGTCGGCCGAGGAGAGCGCGCGGCGAAAGGGCACGCCCTTCCAGGCCGCGATGTCCATGCTCAATTTCTACATCAATCGCGCGGGCAAGGGCCTCAGCAAGAACCGGCGCCGCGTGCTCGAGCAGGCGAAGCGGGAGTTGCGGCGGGAATTCGGCCATCCGGGGGCCTGAGCCGCCTGTGACAAAAATGGTATTCGCGGCGGACTCGCCAATTCTCGGCAAATACTTCGGGCACCCTCGACGAAAGAGCCCGCCCCGGAAGCCCGCCTTAGGGTAGAATTAACTACCGTGTACCGCCGCATGACGCTGTGAATGCAGTCACAGGCACGGTGCCCAAAGTCATGCCGATAGTCTCCGGAAGGGAGGCGGTGCGCCCTGTCTCTTCGCTCGTGGGGTCGAGCCATGAAGACATCGTCTCAATCGTCGAAGTCGAAGCAGCCCTGGTGGCAGTGGATCCTGATGTATCCGACGCTCGCGGTGGCGATCGTCGGCGCGGTGCCGCAGTATCAGCAATGGGTCTGGGCCCTCGTCCGGGGCATCCCGATCGGCAGCGACGTCACCGCACTGCAAGACCAGGATTCCGCGTGGCAGCAGAATCTCGATTGCCTCAGCCGCATCGACCACATCACGCCGCCGTCGGAGACGCCCTACGCGATCGATCTCCTGACTTGTCCCTCCGGTGACATCCTCCTGACCGTGAAGCCGCTGCACTCGCCGACGCTACAGGTCTCGCGCTGGATCATCACGAACAAGCTCTTTCAGGGTCCGACGCGAACGGCCTGGATTTCCTCGGCCTTCGCGCAGACCCCGCCGCCGAGGCCGGGCACGGCCCAGCCCGAGCGCGTGGTCGACGTCCGCAAGGAGGGAAGCCAGGTAATTCGGCGCGTGCAGCTCACGAACGGGAGCTGCGTCGATCAGACGATCGACAGCTATACCGGGCGGCACCTCGGCGACAAGCCCGCGCCCTGCACGAAGTTCGCGGGCCGCTGATCAGAGGGGATCGACGAGCCCGCCCGCCCCTGCCACCAGCCGGAGGTGATGCTCGGCGTCGCCGAAGAGCGTGTCGATCATGCTTACGCGCTTGAAGTAATGGCCGATCTTGTACTCCATGGTCATGCCGATGCCGCCGTGGAGCTGGATCGATTGCTGGCCGACGAAGCGCGCGGAGCGGCCGATCTGGACCTTGGCGGCGGAGATCGCGCGGCGCCGCTCGGCGGCGTCCGTCTCCTCGGCCATCATGGTCGCGAGATAGGCCATGCTGCGCGCCTGCTCGAGCGCGACGAGCATATCGACCGCGCGGTGCTGCAGGGCCTGGAAGGAGCCGATGGCGACGCCGAACTGCCTCCGCGTCTTGAGATAATCGACCGTGATCTCGTGCATCGCGGCCATGGCGCCGACGGCCTCGGCCGCGAGCGCGGCTATCCCCGCATCGACGGCCTGCTCGACGATCGCAAATCCGCGGTCGCGCTCGCCGACGAGCGCGTCCGGTCCGACCTTCACGTCCTTGAGCTCGATCTCCGCCGCGCGGAGCCCATCCACCGTCGGATAGCCCTCGACCGTCACGCCCGGCGCCCCGGCGTCGACGAGGAAAAGGCTGATGCCGCCGGCGTCGCGCTGGTTGCCGGCCGTGCGCGCGGAGACGATGAGGCGGTCCGCGCTGTCGCCGTGCATCACCACGGCCTTGCGGCCGCTGAGCGCCCAGCCGCCTCCCGCGGGTCGCGCCGAGGTCGCGACATCCGCGAGGTCGTAGCGCGCCTGCCGCTCGCCGTGCGCGAGCGCGAGGCGAAGCTTCCCCGCGATCACGGCCGGAACGAGCTCGCGCTGGTGCGCAGCGCTGCCGGCGCGGCGGAGAATGCCGCCGCCGAGCACGACGGTCGCGAGATAGGGCTCGAGTACGAGGCCACGGCCGAAGGCCTCCATCACGATCATGGTCTCGACCGCGGAGCCGCCGCTGCCGCCGAGGGATTCGGGGAAGGGGATGCCCAGCAATCCCAGCTCCGCGAATTGCGCCCAGCGCGCGGAGCTGTACCCCGCGGGCTCCTTCGCGTAAGCCTTGCGCTTCTCGAAGTCGTATTCGTCCGCGATGAGCTTGCCGACCGATTCCTGGAGGAGGCGCTGCTCCTCGCTCAGATCGAAATCCATCTGCGTCAGAGCCCCAGGATCGCCTTGGAGATGATGTTGCGCTGGATCTCGTTGGAGCCGCCGTAAATCG
>Ga0335082_10004238_pt1 | contig 15628 bp, 18 predicted proteins | sample Lox_Sample_41_FD_206718 | JGI IMG/M metagenome (GOLD analysis project Ga0335082, IMG submission 206718) | Soil microbial communities from Loxahatchee National Wildlife Refuge, Florida, United States - Lox_Sample_4.1 | ecosystem: Environmental > Terrestrial > Soil > Wetlands | place: USA...
TTGTTCTTCATTTTCTCCACGAACTTACCCACGCTCACCACAGCCCGCCCCACCGTGCCACGTCCAATTTCCTGCTTGTCGTCTCGGGCAGTCACACGGACGGTATAGAACTTGCCGTCAAAAGCCTCGAGCACGGCGTCGGCGCGGACCCTCGCACCGATCCCGCTGGCAGCCCGATGCTCAACGTTGATGGCGGTGCCCACGGTGATCTCGTCGCCTTCGCAGTATGGCTGAAGCGCATGAAAGGCAGCGATCTCCATCAGCCGGATCATATCTGGCGTCGAATAGACCGGCGGCAGTTCGGCATTGTGGGACGTGAGGGTATGCTGGAACTCGACCGTTTCTTCCGCGGTGCCGCGGGCGCCAATGGGGATGGGTTTAGACATGGGGCAGTTTCTCGGAAGAGAAAGGCCAATGATTCTGTCGAATCATCGGCCGCCTGTGCCGCAATGTCAATAACCTATGCGACTGCGTTCATCGCCCTGCGCGCCTCAATTCCGTCCAGGGCGTGCCACAGCGCCTTGGCGGCGTTCTCGCCCGCTGCGAGCGCCTTCTCCGCCATCTCCGGGTGCGACTCCAGCCGCTTTCCTAATTGCTGCCGCCAAACCTGGGAGTGGTAAACGTCTGCGGTCGTATGCAAAGTGAAGTATGCGGTGGTGCGTTCGTCCGCGCCGTACGTCTCTCGCAGTCCGCGGGCCTTCTCTTTCGCCACGCGAGGCACCTGCGATTCATAGGCATAAAAAGCTGCCAACGCTTCTTCCGGCGTGCCCTCGCTAGCCACTCGGTGGAAGAACGCCATCAACTGGTTGACCTCCGGCAGCGGACGATGTCCGTTCATGTCACGCCGTGCGCCCATGCCCTCGGCGAAGTCCAGCCACAGCTCAGAGTGCGCCGGTGCCGGCTGCCCGAACAGGTCCTCCAGGCCTTTCTCGTCGGACATGTTAGCCAGAATGGCGCGCCGCAGTTCGCCATCGTCCAGGCGTATGCCAAGCTCGGCGAGATAGGTGGGAAAGGCTTCCACATGATGGTAGTAGTCCCGCGCATACTCGCGCAGGTCTTCACGGGTCAGCTGGCCCTCCGCCCAGGCCTTGTAAAAGGGATGGCAAAGCAGGTCATACTTGGCAATCCGAGCATCCAGCTGCTCGAAGAATTCATTACTGTTCATGATTGCTTCCTCCGGCAATGAACAATATAAGGGGAGCGGCGCGGCATGGCAAACGACAGTTGAGGAATTCTCATTTTGGGAACCTACCTGGACATCGGCTGATTTGAAGGTCAATCTGCTTCTCCTTTCGGCGGATAATTTTTGTGTGATCACCCCGCGCAAACCACTGCTCTTGACCGCCCTGGTATTGCTTTGCGTGTTGGCCACGGGGTCAGCGGAGTTGCCAGAGATTCTCCGAATTTCCCCCACCAGTGGCCCCGAAGGCACGCGGGTCCAGATCGCAGGCAAAAATTTGCGGGCAGTTACGTCCGTGCTCTTCGGCAAGACCTCCGCCGGGTTCAAGCTGGTTTCCGACGAACTCTTGATCGCCATCGTGCCCCACCGCACGCCAACCTCGACGATCACCGTGCTCACGCCGGCGGCGCGGGCCTCCAGCCCCTTTGCTTTTGTCGTCGTGAACGATCCTCGGGTGCCGGACGAAGTGAGTTACAAGACTGGTTACGTGAACTCCGTCCCGGCTCCCGTTGGATTCAACTCGGTGTTGCTTTGGGGAATTGCCATCGCGGACTCTCGTGTAAGAGAACACGAGTCCGCCATCGTGGAAGTTGCCAGAACGCAACTCTCCTGCCGGGTAGAAGGTCGCGACGTAAAGCTGAACGACGACACCGGCAGAGTACGTGGCGGGCTCTACCGCCGCTTCCCCTGGTTCGGTACCGACCAGCACGAACCCATGCCCTTCGTTTACGACCAGCCAAACCACGCGGTCGTGCTGCGAGTCGGTACTCGCCCCGACCGCGTCTGGCATTTCTGGAGTGCTTCCCCGCGGCCCACTCTCCCGCCGGGCAAATTGGAAGGCTGTACCGTGAGCGCTTTAGTGAAGATCTCTCCGGGCTCTCTTTTGCAGATGGGCATGGACTATTGGCGGAATTCGACGGTCGGCTATGGTGCCGGCGGCGACAATCACGAGGCTGGCGCCAGCAACTGGTACTTTCCTTCCGAGCAATGGCAGGCAGCGGTGTTCACCGACATCGGCGGGCCAAGGTTCTAGAAAACCTTCGCCACGGATTTACACGGATAAACGCGGCTAACCCCGAATCAATGTATGCGTGGTAATCCGCCAAATTCGCGGCTCGGTGCGTGAAACAGGTAGAAGATGATCAGTACCCGCACAATGACGCCCATCGCCGGCAGGATAAGCCCGGCAATGCGGAGCTCAAGAACGGCGCCGGAAAAGGAGGGCAGCAGCGTGGCCACTCCGATAGAGGCAATCACCACGCCCGCCCGCCGCGCCCAGCGGTTCTGTCGCAGTATGCCCCAACCCACCACGGTGCTGATTCCTGCTGCCAGCAGGAACATGTAAGGGCCTGCCAGTTCCAGACCGCCGAGTAGCGGCGCGCCCCAGGCCATTGGGATCGCCCCCGGGGTCGCCAGCATGACGACGCTGAGCACGGACAAATATCCCCCAACCCCTAGAAACAGAGAGCCGATTGCTATTGCCCCAGCAGGCGTCTGCATTTTGTGTGACTTCTTGATCCGCGTTAATCCGCGCAGATCCGCGGCGAAATTATGCCAGATCGAACAGCAGGACCTCAGCGTCTTCTTTTCCTTTGATGCTGAGCTTCGCCTCGTCGCTGATCGCCGCGCCATCGCCCTGACTGAGCACCTGGCCGTTGAGCTCCACCGCACCTTTGGCAACTTGCAACCAGGCGTACCGCCCCTTCGCCAGTTCGTGGGCGACCTCCTGCCCCGCGGACAACAATGTCACATATAACTTGGCATCCTGATGGATGGTCACCGAACCCTGTTTTCCGTCCGGCCCCGCAATCAGGCGCAGCTGCCCGCGTTTTTCCGCCTCGGGAAATGCCTTCTGCTCATAGCTGGGTTCATGCCCTGGCTGGTCGGGCATGATCCAGATCTGCAGCAGGTGTACCGGCTCGGTGCGTGATGCGTTCATCTCGCTGTGGCGGATTCCGCGGCCGGCGCTCATGCGTTGCCCGTCGCCAGGGCGAATTACCGAGCCTGTGCCCAGGCTGTCCTTGTGCTCCAGGGCGCCCTCAAGCACATAAGTGATGATTTCCATATCACGGTGGGGATGGGTTGGGAAACCCTCGCCTGGCGCAACCACGTCTTCGTTGATCACCCGGAGCGAGCGGAAGCCCATGAACTTCGGGTCGTAATACTGGTCAAAGGAAAAGGTATGGCGGGTATTCAGCCAGCCGTAGCTGCCGCCCCCACGCTCCTCACTGCGGCGAATATTGATCATAAGGGAAAAGTCCTCGTTACAACGACTATTTAGATGCGGGGGACCTTCTTAGGATTCAGCTGCCCCGTTTGCTTAGGCCAGCTCAAGCTTTTCCCGGGCGGTGCCGATAGACCTGGTGAGGCAACCATGCGCCGGCGCCTGCCCGCGATCCTGCTAGTGCTATTGCTAAGCGGTTGTGGCGGGCGTGCCCCCGACCAGCCTCAGCCCGCCGGATTCGTGAATCAGACCCGGCACTCCGACGCCGCCCTGTGGGGACTGTGGCAGGAGGCGCAGCAGCAGGTGGCGCAAAGCATTGACCTCAACCCCTTGCAGCGGGACGTCGCGCCACGCATTCTGCCGGGAGATCCTCGCGCCTTAAGCGTGACACCTTCCCAGCTCCCAGTTACCCCTGAACCAGACACTTCCGCCCAGGTCTTGTTTGCCGCGACCGGACTGGAGCGCTCCGATCCCACCGGCCTCATCCCTTGTCCCCAGCCCTGTGATGCCCGCTATGCCACCGCCTACTCCCGCTACCAGCCGGAATTGGTTCACTACGCCGCCTCCTGGGAGTCGCGGGAAAGCGACTTCCGTACTCTGCTGGAGTACGAATTCGAAAACCAGATTCCTGTTTGCCTTGGGATACGACACGCGCTGGCGGTAGATGATTGAGGAGAAATTCTTCCCTGCGGTCTCGGCGAACTCTGCGGTGTCAGGTCTTCACAACGCTACTTCTTCTCGCCCTTCTTGCCGGATGACTCCGCCTTTGGCTTCTCTTCCTTCTTGCTCTCGCTCTTGGGACCCGAGTCAGAACTTGCTGCAGGCGCGCTCGACTTCTTCGCGTAATCGGTCACGTACCACCCGGACCCCTTGAACTGCACCGCCGGCGCCGAGATAATCTGCTCCACCGGGCCGCCGCAGTCGGGACACTTCTTAACATGAGGGTCGGAGAACTTCTGGATGCGCTCAAAGCGGTGGTGGCACTTCTTGCACTGATACTCGTAAAGTGGCATGGATTCTTGAAAGACCGCAGAAGTGCGGTCCCGGTCACTGCTTTTGATTCTAGGGGGTAGGCTACCTTCCGTCAATTTGATCGTCCATCGACGGGCGGCTTGATTTCAGCCACTAAGGACACGAAAGATCACAAAGGAACTCGAACCTGCAAGGACTTTATCCACCGTTGCTGGCCTTTGTGGTTTCGAATTTAGGACACCACCGTCCCTTGCGGTGGTTCTCGCCGGTCGAGTGTTAGACTCGCGTCGATGAGTTCCTCGCTCAAGCATTCCAAGCAGGCGGGCCACAGTCTCGCTCCCGGCCTCTATCTGGTAGCCACGCCCATCGGCAACCTGGAAGACATCACCTTGCGGGCCTTGCGTGTGCTGGGGGAAGCCGACTTGATCGCCTGCGAAGACACGCGACAGACCCAGAAACTGCTCAACCACTACGGAATTGCAACTCGCGCCACCAGCTACCACGAGCACAACGAGACCACCCGCGCCTCGCAGCTGGTGGTCGAACTCGAGCACGGAGCGCGCATCGCGCTGGTCAGCGATGCCGGGATGCCGGGCATCTCCGATCCCGGATTTCGGCTGATCACACTGGCGATTCGTCACTTCGTGCCGGTGGTGCCTATTCCTGGAGCCTCGGCCTTCCTCGCAGCCTTGGTGGCCAGCGGCCTACCGACTGACGCCTTCCGCTTCAGCGGTTTCCTCCCCGCGAAACGTGGGCCACGGCGGGTGCTGCTCGAGAGCATTCGCGAATCACCTAGAACTCAGGTGTTCTACGAAGCGCCACACCGTCTGGCGGACACGCTGGAAGACATCGTCGAAGTCCTCGGGCCGGGGCGGAACGTCGTCGTCGCTCGTGAAGTTACTAAGCTTCACGAAGAATTCCTGCGGGGTCGGGCGGCGGAGGCGTTGGAGGCCCTCAAGAAGCACCCGGTGAAAGGCGAGATCACCTTGCTGATCGGGAAAGCCGAAGCGGGGGAAGCTGGTGTGGGAACGGGCGAGCGCCCGACAATCCGCCAGCAGCTCGAACAGGTCATGCGCGAAGAGAAGCTTGACGAGAAAGCCGCGCTCAAGAAGATCGCCAAGGAGAGGGGCATCTCAAAGAGCGAGGCTTATCGCGAGTTGCAGAGAAGCAAGTGAGCGCTTACGCGGCAGCCTGCGTCGCAAACCATCCCCGGGTGCGATTGCAGACGCTGCAGACCGACAACATCACCGGCACCTCCACCAGCACCCCCACCACTGTCGCCAGAGCCGCGCCTGACCCGGGACCAAACAGCGCAATCGACGTCGCCACCGCCAGCTCAAAGAAGTTGCTGGCGCCAATTAACGCACCAGGCGCCGCTACGTTGTAAGGAACCTTCCACAAGTGCATCAGACTGTACGCCAGTCCGGAGTTGAAATAAACCTGGACCAGGATCGGCACCGCAATCAGAACCACGTGGAAGTAGCTGGTCGTAATGTTGTCTGCCTGAAAGGCGAAAATGAGAACCAGCGTTGCCAGTAGCGCGGTGATGGTGAGTGGCGCAAACCGCGGCAGCAACTGCTGCTCGAACCACTCCCTGCCATGCTTGCCGATCAGCCAGCGCCGCAAGGCCGAACCCAGCACCAGAGGGATCACAATGAACGCCAGCACGGAATACAGCAGGACCCTCATCGGCACCTGCAGGCTGGACGCTCCCGCCACCAGGAAGCGGACGATCGGAGCAAAGAGAAACAGCATGATCAGATCGTTGACCGAGACCTGGACCAGAGTGTAAGCCGGATCGCCGTCCGTCAGGTGGCTCCAGACAAAGACCATCGCGGTGCAGGGCGCAGCCGCCAGAATGATGGTTCCCGCGATGTACTGGTCGGCCTGGGCGGAAGTGATCCACGCGCTGAAAACGTGGCGGAAGAAGATCCATGAGAACACGGCCATGGAAAACGGCTTTACCAGCCAATTGACGAAGAGTGTCACCAGCAGACCGTGCGGCCGGTTCCCTACCCGTCGCACAGAGGCGAAATCCACCTTCATCATCATGGGCACGATCATCAGCCAGATCAGGACGGCAATCGGAAAGTTGACCTGGCTGCCGTGTCCAAATTCCAAATTGCGCAGCCAGGCGACGAAGAACGGCGCCCCCTTGCCGACCGCAATCCCGGCAACCATGCACAGTCCCACCCAGAGTGTCAGGTAGCGCTCAAAGACGTGCAGTTGCTTGCTGCCTGGGAGGCGCCCTGTGCCTTCGGCGATCGTGCTCACTTTGCCCTCGACTGTGCCGCGGGCGCAAACTGCGCCTCAATCTGACGGCTGATCTCGTCACGGATGCGGCGGAAGGCTCGCAGTTTGTCGTCATGAGAGCCTGCGGCCGCTGCCGGGTCGTCCAGGCTCCACCTCAAGAACTTGTAGGTTCCCGGAAACACCGGGCATGAGTCTCTGGCCCGGTCACAAACCGTGACTACGTATTCGATGGGCTTGCCGAGAAATTCCTTGACGTTCTTTGAGTGATGTTTGGAGATGTCGATGCCGATCTCCTGCATCGCCTCGATGGCCAGAGGATTGACTCCGACTGGGTTCGTTCCGGCGCTGAGCGCCTCAAATCGGTCCCCGGCCATTTCGCGGAGCAGTCCCTCCGCCATCTGGCTGCGGGCGGAATTACCGGTGCAGAGAAACAGAACTTTGGGCTTTGCCATATCTCACTCCCTTTGTGCGCCTTTGTGTCCTTTGTGGTTCATGGGTCGATAGAGTGAGCCTACTGCACCTTCCGGCCATGCAGCTTGATGGACGCCACCGCTCCAGCGGCGGCATTCTGCAAGGCTATCCTTTCCGGTGACTGGTCTTCCGGGAGAATCGCCTCCGCCAGCTTCCCGCCATGTGTGATCTCTGGAATGGTCAGGTCCTGCAGTCCAGCTTCGAAGAGCTGGCGGATGTATTCGCCCACTGGGCTTGCTCCCGAGACACATCCCACGTAGGCGCTGACGTCGTTCTTGATCTGCTCCGGCAGGTCCGCCAGCAGCACAATGTCGCTGACCGCGAACCGTCCGCCGGGCTTGAGCACGCGATAGATTTCGCGGAAAACCGCCGGCTTTTCGGGACTGAGGTTGATCACGCAGTTGCTGATCACGAAGTCGACGGAGTTGTCTTCCACGGGAAGTTTTTCAATGTGTCCTTTGCGGAACTCGACATTGGTGGCCCCCAGGTTGGCGGCGTTGTCGCGTGCCCGCGCGAGCATGTCGTCGGTCATGTCTACGCCGATCACTTTGCCGGTCGGTCCGACCTGCCGCCAGGCAAGAAAGGCGTCGAAGCCGCCGCCGCTCCCCAGGTCCAACACCGTCATGCCCGGCTTGATCTCCGCCAATGCCAGCGGATTGCCGCAACCCAGTCCGAGATTTCCATCCCCGGCAAAGGCCAAATCCTCAGGCGTGTAGCCGATGGCCTCGGCAACCGCCTCCTTGCAGCCGCAACCGCAGCCCGACTGTTCGCCACGCGCAATGGCCCCGTATTTTTCCTGTACGACTTCGAGCACCTGTTCCTTGTTCATGAGTAGACTCCCGATAAATTCGTATACGCATATATTATGCTTGCGGACAACACATTTGTCAAGGCGTATATGTCTTTGCTATGCTGAGACATGTCCAAGCCGCGGAAGTCCGGCCTTGACCAGTTCTTCCGGGCCCTCGCCGATCCGACCCGCCTGCGCCTGATTAACCTCATTGCCCGGCAGGAGTTGTGTGTCTGCTACTTCGTGCAGGTGATCGATGCGCCCCAGCCGAAGATTTCCCGCCACCTGGCGTATTTGCGGCGGGCGGGAATCGTGGCCGCGCGGCGGGAGGGTAAGTGGATGCACTACCGCCTGGCGGTTCCGCCAGACTCCCATGCGGCCAGCATTCTGAAGACTACGGTGGAGTCCCTGCGGCGAGACCAAGAAATGCAGCGCGACTTGCAGCGGCTCAACCAGGCGTGCTGCGGCCCGCAGAGCCTGGTGCAGGTGATGGGAGCGCCGCTGCCGGCGCAGATACGAGGTGGGCTGTAGCCCAACCAAGAACGTGAAACTTTGCGTCCTTCGCGGCAGTTCTTAGCGATCTTTGCGGTAAAAGGCAATTTCTAAGGCCAGGTACTCACTACTTTCCCGCTAACTCCCGCTTCACCGCCTCGCTGACGACCTTGCCCTCGACCCGTACCTCGGCTCCCGCGAAGCGCGCCATGACGTTCTTCATGACAGTGCCCATGTCTTTCATGGTCGGCGAGCCCATCTCGGCAATGACGGCCTTTACCCCCGCCACAATTTCTTCTTCGCCGGCAGCTCTGGGCAGGTAGGCTTCGATCAGAGTTATTTCGGCCGCTTCCTTGTCGGCCATCTCCTTGCGCCCGCCCTTGAGGAACTGCTCGATCGAATCCTTGCGTTGCTTGATCAGAGTGCTGAGAACCTGCTGAGACTCTTTGTCATCGAGCGGCGCCATCTTGTCGATCTCTTTATTCTTCAGCGCCGTCTTGACCATGCGCAGGGTGGACAGCCGCTGCTCATCGCGCGCCTTCATGGCGGTCGTGATGTCTTTCTGGATCTGCTCGATCATGCTCATGGGGAGATTATAGTCAGGTCCGTAACCTGTGGCGCGGACACTCCTGTCAACGCTGTGCGAGATGCGTTTCGCTCACAGCGCCAGGCAGACGTTGCGAGTAAACTATCACCCATCAATATCCGAGGACTTCACCCTATGCTGCGCAAAAATCGCCTCTTTACTCCCGGCCCCACACCCATCCTTCCTGCGGCACAAACCGCCATGGCGTCCTACGGCATGCACCACCGCACCGCCGACTTCCGCGCGCTGTTCACGCGAGTCCTGTCCGACATGAAAGACTTCATCGGCACCACGAACGATGTCCTGGTGCTGTCCTCTTCCGGCACCGGAGTCATGGAAGGCGCCGTCTCCAACCTGACTTCCCCCGGCGACAAGGCCCTCGTGCTCACCGCCGGGAAATTCGGCGAGCGCTGGCGGGACTTGGCCAAGGCCTTTGGCTGCACGGTCGAAGTCGTCAGCGCGCCCTACGGAGAAACCTTCGCTCTCGACGAGATTCGCCAGAAGCTGAACGCTGACACTCGCGCCGTCTTCGTGCAAGCCACGGAGAGTTCGACCGGCGTACGCCACGACGTAAAGGCGATTGCCGACCTGACGGGCAATTCCGATGCTCTGCTGGTCGTGGACGCCATCACCGGCCTGGGCACTACCCAGTTTGACGTGGACGGCTGGGGCATCGACGTCATCATTGGCGGCTCCCAGAAAGCTCTGATGATTCCGCCCGGCCTCGCCTATTGCGCCATCAGCGAGCGCGCCTGGAAGCGCATGGAGTCGGCCAAGTCGCCGCGCTACTACTTCGATTTCCGCCGGGAGCGCAAAGTGGCTTCCAAAGGCGAGTCCGCTTACACTCCGGCGACCTCGTTATTTGCGGCGTTGGGGGCTGCGTTGGACTTCATCCGCCAGATGGGAGACGGCGACCTGGTCAACGGGCGCCATGCCCTGATCGCCAATGCCGAACTCGCAGCCGAGATGACTCGCGCAGGCGCCAGGGCCCTGGGGCTCAAACTGTTTGCCTCTGCGCCAGCCGCAGCGCTCACCGCCATTCAATCACCCGCTGGAGTCGACTCCGGCGCAATCGTGAAAGCGTTCCGCGAGAGCTTCGGAGCGGTGGTCGCCAACGGCCAAGGCGAGATGAAGGGCCAGCTATTCCGCATCGCCCATCTGGGTTACTACGACTATCTCGACACCGTCGGAATTCTGGCGGCCCTGGAGCACGTGTTGGCCTCTGTCACCGGGAAGGCAGTCGAGTATGGTGCAGCTATCTGTGCTGCCCAGCAGGTGTACGCAACCACAAGAGCGAAGCAGCTGGCATCGCGCTGAAAGGCGCGCCCGGCGGCCGCGCTAGTTCACGGTAAAGCTCATCGTGTTGGAGTTCTGGTTGTTGGAACGCACGTATACCTGGACCGTCGTTGGTGCCGAAACCTGGTCCGCCGGAATAGTTGCTACCAGCTGATTCGTGGTCACGAACTGGGTCTGCTGGGGCATGCCTGCCCAATAAACTATCGCGCTGTTGGTGAATCCGGTACCGTTGACTGTCAGCATGAAGCTGGGTGCACCGGCGGCCACGGAGCCGGGTACGAGCTGGGTCATGGTCGGCATGGTGCCCCCCCTCATGCCGGAGTTGTAGTTGGAGCCGTAGCCGCACCCGAATGTGCAAAGGGCCAATGCGGCGAGAATGACGATGGTGAACTTCATAACTTCTCTCCCTGAGTTGTGTTCGCCCCAGGAGAGAGTGTAGGCAGGCGGGGCGGGCCGGGTGTCAGGGAGCTGTCATTTTGCTGTCAAAGGATGAGCAGGCGGGTGGCCCGGCCTTTTGCGCTTTTTGCGAAGGCTGGGGATTTCAGGCTTGTTCCCTGCGATGCAGAGTGGGATAGATCGCTAGTCGTTCGCGCTTTCTCGCAGTCCAGTAGGATTCAATCTCGACCCCAGTGTCCTCGCCTGTCAAGTAATGCCGAAAGCTGCTCCACGCCCAATCCTCGGGTTTTTCGACCAAGCCGCGCCTGACCGGGTTGCCATGCATGTAATCCAGTTTCTCAATGCGCTTGCGTTCGCTCCACACGTTGAAGTCGTAATAGCGCGCCTGCCAGAATGGACTGGCGCGGCCCCTTGTCCGCAATTTGCGGGAAACCATTTGTTTCAACATCTGTAGGGCCAGAGACAATTTCGCGCGTTCCGGTTCGCTGAGCAGCAGATGCACATGTTCCGGCATCACTACATAGCCCACGAGATAAAACCCATACCACTGGCGGACGCGTTCCAAGTTGCGGATGAAGAGACCCCTGGCCTCTGGCTCCGCCAACAACAATCGCGCTGGTAGCAAGTGAATGTTATGAAATGAAGATGGTGAGCTTGCTGGTAACGCTTCAGACGCGAGGGCATGAGGCCACGCTAGAACTGGAAATCTGGCCAGTCAGTGACGGCTGAACATCCCCGGCCTTCGCAAAAAGCGCGAAAGGCCGGGTCACCCGCCCGTCACAGCACCCTCCCCCTCCCCAGAGTATCCTTGATGCGAACTCATACTTCTTCCAAGCCGGCTTGAAGGAATCATCGCCATGAAAATTGTGGTCGCCGAAAAAATCTCTGCCTCGGCTGTGGACCTGCTCCGCGAGCCGGGTTGGACCGTGGTTACACCCGACAACATGGACGGAGGCCTCGCTGTCCAGTTGCAGTCTGCCGATGCGCTGATTGTTCGCTCAGCCGTCCAGGTGAACGCGGATTTGCTGGCCAACGCACGCAAGCTGCGCGTCATCGGTCGCGCCGGCGTCGGCGTGGACAACATCGAGCTGGAGCCGGCCACTCGCAAGGGCATCGCCGTGATGAACACGCCCGGCGCGAACGCCGTGGCCGTCGCCGAACACACCTTGGCAATGATGCTGGCCATGGCGCGACACCTTTGCCGTGCCGACAGCCTCACCCACGCCGGAAGGTGGGAGAAGAAGTCGCTGCAGGGCACCGAACTTCGCGGCAAGACTCTGGGCATCGTGGGACTCGGGCGCATCGGCCTGGAGGTTGCCCGGCGGGCGCAGGCCTTCGGCATGACCGTGGTCGCGCACGATCCCTTTGTGTCATCCGTCGTAGCGCGCGAATACAAGATCCAAATGATTTCGCTCGATGAGCTCTATACCGCCGCCGACTACATTACTCTGCACGTCGGCCTGACCCCCCAAACTGCCGGAATGATCAACGCCGAGTCGTTGAAGAAGATGAAGCGCGGGGTCCGCCTGGTCAACTGCGCTCGTGGCGAACTGGTGGATGAGGCCGCGCTGACGCAGGCCCTGAAGCAGGGCCAGGTGGCTGGGGCCGCGCTGGACGTGTTCGTCGAAGAGCCGCCGAAGAATTCTCCATTCCTCGCCATGGACAACGTAATCCTCACTCCACACATCGGCGGGTCTACACGCGAGGCGCAAGAAGCAGTTGGTGTGCAGATCGCGCAGCAGGTCAAGGAATATCTGAAGCAGGGTGTGATTCAGAACGCGGTCAACGTTCCTTCGGTCTCGCACGATGAATACCTCAAGCTCCAGCCGTATATCGTGCTGGCAGAGCGCCTGGGCTCTTTCCTGGCGCAAGTAAGCGAGGGCGCGCTGCAGGAAATTTCGCTGCGTTACAGCGGGCACATTGCGGAATGGAAAACCGAGTTGATCCGCAATGCTGCCATCCAGGGCATTCTGAACCAGGCGCTCGAGGAGAAGGCCAACCTGGTCAATGCCGCTGCCATCGCTGAGTCACGCGGGTTGCAAGTCTACGAGGTCCGCGAGGCAGAGCCCTCGGGCGGCGGTGCGGGCAGCGTTCTTTCCATGCTGGTGAAAACCGAACGGGAAGAGCACCTGGTCAAAGGCGCAGTTCTACGCAGCGACAACCCTCGCCTTCTGCACATCGATGGGATCGAAGTTGAGGCTCCTCTCGAGCGCAACCTGATCTATCTTCGCAATCGCGACGTGCCCGGCGTGATCGGCAAGGTCGGCACGATTCTCGGCGATCACAAGATCAATATTGCCGACTTCTCCCTGGGCCGGCGGTCGGGCGACGAGAAGCCGGGCGAGGCCATCGCCGTCGTACACGTCGACGGCAGTGTTCCTGACAAAGTTCTGGCTGCGCTTAGAAAACTGCCTGCCATGCATCAGGCCAAGGCGATCAGGCTGTTCTGAAAGAACTTGGCCACGGATTTGCACGATCATCACGGATAATTCTATTTTCTTGATCCGTGGTAATCCGTGTAAATCCGTGGCTTGGTTTTCGCTTTCGACAACGGTGCTTTAATATGGCCGTACCCCGCATCAAACAAAAAAAGGACACTGGATGCGCAAATCAGCAAGTCGTCTGCTCGCCATACTGTTATTTCTGACCCCGTTCAGCTTTGCCCAGGATGGCCGCTTTGACGCCAGCATCAACGGCGCCGGAGTCTTCACCAGCCAATCCAGCGGGAACGGCATTACCCAAAGCGCCACTACCGGGCTCAACGTGTTCGGCACGTTCCGGGTCCGCTTCGCGCCGAAGCACTCGTTCGTCTTCAACTACGGGCACGCCAAGGACTCGCAAACTTACCTGATTCCGGAAAACATTCATGTGCTCACAACCATCTCGGAGTACAGCGGAGCCTATGTCTTTAGCCCATTCCGCGAAGGCAGGTTCGAGCCTTTCTTCCTGGCAGGAGTCGGCGGGCTGCGTTTTTCCCCTCGTTCCACCTGGGTCTTCTTTCCGGACTTGGCTGACGGCACACACAACCGCGTGCAAACCAACCTGGGTGCCAGCACCCAAACTGAGGTTGCATTTCTATATGGCCTAGGGCTGGATTACCGCTTGCCTTTTATCTCAAGGCTGGCTTTGCGTCTGCAGTATCGGGGCTTTCTGTACAAGGCGCCCGACTTCGGAGTGAGCACGGCTTCGGGCAACCCGCTGAGCCTGTTCACCGGGGCCAAGGGCCACATGGCCGAACCGTCGGTGGGGCTGGTGTTCCGCTTCTGACGGACTTCATTCCGGGTTCACACTTTGTTTTTTTGTTGATCCGTGGAAATCCGTGAGAATCCGTGGCTGGCCTTCAGGAATTCAACTCTGCCTTGCGCAGCTTGCGGCTCTCCGCCAATAGAGCCATCGAGTGCATGAGGTTCTGCAGGGTGACGATCCCCACCAGTCGCTGTTCTTCAACCACCGGAATGATGCTGAGATTGCGGGCGGTCAGCTTGCGGAATGCCGATGCGAGAGATTCTTTCTTCTGCGCAACCTCGAAGATACGATTCATCACCGACTGCACGTACCCGTTGCCTTCGGAGCGCAGCGCTTGCAGGATCTTCTGCCGGGAGATCACGCCCACCATGTCACTGCCGCGAATCACCGGGAAGTCGTCCTGCAGGGAGTGGACCGCTTTCTCCAACGCGTCTTCCAGGGTGTCGGCCGGCGAGAGCGTGGCAAAGTCCGTCAACATGATGTCTTCCAGCCGCACCGTCTCCAGCACTGACTGGAATACCGCCGAGCGCTCCTCAAGCTGGGCTGCGACAAATAGGAAGAACCCGATCAACGTGAGCCAGATGTTCCACAGCATGCCCAGCAGCATGAACAGCGTGGCAAACGCCTGGCCAATCGTGACCGCGCGCCGGGTGGCCTGTACCGGATCCATACGGCGCGTGAACAGCGCCCGCAGGATCCGCCCGCCATCCATGGGGTAAGCCGGCAGCAGGTTGAACACTGCCAGCCACAAGTTTGCCCAGACCAGGCTGCGGGGCAGGTTGCCGGAGTTCACATATGGTCTGGTCCAGAGTTGGATCTCCGGGGCGACGGCAAGCAGAATGCTGCCCGCGGTGAAAGCAATCAGCAGGTTGACCAGGGGGCCTGCCAGGGCGATGCGAATGTCGCGTTTCCAGGTCGGGGTTCCCGGTGCGATCGGCTGCTGGGTCTCATCGAATACGGTCACTCCACCGATTGGCAACAACACGATGGCTCGGGCAGGCACTCCAGCCTGCATGCCGACCAAAGCATGGCCAAGTTCGTGAAGCACGACACAACCAAAGATGATTCCAACCAGGGCCAGTCCTCGGCCGGCGCCCGCTGAGTTGTGCGCGGCGGACTCGGTCATCCATATGAAGATCAGAAGAAAAAAGAACGTCAGATGAATGCGCAGTTCTACCCCGAACAGCCGCCCCGCCGGAATGGACCAGTTCCTCATGAGAGTTGCGTTCGCTTCGCTCTTCTATTCTATATAGTTTAGACGCCGCGCCGAGGCCGGAGGTTTCGTGCTGGGAATCGAAGGTACTAGCCTGGGCTTCCTAAGGGGATCGAAGTACCAACCATGAGAGTGATTGCAGGCAAATTCCGTAGCCGCAAGCTGCAGTCCCTGCCCGGTCTGGACATCCGTCCCACGGCGGACCGGCTTCGCGAAACCCTGTTCGACGTGCTCACCGCCGGTAATCCCGCGGCCTTGGAAGGAACCGTCTGGATTGACCTCTTTGCCGGTACCGGGGCGGTGGGAATCGAAGCCATCAGCCGTGGTGCGGCGATGGTGTACTTCGTAGAGTTGTCAGCCAAAGCTACCGACGCCATCCGCAAGAATCTGCAGTCGTTGAACATCACCACTGGATTCCAGGTGCTCCCACAGGATGCCACCAAGGCGCTTGGCAGTCTCAGCGCCCGCAGGTTGCAGGTGGATTTTGTGTTTGCCGACCCACCCTATCG
>Ga0335082_10004239_pt1 | contig 15626 bp, 14 predicted proteins | sample Lox_Sample_41_FD_206718 | JGI IMG/M metagenome (GOLD analysis project Ga0335082, IMG submission 206718) | Soil microbial communities from Loxahatchee National Wildlife Refuge, Florida, United States - Lox_Sample_4.1 | ecosystem: Environmental > Terrestrial > Soil > Wetlands | place: USA...
GGACGTGGCGCGCGTCGAGGACCGCACCTTCATCTGCTCCGAGACGGAGTCCGAAGCGGGGCCCACCAACAACTGGCGCAACCCGGTCGAGATGAGGGCCGCGCTCACCCGACTCTTCACCGGCTGCATGCGCGGACGCACGCTGTACGTGATCCCCTTCAGCATGGGTCCGATCGGCTCGCGGATCGCCTACACCGGCGTGCAGCTCAGCGATTCGCCGTACGTCGTCGCCAACATGCGGATCATGACGCGCATGAGCCAAGCCGTCCTCGACGACCTCGGGAGCCGCGACTTCGTGCCCTGCCTGCACTCGGTCGGCATGCCGCTCGCGCCGGGACAGGCCGATGTCGCCTGGCCCTGCAACGCCGATCACAAGTACATCGTCCACTTCCCCAGGACGCGCGAGATCTGGTCGTACGGCTCCGGCTACGGCGGCAACGCGCTGCTCGGCAAGAAGTGCTTCGCGCTGCGGATCGCCTCCGTGATGGCGCGCGACGAGGGTTGGCTCGCCGAGCACATGCTGATCCTCAAGCTCACCAACCCGCAGGGCCGCGTGCACTACGTCTGCGGCGCATTTCCGAGCGCGTGCGGCAAGACCAACCTGGCGATGCTGCGCCCGACGCTGCCCGGCTGGAAGGTCGAGACGATCGGCGACGACATCGCCTGGATGCGCTTCGGCGCCGACGGCCGGCTCTACGCCATCAATCCCGAGGCGGGCTTCTTCGGCGTCGCGCCCGGCACCAGCGAGCGCTCAAACCCGAACGCCATGGCGACGCTGCGCGAGAACGTGCTGTTCACGAACTGCGCGCTTACGCCCGACGGCGACGTCTGGTGGGAGGAGATGACCGAGGAGCCGCCGGCGCGGCTCACGGACTGGCACGGGAAGCCCTGGACGCCGGACTTGGCGGCTCCTGCCGCGCACCCGAACGCGCGCTTCACGGCTCCGGCCCGACAGTGCCCGGTGATCGCGCCCGAGTGGGAGGACCCGCAGGGCGTCCCGATCAGCGCGATCCTGTTCGGCGGTCGGCGCGCGCACGTCGTGCCGCTCGTCAACGAGGCGCGGGATTGGCGCCACGGGACCTTCCTCGGCTCGATCATGGGGAGCGAGAAGACGGCCGCCGCCACGGGCAAGCTCGGCGTGCTGCGGCGCGACCCGATGGCGATGCTGCCCTTCTGCGGATACAACATGGCCGACTACTGGGCCCACTGGCTACGCATCGGCGAGCGGCCGGGCGCGAAGCTCCCGCGCATGTTCTTCGTGAACTGGTTCCGCCGCAGCCCGAGCGGGGACTTCCTCTGGCCCGGATTCGGCGAGAACTCGCGCGTGCTCAAGTGGATCTTCGAGCGCTGCGAGGGCACCGCAAAGGCCGTCGAGACGCCGATCGGACGCCTACCGGCCGACGGAGCGCTCGACGTCTCCGGACTCGACCTCTCCGCCAAGGAGCTCTCGGAGCTGCTCCGCGTCGATATCGCGGGCTGGCTCGCGGAGGTGGTCGGCGTGCGCGAGTACTACGAGCAGTTCGGCACCCACACGCCGCAGGGACTGCGCGATGAGCTCGAGGCGTTGGCCGAGCGGCTCGAAAGCCACGCGCGCTGAGGTTGGCGGGCCGACCGGCCCTGTCGTAGCATCGGAACACTCGAACGCGTAGGCCGCCGATGCCCCGACGGGTTCGACTCGCACGCTTCGCCATCCCCCTGCTGCTGCTCGCCGGCGGCTCGCTCTTCTCGCTGCTGCTCGTCGAGGTCGGGCTCCGCGCGGTGGAGCGCCTCTCGCGGCGCGAGGTCCCCGCGCCGAGCGACAATCCCTGGACCTTCTACCAGTACGACCCGGTGCTCGGATGGCGGCCGCGCTCCGGGGTGGAGGGCTTCTTCCAGATCCCTGATTCGCGGACCCGCGTGCGCACGAGCGAGCAGGGCCTGCGCGACGTGGAGCACGCCTACGCGAAGGGCGAGCGGCTCCGGATCCTCGCGCTCGGCGACTCGTTCACCTGGGGCTACGGCGTCGAGGAGGGCGAGCGCTTCACCGACCGGCTCCAGCTCTCCCTCGGCGACGGGGTCGAGGTGATCGACGCCGCCGTGACCGGCTACGGGACGGACCAGGAGCTCCTCTACCTCGCGATGGAGGGCGTCAAGTACGCGCCCGACGTGGTGCTGCTCTGCTTCGGGACCGAGGACATCCTCAACAACCACAACGCCGTCCAGTACACCTACCCGAAGCCCTACTTCGAGATCAAGCACGGCGCGCTCCGGCTGCGCAACGTCCCGGTGCCGCCGCGGGAGTCGCCCTGGCACCAGCGCTACGGCCTGCCGCCCGACGCGGAGTCGCTCGAGACGCAGCCGATGTGGCAGGCCTCGGCGGACGGCGACGCGGTGCGGCTCGGCAAATCGCTGCGGCGCTTCCTGCGCCGCCACTTCGCGACGTATCGGTTCCTGCGCGACCGCGTCTGGACCGGCCTGCACCCGCAGCCGTCCGAGGGCCAGCCCTCGGACGCGGCGGCGGTTCTCGAGGATCCGCTGACGGAGGCCCTCCTGCTGCGCGTTCGGCAGGTCGCCGACACGATCGGCGCGGAGCTCGTCGTCGTGATGATCCCCTACCGCGAGGACGCGACGCAGGGCCAGGAGTCGCCGGCGTGGCGCGGCGCGACCGCGTTCCTCGAGCGCGAAGGCTTCCACTTCGTCGACCTGAGCCCCGCCTTCCTCGAGGCGGCCGATCCCCGCGCGCTCTTCCTCCGCATCGACCCGCACTGGAGCCCGCTCGGACACGAGGTGGCCGCGGCGGCGCTCGCCGATCAGCTGCGCCGGCAACACCTGCTGCCGACGCCGCACCTACTCGCGGCGCGCCCCGGTCCGGGGTGAGCCCGAGCCCGGCGCCGCGCGCCCTGATACCTTGCCGGCGATGGCGATGCTTCCCGCCGTGCGCACCGCGCTGGTGACGACGGACCTCTCCGAGTTCGGAAACTACGCCGTGGCCTGGGCCTACGCGATCGTCGCGCCGGGCGGCGTCGTCCATCTGATGCACGTGATCGAGCCCGTGCACGCGCCGAATCCGCTCTACGCCCACTATGCGCCGGGGAAGGCGCCGACCCCCGAGGAGCGCGCGGCGCAGCGCGGCGCGATCGAGAAGAAGCTGCGCGCGCTCGTCCCCGCGGCCGCCGAGGCGCGGGGCATCGAGACCGTGGTCGCGGTCGGCGAGGATGACGAGGTCGCGCAGAGCATCTGCGAGGCGGCCGCCGCGCGCGACGTGGACCTCGTCTGCATGAGCTCCCACGGCCGCTCGGGACTCTCGAAGGTGCTGCTCGGCTCGGTGGCCGAGCGCGTGCTCGAGCACTGCCGGCGGCCGCTGCTGGTGGTGCCGCGGGGCGGCTGAGCGTTCAGGGCATCGCCCCGGCGAGGCTCGAGAGCAGGATCGCGAGCACGAGGAGCGCGACGCCGGCGTAGAGCCGATCGCGCTGGAGCGCGAAGGCGACCATCGAGAATGCGACCCGCGCCACCGGCGTGGCCAGCAGGACCAGGAGGCCGAGCTGGATCACGTCGCGGCCCTGCAGCCCAAGCGCGCCCTCGAGGACGCCGCGCACGCTGCGCAGGTCGGCGCGCTCGCCGCGGAACGCGCGGTAGTCGACGAGCTCCGCGCCGTGGCGGATCAGGTAGAGCGCGCCCCCCGCGGCGACGAGGGCCGCTGCGAGCAGCACGCCGGTGCGCAGCAGGCGGCCGATCGCCTCCTCGACGCGATGGTCGCTCCATCCGCGCGGCATCAGATCCTCCCGCTCAAGCCGTTCGCGATCATCTCGATTCCGAGCGCGGCGACGAGCCCCGCGAACACGAGGCGCAGCGCGCGCGCGCCCAGGTGCGGGAGCGCGCGCGCCCCGGCGAGCGAGCCGAGCAGGACGCCGAGCATCACGGGCATCGCGAGCCCGGGGTCGATGTAGCCGCGGTGCAGGTAGACGCCCGCACTCGCGGCGGCCGTCACGCCGATCATGAAGTTGCTCGTCGTGGTCGACACCACGAAGGGGAGCCCCATCGCCGCGTCGAGCGCGAGCACCTTGACGGCGCCCGAGCCGATGCCGAGCAGGCCCGACAGCACGCCGGCCAGCCCCATCAGCAGCGACGCGAGCGGCACGCGCCGCACGCGATAGCGGCGCAGTCCCGGATGCGTGGGGTACGCCCCGTCGAGGCGCAGGCGGGCGGCCAGGGGGTCCGGAGGACCCACGTCGATGGGCTCCGCATGGCGCCGCAGCGAGAGGCCGGCCGAGGCGAGCAGGACCGCGCCGAAGACGACGGCGATGACGGCGCCCGACGCGCGCGTGGCGAGCTTCGCCCCGACCACCGCGCCAAGCGAGGTGGCGATCTCAAGCAGCATTCCGACGCGCAGGTTGCTGTAGCCCTCGCGGACGTAGGCCGAGGCGGCGCCCGACGAGGTGGCGATCACGGAGACGAGCGCCGCGCCGGCCGCGTAGTGGATTTCGACCCCGAGCAGGAGCGTGAGGAGCGGCACGACCACCACGCCTCCGCCGAGGCCGGAGAGCGCGCCGAGGAAGCCCGCCGCGAGGGACCCCAGCCAGACCACCGCGGTGAACTCGAGGATGGTCAAGGAGTCCTCCCCGGAAGCCGCGCGGGAGTCTACGCCGGCGCCGCCGGTCGTGCGCCGCCACCTTTGGCGCAGGCGCGCCCGGCCGACCCGAGCGGTGGCGCCGCTAGCCGATGCGCTTGGTGAAGGTGCGGACGGCGATCGCCAGCGTCGCCACGGCGAAGAGGGCGATCGCCCCCACCTCGCCGAGCAGGCTCTCGAGCGAAGCGCCCTTCAGCAGGATGCCGCGCGCGATGCGCAGGAAGTGCGTGAGCGGCAGCAGCTCCCCGATCCACTGCGCGGGCTCGGGCATCGCGTCGAAGGGAAACATGAAGCCCGACAGGAGCATCGAGGGCAGGAAGAAGAAGAACGCCATCTGGACGGCCTGGAACTGAGTCCGCGCCGGCGACGAGATCACGAGGCCGAGCGTCAGCATGGCGGCGATGAAGACGGCAGCGCCGACGGCGAGCTCGGCGAGCGACCCCCGGATCGGCACGTCGAAGAGGACCGCTCCGAGCGTCAGCACGATCGCCACCTGCACGTGTCCGACCGCCAGGTAGGGGAGGATCTTCCCGAGCATCACCTCGGTGCGGCGCACCGGGGTCGCGATCAGGAACTCGAAGGTCCCGCGCTCGCGCTCGCGCACCACGGCAAGCGCCGTCATCAGCATCATCGTCATGGTGAGGATGACGCCGACCAGGCCCGGCACGATGAAGACGGGCGTGCGGCGCTCGGGGTTGTAGAAGGGGACGACGGCCACGCGGATCGCGTCCGGCCGCACCATGTCGCTCTCCGGACCGTAGCGCGTGCGGCCGAGCGGGAGGGCGCGCGTCGCGGCCGTCGCCTGCCCGCTGGCGAAGGGCGCCATGCGCGCGGCGAGCTGCGCGCCGAGCCCGCTTCCCGCGGCGGTCACGGCGGCCTCGACGGTCGGGTTGCTCGCGTCCGCGAGCAGAGAGATCTCCGCGCCGCGCCCGCGGTAGAGGCGTCGGTCGAAGTCCGGCGGAATCACGACCGCGACGCCGACGGCGCTCCGCTCGAGCAGGCGGATCGCGCCCGCCTCGCTGCGCACCACGCTGCGCACGCGGAAGGCCCGCGTCGCCTCGAGCTCCCCGACCAGGCGCCGCGAGAGCGCGCTCTCGGCCTGGTCGACCACCGCCGCCGGCACGTTGCGCACGTCGAGGTTGATGGCGTAGCCGAAGAGCATCAGCTGGAGCGACGGGATCCCGACGATGAAGCCGAGCGAGAGGCGATCGCGGGCGAGCTGGATCAGCTCCTTCTGCGCGATCGCAAGGATGCGCCGCAGCGAGGCCGCGAGCCGCGCAACCAGGCCCTTCATCGTGGACCGCCCTCGAGGTGCTCGCCGCGCAGCAGCGCGACGAACACGTCCTCGAGCGTGGCGGCGCCGGGCGCCGCCGAGGGCGACGGGAAGCCGAGCGCCTCGAGGCGACGCCGGAGCGCATCGGCCGCGGCCGCCGCGGGCGGTGCGTGCGGCGCGAGCAGCACGTGCGCGGTCTCGCCGAGCTGCGTGATGCTCGCCACCTCCGGGGCGTCCGCGAGGCGCGCGATCGCGGCATCGAGATGGCCGACGCGCACTTCGACGACGCGGCCCTCCAGCGCACGCACCAGCTCGGCGGGCGCACCGAGCGCCGCGCGGCGCCCGTCGCGCAACATGCAGAGGCGGTGGCAGCGCACGGCCTCGTCCATGTAGTGCGTCGAGACCAGGATCGTCGCGCCCGCGGCGGCGAGCTCGAAGAGGCGTTCCCAGAACTCGCGGCGGCTCTGCGGATCCACGCCCGCGGTGGGCTCGTCGAGGACCAGCAGGCTCGGCTCGTGGACGATCGCCGCGGCGAGCGCGAGGCGCTGCCGGAATCCGCCCGAGAGCGCCCCGGCGCGCGCGCCGCGGTAGCGCGCGAGACCCGAGTCGGCCAGCACCGCATCGATGCGCTCGCGCCGGCGCCGGCCGGAGAGCCCGAAGATCTGCGCCGCGAAGCGCAGGTTTTCGGCGACCGTGAGCTCCTCGTAGAGCGAGAAGCGCTGCGTCATGTACCCAACAGAGGGGCGCAGGCGCTCGGCGTCGCGCGGGATCTCGAGATCGAGGACGCGCGCGCTGCCGGCGCTCGGCTCGAGCAGCCCGAGCAGCATGCGCATGAGCGTCGACTTGCCGGAGCCGTTGGGACCGAGGCAACCGAACACCTCTCCGCGTCGCACCTCGAGGTCGACGCCGTCGACTGCGAGCAGCGCACCGAAGCGGCGGGTGAGGCCGCGCGCCTCGATCACTGCGGGAATCGCGGCGCTCACGGAACGCGCTCTCCCAAAGGGATCCGCACCTCGGCGGGAACGCCGGGCCGGAGCTCCGCCGGCGCGTCGACGATCTCGACCCTCGATTCGTAGACGAGGTTCACGCGCTCGCGCTCGGTGAGTGCGTAGTGCGGCGTGTAGGCCGGCTCCCGCGAGATCTCGAGGACGCGGGCGGGGAGCGAGCGCGGGATCCCGTCGATCTCGACGGTCGCCGGATCGCCCGGCCGCACGCGAGCGACCGCTCGCTCCGGGATCCACACGCGGACCCAGGGCGCCCCGTCGGCGAGCAGCACGGCCAGCACGGCGCCGGCCGGCACGCGCTCCCCGGGATCGAACGGGATCTGGTCGACGACTCCCGCCGACGGAGCGCGCAGCACGAGGTCCGCGCGGCGCTTCTGCGCCGCCGCCAGGCGCGCCGCCGCCGCCCGCCACGCCGCCTCCGTCTCGTCGAGGGCAAGCCGCGCGCGCTCGAGCTGCTGCTCGGAGGCGACGTCGCTCCGGTGGAGCTCGAGGGCGCGGCGGTGGTCGTGCTCGGCCACCGTGTGGGCGGCCTGCGCGCGCGCGAGCTCCGCCTGTGCAGAGGCGAGATCGGCGTCGGCGAGGAGCGGGTCCAGCCGCGCGAGCACCGCGCCCGCCTCCACGTGCTGGCCGCGCTGGACCGGGAGCTCGTCGATGGTCTCCGCGACGGGCGCGGCGACCTCCACGAGCGTGCGCTCGACGGTGCCGACCAGGACGAGGTCGCGGTCGCGCTCGCCACAGCCCAGGCCAAGGAGCGTGGAGAGCAGCGCGGCGCCCACCGCTCCGCCGCAGATCCTTCGCCCCCTCATGGCCCCCGCGCCCCCTTCCGCCCGCCCCCAATTCTCTCGCGACTCGGGCCCCGGCGCAGCCCGCCTCGAGCGGATCGCCCGCGATCTAGCTCGAGCCGAGACCCGGCCCGCTGCGCGTCTCTCGGTCGACGGCATCGACGAGGGCGCCAATGCGGCGAATGGCGTCGGGCAGATACGGCAGGAATCCCATGTGGCTGCACGGGTACCAGTGGATCGGGGGCTCGCCCCACTGCCGCCACATTTTCTCGACGAGCTCGGGACGGAAGAAATGGTCGTCCGAGGCCGCGAGAAGCAGGATGCGCTCCGCCGGTATGCGTGGGCGCAGCTCGCTCCAGCCGACTCCGTGGAAGAAGCGCGCGAGGTCCGCCGGGGCGAAATCGAACTCGCGCAGCTCGCGCCGCACGCTCTCGAGCACCGGAGCATCGGCGAGAGTGGCCGCCACGTCCATGTGGGCGATCGCCGGCACCGAGAATTCGAAGCGCGGCTCGAGGCAGGTGAGCGCGGCGGCGAGCGCACCGCCGAGGCTCAGGCCTGCGACGCCCACCGGTCGATCGTCGATTTCGAGCAGCCACGACAGCACGCTGCGCACGTCGAGGATGCTCTGTCGCAGCGCCTCGATGCTGCGCACCACGTCCGCGGTGAGGAAGAGCTCGCCGTCGAAGCGTGATCCCCGCGGCTTGCGGCGTCCGTGGTAGGGCGGCTGCACCTGCACGACCTCGACCCGCAGCTGAGTCGCCAGGAGCGTGAGGAGCGTCACCTCCTCGAGCGGCGTCTCGGGCTGCATGAAGCCGTGCAGGTAGACGAGCCGCGGCCGGCCTTCCGCCCCGACCGGACGCATCCAGCGCGTCCAGACCGTGTGGTTTCTTCGGTAGGCCCGGTACCGGCTCGCGAAGCGCGGCTCGAGCGGTCGGTGCTCAGAGGGGAACCACGCGAGATCGCTCTCCACTCCGAAGGCGCGCCAGCGGCGCTTGACCAGCACCACCGGCACGCGCGCCGGTGCCGGGAAGAGCTCGTCGAGCGTCCGCCCGGCGTAGGCCGCAAGGTCGGCGACGGTGTTCTCGCCGCGAGGAGGTGCCAGCCGGTGCGCGGCGTTCGCGACGACGCCGATCACTTCGTCGGGATGCGGGGGCAGCGGGCACATTCTCGAAAGATAGTGCGCGCCAGCCTGTCGCAGCCGGAGGTGGCGCCTGAGGCCGAATGCCGCGCTCGGGAGATCCTCCGCGCCGAGATCCCCTCCCCTCCTCGGTATGGTCCTTGCGTACGGGCTGCTCGGGAGGTCTCGATGCCTCTCGCGCTCCCCGACTCCCCGCCCTCGCTCTGGCTCGCGGACTACGGTCCGTACGTGCCGGAGCCGCCGCTGCGCGAGGACCTCGAGGTGGACGTGGTGGTGATCGGCGGCGGCTTCGCCGGCCTGATGACCGCGTACGAGCTGCGACGCGCGGAGCCCGCGCTGCGGGTGGCCGTCCTCGAAGCGCGCGAGGTCGGCTACGGCGCGAGCGGGCGCAACGGCTCGTTCGGAATGACGGTGGTAGGCCTCGGCTTCGGCGCCACGGCTCGGCTGCGCGGCAAGGCCTTCCTGCGCGATGCCCACGCGTACATGGAGCGCGCGGTCGAGGCGATGGACGAGGTCATCACCCGCGAGGGCCTCGACTGCGACCGCATCCGCCCCGGCTTCTTGCGCACCGCGACGACCGAGGCGTACGTCCGCCGCCTCCAGCGCGACGTGGAGCTGATGCAGTCGCTCGGCTTTCACGGGATCGACTGGATCGACGCCGAGTCGGTGCGCAAGCGCGTCGCTTCGCCGCGCTACCTGGGCGCCATCTTCGAGCCCCGCCTCCTGCTGGTGAATCCGGCCAAGCTGGTGCGCGAGGAGAAGCGCCTCGCGATGCGGGCGGGCGCCGCCGTCTTCGAGGACACGCCGGTCACGGAGGTCGTCGCGGGCCCTCGCTTCGAGGTGCGCACGCCGGGCGGCCGGGTGCGCGCCGAGCGCGTCGCCTTCACAGTGAACGCCTATTCCCATCTCTTCCCGCAGCTTCGCCGCAAGCAGATCGACGCCTTCACCTACATGATCGCGACCGAGCCGCTCGCACCCGAGCGCCTGGCGCCCATCGGCTGGCACGGCCGCGAGGGCATCGAAGACGCGCGCAATCTGATCCATTACTACCGGATCACGCCGGATGATCGCCTCGTCCTGGGCGGAGGACCGGTGGGTCTCAGCTGGGCGAACGATCTAGACGCCGATCGAAGCGAAGCGGCCTGGCGCCACCTCGAGGCGCACCTGTCCTTCCTGTTTCCATCGCTCGACGGCGTGCGCGTTACGCACCGCTGGGGCGGCCCGATCTCGGTGACGACGAACCTCGCGCCGGCGATCGGAGGCCTCGGCGACGGACGCGCCGTCTACAGCCTGGGCTGCATCGGCCACGGGGTCTCGGCGAGCCATCTGAACGCGCAGGCGCTGCGAGATCTCCTGCTCGAGCGGAAGACCGACCTGCTCGAGTGTCCGTTCGTGAACCGCCGCTTGATTCCGTGGCCCCCCGAGCCGGTGCGCAGCGGCGTCGCCCGCGCGATCCGGGGAGCGCTCGAGCTCCAGGACTGGCTGTGCGAGCGGCCGCTTCGCGCGCGGAGCGGCGCTGGCTCGCCTGGCAGGGCGGAGACGCGTCCATGACCCGCTCCCACTACGAACGCCTCTCCGCCGTCGATGCGTCGTTCTTGGCGATCGAAGACGAGAACGTGCCGATGCACGTCGGGGCGGTTGCGGTCTTCGAAGCCGGCCCGCTGGCGCGCCCCGAAGGCGGCATCGACATCGAGCGGATCCGCGCGCTGGTCGAATCGATGCTCGTGCCTCGCTACCGCCAGCGCATTGCTCGCGTCCCCATGACGGACCATCCCGTCTGGGTGGACGACCCGCGCTTCAACCTGCACTACCACCTCCGCCACACGAGCCTCCCTGCTCCCGGCGACGAGCGGCTGCTCAAGCGGTTGGCGGGCCACGTGATGTCGCTCCCGCTCGACCGCAGCAAGCCGCTCTGGGAGCTCTGGGTCGTCGAGGGCCTGTCGGGCGGCCGCTTCGCCGTCATCACCAAGACCCATCACTGCATGATCGACGGAGTGGGAACGGCGGAGCTGATGGCCGCCTCGATGGCCACGCGCCCCGATGCGGCGCCTGCCAAGCGACGCCGCTGGCGGCCGCGCCCGGCACCGAGCTCCGCGGACCTCGTGCTCGGCGAGCTGCGCCGCGCGCTCGCCGGCAGCGCCGCCGCGGTCCGCGCTGCGCCGCAGGGGCTCATCCGTCCGCGCGACAGCGCGCGATCGATCGGCGCGGCGCTCGCGGGCGTCGTCGAGGCGCTCGCCGCCGGACTCCACAGCGCCTCTCCGACGCCGCTCAACGTCGCGATCGGTCCGCATCGCCGCTTCGACTGGCTCCGCTTCCGCCTCGACGACGTGAAGGAGGTGAAGAAGCGCCTCGGCGGAACCGTGAACGACGTCGTCCTCGCGACCGCGTCGGGAGCACTCCGCCGCTTCCTGCGCGCCCGCGGCGAAGACGTCGAGCGGCTCGACTTCCGCGCCATGCTCCCGGTGAATCTCCGGACCGAGCAGGAGGCGGGCGCCTTCGGCAACCGGGTTGCAATGCTCGCGGCCCGCCTGCCCCTCGGAGAACGCGACCCGCGCAAGCGACTCGAGCATGTGATCGAGACGACGCGCGAGCTCAAGGCTTCGCGCCAGGCCAGGGGAATCGAGGTGATGGAGGAAATCAGCGATCTCGGCCTCACGTCGCTGTTCGTCCAGTTTGCGCGACTCACCGCGCTGACGCGGCCCTTCAACGTCGTCATCACCAACGTCCCGGGCCCGCAGCTGCAGGCCTACCTGCTCGGCGCCCCGCTCTGCGAGGCATATCCGCTCGTCCCGCTCTACCGCAACCAGGCGCTCGGCATCGCGCTCTTCAGCTACAACGGCAGCCTCTTTTGGGGGCTCAACGCCGACTGGGACGCGCTGCCCGACCTCCACGACCTGGTCGAGGCGCTGGCCGTCGAGTTCGAAGCGCTGCGCAAGGTGGCCGCCGCGAACCGCTAGCTCGAGCCGACCCGCTTCGCATCCCGCGCGGCCCTGCTACGGTTGGCCTGCCCCTCCGGTGGGCCCGACGCGAGCGCTGGCGGCCGCGCGGCGAACGAGAGAAGCGTCGCATGCGGGCTGGAATCGGGGCCGCAGTCCTCGGGGCGTTGCTCTACAACCTCGCGATCGTCATCCAGAAGACGCAGGCCGAGCGCGCCGAGGCGAGCGGCGTGGGCATCATCGGGGCGCTCTGGCGGCGTCCGGCCTGGCTGCTCGGGATCGCGCTCCAGCTCGCTGGCTTCGCGCTGCACGCCTACGCGCTGACCCGCGCCTCGGTGACCGTGGTGCAGCCGATCATCGCTTCGGGCATCGGCTTCGTCGTTCTCTTCGCCGGGCCCCTCCTCGGCGAGCGGCCGCACGCCCGCGAGATCGCGGGCATGGCGATGTCGACCGCGGGCGTCTGCCTCCTGATCGCGCGCTCCGACCCGCTCGCGGCGATGGAACGCATCGCGGTGGTGGACCTGGCGCTCGCGGTCGGCACCGCGGCGGTGCTGGCCGCGGGCCTGCTCGGCGCCCGCACATTCGGCGCCATCCGCTCCGAGAGCCTGCGCGCCGCGTTGATCGGTTCCGCGGCCGGCGTCGGCGACGGGATGAGCGACTCGATGAATCGCCTCGCAGGAGCGTGGCTCTCGCCGCAGGCGGGGTGGATCCCGCCGCCCTCAATGGGGATCGCGGCGATCGCGCTCCTCTTCGCGTTCGGCTTCGTCGGCTTCGTCGCGGCGCAGAACGCGCTCAAGCTGCACCGCGCCAACACCGTCGTGCCCTTCATCCTGACCGCGCAGATGCTCGTCCCGATCGCGATCGGCGCCGCGATCTACGGCCAGTCGCTTCCGCACGGCGGCGCGAACTTGGCGGGCTGGCTCGCCGCGCTCGCGCTCACGCTCGGTGGCATCGTCACCCTCTCGAGCTCCGCGCCCGTCGCCGACGTCCACGCGCTGCCCGAGTCCGAGCTCGGGGACGAGGGTCAGTCGATCTGACCGGAGCCGAGCGCGGCGCGAACGGCATCGGCCGGCGACTGCACCAGGTCGTCGTGCAGGATGGCCGTCACCTCGCCCTCCTCCTCCCACGCGTAGCAGCAAGGCGAGCGCGGGTGGTCGAGGAGCCGGAAGACGAGCACGTCGCCGTGCCAGACGGCCTCTCCGTCGAGCTCCTCGAGCACGCGGACGCGCCGATCGAAGGTCGAGCTCGCGCCGTAGAGGGCCTTGATCGCGTGCTGGAAGCCGGGAATCGAGAGCCGGTTCATCGCTCCACCCCACCATTCTCGGAGCGCTGATAGACCACTCGAATCCGAAGATGATTCAGACGGTCTCCGGATTTTATCCGGATCTCGACTGCTGCTGATCGGTGCCTACGCGACAAGACGGGCCCTCACCCCGCGGGGGCGAGCCCGCCCGGCGTGCGTCGGGTCCCGATGCCCGCCGATCCGGAGTCCCCGCTCAGCACCCGCACGCGAGCTGCCGATAGGAGAGAGGCCCAAATCCCAGAGGCGAGGTTCGCGCAATGGCGCACGCCTATTTCGTGCTCCGAGAGGCCGGCGAGCCCGATCGCGTCCTGCTCTGGGACACGCGCACCATCTCGATCGGACGCGCCCCTGGAAACGACCTGGTCGTCGCCGACGACGAGATCTCGCGCAAGCACGCGTTGCTCGAGAAGAAGGACGACCGCTTCGTGGTCGGCGACTATCGCACCGGCAACGGCACGCTGCTGAACGGCAAGCGCGTGCAGCAGAGCGCCGAGATCAAGGCCGGCGACGTCATCGGCGTCGGAAAGCTCGAGCTCCACTTCGCGATCTCGCCTACGCATCCCGCCACGCTCGGCCTCAAGGTCGACTACGCCTCGCACATGAAGACGGTGGGGATGATCCCGAAGGGCGCCGACGGCGATCGCACCATGCTGAGCCTGACGGACGAGGCGTCGAGTGCCGAGGACGAGTTCGTCGTCGAGCCCGAGCGCAGCTCCGGGGTCAACGCGTTCCGCGCCGGCGCCCGGGAAGAGGCGGATTACCAGGTGCGCGATCTCGACGACTCGCTCGACCAGATGGAGCTCGAGCTCGCCTCCGACGGGATCCCGCTGACCGACGACTTCGAGCCGCTCGACGAGCCCGCTCCCCCACCGCCGAAGCCGAGCGGCGAAACGACGCGCGCGCGGCAGCCGCAGCCCCCGGCCAGGCCTGCCCCGCCGCCGGCCGCCAAGCCCGCGGCGCCTCCAGTGGCTCGGCCGCCGGCGCAGCCGCTCGCCCGGCCCTCCACGCAGGCCGCAGCGAGGCCCGCGCCCACGACACCGACCGGCGACACGACCCGCTCCCGCCAAGCGGGCGCCCCTCCCGCCGAAGCCGCTCCGCGCGCAGCAGCCAGCGCAGATCCCACGACGCGACTCCGCAAGCTCAAGGGCGCCCTCGACGAGGGACTGATCACCGAGGCGGAGTACCAGGCAAAGCGCGCGCGCATCCTCGACGAGATGTAGATCTCGCTCGGGGACGAGGGCGAGTGCGCGCGCCCCGACACAGATCAGATCGAACTTGACTCAGCGTCAGATCGTCGGGCAGAATGCCCCGGCGATCGGACAGCCGCTCTCGGTACGAACCCGTGGCTGAGGAATGTGGCTCGCCGTCGCGAGGCCCCGGAGGTTGCGCCGGGGCCTCATCGTTCTGAGCCGCAGGCTGACCCGGCTTCGGGCTCCGGGTCGGGCCGGCGCTCTCCGTACCAGATGTCGAGCCCCTCGCGTCGCCGGATGGATCTTCCGCCGCTCACCGCGAGCCGAACCATCGTGCCCAGGACCTCGCGCCCGGAGTGCGCGCGGAGCTTCCGCCCCGACGTGGTGACCGCCTCGCGGAGAACGACGAACCTGCCGCAGCGTCGCAGCGCTCGGCTCATGGCCGCCTCCTCCGCGCCGAACATGTCCTCGTCGAACCCTCCAGTCGCGAGGAACGCCTGGCGCGTGCAGAAGAGGAAGCAGCCGCTCGCCAGGCCAGCGGCTCGATACAGGGGGACGGCCACCGCCTGGAGGACGCGGCCGTAGAGGGGAAGGCGTCCGTCGAACCGGAACGCCGAGCCGCCGCCTACCGCTCCCTCCTGCATCGCTCGAACGGCCGCGCGGACGACCTCGTCGGTGACGATCGTGTCGGCATCGACGAAGGTGAGCATCTCGCCGCTCGCCGCCCGGGCGCCCGCGTTGCGCGTCGCAGCGATCTGCCGATGCCGCACGTGGATCACGCGGGCGCCGTGCTCTCGGGCGATCGCGCCCGTGCGGTCCGTCGAGGAGTCGTCGACGACGACGATCTCGAAGGGGAGCGCGAGCCGCCGCGCCGCGGCATCGATCGCGGCGAGCGTTCCAGCCAGGAGACGCTCCTCGTCGTGGGCGGGAATGATGAAGGAGATCACGTCCCTTCCTCGGGGCCCGCGGGCGGCCGTCGGGGTCGTCCAGCGGCCCGTACCCTGCGTGTCGGCCGCTCGCCTATGCTCCTCAAGCCGGAAACGAGGACGCGACCATGCTCGCCGACTTCACCATCGCTCTCTGGCTCCTGAAGCTCGGCGCGCTCGTCAACCTCGCCTTCCTCGCGAACACGTTGGTGCTGCCTGAGAACGCCCTGGACGCCCACATCCTCGTTCCCGCGCAGATCCTCTTCGCGGTCTCCGCCTTTCGCTGCCTCTTCCCGGTCCAGTACAAGGGCAACGTCGTCTTCCACGACTCTCTCCTCTCCTCGATCTTCCTGACCCGCCTGCTCGCCACGGCCTCGGAGGTCGCCTACATCTACCTGCTTTCCCTTGTGATCCGGCTGCTCAATGCCGATCGCGCTGCATGGGTGAACACACTCTCATGGCTGATGG
>Ga0335082_10004240_pt1 | contig 15626 bp, 11 predicted proteins | sample Lox_Sample_41_FD_206718 | JGI IMG/M metagenome (GOLD analysis project Ga0335082, IMG submission 206718) | Soil microbial communities from Loxahatchee National Wildlife Refuge, Florida, United States - Lox_Sample_4.1 | ecosystem: Environmental > Terrestrial > Soil > Wetlands | place: USA...
CGGGGTCTCCGTACTTAACCGGGATGCCGCAAGTCGCGTCACGGTCTCCCGATCCGCCTGAGCCCGGCTGACCGCTACGGCGCCCTGGCTACCTTCCGTGACCGCCGACGGGGTGCCCGGCGGCCGGACGCGGGTGCCCGTGCCGTCATCTCTCGCGCTGGCCGCGCGCTGCCTTCCCGGTGGCCATTTCCGGATTCCGGCGGAATTCCGCACGGACCTGCGCCGCGCGGCTCCGGGATTAATCACATATTCACAGATCTGGCTGTGAATTACATAATCCGGCAGACAGAAGACGGTTCCTCCGTGATTCTCGTTTCGGCCAAGAAACTGGAATCCCCGCAAGGAACCGCCCGCCGTGGACGCTACAGGCTGCCCCGGGCGCGCGCAAGCCGCGCCGCCCGGATGCGTGCCGTGGTGCGCCGCGGCGAGCATCCTGCTGGGCATCGACGGGCTGCTGGTGACGGCGGTGACCGTGACCGGCGACGGGCAGACGGCCGTCGAGGTGGTCACCGACCCGGCCTGCGAGCAGGCACGGCGCTGCCCTGGCTGGGCGGTGCAGGCCAAGGACAAGAAGGCCATCGCCCGCCCGCGGGACATATACATCGGGGACCGGCAGGTCCTGCTGCGGTGGCGCAAGAAGCGCTGGAGGTGCGATAACCCCCGCTGCCGGCGTGGGAGCTTCACCGAGTCGCTGCCCGCGATCCGCTCCCGGGCGCGGCTGACTGCCCGGCTGCGCACCGCGCTGGGCCAGGCCGTCGGCGATGACCTGATGCCAGCCGCCGCAGCCGCCCGCCGATATGGCGTCTCGGATCGCACCGCGGCGGCCGCGTTCACCGCCTACGCCGCCGGGCAGCTCGCTGAACTGGATAAACGGGAACCGGTGGAGGCCGCTGGGATCGATGAGTTCCGCCGCGGCATCCCCGGCCCCGGCGCCGGCCGGGGCGCGCCGCCCCGCGACCAGTGGTTCACCCACCTGGTGGACCTCGGCTCCGCCGGCAGCCTGGGCCTGGCCCAGGGCCGCACCGCCGACGCGGAAAAGGACCTGCTCAAGAGCCATGCCGGGCGGCTGCGCTACCTGGCCATGGACCTGTCGGCCACCTACCGCTCCGGCGCCCCCGAAGGCGTCACCCTGGTCGCAGACGCCTTCCACCTGGTCAAGCTCGCCAACCGCAAGATCGACGACGCGTTCCGGCGGCTGGGCTACCGCACCGAGCACGCCTTTGAGCAGCTCGGCCTGCCCCGCCCGCTGCACTACATGCTCCGGTACAACATCGAGAACCTCGATCCCGCGCACCTGGAGACGATCATCGGCGCGCTGGACAGCGACGGCGACGGCCAGCAGATCGCCGCGGCCTGGATCGCCAAGGAGCAGCTGCGCTCCCTGCTCGCCCTGCGCGCCACGAAAACCCATGTCACCCCCGCCCCAAGCGCCGTGCGCGACAAGCTCACCGCCTTCTACCTGTGGTGCGCGGACCACCACGACATCCTGGAGGTGAAAAGCCTCGCCGAAACGGTAAGCAAATGGCAGCAGCCCGTCATCGACGCGGTCCTGAGCGGCTATTCGAACGCCAAGGCAGAAGCGCATAACCGCACGGCGAAACTCGTCGCAAGAAATGCCCGCGGATTCGCCAATCCCGCAAACCAGGCCCGCCGCGTCCGCATGGCCACCACCCGCGCGGCCCGGCACGTCGGCCGCCGGGTATCTCATCGGCGGTCACGGAAGGTAGCCAGGGCGCCGTAGCGGTCAGCCGGGCTCAGGCGGATCGGGAGACCGTGACGCGACTTGCGGCATCCCGGTTAAGTACGGAGACCCCCAAGGCGGCACGGACGGATGGTCGCCTCTCGCAAACTCTGGCGCTGGTGAAGCGCGGGTATCAGCGTGATTGCAGCACACCCGTAGTGCCGGTTTGGAACTACGCCGCGCCCTATGCCGGCGACGTATGCTGTCTATGGATTGCGGTTCTGGCCGTGGCTGGGAGGGGACATGGGAGAAGCGGGTCGCTCGTTCCTAAGCTTCCTCAGTCTCTGCGCCGCTGTAGTGGGTGTGGTAATCGCATGGCTTGCTTGGCAGCACCCCAAGGCACCCGCGAGTCCGCGGCCGGTCCCAGCAGTCGTCTCAGTCGCTTCCCCTAGGACAGCCAGTCCCGTACCGACCGTGGTCTCCTCGTCAGCCGCTCCTGCTAGGACACCTAGGCCGACACCGACCATACGCGAGCTCCTATACTCACAATTGCAGGTCGGGGATTGTCTTGCTGCGACGAATCTGCATCTCAACACGAGTAACCCATGGCCGTATCTTGTCCAAGCCGTGCCGTGCAGTCAAGGTCATATTGCCGAAGTTTTTTTCGCTGACAACAAGTACTGGAGTACGGGTGGTCCCTATCCAGGCGACAGTGCCATAAAAAAAGGATACTACACTGGATGCGGCAACGCATTTGCGTCTTACGTCGGAATTCCGTTTCTGTTGTCAGATTTGCGCTGGACGGCCATTATGCCAGGTGCTTCGTCCTGGTCGGGTGGTGACCGGTCTCTACACTGCGTCGCATATTTCCCGACCACGGACAAGCCGGGAGGCGCGGTGGTATACGGATCATTCAAGGGGACTAACAGGTAGGGCGCGAGCCCGGAGTTCACTTATTTGTCCTTCGTCTCACTTGTCCCCGGCCATCCCGCCACAACCCCCTTGTCCCATCGCCGGTAGCAGTACCTGTCGGGCGTGGCAATCCAGGTATCGGCCAAGTCCGGTAAGAGGTCGTACGCCACCTCGAGGTCGCTCCCAATCTCTGGGCTAACCTCGCCGGTCGTCGCCAGCAGGTGTACTGCACCGCTGCCCGGCGTGATGGCACGGGCGATCAGGCAGGCCTTACAATGCGGTCCATCTCGCGTTGGTGATCTAACCGCCAGCGTGGAGGGGTGTGACTCGCCTGGCAGATGACGCCCCCCGGTGGCCGTCAAGCTGAGCCTGTACTTCAGTTCGCCGCAAGAGACGGCCAGCCGGTCATGACGGGCGACGCCGCCGCTTGAGTCGGCGCAGCTCATCCAGCCCCCACACGACGAATGGGAACGGTGCGATGACGGCGAGTGTGCCAGGTCCCAGCGCCGCCGTCCCGAACAGCTGCTGCAGCGGCGGGAGGTAGACCAGGGCGGCGGTGAACGCCACCTCGAACGCGATGCCCCACAGCAGCAGCGGGTTGGTCAGCAGGCCGACCTCGCGCAGCGACGCTGACTCTGTCCGTGATGCGAACGCGGTGCCGATCTGACACGCGACGATCCCGGCGAACGTCGCGGTCGTGGCTTCGCGGTAGGCCTGGCTCAATGGCGTGCCCGGGCCGGTAGGATCACCCGGTGCCCAGCCCGCGCGCCACAGGACGGCGAAGAACCCGGCCATGACGAGTACTGCGGAGGTGAGGCCCATCCAGCCCCACGCGCGCACCAGCATCTCCCCGCGGATGACCCCCTGGGTGCGCCGACGCGGCGGACGCTGCATCAGCCCCGGCTCCGCCGGCTCGCGACCCAGGGCGAGCGCCGGCAACGTCTCGGTGCCCAGATCGATGGCGAGGATCTGCAGCACGGTGAGCGGCAACGGGATCGCGCCGCCGGACAGCGCGAAGACGAGGAACGGCACGACCTCCGGGACGGCGTGGGCGAAAATATAGACGATGAACTTCCGGACGTTGTCATAGACCCGGCGTCCGGCCTCGATGGCTGCCGTGATCGTCGCGAAGTTGTCATCGGTGAGCACCATCGTCGCTGCCTCACGTGCGACGTCGGTGCCGCTGCGCCCCATCGCGATGCCGATGTCCGCACGGCGCAGCGCCGGGGCGTCGTTCACCCCGTCGCCGGTCATCGCGACGATCTCACCGTTGGCCCGCAGCGCGTCGGCGATCCGCAGCTTGGCCTCCGGTGACGTGCGGGCGAACACCACCTCGTCGGTGCCGGCGAGCAGCTGATCGAGGTCGGCTTCAGGCATGCCGGCGAGATCGCTCCCGGTCACGATGCGCCGCCCGCCGGCGCCGATCCCGACCTGCCTGGCGACCTGGGCCACGGTGAGCGCGTGGTCACCGGACACCACGTGCACCCGCATCCCCGCCTCGTGGCACCGGGCGACGGCGCTGGCCGCTTCGGGACGCGGCGGGTCGAACATCGCCACCAGGCCCAGCAGCGTGAGGTCACGCTCCACCGCGTCGCGGTCGCGCGCCGCGGCGCTTTCCGCGGCGGTCAGGTTCCGCCGGGCGACAGCGAGCACGCGCAGCCCCTGCCCGGCGTACTCCTCCACCGCCGCCGCGACGCGCCTGGAGCGGCCGGTACTGACGGGCTCCTCGTGCTCGTCCGCGAGCACCCGGGTGCACCGCGGGACGACCTCCTCCGGAGCGCCCTTGACGTAGGCCCGCAACCCGTCCCGGCCAGGCTCGAGCACGGTCATCCGCTTGACCACCGGGTCGAAGCGGAACAGGCCGGCCCGGCGCAGGTCGCGCGCTGCGACGTCGAGCGGCCGGCCAAGCCGATCCGCCGCCGCGAGCAACGCCAGCTCGGTCGCGTCGCCGCGGCCCAGTCCCTTCACGTCCGGCCTCGCTGTGGTGCAGGCCGCCATCGCGTCGACGAGAGCAGCGAGCGCGGGCCCGGGCGGCGGCACGACGCCACCGGACATGCCACGATCAAGGTCGCAGGCCCTCTCCACGGTCCATAGGCGGGTGACCGCCATCTGGTTCTCGGTGAGCGTGCCGGTCTTGTCTGTGCAGATCACCGTTGTCGAGCCAAGGGTCTCCACCGCGCTCAGCCGCTTGACAACCGCGCCGCGGCGGGCCAGCGACCGGACCCCGACCGCAAGCGCGAGCGTGATCGTCGGCAGCAGCCCCTCGGGGACGTTCGCGACGAGCAGGCCGACGGCGAAAACAGCCGCATTGCCGAAGGTCAGCCCGGCCAGCAGGCCCAGCGGCAGGAACACCAGGCCGACGCCGACCGAGACCACGGCGATGAGCCACGCAACGCGGCGGACCTGGTGCTCCAGCGGGCTCTCCTCATGGTGTACCCGCTGGCTCAGCGCCGCGATGCGACCCAGCTCGGTGAGCGCGCCGGTCGCGTAAACCACCCCGATCGCAGTGCCCGCGACACAGGTGGTGCCGGTGAAGAGCAGTTCACGGGCGTGCAGCAGCGGCACGTGGCTGTCCTGCGCGGAACTGTAGCGGCTGACCGGCAGCGACTCACCGGTCAGCGTGGACATGTCGACGTCGATGGCGCCGTCGAGCAGCCGGGCATCCGCGGAGACCCGCTCACCCTCCTCCACGAGCAGCACGTCGCCGGGGACGAGCTCACGGGCCGGCACGACCTGTTCGCGGCCGTCACGCATCACCCGTGCCTGCTCCGGGAGGTAGGCCCGCAGCGCCTCGACCGCGCGCACCGCCTGGCGTTCCTGAGCAAACGCGAACAACGCGTTCAGTGCGATCACGGCGAGAATCGCCCAGCCAAGAGTGGGCGTCCCCACGACGAAGGCCAAGAGCCCGGCCGCCCACAGCAGCAGGGCCAGCGGGTGACTCACCTGCCGGGCCAGCTCGCGCCACCACGGCTCCGCACGGCGGCGCGGCAGCTCGTTGGGGCCGACGACGTCGAGGCGGCGGGCGGCCTCCCGGCCCGACAGCCCGCGCCGGTCGGTACGCAGATCGCGGAGCAAGCGCCGTGTCGGCTCGGTCGGGTCGACCGCGCGCGGCACGCCATCCGCCCCGCCGGGCACCAGCGGCACCGGCGGCACACCGGGCACCAGCTGCTCGCCCATGCCGTCCAGTCAACGCCACCACGCCCAGGATCGGGTAGGGCCGAAGGTCCGATTACGGCACAGCGACGCCCGGACAGTCACCGTTAAAAGGGCACGAACAGCCGCGCCGCCCGGATCATCCCGCCGGACAACCTGACCGCCAGATCGGCGGGTCGGCGCACGGTTATCAAAGGGAGCTTCGCGATGGCGACGGCCCAGCAGACCCGCGGGCCTTGGAGGCTGGCCTTGTTCTATTCTCGGATTCCGATCGCCTCTATCGGCCGCGCGCGCAGCGCATGCCTGGTTGGTAGCGCCAGCGCCAGTAGCGCCACCAGCGCGGTGATGCCGAGGATCGCCGCGAGCGGGCGGGCGGGCACGTACGGGAGGCCGCCATTGAGGGCGCGGCTGAGTGGCAGCAGTGCGGTGGCGGCGATCGCCAGGCCGACTCCCAGGCCGATGGTGATGATCAGCGCCGCCTCCCAGCGCGCCATCGACCGGACCTGGCGTGGGGTGGCGCCGACGAGTCGTAGGAGCGCTAGCTCGCGGCTGCGCCGGAGCGCGATCATGACGAGGGTGGTGATGACGGCGATCGATGTGAAGGCGAAGATCTCAGCGACGAACTGCGGGCCGAACCAGCGGTTCATCTCGCGGTCGGTGTCGGTGGCGGTGGTGAATGAGGCACGGTCGCTGATCTGCAGTCCGGGATACCGCTGACCCAGCGCCTGGAGGCGGGTCGCTACCGCCGCTGGCCGATCGGTCCGGACGAGAATCGTTCCGAGCAGCGGGGTGGTCTGGTGACCGGACGCGAGCTCGGAGGCGAGCAGGGCGTCCCCGAAGGCCAGATCGCGGGTATAGGTCGCGACGACGGTGGCGTGGGCGGGTGTGCCGTCGCCGAGCATGATCGCCACGCGGTCGCCGATGCGGGCGTGCGCGGCGTCGGCGCGATGGCGCCCGAGCGCGATCGTGTCGCCATGCAGCGAGCTGAGAGACCCGGCGGTCACGCCGACGTCGAGGCCGCCGCCCTGCCCTCCGTCAAGGATCTGGGCAGGGATGGTGTCGCCGGACGCGCCCAGGCTTGGGCCGAGCGTGGTGGGGGTCAGCGCGACCGCCGAGCGCACTCCCGGCGTGGCGCGCACGTCGGCGAGCGCCGCGGCCGGCAATCCCGGGCCGGTGCTGGTGACCGCGAGCTGGCCGGTCAGCCCCTGCTGCCTTTGCTGGGCGGTGGCGTGCTCGATCGTGGTGGTGCTGAAGTAAAGCGTGCAGCTCAGGCCGACGGCGAGCACCAACGGCGTGCTGGCCGAGGAGAAGCGCCGGGTGGCGGCGCGGAGGTTAGCGGAGGCGAGGAAGCCGCCGACGGGCGAGAAGGCAGCGAGCGGCGGCGCCAGCAGCCGGGCGGCCGCATACGCCACGATCGGTCCGAGGAACGCGACCGCGACCACGAGGAAGATCGCGTTCAGCTCGGATGTTGCCGCAGCGGTCTCGGGCGTGCTGGTGATCGTGGAGACCGTGAACAGCGGGACCGCGGCGGCGAGCGCCAGCAGGCCTCCGATGACCCGCGCGGGGCCCAGCAGCCTCGGCTCGACCGCGGCGTCGGTCAGCGCGAGCGTCGGCCGTACGCGGGCGGCGCGACGTCCGGCCACCAGGACCGCGAGCAGAGCCGTTACGAGCGCGCAGCCGATTACCGCTGCAGCGGGCAGCCAGTCGTAGCTGAGAGCGAAGTTCGGCGGCACGATGCCGTGGCGCACCAGCGCGCGTGCGAGCGTCCGGCCGAGCAGAATCCCTGGCCAGATTCCGGCCGCCGCGCCGGCCAGCGCGACGATCACCGCCTCCCAGGCGATCATGCGACGGATCTGACCGGGCGTCGCGGCCACCGCTCGCAGCAGCGCGATCTCGCGCTCGCGCTGCTGGACCGACAGACCGAGCGTGCTGGCCACGACGAACATCGCGATGAACATCGCCAGCCCGCCGAACGCAGCCATGACCGGGATCAAGGTCGTGCGGGCCCGCTGAAGGTCCGGGTACTCGGCCCCGCCGCGCGCACCGCCGGTGAGCACCTGCGCGCCCGGAGCGGCGGCGCGCAGGCGCGAGACCTCGAGGCCCGGGGCGGCGAGCACGCCGATCGCGTCGACCCGGCCGGGGTGCCCGGCCAGCCGCGCGGCCTCCGCGTCGGTCAGGAAGATCGCCGTCTGCTGGGAGACGGGGTGGCTGGGACGGGCGACGCCGACAACCGTGACCGTGCGCGCGGGGTCGGTGGACGCGAGCGGCAGCCGCGAGCCGAGCACGGCTGGATAACCGGTGACAACCTCGCCGGGCCCGGCGGGTGCGCGCCCGGCGCTCACCACATACGGCGTCAGCGCGGCGCTGCCCCACCCATGGGCAACAGCCTCCCGGGCTCCGAGCCGGGCCGGCACCGACACGTCGCCGATCGCGGCCCGGACCCCGGGCACGGCTGCAAGCCGGGTGATGAGCGCGGAGCTCACCCCGGCGCGTTCTGTGAGCAGCACATCGCGGCCGGCGCCGACCGTCTGCTGCCCGGTCACGACGGCCGCGGCGCCGGCGTAGCGCTCGACGGGCGCATGGGTGCGCAGAAGCGACTCGAGTTGCATGCCCCAGGCCATCGAGAGCACGGCCGCGGCGAACAACGCGACCAACGCGCCGATGAACGTACCGAGGCGGCCCCGGGCACTGAGGATGGCCAGACGCAGCATGGCTCAGACCCCCAGATGCGCGAGTTCTTCGGCGACCTTGTCGGCGCTCGGAGCGTCGAGCGTCCCGGCCACCCGACCGTCAGCGATCAGCATGACCTGGTCCGCGTACGCCGCCGCCACGGGGTCGTGACTAACCATCACCACCGTATGGCCGTCCTCGTCGACGACCGCGCGCAGCAGCGCGAGCACCTCACGTCCGGTGCGAGTGTCCAGCGCTCCGGTCGGCTCATCCGCGAACACCACCTCAGGCCGGGTGACCAGCGCCCGGGCGATCGCGACCCGCTGCTGCTGACCGCCTGACAGCTGCGAGGGACGGTCGCTCAAGCGCCTCTCCAGCCCCACCCTCGCGGCGACGTCGCGCACCGTCGAGCGCCGCACCCGGTGACCATCCAACCGCAGCGGCAGGCCGATGTTCTGAGCGACCGTGAGCGAGGGCAGCAGGTTGAAGGCCTGAAAGACGAACCCGATCCGCTCGCGCCGCAGGAGCGTCAGCCGCCGCTCGCCGAGGCGCGTCAGGTCGGTGTCACCGAGTGCGACCGTGCCGGAGGTGGGCCGGTCCAACCCCGCCGCCACATTCAAGAATGTGCTCTTGCCCGACCCCGATGGGCCCATCACGGCGGTGAACGACCCGGCCGTGAGCCCGACGCTGATCCCGTCAAGCGCGACGACGGCAGCCTCGCCTTTGCCATACACCTTGCGGACGTCACGGAGCGCGATCGCGGTCCTGGTGGCGGCAACTTTGCCAGTATGAGGAGTGTCGGACATCACGTTCCTCGCTTCGAGTGCGTGAAGTCCTCCGACGACTGTCTCATGGCTGCCTCTCCCTCCCGATTGCCCCGATTGCCCGGGCGGCGTTCTGACGCGCCGCCCGGATTCGCTGGGCGAGCCGGTATCCCTGACGCTAGCGGCGCGGCGGGGCAACCACATCGTCAGAAGGCTGGATTCGAACTCATACCCGGCGACGATCCCGGGTCCTACTCAGGTAGGAGGCCACGAGCGAGGGAGCGCAATACAGTCAACGCGTGAGAAGTCTGCGGGTGCTCGCGCGCCGGTACGGCTTCGACGTGCTGATCGCGCTGCTGGCCGCCGAAGCCAGCTTTGCCGTACGCGAGCGCGCCGAACACGCCGACACGGCCGAGGTGCGCGCGGCCCAGGTCGAGCGGGACCGGGACACGGCGGCACGCATCGCGGTCGCCGAGGAGCGGGCGCGGATTGCGCGCGAGCTCCACGACATCGTCGCCCACGCCGTCAGCGTCATGGTGCTCCAGGTCGGCGCCGTCCGGCACAAGCTCCCCGATGCGCTCGCCGAGGACCGCGACGCGCTCAAGGGAGTCGAGCAGGCCGGCCGCACAGCCCTTGCGGAGATGCGCCGTCTGCTGGCCGCCATGCGCCGCGACGGGGACGAGGCCGAGCTCATGCCGCAGCCCGGCCTCGACGGCCTGGACTCGCTGCTGGACCAGATCGGCCGGGCCGGCCTGCCCGTCCGGCTGCACATCGACGGTGAACCCGTCCCGCTGCCGCCCGCGATCGACCTGTCTGCCTACCGGATCGTCCAGGAAGGCCTGATCAACGCGCTCAGGCACGCCCGGGCCAGCCACGCCGATGTGACCGTCTGCTACGCGCCCGGCCAGCTGCAGCTCGAGGTAGGCGACGACGGCATCGGCGCCGCGACCAGCGACGGCCTGGGCCACGGGCTGGCCGGCATCCGCGAGCGCGTGAAGATCTACGGCGGCCAGATGACCGCCGGAACCGCCACCGGAGGCGGCTTCATCCTCCGCGCCCGCCTGCCGCTCGGCAGCGACCGGCCATGACGATCCGCGTGCTGACCACCGACCAAGAAATCCTTCGCCTGATCGCCAGTGGCGTTTCGGCATCTCCATGAGTTGTGCTGCCGGTGCGCGGTCTGGCTGCCCGGGCGAGGACGAGCAGGCTGGCCGTGACGCCGGTCGCCCCGAGGACGATCAGCCGCGGGTCGGCCTGGTAGATGCCGAAGACGCCCCAGCACAGCAGTTCGCCGAAGATGAGCAGCCACGTGGCCTTGGCGATGCCCGTGGTGCGGCCGGCCCGGTACGCCGTCCAGACCGAAGGCGTGACCTGCAGCAGGAACGCGACGGTCAGGGCCGTGCCCAGGCCTGTCCGGCCGGACAGGCCGACGGCGCCGATGAGCAACACGGTCCACGCCAGTGCGAGCGCCGCGGGACGGTGCGGGAACCCGGCCCCGCGGCGGGCGAGCATCACGGCCAGCGTGCCGGCGAGGACCATCGCCGATATGGCGGGCACCAGCGCGGTCCAGAAGCCCGACAGCGCGAAGTAGCCGGCCCAGGCGGCGTTGTTGACGCTGGTCAGCGCGGCCCACGACCAGGACACGCCGGCCGTCTCGCCGGTGCGGCGCAGGCGTGCCAGCTGGGGCAGGAACTGCGGCACGGCAAGGATGGCGGCCACTACGGGCAGCAAGCTGAAGGCGGCGCGCATCGATAATCCCTCTGTCGCCCGGTACGGAAACCCCGCCAGGATATTTTATGGCGGAAAAGGCTGAAGATTTGTGCGAATATCCGCACTATGGGCGCTATTTGTGAAATATTCTATGGATATGGACGAAGTTGACCGCAGGATTCTTGCTGAGCTTCAGGTGGATGGCCGCCTGACGGTGACGGAGCTGGCCGACCGGGTGCGGCTCACTGCCGCGCCCTGCCACCGGCGGCTGCGCGAACTGGAGCGCAGTGGCGTCATCACCGGCTACCGCGCCGTCCTGGACCCGGCTGCTGTCGGCCTCGGCTTCGAAGCCCTAGTCAGCGTCACGCTGGACCGCGGGGACGCCGACACGGTTGCCGCCTTCGAATCAGCGCTTGCCGCGGTACCGCAGGTCCGGCATGCGGAGCGGCTGTTCGGCGACCCCGACTATTTGCTGCGCGTCGTCGCGACTGACCTGGACGGCTATGCAGCGCTGCGGGACCAGAAGCTGGCCACCTTGCCAGGCGTCCAGCGCATCACCTCGACGATCGTGATGAAACGCATCGTCGACAACCGGCCGCTTCCCCTGCCAGGCACCTACATCCGCAGGGCGCACCGTGCGGCCGCCACCTCGGACCGGCAGCGCACTAGTTCCCCGGGGAGGCGCCAATAGCTCGTTCGGCGAGCCTTTCCTGCGAATCGTCGGCGAGCGTGGACGGATCTTCCGCCGGCTGGCATGGGAAGCGGCGCCGGGCAGTTGCCGGCGGGCTCTGGCACCGTCACAGTGGAAGTCCGCGGAACTGCCGGGGCCTGGGAGCCCCGCCGGAGGAGGCCGGGATGATGACCACGCCGCGCGCTGAGGACTGGCGGAGCCGTGGTGGCTATTTCACCTGGCGTCCGGCGGCGCAGGACGCCGGTCCGGTTGAGATTTTCCATGCTGAGCTCGGCGATCCGGGCGCGCCGGTGCTGCTGCTCATCCACGGCTGGCCCACCAGCAGCATCGACTGGTTTGACGTCGCCGGCCCGCTGGCCGCCAGATTCCGCGTCTGCGCGCTGGACTTCCCGGGCTACGGGTTCTCGGACAAGCCGCAGGGATGGGGTTACAGCCTCACCCGCGACGAGGAGCTCATCGAGTTCTACCTAGCCGAGGTGATCGGCGCCGAGGCGGGCGTGATCGTCGCGCACGATCGCGGTGACAGCGTAGCGCTCCTGCATGCCGCCCGCTGCGCGGAAGGCCGGTCGGCGGTGCGGCTGGAGCACCTGATCCTGTCGAACGGCAACATCTTCCTGCCGCTGTCGAACCTGACCCAGGCGCAGCGGCGGATACTCGACGAAGACTCCGGGCCCCAGATCGCGGCCGCGCTGCCTGCCTCGGTCCTGGCCGAAGCCATGGGCGCCACTACGTTCACCCCGCCGCGCAACGCTGGAGATCCCGAGGTCGAGGCCCTGACGGCCACCTTCGCCCACGGCGACGGCATGAAGGTCCTGCACGAGACGATCCAGTACCTGGCCGAGCGATCCAGGGACGAGCAGAGGTGGCTGACGGCGCTGGCCAGCGCCCCGTTCCCGGTGACCGTGATCTGGGGCCTGTGCGACACGGTCTCGCCGCCGCGGGTGGCGGGCTACGTATGGAACCAGTACCTGATGCTCAAGCCCGGCGGCAACCGCTTGTACTTCATCCCGGACGCGAATCACTACCTGCAGGCCGACCGGCCAGACGCCTTCGTGAAAGTGCTCCTGCATGCGCTCGGACCCGCTGACGATCAGAGACCCGGCGCCTTCCAACCGGAACCGGGAGCTCCTCTGCTGGTCGATACCTCCCGTGAACGGCTGCCGACGGCAGCAGACCTGCTCCGTGCAGACGATCCCCCCGACACGAACTGAAGACCCAGGGCCCGGGCCCGGGCTGCTACGGGAAAGCAGCCTCCCAAGGGTTATCGTCAGGGCTCGTTGGATACCGACTGACCAGTTCTGCCGTCGGTGTTGACCGGGTACTGGCTGTGACTGTCGTTGGCAGCGCCGGACCGGGCATCGCTGACGGCCGTGACATCAGCCGCCGCAGTCGTGGCAATGTCCGGGCTGGGCATCTGGTCCTTCAACGACATGCTGTATTCGACCGATCCAGGCTTGCCGCCCGCTCACTGTAATATCGGGGAACCGCGTTGCCCGGCCAGGCCGGGCGGGCATATCAGACCGCCAGCCGTGCGCCACGCCAGCAGCCTCGGTGACGGCACCCGTCGGGGCATCCCTGACGCTCAGCCAGCCGTCCGGCCCGGGCGGGACATGCCGCAGCGCAGGCACGGCAATCTCCGAACAACGACGGAGCAGGCCAGGCAGCCGACGCTGGCCAGATCGACCTGATCTGACCGCCTTTGGCCGAGCATCGAATGGTGCGTCGGCGTGCAGATCGGCTACGTGTGCGGGTGGCCACGGCGACTCGACCACGTACCGTGATCGGCATCAGCGCCGACGTCTAATGTAGCGTCACCCGATCCGGCCACGGTAAACACGCGTATGGAGGCCTGACGATCAGCCCGCCGGGCTGGGCGATCCGCACCTGCTCGAGCTTGGCGCGAATCTCGGGGTTCTCTGGCATTCCCAGGTCGTGGAGGATCTGCAGGGCCTGCTGCCAGGCTTCGGCCGCTGCGGGCAGGTCACTGGCGGCATGGCAGGCATCGCCGAAATCGGCCAGCAGGCGGACCATTATCCCGAGGGCCAGCGGGTCCTCCCGCCCGCGCAGGAAAGCTAGGGCCTGCCGGTAACAGGTGATCGCCTGGCTGGGCTCGCCGAGGTGGGAGTGCACCAAACCCAGCGCATCCCATGCAAAGGCCAAAGTCGAGGGGTCGCCAGCCTCTGGGGTCACTTCCAGCGCCTGCCGAGCATAGCCGCGCGCCAGCTCGTAGTTCCCCAGGCGAGCGTGGCATCCCCCCAGGCCAGCCAGGGCCCACCCCTGCCCGGCTTGGTCGCCGGTCTGCCGGAACAATGCCAGCGCCTGCTCGCCTTGCGTGGCCGCCTCGGCCCAGTCGCCCTCCCAGGCACATGCAAAGCCGGCAAGGAAGTGCGCCCAGGCCTGGCCAGGCAGGTCACCGGCCTTTCGGAAGTGGTCCAATGCCTGGGCTTGGTGGGCGCGGGCCTGGTCATGAACGCCGGCCAGCGTGCCGTACCTGCCGATGATCGAGTGGATCCAGCCCAGCGCGATCTGGTCGCCCGTGGCCTCGGCGGCGGCCAGCACGGCCTGGCCGACCGTCCGGAACTCGGCCCAGTACCCTTGGCCGCCCAGGAAGAAAACCTGGCGGTCGAGGATCTGCCAAGCCCTCGTAATCAGGCCCGCCGTGGTCGCCTGGACGATGGCCTGAATGAGGACCTGGTGCTCGGCCTGGGTCCAGGCCAGCATCTCCGCCTCATCGGCCAGCTGCTCGGGCAGCGCGCCCGGGGCAGGCGGCGCGACCGCGAACGGCCGTGGGAGGTACGAGATGACCGTGGTGTGCAGGTAGTGATCCAAGCTGCGCTCGATCGCCGCGCGGATCCCGGCCTCGCCCAGGACCTGCCGGGCCAGCCCGGCGGCGTAGCCGCGGACCAGGTCGTGCATCACGTACCGGCCCGGCCGGTGCTCGGCGATCAGGCTGGCCGCGGCCAGCTCGGCCAGCGCCCGCCTCGCCTCGGCGCGGGAAACGCCGGCCAGGCTGGCCGCGGCCGGGACCGTGATGTCCGGCCCGCAGTGCACCCCCAGCAGCGCGAACATCTGAGCTGCCGGCGGGCTGAGCTGGCGGTGCGACCACGACAGCAGCTCGCGCAGGCTGGTCGCCGGGTCCCCAGTCTCCAGCACCTCCAGCCGCCCTGGCCTTTCCCCGCCCGGGGGCTGTCCTATGGCCGCGGCCCCGGCATCCGCCGCTTCGGCCAGCTGGGCGGCCAGCACCCCCAGCGGCAGCGCCGGATCGGCGGCGGCGCGGGCCGCCATCACCGCCAGCGCCAGCGGCAGGTACCCGCACCGGGCGGCCAGCTCGGCCACGGCTTCAGGCTCGGCGGTCACCCGCTCCGGGCCCAGCCGGGCGGCCAGCAGCCGCACCGACTGCTCATCATCAAGCGGGCCCAGCCGCAGCGGCCGTGCCCCCTCCGCGGCGGCCAGCCCGGCCAGCGAGGCCCGGCTGGTCACTACCACCAGGCACCCCGGACTGCCCGGAAGCAGCGGCCGCACCTGCGCCGCGTCTCGCGCGTTGTCCAGCACGATCAGCACTCGCCGCCCGGACAGCACGCTGCGGTACAACCCGCACCGCGCCTGCGCATCGGCGGGGATCTGCACGGCCGGCACCCCCAGTGCCGCCAGGAACCAGCCCGTCACCTCCTCCGGGGCGACCGCCACGGCTTCGGCGTCGTAGCCACGCAGATCCACGTACAGCTGCCCGTCCGGGAACTGGCCGACCACTCCCCTGGCCCAGTGCACTGCCAGCGCGGTCTTGCCGACCCCGGCCATCCCCGCCACCGCCGAGATCACCACCGCCCCGCCATCCCCGTCCTTGCCGCCGCCCGGCCGAACCTGGCCCAGCAGCTCATCCAGCTGCTTCAGCTCCGCCTCCCGGCCGGCGAAGAACCCCGCCCCGGTCGGCAGCTGCCGCGGCACCACCCCCACCGCCTGCGGTGGCGGCGCCCGCCCCGGCGCCGGGGCCTGGGCTGGTGCGGCCAGGGCCGGGTCGTCGGCCAGCACCTGGGCCTGCAGCCCG
>Ga0335082_10004241_pt1 | contig 15625 bp, 12 predicted proteins | sample Lox_Sample_41_FD_206718 | JGI IMG/M metagenome (GOLD analysis project Ga0335082, IMG submission 206718) | Soil microbial communities from Loxahatchee National Wildlife Refuge, Florida, United States - Lox_Sample_4.1 | ecosystem: Environmental > Terrestrial > Soil > Wetlands | place: USA...
CTGCTGCTGCTCGAGCAGGGCGCGCTCGCGCTCTTCGGCCCGGCGCGCGTCCCCGCGTACGCGCTCTGCGTCGCCGCGCTCGTCGGCAGCTTCGCGACGCCACCCCCCGTGACGGCCGACTCGTGGCAGAGCGGCATCGCCAACGAGTGGATGTACTACTCACGCGAGCGCGTCGCCAGGACGGATCACGACGCCGCGGTGCTGCGGCGCGCCTTCGAGGGGCTGCCGGTCTGCGTCGCCTTCTACGGCGACGAGGCGCGGCTCGTCTACGAGGCGAGCTTCGCGGTGGCGATCGAAAGCCATGCGGGGCTGACCGATCGCTTCGTCGCGCACCAGGAGATCGCCGCGCGCGGCCGCGTCGGCCACGAGAAGTCGGCGCCGCTCGACTACCTGCTCGACACGCGGAAGGCGGACTTCATCTTCTCGGGCGAGCCGCAGCAGCGCCTCGCGGCGCTGATCCCGCGCGTGATCGTGGGCTTCGGCGACGGCGTCTACGGCCAGCTGCTGCGCTGGGATCCGGCGCTCGTGCGAGAGCTCGCGCGGCGCGGCGCGCGCGTGCCCGACTTCCCCGGCATGCTCGACGCATACCTGCGTCAGATCGACCGACTGCCGGACGACGCCGTGCGCAGCGAGTACGCGAAGGCGCTGCGCTTCTACTTCGCGCAGGTCGACGATCCCGCACGCGAGGCGGTCTTCCGCCGGCGCCTCGCTTTGCCGGACCTTCGCGCTCGCTGATCGCTCGCGCTCGGGCTGCCGGCCTTCGCTCGGCAATCCCGTGCGATCTCCGCTCGGCTCCGCCTCGCTGCGCCCCGGACGGCTTGCCTCGCTGCGCGTCGGCCGACCGGCGTCGGCCTCCTTGCTAATAACGTCCGCCGAGCCTGCGGTGGTCCCAGCTCACGATGCGCTCCGGCTTCACCACCACCGCGGTCCGCTTCACGCTCAGCATCTTCGCGGCCGCCTCGTGCTGCTCCGACGTGAGCCCCGGATTGTTCTTCCGGGTCACCGCGAGCGCATGGCGGAACACGACGGCCGGATCTTCGTGAAGCTCGGCACGGCCGTTGATCGAGACGCCCCGCAGCTCGTTGTACTCGAGGCCGTCCTCGACGAGCACGGCGATGCGCGGGTCGCGCTTCAGGTTCACGATCTTCTGCGACTTCGTGAACGTCTCGAACACGATGTCGCCGTCGAGGATCCCGAACCAGAGCGTCGTCAGGTGCGGCGAGCCATCGCGGTTCAAGGTCGCGACCTGGAGGCTCTTGCGGCCCTCGATGAACTTCCAGATCTCGTCGTCGCTCATGCGGATCTGATCGCGTCGGCTCGGCATGTCGTCTCCTCCACGGACAGGCTCCGAGTGTGCGCAAGCGAGCATCCCCTCCGCCACAACCTCCGCGTATACTGCCGCTCCGCCCACGGCTCGTTCTCGTCGGGCGCGAGATAGGAGAGGTGATGGACGAGGAGAAGATCGAGGAGAAGATCCGGGCGGTCGTCAACGCGATGACCTTCGACAACGGCAAGTGGGAGATGGGCATCGACGCGATCGCGCTGGTGCAGCCGGGGCTCGCTCGCATCATGCCGGAGATCGGCGCCCGCACCTGGAAGCTCTACTACGCCGCCAAGGCGAAGAACTGGCCGCTCGCGCTCTTCCAGTGGAAGGAGGCCAAGGCGCTCTTCGAGCTCGGCGCCTTCATGCGGCCCAAGCATGCCGCCGGCATCGAGGAGTACCTGCGCGACAGCTGGCCGCCGCTCGAGAAGGCGATCAAGGCGGAAGATCTGGATGCCTTCCTCACCGCCTTCGACCGCGCCATCGACGACGCGAACGCGTGGCACGAGAAGAAGGAGAAGCCCTACATCAAGTGGAAGGTGCCGGACTTCCCGCCTCCGGACATGGATTTCACGCCGCGCCGGAAGTAGTAGCCACCGCCGAAGCGCCGGAGCGACGCATGGCCGAGACGCGCCTCTATCCCGGCACGGGTCCCGACGAGCGCACGCACTTCGCCCCGTACTCGGCCTTCGACATCCCGGCGGACCTGCGCGAGCTGCACGGCCGCTACGACGTCGAGGCCACGGCGCGGCGCGTCCGCAACTTCCGCTACGCCGAAGAGTGGATGATGATGATCCTCGGCGGCTGGGTGGCGACGATTCCCGAGCTGCCGGTGAAGACCGGCCTCGGCAAGATCATCTGGGAGTGCGCGCAAGCGGCCGACGCGCTCGGCAGGCGGCTCCCCGAGCTGCGCTGCGGACGCAAGGCGGTCGCGGCGTCGGAGTCCGCGAACACGGGCTTCGCGCGCTTCGTCGAGGCGGTCTCCGAGCCCGATCGACCGGATGAGACGATCGAGAAGCTCGTCGGCGTCTTCGACGTGCTGAAGCCGCACCTCGCGGAGGTCTACGAGCGACACATGCGCGAGACGGACCCGATCGCCGATGCGCCGACCATCGAGCTGCTCGACGAGAGCGTGCGCCGCACGCGCCGTCACATCGCGTGGGGCCAGGAGGTGCTCGATCGGCTGTGCGACACCGACGGCGCGCGCGAGCGCCGACGCGCGCGCGGCGACCAGCTCCGCGAGCTCCTGCGGGCGTGCGGAGGGGTGACGGGTCAGCTCGGCTAGCGTCGCGCGCGGTGGAGCACCGCCCGTGAAGTCCCTCGCCCTCGGCGCGCTGCTGGTCGTGCTCGGCGCCCTCGCCCTGCTGCTGACGGCGGAGCTGGTGCTGCGGACCACGAACCTCGGCACGCGCGGCACGCAGGCCGAGCTGCACGAGCTGCGCCTCGACCGCCCCTGGCTCTTCGGGCTGCGCCCCGGCTTCCACGGCACGCTGGAGATGACGGGCGACGTCGTCTACGAGATCAACGCGGACGGCTTCCGCGGGCGCGCGTACGCGCCGACTCCCGCCCCCGACGTGTTCCGCATCGTCGTGCTCGGCGCGTCGACCACGTTCGGCTGGGGCGTGAGGGAGGGCGAGACCTGGCCGGCGCGCCTCGAGCGCATCCTCGACGGCCGCGACGGCCGGCGCGTCGAAGTGCTGAACCTCGCGGTCAACGGGTACAACCCGTACAACGAGGCGGCGCTGCTGGCCGACCGCGGCCTCGCCTACCAGCCGGATCTGGTGCTCGTCGAGTTCGGCGTCGCGGCGATCATGGACCCGTCGCTGCTCTTCGACGCGCAGACGCGGATGCACCCCGCGCTGATCCCGGACGCGGCGCTGCCCGACCCTGCGATGCGTCGGCCGCCGCCCGCCTACGCCGCGCTGCTCCGCCCGTGTCAGGCCCTGCGCACGTGCACCTGGCTCGTCGACTGGCTCGGCCTCGGCGGTCCAGCCGACACGCGCGAGGCGCTCCACATGCTCTATCCGCGCGTGCCGAGCGCGACCGAGCGCGCCTGGCTCGCGCGCCAGTACGGCGAGATGGCGCGCCTCGCGCGCTCGGCCGGAGCGGGCTTCGCGGTGATCGAGTTCCCGCACCGCGAGCAGCTGCGCAAGAAGCTCTCCGAGGGGCCGCAGGAGCAGGTGATCCTGATCGGCAAGGAGGGCGGCTGGCCGACGTACGACCTGCTGCCCGTGCTCGCGACCGCCACGCAGGACGGCCGGTCCGCGCAGGTCATGCTCGACGGCTGGCATCTCTCGGCCGTCGGGCATTCGGTCGCGGCGCATGCCATCGCGCTCTGGCTCGAGCAGACCGGACTCGTCCCCTGAGTCTCAGCGCACCTGGTACTGGAAGGGCAGCGCCTGCGGCGAGTCGGTCAGGTAGAGGAGCAGGAGCGAGACGCAGACGTAGACGACCAGGATGCCGACGAGCAGCCAGCGATACTTGCGGAGGAAATCACGGATCACGACGGCGAAGCCTCTGCGATGAAGTCGTAGCTGGAGTCGGCGATCGCGCGATGCGCACGCGCGTTGGGGTGGGCGTCGTCCGGCGCGACCCAGAGCGACATCGGGTCCGTCTCGCCGGCGAAGCGCGGCGAGAGGTCGAGGGCGGGGATGCCGTTCGCGCGCAGGAACTCCATCACCCGGGCGTACTGCGGGGCGAAGAGCCTCTCGGCCGGCGCGTGGAGCTCGGGGAGCAGCACGACCTGGAGCGCGATCCCGTGCTCGCGAGCCGCGTCGCGCAGCTGCAGCAGGGCCTCCTGCGCGTGCTGCCAGCCGGGGGCGCCGTCGCGGTAGAGATCGCGGTAGTACGCCTCGAATCCCGTCGACGGATCGAAGCGCGCCCACAGCGCCTTCACGCGCGACCAGTAGAACGTCGCGATGCGGAAATTGCCGAGCCATTCGAGACGCGAAGCCCGCGGCGTCGGCTCCGCGTCGTTGATGAAGTAGAAGAGCACGACCTGGTCGGGCCGGTAGCGCAGCCCCTTCTCGAGGAAGAGGTTCACCTCCTGCTCGGTGTTGTAGTTGCCCGCTCCGAAGTTGATGATCTCGGTCGGCCGCTTCGCCTGGAGCGCGCGCTCGAGCAGCGCCTCGAAGGTCTGGTCCTTCTCGACGCCCCAGCCGAAGGTCAGCGAGTCGCCGAGGAAGATGATGCGCCAGCGCGCGCCCTTCTCGAGCGGGTACTCGTCGTCGCGGAAGCCGTCCGAGTTGATGCGCACGTCGACGTTCATGAGGTGCTCTTCGCGGTTCGGCCGGTGGACGTAGCCGATCTTCGGATTCTCCGAATCGACCTTGAGGAGCCGCGCGTAGCGAGACATCTCGACGTCGTAGAAGGTGTGTCGCGAGAGGTAAGCCCGCAGCACCAGCTCGCCTGCGACCAGGCACATCGCTGTCGAGACGAGGACGAGGAGCAGGATCTCGCGGGTGCGCTTGCCGGGCACGAGGGCGCGGAGGCTAGCCCGTGCGCAGCGACGGCGCGCGCGAGACCGCGCGCGCGTGCAGCAGCGCAATGACGGCGACCAGCGCGTACACGAGCAGGCCCACGAAGAGCGCGCGGCCGAAGCCGATGAAGAGCGCCGTGACGCGGGTCCCGAAGATCCCGAAGACCGAGAAGCATCCGTTCGTCGCCCACGCCCACGGCACGAGATCGGCGTTGCGCTCCGCGATCAGCTTGACGCCGATCGGGAAGAGCATGCCCATCGGGAAAGCGACGGGGACGATCGCCGCGACCGCGACGGCGATGCGCGCGGGGAGCGGCCAGGCGAGCGTTCGCTCGAACAGCGGCGCCGATGCCCACAGGTAGGCGAGGCCCGCTGCGACGACGAGCGCCACGGCGACGCACGCGGAGCGCGCGAGCCGCGCGGGACCGAAGCGGCCGGTCCATTGGCTGCCGAGCCCGCTCGCGAGCAGGAACGCGAAGAGTCCGACGGACAGGCCGTAGATCGGCTTGCCGAGATAGGACTGGAGGCGCAGCAGCACGGCGATCTCGACCGCCATGTAGGCAAAGCCGATGCACGCGAAGTAGACGAGCAGCAGCAGTCCGCCGCGGCGGCGCAGCGCGGCGAACGCCTCCCCGCCGCGCGCACGCAGGAGCGCCAGCGGCAGCAGGGTCACGAGCGCGCCGACCGCCCCGACGCCCGCACCGAGCGAGACGAGCGGATTCCCGGCGAGGAGCGGCAGCAGAAGGCCCTGCGACGCCGCGCGCCGCAGGTGGCTCCAGTCGATCCCGTACTGGAAGGGCCGGTCGTCGGTGGCGGGCCAGACGCTGAAGGGCAGCGCGCGAGCGAGCTGCGGCAGGTCGTCCTCGACCACGCGCGCGTAGAGGCCGCGCGCGGCCGCGCCGCCCGCTGGCGGGTAGAGCACCTCGAAGTCGAGGTCGGCGCACAGGCGCAGGAACTGCGCGCGCTCCACCGCCGTGAAGGGGCTGCGGCTCACGACGATGTGCACGAGGTCGTAGCTCGGGTCGATCACGCCGGGCAGCGCCGCGACGAGCACGTGGTCGGCGAAGCGCGCTTCGGGATCGCGCTCCGCGAGCACCATGCGCAGGCCCGCGAGCGTGCGCAGCGCCGGGATGTAGGGCTGGAGCAGGAGCTGTCCCTGCGCGGCGATTCCGTCGACGAGGTCGGAGCGCGTCGAGTACATCACGTAGGAGAAGACGCCCTCTGGTGTCAGGCGATCCAGGTAGGCGCGCAGCGCCTCCACGGTGAAGAGATCGTCGACCCGGACCAGCTCCATCTTCTCGAGATTCGTGCCCCCGACGATCGAGAAGTCGACCAGGTCGAAGAGCTCGCGCGTGCGCTCGCTGAAGCTGCGTCCCTCGTCGGCGACGGCGGTGACGCGCGGATCGAGGTAGAGGTCGCCGCTGAACTCGCGCAGATACCCCTTCATGATGTCGTTCACGACGACGTCGCTGACGTCCACCGCGAGGACGCGCTGCGCGCCGTGGTGGAGGGCGTTCAGCACCTCGCGCCCGCCTCCGGCGCCGATGTTGAGGACGCTCTCGTAGGAGCGGCCGAGCCGGTAGTGGAGCGAGATCAGGTCGGCGTCGAGCCAGTCGCCGATCGGCTCCGTGTCGCCGTGGTACTCGGTGACGTAGGTGCTGAAGCGGGCGTTGTAGTTGACGAGCCGCAGGCGCGGCACGTCCCCCCCGAAGCGCGGGCTGAGCCCCCAGCCCCGGAAGTCCTCCCACTGCTGGGGAATGCGCTCGGAGCGAACGATCGTCCAGGCGTCGAGCGCCCACGCCTCGAAGTCGATGTCGCCGGGGCCGATCGGGAAGCTGCGGAAGGCCGGGGCGCGCACGTCGCCGAGCGTGTTGAGGGTGGCGAAGCTGCGCAGCCCCGGCCGCGACGCGAGGAGCAGCGCCAGGGCGAAGATCAGCCACAGCGCCGGATGCAGAGAGCGCGCGCGCAGGCCGACGATGCCGGCAAGCGCCGCGGCCGGAAGGGCGCCGACGGCGATCGCGCCCGGCGCGCCCACGGCCGAGAGCAGGAAGGGGCTCAGCGCGCAGCCCGCCGCCGCGCCCGCGAGGTCGGAGAAGTAGAGCCGATGGATGCGCTCCGGGTGGCTGCGGAACATCACGGCGAGCACGAGCCCGCCGAGGAAGAACGGCACGACCGCGATCTGGTAGAGGGCCACACGCCAGAGCTGCACCGCGAGCCCGGAGCCCTGGTAGGCGAGATCGCCGTGCCCGATCGGCACGCGCATGATCGCCAGCATGCCGAGGACGAGCGAGAGGCTGAAGGCGAAGAGCAGCTTCGGTTGGAGCGCGGCCGCGCGCGCAGGTCGGTGCAGCGCGGGCACGAGGTAGGCGACCACGCCGCTCGCGGAGAGGCCGATCAGCGCGATCGAGATGGCCGCGACGGTGTTCCCGGCGCCGAGCAGCACGTTGAAGACGGCGCTCAGCATGATCTCGTCGATCAGCAGGCCGAGCGACACCGCGAAGATGCAGGCCGCGAACAAGGAGGCGTCGTCGACCGGCGAGAAGTCGGCGGATAGGACATTCAAGCGGGGATACGAATGTCCGAGAGCGGTCGTTATGTCAAGGTCAGCAGCCCCCATGTGCGAGCGGCACCCGCGAGCTGACGCCGTGGTACGATCGCCGTGCCGCACGAGGTGCGACATGGCGTACGACTACAAGCGCTACTTCGGCGAGATCCGCACGCTCCACGACCTGACGACGCGGCCCGAGGAGCGCAGCTGGCGGCTCACCGCTCCGCCCCGCGACGCCGAGCGCCGTGCCATCGTCCTCTACCTGGGCTGCAACGTGCTGCGCACCTCGCACCTGATCCAGACCGTGACCGCGGTCTTCGATCGACTCGGCCTCGACTACGTCGCGGTTGGCGGTCCCACCTACTGCTGCGGGATCCAGCATCACCAGCAGGGCGACGTCGACGCCGGCTCGGCGATGGGCCGCCGCACCATCGAGCTCTTCCAGCGCTACCAGCCCGAAGAGGTCGTCATGTGGTGCCCGTCGTGCATCTACTACTACGACGAGGTCCGCCACTTCGCGTTTCCCTTCCGCGTGCGACACACGACCGAGTTCCTGGTCTCGCAGCTGGAGCGAATCGCGTTCACGACTCGGGTCGAGTGCGCCGTGGCGCTGCACGCGCACTGCGACGGCGAGGCGCGCCAGCGCGAGGCCGAGGCCGCGCGAACGCTGCTGCGCGCGGTGCCCGGCCTGCGCTACGTACACGTCGAGCCCGACCTACGGCTCGGGCGCTCGTGCGCGCCGGCCGTGCAGCAGCAGCTCGGGATGGAGGCCTGGAACGGCATCGTCCACGGCGAGATGGCGCGCGGCCGCAAGGAAGGCGCCACGACGCTTGCCACGATCTACCACGGCTGCCAGCGGCAGATCTGCGGGCTCGAGGGGGATGGCGTGCTCGTCGAGCACTATCTCACCGTGTTCGCGCGCGCGCTGGGGATCGAGTTCGAGGACAAGTTCAAGAAGTACCGCCTGTGGGGCGACCCGGAGCGCGTGCTACAGGAGACGACTCCGTGTCAGGTCGCGAACGGAGTGACTCCCGAGCGCGCGCGTGCCGCGGTGACGAACACATTCGGTATCGGTGCGCCTGCAGCACCGAAGCACACGCCGTCGTAGCTCGTGAAAGCGAGTAGGACATTCAAGCGGGGATACGAATGTCCGAGAGCGGTCGTTATGTCGAGTTCAGCAGCCCCCATGTGCGCGATGCGAAGGTGTCCCGCAGGTGGCAGCTTCAGCCGAGCCGCGTTCGCAGCGCCTCGGCCTGCTCCGTGAGATGCGCCATCCCGAACGCGCGCGTGCGGTCGAGACAGGCATCGAGGAGCTCGTGTGCCTGCGCGAGGTCACCCGAGGCGCCGCGCGCGGCGACCGCGCGCGCCCACCAGTAGCGGGTGCGCGCCGCGAGCGCCCAGCTCTCGAAGCCCTCCTCGAGTGCGAGTGCTCGCTCATAGAACCGGCACGCCTCGTCGAGACGGCCCTGCACCGCGAGCACCTGGCCGAGCGCACGGTCGGCGGCGCCTTCGAGGTGGGTGCCGTTGAAGGCGACGAGCATGAGTCCCGAGTAGTCGGTGAGCTCAGCCTCGAGCGCGCGGGCCGCCGCCTCGTGCTCGAGCAGCGCGGCGGTGTCGGCGAGGTGTCGGAGCGCGAGCGGCCAGCCCCCGATCCGGTGCCAGAGCGATGCGAAGCCGCCGGCCATCAGCTCTTCGAGCTCGCGCCGCGCGCTCGCTTCGTCGCCGAGCGCTGCGCGAACGGCCGTCGGAACGCAGCGGTAGGCGTGATACGCCGGCGGCGCCGCCGCTGCGAATTCCTCGATGGCGCGCAGGTGGGAAGCAAACTGGCCCTCTTCGAGTCTTGCGGTCGTCACCATGTCGGCGAAGCCGAGCGCCCCGCCGCCCACTCCGAGGGTGGCCCCAGTGCGGAACATCGCGGCCTCGCGCCTCGCCTCTTCGAAGCGTCCCTGCGCGAGCGCGTCACCGGCGCGGTAGTAGTGGAGGATGTAAGGCCCCCAGCGTGCGGCGGCGATGACCCGTTCGAACTCGGAGCACTCGGCGACGAAGCGCCTGCGATCCGCTCTCAGATAGGCGAGGTAGAGGGGATAGGCGTACGACGCCAGGTCTCGAGCCGCAGGACGGGAGCGAATCGACCCTATCTCGCTCACGATTGCCTCGAGCTCTGCGACCCGCGGTGAGCCCTGGAGCAGCTGCGCCTTGGCGGCGAGGGCGCGATCGAGCTCGAGGGCGCCGCCGAGCCGCCGCGCCAGCGCGAGCGCGTCGTCCGCGAAGGGCTCTCGCTCTTCGGGACGGACGATCCAGGACAAGGCGAGACGCGACAGCAGGAGACAGCGCTCGCTGCTGTCGCCAGACGGGAGGGCGGCGAGCGCCTCGCTGATGCGCAGCCGCGTGCGTGCGTCGGCCGCCGCATCCGCGTCGAGCTGAGCAGTCGACTCCCACACCGCGCGCGCGCGCCACTCGGGTCTCGCGAGCTGCCGGGCCAGCTCGATCGCAGCGTCATAGGACGAGCGGAAGCCCGGCAGCAGGAGCCGCATCTCCCCCATCCCGCGCAGCATCCACGCCCGATAGCGCTCCTCGGGCTCCTCGAGCCCCGCCTGATCGAGGAGCTCGAGCGCGCGCGTCGCGAGCGTGATCACTTCCTCGAACGCGCCAAGCGCGACCGCGCGCTCCGCCGCGCGCAGCGTCACGTCGACGGCCCGTGCCACGTCGCCGGCGAGGGCTCCCTCGCAGAGATGGTGCGCGACAGCGGAGAGCCGCTCATCGGCCGCGGTGGCGTGGCGCTTCGCGAGCGCCTCGCCGATCCGCCAGTGCAGGCGCACGCGGCGCAAGGTCGCAAGCTCCTCGTAGAGGGTCTGGCGCACCAGGGCGTGGGAGAACGCGAAACGGCCGAGAGCACCGGGCGCCTCCACGATCAGCCGCACACCAGCCGCCTCGTCGAGTGCGTCGAGCAGCGCGTCACCCGCCGGGCCGCCCGCCGCCTCGATCAGCGCGGCGTCGAACTCGCGGCCGATCACCGCTGCCACGCCGAGCGCCTGGTTCGCAGTCTCGGAGAGCCGCGAGAGGCGCCTCCCCACGACCTCGCGCACGCCTTCGGGGATGCCGAGCTCCTCGATCCGGCGCTCGCTCGTCCAGCGTCCCGCGTCGCGGCGCAGCGCCCCGGTCTCGACCAGGTGCCGCAGCACCTCCTCCACGAAGAACGGGTTCCCTTCGGTCTCCGCGTGGAGCGCGGCGACGAACTCGGCGGGCGGATCCTGCTGGCCGCGCGAGGCCACCAGCGCCGAGACGTCCTCGGGACCGAGGCCGCGGAGCAGCACGCGCTCGACACGCGGCTCGCGGCGGAGATCCGCGAGCAGCTCGGCGAGCGGATGCGTACGCGCGAGATCCGTCTCGCGGTAGGTGCCGATCAGCAGCAGAGCCGCGGGCCGAGAGGATCGAACCAAGCTGCGCAGCAATACGAGCGAGGCCTTGTCGGCCCAGTGGAGGTCGTCGAGCACGATGACGAGGGGCGCCGCTCGGGACGCATTCGCGAGCAGCGCATCGATCGCCTCGAAGAGCCGCGCGCGCTCGGCTTCGGGCTCGCTCAGCGAGGGAGCGCTGGGTGCGACCCCGAGCCGGCGCGCGAGCTCGGGCGACAGACGCGCGATCACGCCGGCGGCCTCGCCCGCGTCGGCGCGCAGCGCGTCGGGATCGGCTTGCGATGCATGGTGGCCGAGCGCCTCGGCCCACGGTTGGAAGGGCGCAGAGAGATCCTCGTCGGACCGACCGAACAGCACGATGGCGCCCGCGTCGGCAGCCGCGCTCGCGAGCTCTGCAGCGAGCCGCGTCTTGCCGATGCCTGGTTCGCCCGCGATCAAGGCCGCGCGCCGCTCGCCGGCCTGTGCGGTCCGCCAGAGCTCGGAGAGCTTCTGGCGCTCGGCGCCGCGACCGACGAACGAGAGCTGGGTCGCCTCGGCCAGTGCGGGCGGAAGCGGGATGGGCGTCGACCCACCGGATTCCTGCCAGGCAACCGCAACCGTCGGGACCGGCGCCGGGATCCCCTTCAGCTCGAGGCTCCCGACCGGATCGAAGCGCTGCTTCGCGCGCCCGCCCGAGAGCGTCTCGACCAGCGCGGACGCAAGGATCTGCCCGCCCTTCGCTGCGGCGCACAAGCGCGCCGCCTCGATCACGACGAGGCCGTGTACACCCTGTTCGTCCTCCGTCGCCTCGCCGACCGCGATGCCGATCCGCACCGCCGTCTCGGCCAGCGCATCGCGTCGCTGGTTCGCGCGGGCCACCCGCTGCTGCATGGCGACCGCGCAGTCGACCGCGTCGCTCGCGCTGCCACACACGACGAGCATCCCATCGCCAAAGGCCTGGATCTCGCGCGCTGCGTGCACCGGGAGCGCCCCGCGCAGCACCGCAAGGTGCCCCTTGCGCCACGCCTCGCCATCCTGCGGGCCGAGGCGGGCCACGGTCTCCGTCGAGCCGACCAGGTCGGTGTAGACCACGGTGAGGATGCGGGAGCCCGGCACGCGGCCAGGGTAGCCCGGCGGGCGCGACCATCAGATCGCCGCGAGGGGCACGAAGTAATCATGCCGTCGTGGAGCTTGCAGCGGCCGTTTCACGAACTCGGGGCGAGGCCCAGTCGCGTGGACGGCGATCGCGACGGCACTGCGGCGGATAGGACATTCAAGCGGGGATACGAATGTCCGAGAGCAGTCGTTATGTCGAGTTCAGCAGCCCCCATGTGCGGTGCTTCAGCGAGCCGTCTTCGTCGCCAGCTTCGCGCGCAGGTCGTCGCGCACTGCCTGCGCCTCGGGGCTCGAGGGTGCAGGCGCCGCGCTGACGTCGATGCCCACGCGATCCGAGAGCAGCAGCGCGAGCAGCCCCTCCAGGATGGTCGAGCCGCCGAGACCCGCGCCTCCGTTGCCCGCGCCGTTGCCGCCGCCGTGCGCTGCGCCGATCACGATCTTCGGCACCACGTCCACGCGCGCCACCTCGATCGCCTCCGCGAAGCGCGCCATCACCTGCTGCGTCAGCTGGAAGCGCGGTCCTCCGTAGGCGCGCACCTGCTCCTCGACCGCGAGCGCCTGCGCGATGCCGACGCGCGCCGCGCGTTCCGCCTCCGCGTGCGCCAGCGCGGCGATCTTTCGCGCCTCACCCTCGCCGAGCAGACGCAGCTTCTCGGCTTCGGCGTGCGCGAGCGCCTGGATCTGCGCGGCCTGCTGCTGCGCGCGCGCCAGGTCGGCCTTCCCCTGGTTCGCCTGCACCGAGATCGAGATGTCGGACTCGGTCAGCGCGGTCTGCTGCTTCGCGCGCGCCTCCGCCTCGCGCAACTCGCGCTCCTTCACGGACGCGCTCTGCTGGCGCGAGTAGGTCTCGACCTGCTCCTGCGCGATCTGCCGCGCGCGCAGCTGCTTCAGGATCGCCTCGATTCCCTCGCCGCCCTTGCCCGCGGTCGGCGTGCCGATCAAGACCTCCTGCAGCTCGAGGTTGTAACGGGCGAACTTCTCCTTCATCTCGAGGCCCGACTGCTGCTGGATGGCGCTGCGGTCCTGCAGCAGCGCGATCAGCGTGCGCGTCTGCGCCACGTTCTTGAAGTACGCGGAGACCATCGGGTCGAGCGTCTGCTCGACCAGGCGCTTGATGTCGCCGAAGCGCTGGATCACGAGCGGCGCCTTGCGATAGTCGATGTGCACGACCACCGAGAGCGGCAGCGACGGCTCGAACGCGTCCTTGGTGATGAGATCGACCTCGGCCAGGTTCTCGTCGAACTTGTGGGCGCCGGTCTGCCCCTTCGTCCACTTCAGAATGAAGTTGGTGGTCGGGACGATCAACACGGTCCCCGCGTAGGTGTTGAAGGCGTACTTGCCGGGGAGCAGCGGCGTGCTCCACACGCCGCGCTTGTTCGAGTCGACCAGCTCGCCGTGGCCATACTCGGCGCCCGACACGTCGTGTCCCGTCTCGCCGGTGTAGGAGACCACGACGCCGACGGTCCCCACCTCCACGAGGGTCTTCGGAATCATCTCGACCGTCGCGAAGAGCCGGTTGATGTAGTACGTGCCCTCGACGAGCACCTGGAGCTGGCGCCCGCGGCGACCGCCCGCGAGCAGGAACTTCTCCGCGTCCTGGAAATTGTTGTGATAGATCTCGGGCGACGCGGGGTCGCAGCCGACCGTCGGCGCGATGATCTCGCCGGGCGCGAGCGACGGCCCGTCGTGCACGGTGACGATCCCGATCACGTCCTCCGACGAGTCGATCACGATGGGCGTGAAGCCCTCGCGCTTCTGGATCAGCTCCACCATCCGCGTCAGCACTTCGTATTCGGCGCGCTCGAGGGGGAGCGCGTACACGCGGTCGGCAGTCAGCACGACGAACTGAGCGAGGTTGATCGCGTAGGTGCCCTCGCGCAGGATCGCGCGCTGCGGGCCGCGCTGTCCGCCGCTGCGCAGGAACCCGACGGCGTCGGTGAAGTCGATGCCCGCTGGCGCGGTCGCGAGGGTCTGCGTGGGCGGGAGCGGCCGGCCGTCGCGCGCGAACACGTAGCCCATCTGTCCCTGCGGAATGGTGACGAGCTGGACCGAGTGCACGCGGTACTGGAGCGGCATCATCAGGTGTAGCCCGCCGCGCAGCACGTCGGGCTGGTAGCCGGCCTCACCTTCGAGCGCGATGAGGCCCGCCTCGACGGAGCCCCGCCCGCTCCAGAGCTTCTCGACGACGCCGACCCGGCTGTTGCGGATGTAGCGCAGCGCGCCGGTCCACCAGCCGAGCAGGACGAGCAGCCCGATCCAGAAGGCGGTTCTCAGCGAAATGGCGAGTGCGGTCGATCCCGCGATCGCGTTCGCCACGTCGTTCCACAGGTTCATGGTCCCGATCCCCCGCTGCGGATGCGCAGCGGGCGTCATCCTACACCTTCGGACGTTCGTTGCGTGACGGGGGTGCGCTCTCCGAGCCGGCCGCGGCGGCCCCGATCAGCTTTCGCAGCGCGTCGCCGGCGCGACGCCCGACGGTGACGGGATCCTGCGCCGAGAGCGCCTCGGAGAACACCTCCGCGCCGAGCGGCGCGCGACAGCCGATCGCGTCGAGCGCGCGGAGAAACGCGACGAGGTCGATCGCGCCGTCGCCCGGCAGCAGGCGCGCGCGCAGCGACTCCTCCGGAAGATCGGCCCAGGGCGCGCTCGCGCCTGGGGGATCGCCAGCCCGGCCCATGGCGACCGCAGCGCCAGTGGCTTCGACCGGACGCTCGACCCCGCCCGCGCATTCCGCTTCCCTCCCGCCATGCACAGCACCCGCCTCGTGTCCTGCGCCCTCGTCTTGCTGCTCGCCGCGGCCTGCGCCTCGACGAAGCTCGTCTCGGCCTGGCAGAACCCCGCCTATGCGGGCGGACCGATCAAGAAGGTCATGATCATCGGCCTCGGCGCGACCCCTGGCGGGCGCGCCGAGTTCGAGAACGACATGGCGGACGCGCTCGCCGACGAAGGTGTGATGGGTGTGTCGAGCAGCGGCTACTTCACGGACGCGAGGGAGCTGACGCGCGACGCCGTGCGCGCCTGGGTGATCCGCGACGGCTACCAGGGCGTGCTCGTCACCCGCGTCGAGAGCGTGCAGCAGACCCAGACCGTGCAGGCGCCGCAGTACACCGACCTCTGGGGTTATTGGGGCTACTACGGGGTCGCTGTGACACCCGGCTACGTCGTCGACACCACGAAGCTCCGGCTCACCAGCGATCTCTTCACGGCGCCCTCCGGTCAGGTGGTCTACACCGCCGAGATCACGAGCGTCGATCCCGCCTCGCGGGCGAAGCTGATCCACGAGCTCGTCGAGCTGTTGGTCACGGACCTGACGAAGCGCGGACTCCTGCCGCAGAAGCCGTAGGTCGGGCATCGAAAGCACGAGCGGCGCTCCGGGTCGACGCCCGCGTGGAGAGCCGGTCATTTCAGCTCGAGCAGGCTTCGCACCACCCGCTCGAGCGCCGCGACCGCGCGCTCGCGACCGAGCCGCTGATCCGTGCGCAGCCGATCCCAGAATTCGAACGAGAGCGCCGCGTCGAGCGCCTCGATCCGCTCGGGCGCGCCGTCGCCGAGCTCGGGCAGGGCGCGCAGGAGATCGGCGCGGAGCTCGCTCGCGAGCTCGACGTGGTTGGCGGCGATGAAGCGAGAGGTCCAGCGCAGCACCCCCCCCCCGCGCTTGTACGGGGCGATCTGCTCGAAGAGCCGCGCGCGGCGCTCGATCAGCGCGTGCGCGCGGGCGGCGAGGCTGCCCGCGGGCGTCGGCTCGCACGCGCGGCGGGGCTGCGAGC
>Ga0335082_10004242_pt1 | contig 15625 bp, 14 predicted proteins | sample Lox_Sample_41_FD_206718 | JGI IMG/M metagenome (GOLD analysis project Ga0335082, IMG submission 206718) | Soil microbial communities from Loxahatchee National Wildlife Refuge, Florida, United States - Lox_Sample_4.1 | ecosystem: Environmental > Terrestrial > Soil > Wetlands | place: USA...
AGGATCGCGGTGTTGATGCCGATCAGCTCGCCGCGCAGGTTGACGAGCGCGCCGCAGGAGTTGCCGGGGTTGATCGAGGCGTCGGTCTGGATGAACTCCTCGTAGCCCTCGGCGCCGATCCCGCTGCGGCCGAGCGCGCTCACGATGCCCGAGGTGACCGTCTGCCCGATGCCGAACGGGTTGCCGATCGCGACCACGAAGTCGCCGACATTCACCGCGTCGGAGTCGCCGATCCGGATCGCCGTCAGGTTCTCGGCCTGGATGCGCAACAGCGCGATGTCGGTGCCGGAATCCGAGCCGACGAGCTGCGCCTTGTAGACACGCCGGTCCTTCAGCACGACGACGATCTCCTGCGCGTCCCGGATCACGTGGTGGTTGGTGATCACGAGCCCGCGGGCCCCGTCGACGATCACCCCCGAGCCGGCGCTGCGCTCGCGCCGCTCCGGCTGGTCGGGCAAATCGAAGAAGCGCCGGAAGAACGGGTCGCGCATCATCGGGTTCGCTTCCTGCGAGCGCGACAGCGTGGCGATGTTGACCACCGCCGGCGTCACCTTCTCCAGCATCGGCGCGAGCGACGGCAACGGCTGGCCGTCGACCACGACCGGGAGCGCGGCGAACGCCGCGGACGCCGCCGCGAGCGCGACGGCCGGGAGAGCTCTCAGGAGCAGGCGCATCGGCGGAGGATTCTAGCGCTCCTCCGGCGCTCGACCGGCAAGATCGGCCGGGGTATCGACGTCGTGCACCACGCCGGGGTCGTCGCAATCGATGAGCTCGAGCGCGCCGCTCTCGGCACGCAGCAGGTCGCGCGCCCCGGCGTCGCCGGTCAGCTCGCCGAGAGCGGCGCCGAACCGGGCTGCGAAGCCGACCGGGTGGCCGCGTTCGCCGGCGTAGCGCGGCGCGACCAAGGCCGCGCCCGCCTCGAGCCGGGCGGCGACGCGGCGAATCGTGTCCGGCCGGATGAACGGCATGTCGGCGAGCGCGACCACCCATCCGGTCGCGTCCCGCGATGCGCCGACGGCATGCGCGAGCGTCCTGCCCATGCCGTCGTCGGCGCGGTCGCACACCGCGACCTCCGCGCCATCCTCGCAGAGCAGATGCGCAAGCGCGTCGGCCCCGGGACGCACGACTGCCACGATGCGCGGCAGGGCGGCGCGGAGATTGCGCAGCGAAGCGACGGCGATCGGAGTGCCGTCGGCGAGCGGATGAAGGAGCTTGTCCGACCCGAAGCGCGTCGACGCGCCGCCGGCAAGCAGGACGCCGACGACGCTCACGCCGGTGCGCTTGCGATCAGCGCTCGGTGAGCTCGCACCCGGCGACGACGTTGGGGTCGGCCGGCTGCTCGAGCGAAGGCAGGCTCACGCCGCGGCGCACCGCCGTCATCTCGGCGAGGATCGCCACCGCGATCTCCGGCGGTGTCTTGGCGCCGATCTTCAGCCCCACCGGCCCGTGCAGCTTCGCGATCTCCTCGGCCGACAGGTCGAACCCGGCGAGCCGCTTGCGCCGCGCGTCGTTGTTCTTCCGCGAGCCGAGGGCGCCGACGTAGAAGCTCGGCGACTTGAGCGCCTCGAGCAGCGCCGCGTCGTCGAGCTTGGGGTCGTGGGTGACGGCGATCACCGCGAGGTGCGCGTCCGGGTTCATCTGCACGACCGTATCGTCGGGATAGCCGCGGACGAGCGTCGCGCCGGGAAGGTTCCACTCCTCCGCGTACTCCTCGCGCGGGTCGCACACCGTGACGTGATAGTCGAGCGCCATCGCCATCTGCGCGAGGTAGCGGCTCGTCTGGCCGGCGCCGATGATCAGCAGGCGCCACCGCGGCCCGTGCACCGTCTTGAGGACCTTGTCGTCGAACTCGAGCCCGTCCGACCACTTGCCGGGCTCGAGGCGGACAGCGCCCGTCTCCATGTCGAGGAAGCGCGCGACGAGCTCGTGGCGCTCGATGATCTCGAGCAGCTCCTTGAGCTTCGAGTCCCGGGTGACCGGCTCGAGGACGATCTGGAGCGTGCCGCCGCACGGCAGCCCCCAGCGCGTCGCCTCCTCGTTGGTGATGCCGTAGGTCGTGACCGCAGGTTTCCCCGCCGCGAGCTTGTGGGCCTTGACCTTCTCGATCAGGTCGTCCTCGACGCAGCCCCCGGAGACCGAGCCCATGACGTGCCCGTCATCCCGGATCACCAGCATCGCCCCCACCGGGCGGGGCGCCGAGCCCCACGTCCGGGTGACCGTCCCGATGGTCGCGCGGTGTCCGGCTTCCACCCAGCTGACCGCCGACCGCATCACTTCCAGATCCACGCTGTCCATGCCTGCCCCTGCTCGTCGTCACGTTACGAGGGGGCAAGCCCCCTCGTGCTCCCCGAAGCCAGCGACGCCGCCGGCATCGAGTTCCGAAGCTGCAATGCACTAATTGTAGGCGCCGCGCCGTCCCGCGTCGACCACCCGACGTATCTGGCGGCGGGCGCCGCGTTTGCAAGCCGCCGGCGCGGTTGCTTCGCAATAAGCCATGGATTAGCATTGTTGCCCCATCCGCGACGCCAGTCCCGACGCTCGCGCACATCCCGAGATGCCGGATCAAGGGGAGGAATTTCGCTGAAGAGCCGACCGTAGCCTGCTCCCTCCCCCCGCTTAGTTCCAACAGGGTTCCCAGAACATCAAATAGGCAACCGCAAAGGAGGCTGTATGACAGTCCGAGTGTCGATGACCGTGAACGGCAAGCCCGCCACGGCCGAGGTCGAGGAGCGCACGCTCCTCGTGGAGTTCATCCGCAACGAATTGCGGCTCACCGGCACCCACGTCGGCTGCGACACCGCCCAGTGTGGCGCATGCACGATCCACATGAACGGCCGCGCGGTGAAGAGCTGCAACATGCTCGCGATGCAGGCCGAGGGCGCGACCCTCGTCACGATCGAGGGCGTCGCGAAGCCCGACGGCACGCTCCACCCGATGCAGGAGGCTTTCCGCGAGCACCACGGCCTTCAGTGCGGATTCTGCACCCCCGGCATGATCATGAGCGCGATCGACCTCGTGAAGGTCCATCCGAACCCGTCGGAGGAGACGATCCGCGCCGAGCTCGACGGCAACCTCTGCCGCTGCACCGGCTATCACAACATCGTCAAGGCCATCAAGGCCGCCGCCGCCAAGCTGTAGATGTAGAGGAGGACGCCATGGCCACGAACTACATCGGTCAAGCGGTCAAGCGCCGCGAGGACTATCGCTTCATCACCGGGGCAGGCCAGTACACCGACGACGTCGCGCTGCCCGGACAGACATCGGCCTACTTCATCCGCTCGCCGCACGCGCACGCGAAGATCAAGTCGATCCGCAAGGACAAGGCGCTGAAGTCGCCCGGGGTCGTCGCGATCTTCACGGGCGACGACACCAAGGCGATCAACGGGCTGCCCTGCGGCTGGCTGATCACCGACGTCAACAACCAGCCGATGAAGGAGCCGCCGCACCCGGTGCTCGCACAGGGCAAGGTGCGGCACGTCGGCGACCAGGTCGCGGTGGTGATCGCCGAGACGCTCAAGCAGGCGAAGGACGCGGCCGAGCTGGTCGAGATCGACTACGAGGTGCTGCCGGCGGTGGTCGACGTCGCCGACGCGCGCAAGCCCGGCGCCCCGGCCCTCCACGACATCGCGCCCGACAACACCTGCTACGTCTGGGGGCTCGGCGACAAGGCCGCAGTCGACAAGGCGTTCGCCGGCGCGGCGCATGTCACGACGCTCGAGTTCGTCAACAACCGCCTGGTGCCGAACGCGATCGAGCCGCGCGCCGCGCACGCAAGCTACAGCCGGGCGGACGACAGCTACACGCTGTACGTCGCCAGCCAGAACCCGCACGTCGAGCGGCTCCTGATGACCGCGTTCGTGCTCGGGCTACCCGAGCACAAGGTACGCGTCATCGCGCCCGATGTGGGCGGCGGGTTCGGCTCGAAGATCTACCTGTACGCCGAGGACGTCGTCGTGACATGGGCGTCGAAGCAGGTCAACCGGCCGGTGAAGTGGACGGCGGAGCGCAGCGAGTCGTTCATGTCCGACGCGCACGGCCGCGACCACCTGACGAAGGCCGAGCTGGCGATGGACAAGAACGGCAAGTTCCTCGCCATGCGCGTGCACACGACGGCGAACATGGGCGCGTACCTCTCCACGTTCGCATCGTGCATCCCGACGATCCTGTACGCGACGCTGCTCGCCGGCCAGTACACGACGCCGGTCATCTACTGCGAGGTGACCGCGGTGTTCACCAACACGGTGCCGGTGGATGCCTACCGCGGCGCCGGTCGTCCGGAGGCGACCTACGTCGTCGAGCGGCTGGTCGAGACCGCGGCGCGCGAGATGAAGCTCGACCCGGCCGAGATCCGCCGGCGCAACTTCATCACCCAGTTCCCGTACCAGACGCCGGTCGCGCTCCAGTACGACATCGGCAACTACGACGCGACGCTGTCCGAGGCGCTCAAGCTCGGCGACGTTGCCGGCTATGCCGCGCGCAAGAAGGAGTCGGAGGCGAAAGGCAAGCTGCGCGGGCTCGGCTACGCCTGCTACATCGAGGCGTGCGGGATCGCACCCTCGGCGGTGGCAGGCAGCCTGGGCGCGCGGGCGGGCCTCTTCGAGGCCGGCGAGGTCCGTGTCCACCCGACCGGGAAAGTGACGGTGTTCACCGGCTCGCATGCCCACGGGCAAGGCCACGAGACGACGTTCGCGCAGGTCGTCGCGTCGCGGTTCGGCATCCCGATCGAGGACGTCGACATCGTGCACGGCGACACCGGGCGGATCCTGTTCGGGATGGGGACGTACGGTTCGCGTTCGATCGCGGTCGGCGGGACGGCGATCATGAAGGCGATCGACAAGGTGGTCGCCAAGGGCAGGAAGATCGCCGCCCATCTGATGGAGGCGGCCGAGAGCGACGTCGAGTTCAAGGACGGCCACTTCCAGATCGCCGGCACCGACAAGAAGAAGGCGTTCGCCGAGATCGCCCTCACCGCCTACGTGCCGCACAACTTCCCGCACGACAAGCTCGAGCCGGGCCTGAACGAGAATGCGTTCTACGATCCGTCGAACTTCACCTTCCCGGCGGGGAGCTACGTGTGCGAGGTCGAGGTCGACCCCGACACCGGCGTAGTCAAGATCGAGCGCTGGACGGCGGTGGACGACTTCGGGAAGATCATCAACCCGATGATCGTCGAGGGCCAGGTCCACGGCGGGCTGGTGCAGGGAATCGGCCAGGCGATGACCGAGGGCTGCCGCTACGACAAGGCGACCGGGCAGCTGCTCACCGGCTCGATGCTCGACTACACGATGCCGCGCGCCGACGACGTGCCCTCGTTCAAGGTCGGCACCAAGGAGACCCCGTGCACGCACAACCCGCTCGGCGTGAAGGGCTGCGGCGAGGCGGGCGCGATCGGGTCGCCAGCAGCGCTGATCAATGCGATCACCGACGCGCTCGGCATCAGGGACATGCCGATGCCGGCGACCCCGCAGAACGTCTGGGCTGCGATCCAGCGCAACAAGGTCAAGAAAGCCGCTTGAGGAGACGACGATGTACTCGTTCAACTATCAGAAAGTGAAGTCCGTCGCCGACGCGGCCGCTGCGATCGGCAAGAACCCCGACGCGAAGCTGCTCGCGGGCGGCCAGACGCTGGTCGCCTCGATGAAGCTCCGGCTCGCGAACCCCGGCCAGGTTGTCGACCTGGGCGAGGTGCCCGAGCTGAAGGGCATCAAGGTGAGCGGCAGCTCGGTGACGATCGGCGCGATGACGCGTCACGCAGAGGTGGCGGCTTCCGCCGACGTGAAGAAGGCGATCCCGGCGCTCGCCGCGCTCGCCGGCGGCATCGGCGACCGCATGGTGCGCAACATGGGCACGATCGGCGGCTCGGTCGCGAACAACGACCCGGCGGCCGACTACCCGGCGGCGGTGGTCGGGCTGAACGCGACCGTGCACACCAACAAGCGCAAGATCGCGGCCGAGGACTTCTTCAAGGGGTTGTTCGAGACCGCGCTCCAGGCAGGGGAGATCATTACCGCGATCGAGTTCCCGGCGCCGAAGCGGGCGGCGTACATGAAGTTCAAGAACCCGGCCTCGCGCTACGCGATCGTCGGCGTGTTCGTGGCCGACACCGCGGGCGGGCCGCGGGTCGCGGTGACCGGCGCCGGTCCGTGCGTGTTCCGGCAGAAGGACATGGAGAAAGCGCTCGCGTCGAAGTTCGCGGCCGACTCGGTGGCGAACGTCAAGCAGTCGGACAGCGGGCTGAACTCCGACATCCACGCCTCCGCCGAGTATCGTGCGCATCTTGTCACGGTCATGGCGAAGCGCGCCGTCGCCGCTGCGCTCGGTTAGGCTGCTTCCGCTTTGACGAAGCCCCCGGAGCGCCGGGGGCTTTTTATTTGCGCAGCGGCCGGAAGAACTCGCGGATCTCGCGCGCGAGCGCTTCGGGCTGCTCGAGCGCGGCGAAGTGGCCGCCCTTCTCCATCACGGTCCAGCGGCGGATGTCGGTGAAGACGCGCTCGGCCACCGAGCGCGGCGGGCGCAGGATCTCCTTCGGGAACTCGACGTAGCCGGTCGGGACCGCGATCGCACCCTCCGGGATCGGCCAGGGCCCGTGCATCCGAGCGTAGTAGGGCCAGAACGACGACCCGATCGCGCCGGTCGCCCAGTAGAGCGTGATGTCGGCGAGCATGTCGTCGCGGCTGATCGCGTTCGCGGGATCGCCGCCGCAGTCGGTCCAGGCGCGAAATTTCTCGACCAGCCAGGCGGCGAGCCCGACCGGCGAGTCGGCGAGAGCGAAGGCGAGCGTCTGCGGCCGCGTGCCCTGGATCCACTGGTAACCGGTCTCTTCCTTGAGCCAGTGGCTGAGCTCGCCGAGGTAGCGCTTCTCCTCCTCGGTCGGGTTCGCGAGCATCTGCGGGTCGCGCCGGACCGGCAGCAGGTTCAAATGGATGCCGATCATCCGGTCGGCGTGCGTGTAGCCCAGCCGGGCAGTCACGAACGACCCCCAGTCGCCGCCCTGCGCACCGAAGCGCTCGTAGCCGAGGACGCCGGTCATCAGCTCGGCGAACACGTCCGCGATCTCCTCGACCCTGAAGCGCCGCTGTCCGGGCGCGAACGAGAGCGCGTAGCCGGGGAGCGACGGCGCTACGACCGTGAAGGCATCGGCCGCGTCGCCACCATGGCGCGCGGGATCGGTGAGCAGCGGGATCAGCCGCAGGAACTCGAGGACCGAGCCCGGCCACCCGTGCGAGAGGAGGAGCGGCATCGGCGCCGGCCCCTGCCCCTCCTGGTGGATGAAGTGCAGGTCGATCCCGTCGAGCGGCACCTTGAACTGGCGCAAGGCGTTGAGCCGCGCTTCCTGTGCGCGCCAGTCGAAGCCGCTCCGCCAGTAATCGACGAGTCCGCGGAGATAGGCGACGTTCGTACCGGTCGACCACGGCTCGAGCGGCGGCTCGTCGGGCCACCGGACGCGGGCGAGGCGGACGCGAAGATCCTCGAGGACTTGGTCCGGAACGCGGAGCGTGAACGGGCTCGCGCTCGGCATCGGGTCAGGCCGCGAGCGAGACGACCGAATCCTCGTACCGGCCCGAGCCCATTTCACCCTCCGGGAAGAGCTTGTGCTTGGCGATCCAGTCGAAGGATTCCTCGAACACCTGCTTCGTGTAGGGCTCGAAAACGATGCGCTCGCCCGGCCCCCAGCGGCGCGTGTCGACCTGGTCGAGGAAGCGCGCGGGGAACTCCTTCCGGTAGTGGTGGGTGTAGAGCTCCGGGCGCAGGTCGATGTCGCGCTGCGCGCGCCGCAGCGCGCGGAAGAACTTGCGGATGTCCTCGGGATCCGGGCTCCCGGTGATCATCGTCGCGATCATGAACGTGGTGTCGATGATCTTGCGGAAGCCGAGCTGCTCGGCGAAATAGTAAGGACCGCTGAAGAGCGATGCCGCCGGCACCTTGCGGTCGACCAGAAGCTCCAGCCGCCGGAACAGCAGCCCGTCGGCGAACGAGAGCTTCATGTCCTCGAGCGGCATGTAGGGCTCGAGCGCCTGGATCGTCGCGTAGTGGCTCCCGGACTGGAAGCCGACCGAGATCGTCACGTTCCTCAGGTCGGCTGGCGTTCTGACGTCGGACTCGGGCGGCACGAAGACCCCGGCGGGCGAGACCGAGTAAGCGTCCGCGTAGAGCTTGCCGTGGCCGGAGGAGGCGGCGACGTTCACCGTCCAGTGGCACGCGCCGCTCACGTCGCACGCGCGGCCCTGCTCGAAGCTCTGATACGCGCCCGACTTGTTGGGCGTCGTGTGCTTCTTCGCCGCGTCGCCGGTGCCCCAGTTGTCGCGAAACTCGTAGTCGAGGCCCTCGTCGCGGAAGTAACCCTTCTCCTCCGCGACCCATTCCTGGAGCCGGAAATGCGGGGAGATCACGAATCTGCCCATCGCTTCCTCCTATCGGTCGTGGCGCGTCACCGCGCGGCCAGGAACTCCAGCACCCGCCGCTCCTCGTAAGCATAGAACGGATTATGGCGCAGCCGCATCAGGTCGGCGGCGCCCAGCGTCAGCAGGCCGCGCTCGCCGCGCAGCGCCGCCTGGCCGAGGTAGAGCGTGCGCCGGTTCGCCGGCGGCTTCGCGCCGTAAAGCGGATCCTCGGGGGAGAACGGCAGCGCGACATGCGACAGCGAGAAGATCGCTACCGGCCAGACGAGTCCGGTCGTCTCGCGAACCGCCTCGCTCGACCCTGCGCTGCGGCTGATCGCGACGAGCTCCCGGCTGTCGGGATTGGCGTTCGCGAGCAGCGTCGTCGCAAACCGGCGAGGCGGCCCCGACACGAACCAGTCCGGCGCATTCTCCGCATAGGGGGTGAGCAGCAGCCCGACTTCGGCCTCGCGGTTGATGTCGTACACCACGAGTGCGTGGCCCTCGTTCGCGAGGCGGGAGAACATGACCTCCACCAGCGAACGGGCGGTGATCGTCGCGTCGATGAGCGACTGGAACGCGATCGTGCGTGCGAATCCCTTCACGCCCTCGCCCTCGTCGATCGCAGCGAACCGCGTGGCGATCACGCCGGTGAGGCGATGCGCCTGGTCGCCGGCGTTCACCGCGAACGACACGTACTTGTACGGGTCGTACTCCGGTCCGATCGAGTTCCACGCGAGCTTCTCCATCCCCGGCAGGCGCGCGAGCCGCGACTGCCACACTGCTGCCGCCGCGGCCGGGCTCACGCCGATCGCTGGCGAGATGAGCACCAGGCGGTCGATACGCGGCAGATCCTCGCCGCCGAGACGCGCGAGCTCGTGCTCGACCGCGAGCGCACCGCCGTTCGAGTAGCCGACGACGACGAGCGGCCGCTCGGGTCCGACCGCCGAACGCAGGTGCCGGGTGGCGAGCCGCACCGCCGCGGCCCAGTCCTCCCAGGTCGCATCGACCAGTCCGCACGGTGCAGTGCCGTGCCCCGGCAGCCGCAGGCCGAGCACGCGGTAACCCTCCGCGAGCACACGCTCGCCGATCGCGCGCAGCGAGTACGGCGAGCCCGAGAGCCCGTGCAGCAGCAGCACCGCACCCTTCGGCGCCGTCGGCACGAGCTCAAACGTGCGGTTCCAGTCCTTCGGGTAGGCGGTCGGATCGGACAGACTGCCGGCGGAATAGCGGTTGAGCTTCCGCCGCTCCTCGACGCGGTCGTACACCTTGGTGCGAAGGTCGCGGAAGACCGCGTCCTCGATCGCGAGGTACTCGGAAAGCGTCTTCGCCGGCGAGCCTGCGCGGAACTCCGACTGGAACCGCGCGGCATGCCAGGGTCGCAGGTCCGGGCGGCCGTTCAGGTAAACGATGTAGCCGCCGACGACGCTCGCGAGAACGCCGATTACCGCAGCGCAGAGGAACCCGCCGACGTGCTTCAGCCACCGCATGATGCGGGAGCCTAGCATCCGACGGGTGGGACAGCGCGCGCACCCGGATGCTATCCTTGCGCGGCTGCCGACGGAGCCCGAATGACGCAAGCCCCCCTCCCCGCCTCGATCGACGACACCGCCAAGCTCCTCGCGGGCGCCGACTACGTCGCCGAACGCAGCCTCGCGACCGCCGTCTTCCTCGCTCTGCGCATGAAGCGGCCGCTGTTCCTCGAAGGTGAAGCCGGCGTCGGCAAGACCGAGATCGCGAAGGTCCTCGCCGCCACCCTTGGCCGCAGGCTCGTGCGCCTGCAGTGCTACGAGGGCCTCGACGTCGCCTCGGCCGTGTACGAGTGGAACTACTCGCGGCAGATGATCGAGATCCGCCTCGCCGAGGCCTCGGGCACCCACGACCGCGAGGCGATCGCGCAGGACATCTTCTCCGAGCGCTTCCTGATCCGGCGGCCGCTGCTCCAGGCGCTCGAGGGCGATCTCGCGGGCGCGCCGGTGCTCCTCATCGACGAGCTCGACCGCACCGACGAGCCGTTCGAGGCCTACCTCCTCGAGGTGCTCGCCGATTTCCAGGTCACGATCCCCGAGATCGGGACGGTCAAGGCGGACTCGCCGCCGATCGTCGTGATCACGTCGAACCGCACGCGCGAGATCCACGACGCGGTGAAGCGCCGCTGCCTCTACCACTGGGTCGACTACCCGAGCGCCGAGCGCGAGCTCGAGATCCTGCGCCGCAAGGCGCCGGGCGCCGCGGACGCGCTCGCGCGCGAGGTCGTCGGCTTCGTGCAGCGGCTGCGACGGATGGATCTCTTCAAACTGCCCGGCGTCGCCGAAACCATCGACTGGTCGCAGGCGCTCGTCGCGCTCGACGCGCTCGCCCTCGACCCCGAGACGATCAACAACACGCTGGGTGCGCTGCTCAAGTACCAAGACGACATCGCGCGCGTGCAAGGTAGCGAAGCAGCACGGATCCTGTCAGAGGTCCGAGCCGAGCTCGCCGCGGCCTGACCGGCCCCTGACCAGAGGAGGAGGATCATGTTTCGCCGCCTGATCATCGGCGCGCTCGGGATTGCGCTCGCCGCGAGCGCGTCCGCGCAGCAGTTTCCCTCGAAGCCGGTGACCCTCATCTGCCCATGGCCCGCGGGCGGCACGACCGACATCACGATGCGCGCGCTCGCCGAGGCGACCGGGAAGTACCTCGGCCAGCCGGTGGTCGTCGAGAACAAGCCTGGCGCCGCCGGTACGCTCGGCGCGGGCGCGATGCTGAACGCTAGGCCGGACGGCTACACCGTGACCCAGATCCCAATCAGCGTCCTGCGGCTGCCGCACATCGAGAGGACGCCGTACGATCCGATGACCGACCTCACGTACATCGTCGGCATCTCCGGATACACGTTCGGCGTCGTCGTCCGGAGCGAGGCGCCGTGGAAGACGTGGAACGAGTTCGTCGCCTTCGCGAAGGCGAACCCGGACCAGGTCTCGTACGGGACGCCGGGCGCGAACACGAGCCTCCACATCACGATGGAGGAGATCGCGTTCAAGCAGGGGATCAAGTGGGTGCACGTGCCCCACAAGGGCAATGCCCCGAGCATGGTTGCCCTGCTCGGCGGGCACATCGATTCGGTCGCGGACTCAACCGGCTGGGCGCCGCAGGTGACGGCCGGGAAAGTGCGCCTGCTGGTTACCTGGGGCGAGAATCGCACCAAGCGCTGGCCCGACGTCCCGACGCTGAAGGAGCTCGGGTTCGGCATCGTGTCCAACTCGCCTTACGGCCTCGCCGGACCGAAAGGGATGGACCCGCGGATCGTCAAGGTTCTTCACGACGCCTTCAAGAAGGGCGCCGAGGACCCGATCCACACCTCGATGCTCGAGAAGTACGACCAGGACCTCTGGTACGCCTCGACCGAGGACTACGCGCGCTACGCCCGCGAGACCTTCGCCGCCGAGAAGGCGACGATGGAGCGGATGAAGGCGCAGTCGAAGTAGGGCCGGCAGGCCCGCTCGTTCCCTGCGGAGCGCCGCGTCAGAGGCCCGCGAGCTTGTGCACCTCGGCGCGCGGGAACTTCAGCTTGTCCGCCGAGACGAGGATCTCCTCCCAGGTTGTCGGATCGACGGCGATCCCCTCGGCCGCGCGTGCCTTCTTCTTCTCGCGCTCGGGGTCGCCCGCGAGCTTGACGCGGTCGACGTCCGCGCCCGGCGGCGACGCGAGACACCACTCGATGAACTCCTCGGTCTCGCGCCCGAACGCATCGCCGGCACCGAGCTGCCTGGGATCGATGATGATCGTCAGCATGCCGTTCAGCACCCGCCGCCGGCCCTCGTCGGGGAAGCTCTGGGCGGCGCCTGCGGCGAGCGCGCCGCCGAGGAGCTCAGCCGCGACCGCAAGGCCGTAGCCCTTGTGCTCGCCGAAGGGCAGGATCGCACCGTAGGGCGGGATCACCGTGAAGCGCGGGTTGGTCGTCGGGTCGCCCTTGTCGTCGATGATCGTGCCGGGCGCGAGCGGCTTACCCTGGTTGTGGGCGACGCGCGTCTTGCCCTGCGCGATGCGGCTGGTTGCGAAATCGAGGAGGAACGGCGGCTTGCCGGCGCGCGGGACGCCGATGCAGATCGGGTTCGTGCCGAAGCGCGGGTCGCGCCCGCCCCAGGGCGCGACGATCGGCCGCGAGATGACGTTCACGAAGTGCAGGCTGACGAGCCCCGCCCCCACGCACTGCTCGGCCCAGTGGCCGATCCGGCCGAGGTGATGCGAATTCCCCAGGGCGACGATGCAGGTGCCGTGCTTGCGCGCCCGCTCGATGCCAAGCGCCATCGACTCCAGGCCGATCACCTGCCCGTAGCCCCGGCGGCCGTCGAGCCGCAGCATGACGCCGGTGTCGAGCTTAATCTCGGGATGCTGGTTGACCGCGAGCCCGCCCTCCAGCACCGCGTCGACGTAGCGCGGGATCATCCCGACCCCGTGCGAGTCGTGGCCGGTCAGATTGGCCTCGACCAGGTTGGCGGCGACGAGCTCGGCCTCGCGCGGCTCGGAGCCGCCCTTGGCGACGATCGCTTCGATCGCGCGCCTGAGACGCAGGGCGTCGATGACGATTTCTTGGGCCACGGCCGTTCTCCTCTGCGAGCGAGGGCGCTACTGTCGCACGAGCCACACGGTCGCGCCAAGCGCGCGATGCGATAATCGCCCGCCATGGCCCAGGTCCACGTCCCCCCGTCCGGCGGCGCCGGCAAGCTCGCCGAGAATGTCATGCACTTCGCGCGCGTCCTGCGCGGCGCCGGCCTCCCGGTCGGACCCAACAAGGTCATCGATGCGCTGAAGGCGCTGCAGATCGCCGGCGTCGAGCGCCGCGACGACTTCTACTGGACGCTCGCCGCCGTCTTCCTCGACCGGCGCGAGCAGTTCGAGCTGTTCGACCAGGCGTTCCACATCTTCTGGCGCGACCCGAAGATGCTCGAGCGGGTGATGGCCCTGTTCCTGCCGCAGGTGCAGGGCCGGACGCCGGAGGAGGAGCCCGATCTCCCGAGCCGGCTCGCCGAAGCGCTCCTGCCGCAGCAGAGGCCGGGCGCGGAGGCCGAGGACGCGCCGCAGAAGATCGAGCTCGACGCGGCGTTCACGATGTCCGAGCGGGAGGTGCTGCAGCGCGCCGACTTCGAGACCATGACCAAGGAAGAGCTCGCGCAGGCGAAGCGACTGATCGCGGGCCTGCGCCTCCCGATCCCGGAGGTCCGGACGCGTCGCCTCGTCGCCGACCCGCGCGGGCGGCTGGTCGACATGCGCGCCTCCATGCGCGCGTCGCTCCGCGGCGGCGCCGACATCATCCCGCTCAAGCGCCGCTCGGCCGACGAGCGCCATCCGCCGCTCGTCGTGCTCTGCGACATCTCCGGGTCGATGAGCCGCTACTCACGGATGTTCCTCCACTTCCTGCACGCGATCACCAACGACCGCGACCGGGTGCACACCTTCGTCTTCGGCACCCGGCTCACCAACATCACCCGCCACCTGCGGCATCGCGACGTCGACGTCGCCCTCGCGGGCGTCGCCGCGGCGGTCGCCGACTGGTCGGGCGGAACGCGCATCGGAACCAGCATCAAGGAGTTCAACCTGCGCTGGTCGCGCCGCGTGCTCGGCCAGAACGCGGTCGTGCTGCTGATCACCGACGGCCTCGACCGCGACCTCGGGAAGGACCTCGGGGTGGAGATGGAGCGCCTCCACAAGAGCTGCCGCAAGCTGATCTGGCTGAACCCGCTGCTTCGCTACGAGGGCTTCGAGCCGCGCCCGCTCGGGGTCCGGGTGATGCTGCCGCACGTCGACGACTTCCTGCCGGCCCACAACATCGACAGCCTGATCGCGCTCGGCAAGGCGCTCGCCGCTGCGCCGGCGCGCGGGCGTCAGGCCGCCTAGCGCCCCGGACCTCGCACCCACAATGAAGCTCGTGCGCAACGCCTGCGCGCTGCTGCTCGTCGACCTGCAGCGCGCGTTCTGCGACGACCGCGGGTCGATGGCCGCGCACGGTCAGGACATCGGCCGGCTGCGGCGCGTCGTGTACGTGAGCCACCGGCTCGTCGACGCCGCGCGCAAGGCCGGGGTGCCGGTGGCGTGGACGCGGATGGTGTTCCGCGCTGATTACGCCGACGGCGGCGTCTTCGTGCGCGAGCTGCGGCCCGACTTCGCGCGCATCGGGGCCCTGCGTGGCGATACCCCCGACGCGGATCTCGCGCCGGGTGCCGATCGCGACGAGGACGAGCCGGTGTTCGACCACACTCGGTTCTCGGCGCTCGTCGGGACGCACCTCGAAGACTGGCTGCGCGCGGCCTCGATCGATACGGTCGTCGTCGCGGGCGTGACGACCTCGATGGCCGTGGAGAGCACCGTCCGCGACCTCGGGCAGCGCGACTTCAAGGTCTTCGTCGTGCGCGAAGCCTGCGGGGACTTCGACGACGCCGCCCACGAAGCCGCGTTCGCGGCGATGGGCGCCGGGTTCGCGCGCGTGATCGGCGAGGGCGAAGTCACCGCGGCCTGGTCGGCGGGCAGGCGGGCGCCCCCGCGATCGGGGACCTGATCCGCGGCGCGCCGCGCGGGCGCTCCACTACCTCCGCGGGCCGAGGCGCGCAGCGCTCTTTGCGGCAGAATACGGACTTCGGTCGCGAAAGGGGAAGACAGAATGGAGATGTCGGGCGAGCAGCTGATCCCGGTGCCGCAGGCGCGCGTCTGGGCGGGGCTCAACGACCCAGAGGTGCTGAAGGCGTCGATCCCGGGCTGCGAGTCGATCGAGCGGGTGTCCGACACCGAGTACAAGGTGTTGCTTACCGCCTCAGTCGGTCCGGTGAAAGCGAAATTCAACGGGAAGCTGCTGCTCTCCGACGTGAACCCGCCGACCTCCTACAAGCTCTCGTTCGAGGGCTCGGGCGGCGCGGCCGGCTTCGGCAAGGGTGGTGCACAGGTATCGCTCGCCCCGGACGGCGCGGGCACGAAGCTCAGCTACCTGGCGAACGCCCAGGTCGGGGGCAAGCTCGCGCAGGTCGGCTCGCGGCTGATCGACGGCGTCGCGAAGAAGATGGCCGACGAGTTCTTCCAGCGGTTCAACGACAAGCTGGCCGGCCCTGCGCCCGCGCCGGCGGCAGCGGAGGGTGCGGCGATGGCGACGACTGCAGGCGGCGTGTGGCTGACTCCGACCTACGCTTTCATCGCGGCGTTCGTCGTCGTGTTCGTGATCATCTGGCTCGCGTCGTGAGCTAGCGCGCACGGGCGACCGAGATGGCGACCAAGCGGGC
>Ga0335082_10004245_pt1 | contig 15618 bp, 9 predicted proteins | sample Lox_Sample_41_FD_206718 | JGI IMG/M metagenome (GOLD analysis project Ga0335082, IMG submission 206718) | Soil microbial communities from Loxahatchee National Wildlife Refuge, Florida, United States - Lox_Sample_4.1 | ecosystem: Environmental > Terrestrial > Soil > Wetlands | place: USA: Florida...
GACGGCCACGTTCGCCAGCACGCCAGAACGCCTCGGCCGCCCGTTCACACAGGTCGTCTGTCGGGAGGCGGATGGCGTTCGCGAGCTCGAGCGCACTGCCGTAGTGATGGGCGACGAGCTCGACGACGTCGTCGTCGCGCGAACGCGCCTCGATCCACTCGGCGATTTGCCGATGCTTCGCCACGCGCGCCGCGCGCGGGATGCCGGCGTAGGCGACGTCGCGGATCAAGGCGTGCTTGAAGGCGTACTGGGATTCCTCGGCGACGACAGAGCGCGGCTCGAGCATGACCAGGTCACGCCGGTCGAGCTCGTCCAGCTGGCGCGCGCACCCGGACGCATCGAGCCCACTGGTCGCGACCAGCGCACCCGGCCAGAAGACCTCGCCGACGACGGCCGCGTCCTGGAGCACCGCCTTCGTCTCCGCCGCAAGAGCGTCCAAACGCGCGGCGATCACCTGCTGAACGGAGTTGGGCACGGGCAGCCCGCCGGTCTGCCCATCGGCGATCGCGCTCGCGTACTCCTCGGCGAAGAGCGGGTTGCCGGCGACCCGCAAGACAACGGCTTCCAGCTCGTCGGGCAGCGACTCGAACTCGAGCAGACCGCTCAGCAAGGTACGGGTCTCCTCGTCGGAGAGCGGTGACAGCTCGACGAGCGGCCCCCAAGCTGGCCGGCGCTCGAGCAGCTCCGGCCGCGCGGTGCAAAGCACCAGCAGAGGCCCGGCGGCCGTCGCCTGGAGGTGCTCGACGAAGTCGAGCAGGCCCTCGTCGGCCCAGTGGATGTCCTCCAGCGCAACCACCAGCGGGCGCTTCGCCGCCAAACCCGCGAGGAAGCCATGCCAGGCGGTGAACGCAGCGAAACGCCCGGACGAGAGATCCAGCGCGTCGAGCCCGAGCAGCACCCGCAGCTGCGCCTCGACGAAGTCCCGCTCCTCCGCGACGGCTTCCTCGACTGCTTGCCGGAGCTTCCGCCCGGCCCGCGCCGGGGCATCGGTGTCGAGGATCCCGGCGACCGTCTTCACGATCTCGGCGAGCGCCCAGTAGGCGACCCCGTCACCGTAGGGGATCGAGCGCCCCTGCAGCCACCGCACGTCCTTCGCAGCGCCCATCACCTCGCGCAGCAGACGTGACTTGCCGATCCCCGGCGCGCCGACCAGGGTGACGAGCTCGGCGCTGCCTTCACTCTCGGTCCGCTCTAGGCGCTCGCGGATCAGGTCGAGCTCGCCGGCGCGGCCGACGAGCGCAACGCTTCGCGCGCGCGGGCGCTCGGCGCGGATCGGCGTTTTCGCCGCGACCGCCTGCCACACACCGGTCGGCTCGCCGGCCTCGTAGGCGATCGCCTCCGCGGTCGCCCGACGGGTCTCCTCGCTGACGAGCACCACGTTCGCCGCAGCGCTTGCGCGCAGCCGATCAGCCGTGCTCAACGCGTCGCCCAACAGTGCGCCGTCACCGCCGCCAACTAGAGCCTCGCCCGTGGCGATCCCGATCCGCAGCTCGAAGCACAGCTCGGGGAAGGCGCAGCCCGCGTCTGTGACGACGTCGCGACAGGCGAGCGCGGCCCGCACCGCGCGCTCGGGATCGTCCTCGTGCGCGAGCGGCACGCCGAAGACAGCAGCCACCGTCCCACCGACGAGCGACTCGACCGCGCCGCCGAAGCGCTCCAACTCGGATCGGACACGCGCCGAGAACGGAGCGAGAATGGCCCGTGCTTCCTCCGGGTCGAGCGCCGCCCCGCGGAAGCAGGCGAGACCGGCGAAGAGAGCGGTCACGACCTTGCGCTCCTCGCGCGTCGAGCGCTTCGGCGCAGGGCGAGACGCCGCCTCGAGTGTCGGATCCTGGTCGAGGATGCGCCGCTCGAGCTCGCGCAGCGCGGCGCTCGGCTCGAGGCCCAGCTCCTCCACCAGCACGCGCCGACCCTCCCGAAAGGCTTCGAGCGCGTCGGCCTGTCGGCCGGAGCGGTAGAGCGCGAGCATCAGCTGGCCGCGAAGCCGTTCCCGCAGCGGTTGCTCGACGAGAAGAGCCTCGATCTCTCCGACGAGCTCGGCATCACGGCCGAGCACGAGGTCGGCGTCGATGCGGTCCTCGAGGGCGGCGAGCCGCAGATCCTCGAGGCGCCCGCTCTCTGCGGCGGCGAACTCGTCGTAGGCGAAGTCGACGAGCGCCGGGCCTCGCCACAGCGCGAGCGCCTCGCGGAGAATGCCTGCGGTCTGCGCTGCCTCGTCGGTCTCGGCCGCCGCCGCGAGGAGCGCCTCGAAGCGGCCCGCGTCGATCTGAGAGGGATCGATCTCGAGCTCGTAGCCTGCCGGGCGAGTCAGAAGCCTGTGGCGGCCGAGCAGCTTGCGGAGACGCGAGATGTAGAGCTGCACGATCGTCGAGGCGGTCGGTGGAGGCCGCTCGCCCCAGAGCGCATCGATCAGCTGCTCGGCCGGGACGGCCTCGTTCGGCCGCAGGAGCAGCGCCGCCAGCAGGGCGCGTTGTTGGCGGCCGCCGAGCGGAATCGCATTGCCGTTCTCGACGGCTTCGAGAGATCCCAGAAGCAGGAACTCGACCACCACGGCGGATTGTCCCGCGTCAACCGGGAGCCGTCCATTCCCGCGTTTAGCAGCCGTTTAGGTCCCGGTCGGATGCTGCGCCCCTCAACCTGAAGGGAGCACACGGATGGCCCTTATGCGAAGCACACTCCGATCGCTCTTGGCAGTAGGCGTGGCGTCGGCAGCGGTTGTCGCGCTCACCACCGCGCCCCCGGACGCAGCGGCCTCCACCTCCTGGTCGCGTGGAGTCACCGTCGTCTGCGCCCACGCGCTCCTCTTCGAGGGGAGCCACGAGATCGGGACGCGGGCAGGCGCAGTCGCCGTCGCCGCGGACATTCGCGCGTCTACGGAGCGGCGGCTTGCCCGCGTGGCGACGCTGCCGGTGTCTCGGTCTCAGAGGGCTCTCGCGGCCCGTTGGCTCGTGCTCGAATCGCGCCTCGCCGCGGTCTACGCGAGCAGCTACATCCGCATCTTCGACGTCATCGCTGCAGCCAAAACGCCCGAGCAACAGGACCAGGCGGCACGGCTTCTCGGAAGGCTTCTCCACGCTCCGGATCGGCTCCGCCAAGCGGCCGCCCAACTCGAGGGCCGGCTCCAGGTGCCCGATTGCACGGGTGGCACCGCGAGGCCCTCGTCCTCGAATCCGCCCACCGGTGCGTCGGGCCCGGCCCGACGCTGACTTCGTCCGGGTTGCGGTCGACGTTGAGGCGAGGCCAGCCCGAGGCGTTCAGGCGCGATCTGGTGGGGACGCGTCACGATGGGCGCTCGATCTGTGACACAAAGCCAGCGTGTTGCGCGCCAGTTATGCGCCAGTTCGCGCCACGATCAGGCGGTTTCAGGCGGTCTCGGGCGGAACAGCTCTCCGGCTCGTGGGGTGACGAAGTCCCTGCGCAGTGCCGACAAGCGGCTTGTACACCGGGATGCCCCCGACAGGAATTGAACCTGTGCACGCGGTTTAGGAAACCGCTGCTCTATCCACTGAGCTACGGGGGCAGATTCGCTCAACCATGCGGGTTCGAGCTCGTTGCTGCCCGGCAACTGTAGCCGCGCGCGGGGTGGGTGTCTCGACTCCTCCCCGCTCGGGGAGTTGAGTCCGGTCGGCGCAATGCCGATCATCGCGCCATCTGCGGCGTGGGGTCTCGTGTTGCGTGGCTTCTGGCCGCGCTCGTCCTTGTGGCTGTCACCGGCCTGGGAGTCTGGCTGGTCACCGATCGGTCATCGACCGCGCCGCGGCTCCTCGTAGGCTTCGACGACGACACGCTCAAGTGGACGTCGGTCCCGCTCGACGTCGTGCGCCGCCAGCGGACGCTCGGGGCGAACGCCGTTCGCGTCTGGGTTCCGTGGCACGGGGAGGTGCGGCCGGGCGCGGTTCGCAGCGTCGAGCTCTCTCGCGCGGAGCTGGCCGCGCGGCACACGACCGTCGTCCTCGCCGTCTTCGGCTTCGGAGCCCAGACGCCGGTGAGCCCGGACGCGCAGGCCCGCTTCTGCGGCTATGCGCGGGCCGCGCTCGCGCTCGTTCCCCACGCGCGTGCGGTGGTCGTCTGGAACGAGGTCAACTCGCGGACGTACTGGCGAGGCACTCCCGCGCAGTACGAGTCGCTGCTCGCGCGCTGCTACGACGAGCTCCATGCCGCGGCCCGGCAGCTGCAGGTGCTCGACTCGACGGCTTCGGCGCACGCGCCGGTCGCCTTCCTCGACGCGCTCGCCGCCGCGTACCGGGCGAGCGGCCGGAGCCGGCCGCTCGTCGACGCGTTCGGGCACAACCCGTATCCGCTCGTGGCCGACGAGCCGCCCGACGCCCACCACGAGGGCGACGTCCTCGGCGAAGGGGACTACGAGCGTCTCGTCGCGACGCTGCGCGCTGGATTCGCGCGCACGGCGCAGCGCTCGCTCGCGCTCTGGTACCTCGAGGACGGCTACCAGTCGGGGATCCCCTCCGAGCTGCGGCGCGGCTACAGCGGCCGCGAGAACGTCGCGGTCGTCGCCTCCGCGCTCCAGGCGGAGCGGGTCGGCGCCGCGATCCGTCTCGCCGCCTGCCAGCCGCTCGTGCGCGCGTTCTTCAACTTCGAGCTCGTCGACGAGACCCGGCTCGCGGGCTGGCAGTCGGGCCTGATCTGGCGCGGCGCCCGCGCGAAGCCGGCGGCGTCGGCGTTCAGGGTGGCGGCGCGCGAGGCGACCGCCGGCGCAGTGGCTTGCCGTACGTAAAGCCGGTTTTACCTTGCGCCCGCAAGAATCGGCGCCGCGGCTCGTCTAACTGGGTAGCGGCTACATGTGGTAGCCGGCGCCGCCATGACCGCGATTCCCTCCACACTCGTGATCGCCGCCCTGAGCGGGAGTCCGCCCAGGCACTGGGTGGTCGTGCTCGCGGTCGTCACGACCTTCGCGACCGGCGTGTTCGCCGCGCAGATGGTGGCCTCGGCCCGGAGGCGGCCCGTGACCGCCCCCGGCAGCGACCCGCAGGAGGCGCTCGCGCTCGTGGGGACCGCGCTCGAGTCGACCCACGACGTGCAGGCGCTCCTGCCGGCGATCCTGAAGATCGCGGTCGAGGGCACGGGCGCGGCCGGCGGGCGCATCACCGTGGACGACGCGGATGCCGCCTCCGTCGGCTCGGCGGCCTCGCAGGACTCTCTCGTGCTGCCGCTCTCCGAGGCGCCGGTGCGGGCCGACCTGATCCTCTACCCCGAGTCCGGCGGGTTCGCTCCCGCGGCGCGGGCGCTCGCGTCGTCGCTCGCCGCGCAGGCCTCCGTCGCGCTCGAGAACGCGCGGCGCCACCGGCTCGTCGAGCGCCAGGCCGCGACCGACGAGCTGACGGGGCTCCCGAATCGGCGCCTCTTCATGCGGTCGCTCGGCGCGGAGATCGCCCGCGCGAAGCGGAGCGGCGACGCCTTCGGCGTGATCCTGCTCGACATCGACGACTTCAAGCGCGTCAACGACCGGTTCGGCCACGATGCGGGTGATCGAGCGCTGCGCGCGTTCGCCGACGTCCTCAGGAGCGCGATGCGGGAGACCGACGTCGCAGCCCGGATCGGCGGAGAGGAGTTCGCGTGCCTGCTGCCGTCGAGCGACGAGGCGGGGGCCCTCGGGCTGGCCGAGCGGATCCGGGCCGATCTCGCGGCGCGCGCGATCCCGCTGCCGGACGGCCGTGAGGTCACGATCACCGCCAGTCTCGGCATCGCGGCGTATCCGGAGGGGAAGAGCGCCGAGGGCCTGCTGCGCGCCGCCGACCGCGCGCTCTACCGGGCGAAGGCCGAAGGGAAGAACCGCGTCGCCTCGAACGGCGGTACACGGTGAAGATTCAGCTCTCCTGGACCAAGTCCGCGCTCTTCGTCTCGACCGCGGCCGCGAGCGCGTACCTCTGGGGGCAGGTGCTCCAGCCGCAGGTCGCGCAGATCACGGCGCCGCCTCCGCGATCGTCGCCCACGACCCCGCACGTCGTGGCTCCTGTGGTCAGACCGAGGGTCGTCAGGCCGGCCCGCCCGCGCACGGCCGTGCGGAGCGTGCCGGTGCGCTCGGCGCCGCAGGGGACGCCGACGCTCGTCTCGCAGCCGGTCGTCGTGGCCCAGACGACTCCGTCCGCTGGCGCGCACCGCCCGGTCTCGCCGCGGCCGGCCCCGGCGCCCACCCCGGCGCCCGCGCCGACCCCGACCCCGACCCCGACCCCGGCTCCCGCTCCGGTCCCGGCTCCGGCGCCTGCCCCCACGCCGACCCCGACGCCCGCGCCGACTCCGACGCCCACTCCGGCCCCGGCGCCGACTCCGGCTCCGGCTCCGACTCCGACCGTCTCCCCGCCCGAGCGCGTCCCGGCGTCGACCCCGCCGCCGCCCGTGCTCACACCCGGGCCTCCTGTCACCCCGGATCCGAGGCCCACGCCCGCTCCTCCCCCGGTCGACGAGCCGTCGGATCACGACCACGGCCACAACGACCAGCACCACGACGGCGACCACGGCGGCGGCGGCTCCGATCAGCAGTGCCACGGCGACGACTCCGGCTCCGGCCACGACTCGCACCACGGGCACGGCTAGCCGGACTACGTAGTTTGCGCGGAAAGCGGGTCCGGCCGCGCGCGGATGTGCTCGCCGGCCGGCTGCTTCAAGGTCACGGTGGAGAGATCCGACGACCTGGGGGCGCAGAGGATGAACCTGGCCGGACGCGCGGGCCGGTGGAGCGCCGAGAACTGGAAGAAGGCCGTGTTCGGCTGGCTGGCGTTCGCCGTCGGCGCGATGGCGCTCGGGAGCGTCGTCGGGCACGTCCAGATGCCCGACTCGGAGGGCGCCTCCGGCGAGGCCGCGCGTGCGCTGACCATGCTCGAGCGGGCGCACTTCAAACAGCCCGCGTCCGAAGGGGTCCTGATCCAGTCGCGTGACGCCACCCTCCGGGACCCGCTCTTCGTCTCGGCCGTCAGCAACGTCGTGCAGACCCTCCAGCTGCAGAAGGTCGTCACCAACCTCCGCAACCCGCTGGTCGATCCGGGGAAGGGCGGTGCGGTGTCGCGCGACGGCCACTCCGTCCTCGTCCAGTTCAGCATCAGGGGCGACCCGGACAAGGCCAAGGACAAGGTCAAGCCGATCATGGACGCGATCGCCGGCACGCAGACGGCCTTCCCGAGCCTGCGAGTCGAGGAGGTCGGTGACGCGAGCGCGAGCTACGTGCTCGAGAAGAGCTTCACCAAGGACTTCGCGAACGCCGAGCGGATGACGATCCCGATCACGCTCATCATCCTCCTCGCCGCGTTCGGCTCGCTCGTCGCCGCCACGCTGCCGGTCGTGCTCGCCTTCTCGGCCGTGCTCGCCTCGCTGGGCCTCTACGCGCTCTTCACCAACGCCTACAGCGGCGACTACCAGACGACGTCCTCCGTGATCCTGCTGATCGGAATGGCCGTCGGGATCGACTACTCGCTGTTCTACATCCGCCGCGAGCGCGAGGAGCGGCAGGCCGGGCGCGAGCCTCGCCCCGCGCTGCAGCGCGCGGCGTCTACGTCGGGCCAGGCCGTGCTCATCTCGGGCCTGACCGTGCTCGTCGCGATGGCGGGGATGCTGATCGCGGGCAGCAAGATCTTCACGTCGATCGCGTTCGGCACGATGCTCGTCGTGCTCTGCGCGATCGTCGGCTCGTTGACGGTGCTGCCCTCGACGATGGCGCGACTCGGCGACCGGATCGACAGCGGCCGGGTCCCGTACATCGGACGGCGGAAGCAGGCCGCGGGCGACTCGCGCTTCTGGTCGTACGTGCTCGGCCACGTGCTACGGCGCCCCGCGCTGTCGGTCGTGCTGGCCGGCGGCCTCCTGCTTCTGGCCGCCTCGCCGGTGCTGAGCATGCACACGAAGCTGCCGAGCTTCACCGACATGCGGAGCGACCTGCCGATCGTCAAGACCTACAAGCGCGTGATCACCGCGTTCCCCGGTGCGCCGACCCCGGCCGAGGTCGTGATCCGCGCCGACGACATCCGCAGCCCCGCGGTCGCCGCCGGCATCCAGAACCTCCAGCGCGAGGCCCTCGCGACGGGCGTGATGTACAAGCCGATCATCGTCACCACGAGCCCCGACCGCACCGTCTCTCAGGTCTCGATCCCGCTCGCCGGGAACGGCGACAACCAGAAGTCGCTGGCGGCGCTCGCGACGCTGCGCCACTCGGTGCTCCCGGCCACGCTCGGCGAGCTCGACGGGGTGCAGTACGCCGTGACCGGCCAGACGGCCGCCACGAAGGACTTCAACGACATGATGAAGGCTCGGATGGGATTCGTGATCGCGTTCGTGCTCGGGCTCGCCTTCCTCCTCCTGCTCGCGACGTTCCGCTCGGTCGTGATCCCGATCACCGCGATCTGCCTCAACCTGCTCTCGGTCGGCGCCGCCTACGGGCTGCTCGTGCTGATCTTCCAGCACACCTGGGCCGAGGGCCTGCTCGGGTTCACCTCGAACAAGGCGATCGTCTCGTGGCTGCCGATGTTCCTCTTCGTCGTCCTGTTCGGACTCTCGATGGACTACAACGTGTTCATCCTGAGCCGGATCAAGGAGCTGCGGGACAACGGCGCGACGACCGAGCAGGCAGTCTCCCGCGGGATCCGCCGCACGGCGGGCACCGTCACGAGCGCCGCGATCATCATGGTCGCCGTCTTCGCGATCTTCGGCACGCTGCACATGCTCCAGATGAAGCAGCTCGGGGTCGGGCTCGCGCTCGCGATCCTGATCGACGCCACCGTGATCCGCGGGATCCTGCTCCCGGCGACGATGAAGCTGCTCGGCGACTGGAACTGGTACATGCCGAAGTGGCTCGAGTGGATCCCATCGCTCACCCCGGACGAGAGCGCCCCGAGCCCTCCCAAGCGCGACAAGCACCTGGGCATCGCCTAGAGGGCTGACGGGCGCCCGGCTCGTCGCTGCCGGGCGCCCGTCGCGGTCTCGTCCGCTAGCTGAGAGCGGCCAGCAGCGACGCCCTGAGGATCAGCGCTCCTGCCTGGACCGACAGCGACAGCGCCTGCCGCTCGTTCAGCGCCTGGCCGCCGAACTCGGCCCCGTCGAGGACGCCCTGGATCTGCGAGGCCAGGTCGTCCCGCTGGGCGGTCAGCGCCGAGATCTTGCTCTCGGTCGCCGTGTACTTCGAGTCGCCCGCCGAGCTCCCGCTCGCGAGCGCGGCCGTGGATGCCTTCAGGATGTCCTTCCCGAACTGCCCGAACGGTGCGTCCAGCTGCTTGTAGGCGGCGTCGAGGAGGAGCAGCGTTGCCCTGTGTGCACGCAGCGACTGGGGCACCGCCCAGTCGTCGAGGTACGACGGCACCACAACGCCGTCGTGGACGTAGTCGTCGCTGAGACCGAGCAGGCTCAGCATCGTGGGTCGCACGTCGGCGTGGTCGGTCCAGGTGCTCGACTCGCCGAGATTGCGGACACCCGGCCCGACGTAGCCGACCCACGTCGTCGCGATCTCCGGCTGGATGTCGCCGTGGTTCCAGGCGAACGCCGGGTTGATGCAGGTCAGGCACGTGCTGGACGGGAAGTCCGTGAGGAAGTAGTCCGGGTTCGCGAACAGCACGAACTGAGCGTTTCGCTGCGGGTCTCCCGTCGTGATCATGTGCAGCGCCTTCATTCCGGCCTGGTCCGCCATGCGGACGTTCAGCTGGTCGGTGTTGCCGGTGTAGGAGTTCACCGCGGTGAGCCCGGCGATGTCCCGCTCGAAGGTTCGCGTGAGCGGGTCGGTCTGGTCGAACGGGCCGCCCCCCGTGGCCGCCTTGTGGGTCAGGTAGAACGGCGGCGCGTCGTCACCGTGGACGGTGAACGAGTTCGGCGCGGCCGCGCCGAGGAACTGCGACGCGAGGGACGGGAACTGGTTCGAGACGAGCGTGTCGATGTTCGCGTTCAGCTCGCCGATCTCGCCGGGGCCGTAGTCGCACGGCGTGTTGACGCCGTCGCAGCCCGTCTTCGAGACGCCGACGAAGTGGTCGCCCTCGTCGACGGTGAACACGAAGAGCGTGTTGGCCTTCGTGATCCCGTCGTTCTGCAGCCGCTGGAAGAACGCCGCGAAGGCGTCGTCGTAGGCCTTGAGCTGGGCCACGTAGCCGGCCGAGCCGGGACCGAAGGCCGTGTGCGCGTTCCCCGCCACGCCGTGGAAGTCGTGCGCGTCGGAGATGTATGCGAACGTGACCGGCACGCCGTGCTCCTGCATCGCCGCCATGTACGACAGCGAGGCGGCGGCCGACATCCCGTCGAAGCCGGGGAAGCCCGGCTGCCCGAACGGGTCGGTGATCGGCTGGCCCAGCAGGTCGGTCAGCGGCACGCTCGCCGGCTGGCCCGTCAGGACCGGGTCGATCGACTGGGCCCCGAACAGGCCGTTGAAGCCGGTGTAGCCGCCGGGCTCGGAGGGCAGCTGGTCGGGCTGGCCGGCGGCGCAGAGCGCGTCCCCGGCGGCGCAGTGGATAGCGAAGCCGACGAAGTCGGTCTGTGCCTTGGCCCTCGCGGCCGTCCCGGCGGGGGCCGCGTTCGAGGCGAGCGCCTCGGCGAACTGCGGCGACCCGCTGCCGAACACCTTCGTGATGTCGCCGCTCGGCCCGGTGCCCGTGTTCTCGAGCACGGTGTTCGCGGTCGCGACGGCGCCGAAGCTGCAGCCGGCGCGCGTGAACGGCACCCACGGTGCGGGCACGTTCGTGCCGTCCGGGCCGACCATGTTCGGAGTGCCGGTCGTGGCGCTCGCCGGATCGGTCCAGTAGCCGAACGAGCTCGGGAACTGGAAGCCGCCGGTGCCGGTGAAGCGGACGTAGCTGTTCGAGACCGTCTGGCCCGTGCGGTCCGGGTAGAGCCCGGTCAGCGTCGAGAGGATCCCGCCGGCGGTGTGCGAGATCAGGATCGTGTGGTCGTTCGTCCCGATCGTGCCGTTGCTCTCGATGAAGTTCAGGAGATGCGGCATCTGCTGGAGGTCGGACGGGACGTTCGGGTTGTCCCGCATGAAGTGCGTGTTGTCGAACTGCACCTCGACGACGTGCTTGATCTGGCCCTTGGCCGAGTTGAGCTGGCAGCCCCCGGCGGCTGTCTGCGTCGCGCGCTTCGAGACGGGCGCGGACGTCGTCGCCGCGGCGGTGGCCACGGCGACGCTCAGGCACACGAGCGCAAAGGCGCTCAGCGTGCCGAGGCGGCGTGAATGCATGAGAACTCCCCCTGAGTTCGACGACGAGCGTTGACCATTGCATCGTCGCCAGCCCACTCTCAATGGTGGGTAACGACGCGGTGGCCGAACGGTGACAACCGGCGTTTTCTGGCCCTTGACCTGTACTCCCGTTCAGGTGACAAAGTGCACAAGCGGTTGAATACTAAGTCGGCCATGACGAAGTCGGTTGGGGTCGTAGCAGCGCTCCTTTCAGCGTTCTCCTTCGTCGCCGGGGCCTTGGCGCTCTTCTGGCGGTCGTAGCCGGGCGGCGTGCAGATGTCGGCGATCGAGGGCAGCAGGCAGGCGTCCATCCGGCGCGTGCTCGATTCGCTCGTCGAGGAGCGCAGGCACCTTCGGCGCACCGGTGCGGACGGAGCGCTGCTCGACGCGAGCGGGATCGCGATCGCGTACTGGCGGAAGGAGCTCGCGCATTCAGAAACGGACCACAACGGTCCGTGGCCCGGGATGGCGGCTGATCGGGCCCAAACGTCCGCGGGCGAGGGGGTTTAGGCCCTCTCTGCCCGCGGACTCTCGAGCTGCGGGCGTCCGCCCCGCAGCTTCCAAATCCTGCGGTCCCGACCTATAGTTCGGACGCGGGCCGTACCTGATCCGCCTGCGGGGGAGTCCTTTGAAACCGATCACGAGACGCCTGGAACGATGAGCCCAACGCTCCACGCACTGGTCAGGTTCTGGTGGATCGTCGCGGCGGGTGTCGTCGCCGGGGCGGCGGTCGGGGTTGCTCTCGTCGCGCAGCAGCCTTCCCCGCTCTACACGGCCTCCGAGAACGTGCTCGTCACCAGCCCCTCGGCGCCGTATCTGCGGACGGTGCCGACCGCGACCAAGACGAAGCGGCCAGTGGGCTCGACGATTCAGACGGACACCCAGGCGCTCGTGAACGCGGCCAACCTCTACCCGCTGCTGATCCAGTCCGAGGCGGTGGCGAAGCTGCGCGAGGCGCGCTACGGCCCGGCGCGGGGCACGCTAACCGTCGCCGCGCTCGCCTCGTCGACGAACACCTTCGGCGTCTACCATCCGTCGCCGCTGCCCGTGATCACCGTCAAGGCCTCCGCCCACGGGCCTGCAGTCGCGAAGAAGCTCGCCGTGGACACGGTGAAGGCCTTCAACGTCTGGATCGTCGGCCGCCAGAAAGCCTCCGGGATCCCGGCCTCGCAGCGGATCGCTGTCGAGCGCCTCGGCGTCCGGATCCGAAGCACCGGCGGCTCCTCTCCCGGGCTGCCGCTGTTCGCCGGCTTCATCGTCCTGCTCGGCTTCTGCGGCCTTGCAGTCGTCGCCGATCGCCTGCGGCCACGCCGTGGCGAGCCGGTGGAAGAGTCCGCGCCCGCGAGGCCGCACAGGCACGTCGCGTGAGCTCGACCGTCCTCGAGCTCCGGGCCGAGCGCTCCGGGGCCGCAGTCGACCGTCGAGAAGGGTCGCTCGCCTGGGCGTGGGGTATCTCGCTGTTCGTCCTCGTCGTCTGGCTGATCCCGATCAAGACCTACAAGCTGCCGGTTCCGCTGCCGTTCTCGCTCGAGGTCTATCGGCTGCTGATGCTCGCGTTCCTTGCGGCGCTCGGCTACGGCCTCGTCGCCGGGACGCGCAGGTTCTCGGCCGCCGGCTTCGGGAAGCCGGTCGTGCTTCTCGTCGCGGCCGCCTCGCTCTCGGTCCTGGTCAACGCGCAGGCGTCGGCCCAGTCGGGCATGGAGGCGACGGCGATCAAGTCGCTGCCGTACTTCCTCGGCTTCCTCGCCGTCTACCTCCTCGTCTGCTCGACGGTCGAGAGCGTGCGCGCGATCGAGGTCGTGCTGTCCGCACTGGTGATAGGCGGAGCGGTGGTTGCGCTCGCCGCGCTCTACGAGTCGCGGACGCACTACAACGTGTTCGAGCACCTTCACACGTGGTTCAGGTTCCTCGTCCACACCCGGATCACCGAGGACACGCAGCGTGGCGCCAGGCTCCGGGTGCGGGGCTCGGCGCAGCATCCGATCGCGCTGGGGGCGGCGCTGACACTTGCCGTCCCGATCGCGGTGTACTTCGCCGGACGTGCGGCGACGCGGCTCCGCGCACTCGCGTGGGGCGGGGCGGGGCTGCTCCTGGTCGTCGGCGCGCTCGCGACGGTCTCGCGGACGGTCGTGCTGATGGCCGTCGCGATGATCGCCGTCGCCCTCCTCGTGCGCGGGCGCGCCGTTCGCCGCTACTGGCCCGTCGCGGCGGCCGTGGTGGTGGCCGCGCACTTCGCTGCGCCCGGCGCGATGAGCACCCTCTACCACGCCTTCGTGCCGCGCGCCGGGCTGATCCAGTCGCAGACGGCGCTCGGCGGCAACGTCGGCTCTGGCCGCCTCGCCGACATCGCGCCGGGCCTGCAGAGCTGGGAGCAGGCGCCGTTCTTCGGGCACGGCCTCGGCACGGGCAACTCGACCGGCTCGAGCGTGCCCGGGGCGATCGTCGATCCCAAGACCGGCGCGCCGATCATCTTCGACGACCAGTACCTCAACACCCTCGTCTCGATCGGCTTCGTCGGGCTCGTGGCGGTGATCTGGTTCGTGTGGGGCGCCGCCTGGCAGCTCGCCGGGGCGGCGCGCCGCGCGCGCGGCAGGGAGAGCGACCTCGTCGCCGCCTGCGCGGTCTCGTCCGCCGGCTTCGCCGCAGGGATGTTCACGTTCGACGCGTTCGCATTCGTGCAGTGCACGATCCTCTTCTTCGTGATCGCGGCGCTGGGGCTCCGGGCCAGGGCGCTGCTCAGATGAACCCCCCGCCCGCTCCGATGCTCACGCAGCTGAGCGCCGACGCGCGCACGATGGCGAAGGGCGCGGCGGAGAACGTCGGCGGCGCGTTCCTCGGCGCGTGCCTGTCGTTCGCGCTGACGCTGCTGGTCACCCACGCGATCAGCCCCTCGCGGTTCGGCCTCTACGCGATCGCGCTCGCGACGGTAGTCATCGCGCAGCCGGCCGCGGTGCTCGGGCTCGACGTCGGCGCCGTGCGGTTCGTCGCGCTGCACGCGGCAGAGGGCGACGAGCCGGGCGCGCGCGGCAGCTTCCAGGTCGCCTTCGCCATCGTCGCGATCGTGAGCATGCTGCTGACGGTCGCCCTCTACGTCGGCGCGCCCTGGCTCGCCGCGAGCGCGTTCCACAAGCCGCAGGCCGCGGAGCTGATCCGCCTGATCAGCCTTGCACTGCCCGCGCTGGCGCTCGCCCGGGTCGTGGTCGGCTCGCTGCAGGGCCTCGGCCTGATGGGCTACGCCGCCTGGGTGAACCCGCTGCGCGTGCTCGGAACGGTCCTCGTCACCGTGCCGCTGCTCGCGCTCGGCTTCGGCGCCCGCGGCGTCGCGATCGCGTTCGTGCCGCCCGCATGGGCGGCGCTGGCTGTCTCGCTCGCCCTCCTCGTGCGCGCGCTCCCGAGCGCGTTCCGGCCCTCGCCGGCGACGTGGCGCCCCCGCCGGATGCTCGCCTTCTCGCTCCCCCAGACGCTCACGACGATGCTGCTGCAGGTGATCCTCTGGACCGACATGCTCGTGCTCGGACGCATGCGCGCCGCGGCCGAGGTGGCCGTGTACGCGATCTGCCAGCGCCTGCTCTCGCCGGCGCAGATCGTCTCGACCGCGACCGGTCAGATGTTCGCGCCCCGGATCGCGGCGGAGGATGCGCGCGGCGACCGGCGCACCCTCGGGCGGATGCTGAAGCGCGTCACCTACTGGAACCTGGCCGCGTCGATTCCGGTCTTCGCGCTCCTGCTGGTGATCCCGGGTCCGATCCTGCACCTGTTCGGGAGCGCATACTCCGCGGGTGCGACCGCGCTCGTGATCCTCGCGGCGGGACAGCTCTTCAACGCGGCCACGGGGCCGCTCGGCCAGGTGATCAACATGTCGGGGCACCCGTACATCACGCTCGCCAACAACGCCGTCGTGGCCGTGCTCAACGTCGTGGGCTGCCTGTTCCTGATCCCGCGCTACGGCATCGTCGGCGCGGCCGCCTCGACCACCGCCGCCGTCACGATCGTGAACGTCGTCAAGCTGTTCGAGGTGCAGTGGATGTTCGGGATCAATCCGTTCCGGGCCGCGGCTCTGCGGACGCTCGGCGTCGCCGCGCTCGGGGCCTCGACGCTCGCGGTCGCGGTTGCGGTGTTCGTGCCCTGGCCCGGCGTCCTCGCGGAGGTGGTCGTGACCGGCCTCGTCCTCGTCCTCGCCTACGCCATCCTCTTCTGGCTGCTCGCCGCCGGTGCCGAGGAGCGTGCGATCGTGCTGCGTCGGCGGCAGCAGCTCGTTCGCCCCCGTCTCTCGCGCGCGGCATCTCCGCCGTGATCAGGCTCGCGTCCCTGCTCGTGCTTGCGGCGGCCGGGGCCTGCGTCCTCCAGCTCGGAGCGTCGGCTGCGCCCGGCCCGCTCCAGGGCTCGATCACGAGCACCGATCGCTCGTGGGTCTGCAAAGGCCCAGTGGACCTCGACTCGGTCACCGTCATGATGACGCCCGC
>Ga0335082_10004246_pt1 | contig 15617 bp, 6 predicted proteins | sample Lox_Sample_41_FD_206718 | JGI IMG/M metagenome (GOLD analysis project Ga0335082, IMG submission 206718) | Soil microbial communities from Loxahatchee National Wildlife Refuge, Florida, United States - Lox_Sample_4.1 | ecosystem: Environmental > Terrestrial > Soil > Wetlands | place: USA: Florida...
CGGTCCAGGTGTTGGTCTTGGGGTCGTACATCTCGACCGAGGCGATCGAGGTGCTCGCCTGGCGGTCCATCTCGCGGCCGCGGGCCTCCCAGCTCGCGTCCGACTCGTCCTTCCCGCGCTCGATGCCGATCCCGAACGGGGAGCCGCCGAAGACGAAGAGACGTCCCTTGCGGTCGACGGCGGCGGCGTGCAGGTAGCGCGCGTGATGCATCGGTGCGAGCTCGCGCCACTCACTGGTCTTGGCGTCGTAGACCTCGACCGATTCGTGGACGCGAGGACGAACGCGACCGCCCGCCACCTCGTCAACCATGCCGCCGCTCACGTAGATCAATCCATCCTTGGACGTCGCGGCCGTCGGCGTGTCACGCACCCACCGTGGGGCGTTCTCCCAGATGTCGACTGGGTCGGCGCCGCCGAGGCTATGTCTTGGGTTTTGAACCCGACGTGGTAGAAGCGGATAGGTCCACTCCCTCGAAGTTGGATCGAAGGCGACCCATGCTCGAGCGTTCAGCCAATAGATCTTCCCGAGCGGATCGGCGCGTCCAGCCGGGAGTTCGATTACGAGCCGTTGCTGTACCTCGTCATCTTGGAACTCGATGGTCCGAACCATTTCTCGCCGCTCGTTGAGCCGGTCGATCACCTTGTCGGAACGAATTACGAATCGATAGGTCTCCGCCTCAGGTCCCCGGTTCCACGTGTTGGTCACCGGGTCGTAGCGAGCCAAGGCGAACTTCCCACGTCCATAGTCTCGCATGCCCCTCGAATCTCGAACGTAACCGCCGTAGGCATAGATGTACCCGTCGCTACCCAAGCCGGCCGCATGAAACCAGCGCGGCTCGGGCAGCGGCGCCGCGAGTCGCCATTCGACCGCCCAAACCGATGTTGCGTATCCACTGAGCGCCAGCGAGAGGGTCGAGAGGACTCGCATCACTGACACTGAACGACCCGACCGACCTGCTCCAGCGCCGCCAGCTCCTCATCCGTCGGCTGCGCCTCTGCCTTGCCGCGCGTCTCACTCAACGAACCTGTCGTCGCGATCAATGTCACCATCTTTCGAGCGTCAATCCCTGCGGGAACATCTCTGTCGATGCTCACTCGCGTGAAGCCATCCCTCTTCGAGTTCGCCAGACCCGGTCCACCCAGAGACTTGAGAATGCCTGAGTCGAACTCGAGTGTATTCGGATCCGCTCCTGCCACGATCCTCCAGCCTCCTTGGGCTTCTTGCACATAGGTCACGACTGTAATCCCGGCGAGGCCGCCGTTCGACGCCTTGAAATCAAAGACGATGTTGGCGGTGACGTGGCCATCGGCTGTCAGCGTCGGGCATTGCTCCACCACCCCGATCTGTTGCCCCGGCGGTCGCCCGGGCACAGCGTCCTGCTCGCGCACCACCCAGTGGTCGGTAAGGACCGAGAGGATGTCGCTGTCGACGAACTGGCTGATCCTCTGGTCGCCCTCACCCTGCGCCGTGACGTCGGTACCCGCATGGAGGTGATCGAAGGCTTCTTTGAAGGTCTGCCGATTGCGCAGTGCCGGGACGACGCGCCGGCCGAGCGTGCTCTCGCCGTGCGCGCTCGAGAGCGGCACCACGCCGTCGCTCACCGCCCCAGGCACCACTGAGAGTCCGAGATCGGCGAGCACTCCTTGTCCCATGTTGACCACCGATCGAGTGCCGGCGATCAAGCTCGCGTCGTTGCGCGGCCCGCTGCGCACGTCCTGGTTGAGCTCGCACAGGAAGTCATTCCCAGAGAGCAGGCACGGAACATGCGAGTCGTCGACGTAGTCTAGGAGGTCTGCGGTCCCCGGCGACCAGCTGCGCAGCAGCGGCTGGACAAAGGGGAAGAGCACCCGCGCGGCCTGGAGCGCGCCGTGATGCGGTGTTCCCATCGCGACCATGTGGGCGATCCTCCCGCTCAAGGCGGAATCGCCCGGCACCGGCGGAGGCGGATCGGCGTAGTAGGAGGCCTGCTGGTAGCTGCGCGCGAGGAGCCCTCCCATGCTGAACCCGAACGAGTCGAAGGTGCCGAAGGCCTTCGGGTTGGTGTCGGCGTCGGGGGGACCGAAGGGATCGGCGGAGATCGGGCTCTCGGGCGTTCCGTTGGGGTAGAGGTCTCGGATCTTCTCCGCAAAGGCCTGCCCGTTGGCCGCCAGGCTGAGGCGCGTGTTGTAGGTGAGCCAGATTGGGTGATAGACCGCATTGGTGCTGTCGACGAGATCACGGAGGATCTGGCCGTAGCGGGTGTCGTGTACTGGATCGGTGACACAACCGGTGTCCAACAGAACCGACAAGAGGGACCAGCCGTGTGCAGTCAGCAAGGGGCGAGCGTACGCGTTGATCGGGCGATACGGAGGAACCGGACTCGCGGGGTTGAGCGTGGTGTCGCGGGCGAGATCCAAGACATCGACATTGTCTGAGCAGATGAGCCCCGCGGCGCCCACTGCCCCGACGATCAGTCGGAATCCATCGAGCACCAGCCCGCCGGGTATGCCAGAGCCCGTCTGAGCGAGCTGGATCGAATGTTTGATCGTGCGATAGGCCACGACATCCGTATCGGTCTCCGTCTGCCCGAAGAGGAGTGCCACCGCGACGAGCTTGTCGAGCCGATCGACCGCGTGGAGATAGGGGACCGTGCGCAGCGCAGTCCAGGTCGATCCAGCGAAGAGGTACGGGAATGCGCTGGGCTCGGCCGCACCAGTCGATGCAGCGACCTCACCGTAGTAGCGCGCAGTGACGAATATGGGGCCCACGAGCTGGGGCTTGGTCCCGCCCGGCGGGGCCCCAACCAACACCTCGACCTCGTCCGAGAGCGCCTTTACGGCGGGCAGGCCGAGGGCCGGATCCGTCGTGAGGGTGGCGCCGGGCGCCGCCTCGGGGTTCGGGGCCACGCGAATCGTGATCTCTCCGTCGCCGGTGAGACTTCCGGGTGGGATCTCGAGCCGCATGTGGCCGTCGGGGGTCTCCACCGAGCCGCCTTGCGCCGCCGTAATCAGGATCCTGGCCTCGCTCGGGTCGCTCGTACCTTGGTCGAGAGCGAAGTCCGCCGTCGTCACGGTCGGCGTCGTTGCATCGATGTCCGCGTCGACCGCAGCGGTGCGAACGAGGACCGGGTGCCCCGCAGCCTGGATCGTGATGCGCGCGAGCCCCGCCGCGACGCTCGCAAAGGAGTAGCTCCCGTCCGATCCTGTCGTCGCCTGTCTGCCATCGGACAAGCTGAGCAAGGCGTTCGCGAGAGCCTCGCCGGTCGTCGCATCAGTGACGTGCCCGGTGAGGTGGCCAGTGGTCGGTCGATGCGCGAGCGAGGCATTGAGGCTCGCGATGCTGCCAGCGGTCACCCCGACGGAAGGGAAGGTCGCCGGGAAGTGCTCCGGGCTGCTCACGACCACCGTCTGCGAGCCCTCGGGCACGAAGAGGAGGCGATAGCTTCCGTCGGCCTTGGTCGCCGACACCAGCGTCTCGCTGCCCTGTACGCGGACCTCCGCGTAGCGGATCGGGTGGCCGGTCGCGGCGTCGATCACGGTGCCATCGATCTCACCGAGGCGCGTCGCAGAGAGCCTGAAGTCGATCGGGTCGTTGCCGTTGACGACGGCCAGCGCCGTGATCGTCTGCGCGGTGTGATTCGGCGCAGTCGCCGTGATCTGCACGACAGTCTGGGGCGCGAGCCCGGAGAGGTGGAATCGGCCCTCCGCATCGGCGACTGTTGAGATCGTACCCGCCTGGACCTGCGCTCCTGCGAGGGGAGCTCCGGTGAGTGCGTCGGCGACGGTGCCGTCGGCCTCGGTTCCGATGGCCAGCGTTCGGTCGGAGCCGGTGACGTTCGGGTAGGTGAAGTTTGCCTGGTAGGGATAGCCCGCCGGACTTGGCGTTGGCGTGAAGGTGTCGAAGTCCTGGATGAAACCGGGCTCGGAGAGCTCGAGGGTTTGTGGCGCGATCTGGACGTTCTCGAGCTGGAAGCGGCCCGACGGGTCTGTGGTCGCCGTCATCGAGGTCCCGACCAGCTGCACCGCGACCCCCGGCTCGGGCTGGCCGGTGAGGCCGCTGGTCACGGTACCGACGAGCGTCACCGTATTCGGGATCGGAGAGAGCGCGGGGCTGATCGTCGCCGCCACCGGGTCGGTCCGCGCCACCGTGTAGGTGAGCGGGAAGTAGCCGGCCCGGCTGAAAGTCACCTGGAAGGCCTGCGGGGCGAAGCCCGCGACGGTATAGCGGCCGTCGCTGCCCGTGGTCGCCGACTGCGTGAAGCTCGTTCCGGTGCTGGCCACCGTCACCAGGACGCCGCCGAGCGGCGTATGCGTCGCAGCGTCCGTCACGATGCCGGCGGCCTGGCTCGCGGTGGTGCCCGAAGGCTGCGGAACCGTCGCGGTCGCGGTGAGCGGCTCGAGGGCGGGATCGATGGCGACGTCGAGCGGCCCACTCTCCGAGACGGTGTAGGTGAGGGGCGAGTAGCCGTCGCGCGCGAAGGTCACCGCGAAGGGCTCGGCCGGCAGGCCCTCGACTGCGTACTGGCCGTCGGCTCCGGAGGTCGCCGACAGCGTGAAGCTCGACGCGGTTCCGGTCACGGTCACGAGGACGCCTCCGAGCGGGGCCTGGGTCGCGCCGTCGGTCGCGGTCCCGGCGACGCGGCTCGTCGCGGCACCCGGCGAGACCTCGGGCGGGGGCGGCGGAGGGCTCACAGGTGGAGTCGTCGGCGTCGTCGTCCAAGGCAGCAGCGAGGCCGCAAAGTCGAAGGTGTCCCCACCCCCCGCGCTGCCGGACCCGCTCGACGCGAGGAAGCCCTCGTCGGTGACCGAGACGTTGAAGCTGCCGGCCGGGATCACCGCCTGGTACGAGCCGTCCGGGTTCGTGACCACGACCTGCGCCACGCCGCCGGCGGTGACCGTGACGAGGGCGCCGCCGAGGGGCAGGCCGGTCTTCGAGTCGGTGACGACGCCCTCGACCGTCGCGGTCGTCGAAGCCGGGGCCGTCGAGCTGAGCGAGGCGAGTAGCACCTCGGAGGCGAGCCCGTCGCGGTGGTAGACGATGCGGATCGCATTCGGGCCCGGGACCAGCGGGACGTTGGCGAGCGTCTCGAAGCCCGACGCCACGGCGAGACCGTCGAAGCTCGGGAGGCGGCGGCCCGCCACGTAGACGGCGTCGAGCGTCACGGGGTCGAGCGCGTCGAGCTGGAGGTCGACGGAGAGGCCCGAGACGGAGGCTCCGTCTGCAGGCGAGACCAGCGACAGCGCGGCCGCCGACCGCGTCACGGTGAGCGGCGTCGAGGTGACGTTGCCGGCGCGATCGGTGAGCCGGAGCGTGAAGGCGTTCGAGCCGTCGGCGAAGGCCACGTTCTCGAAGTCGAAGACGTACTGGTAGAGCGCCGGGATGCCGAGCAGCGGATTCCCGGCGGCGATCTGCTGCCCGACCGTGCTCTGGCTGGCGGTCCCGCTCGGACCGACCAGGTCGACGGTGGCGGGCTCGCTCGCAATCCCCGCGACGGCGCCTTGCGCGTCGAGGAGGAGGCTGCCGTCCGCGGGCGCCACGAGCACGAGCTCGGGGGGCACGGTGTCGCGGACGACCTGCGCGTTCGCCGTCTGGCCGAAGGGGTGCGCGATCGCCGTGATCGTGTTCGCCCCCTCGACGAGCGGCACGTCGGCCGTCCAGGTGGTTCCGTCGGGAGCGAGCGTCCCCGCGACGCCGTTCACCTCGACCAGCGGAGTGCCGACGGGCGCCACCACCGACGCGGTGACGGTCTCGGTGTTGCGGAAGGCGCCGTCGGGCGGATCGACGACGCGGATCGGGTCGATCGAGTCGACGCGGAAGAGCGTGAAGGAGAAGGTGGTCGGTCCCGAGCCGGTGTCGACGAGCAGGGCGAAGGTGTTGGCGCCCGGCGAGAGCGGGAGCGAGAGCGCGCCCTGCGCGAGCCCGGCCGGGAAGCTCCGCCCGTCGGGCGTGCCGTTCACCGAGACGATCGTCGCGGGGCCCGCGAAGTCGAGGTCGACCGTCGCGCTCGGTCCCAGGATCGTCTCGCCGTCGCGCAGCCCGACGAGCGCGACCGGCGGCGCACCCGGATCGCTGGTCAGGCAGATCATGTCGCCGCCCTCGGTGGCCGAGGCGTCGATGGCGTCGACGAGGATGCAGCGGCTGCCCGTGCCGACCGGCACGTCGGGAATCGTCGCCCGCCCGCCAACCACGGGCGCCGTTCCGTGCGCGATGAGCGCAAAGTTCTCGTCGCGCACCTGGTAGCGCACGCTTTCGAAGAGCGCGTGGTCGTCGCTCGCGGTCGCCGTCACGGTGACGGTATCGCCGGTGATCACCGAGCCGTCGGCCGGCGACGCGACGTGGACCGCGGGCCCCTCGGCGTCGATGAAGAGCGGGATCTCGTCGGTCGCGGCACCCGAGGTCGCGGAGAGATCGAGAGGACCCGCCTGGAAGATCGATTCGGGCGCTACGGCGAGCTCGGTCGCAACGAAGTAGCGCGCCGCGAAGTCGCTCGGGACGAGCGAGGCGATCAGCGAGGCCGGGAGTCGCCCGGACGTGAAGTACGGATGCGCAGGCAGGTCCCCGATCGGGGTGAGCGCGTCGTCCTGGTCCGTCGCCTCACCGTTCGCGAAGACGTCGACGGTGCCGGGATCCTCGGCAAAGGCGAAGACGAAGTATCTGCGGAAGCCGATCGCGATGCGGTCGAGCGGGGTCGAGAACTGATCGGCCGGCATGCCAAGCGCCCCGAGCGCCTTGCGGAACTCATCGACGTTCGACGCGAACAGGAATGCGGGCTCGGTCTCCTCGACGTCGTCGAAGGCAAAGCGGTTGGGATCGACAAGCACCAGGCGGAGCCGGCCGGCGGCGCCATCGTCGCGCGTCACGGTGACGCGGTCCTGGCCCTGGCCTCCGAGCGGATCGACGGCGCGGGCGGCGAGCTCGTTCTCGCCGGGCTGGAGCGGGACATCGGGCGCGACGAAGTGTCCACCCGAGTCCACGCTCGCCAGGACGCCGTTCACATCGACGCGCGCGGTGAGGTCGTCGACCACGCCCTCGACGTCGGTCGCGGCGACGCGCAGCACGCTCCCGTTCTCGGGAGAGGTGATCACCACGCGCGGCGGGATGTGGTAGTTGACCGTGGCCAGGGCCGTCGCCGTGTCGGTGCCGCGCTTCGCCAAGGCCTGGAGCGTGTTCGCGCCCTTCTGGAGCGTCAGGGCAGGAACCAGATACGCGTTCCCGGCGACCGTAGCGGGCAACCCGTTCACGGTTACGACCGCCGTCCCGTCGCTCACCGAGCCTGAGACGGGGATCACCTGCGAGGAGACGGTGACGCCGTTCGGCGGCGACTGGATCGTGATCGAGAGCGGGGGCGCCGTGCTCGTCCGCGTCCCCGACACCGAGGCGCTGGCTGTGCCGAGCGCATTGGTCGCCGTCGCGGTGATCGTGTTGGCACCCTGGGCGAGCGGCACCGTCGCCGAGTAGCCTCCAGCGGAGACGGCGGCGGCCACGCCGTTCACCTGGACCGTCAACGGCTCCGTCCCAGTCACGGTGCCGCTCACGAGCGTCTGTGCCTGGCTCGTCGTGAACCCCGCGCCAGGCGTGGTGATCACGATGCTCGGAGGCGTCCCGCGGGTCACGGAGACGGTGTCGGAGCCGGTGTTCCCGGCGGCGTCGACGGCGACGGCCGTGATCGCGTTCGCGCCCTGCGAGAGCGAGAGGGTGGTCGAGAAGGCGCCGCTCGCGAGCGGCACCGATTGCCCGTTCAGCAGGAAGCTCGCGATCGGGCTGGCGTCCGTCACGGTCCCGGTGACGGGGACGCTGGCATCGGCCGTGAGCGCTCCGTTCGCGGGTGCGGCGATGTGGACTACGGGCGGCGTCGTGTCGATGGTGAAGCTGACCGACGCGCTCGCCGTGCCGAACGCGTTCGTGGCTACGGCCGGGATGGTGTGCGGTCCGTCGGCGAGCGTGAGCGAGGCCGTGAAGCTCGAGCCGGTGACCGCTGCCGCCGCGCCGTTCACGGTCACCGACACCGGAGAGGTCCCGGAGACATTGCCCGTCACGGCGACGCTGCTCTGCCCGAGGAGAGCCCCGCTTGCCGGCGTCGCGATCGAGATCGTCGGCGGATCGCCCCGCGTCACTACAATCCCGGCCGAGCCCGTGTTGCCTGCGGCGTCGGTCGCCGTTGCGCTGATCGGGTTCGATCCCTCGGCGAGCGAAACGGTCGTGCTGAACGCCCCGCCGGCGAGCGCCACCGCCTGCCCGTTCACGGCGAAGCTCGCGATTGGGCTTGCGTCGGTGACGGTGCCGGTCACTGTGACGCTGCTCGCAGTCGTCTTGCTCCCGTCGGCTGGCGACGCGATGTGTACGATCGGCGGAGTCGTGTCGAGCGTCACGGCGACCTGCGCACTCGCGCTGCCGAAGCCGTTGGTCGCCGTCGCAACGAGCGTATTCCCGCCTTCGACGATTGGCACCGATGCCGTGAAACTGTCTCCGCTTCCGGTCGCTGCGACGCCGTTCACTGACACGGACACCGGAGCCGTGCCCGCCACGGTGCCGGTGACGGTCACCGGGGTATGACCGAAGAGCGTCCCGCCCGCAGGCGCGGTGAGTGAAATCGTTGGCGGGTCGCCGCGCGTCACGGTGATACTGCCGTTCGCGGCGCCGAATGCGTTCGTCGCCGTCGCGGTGAGGGTGTTGGCCCCGAGGGCAAGCGGAACGGTCGCGGTCCACGTGCCGCCAGTGACGGTCGCGGCGATGCCGTTCACGCTCACCGTGACGGGAGCGGAGCCGGTGACGCTGCCCGAAACGGCGGTCAAGCTCTGCATCGTGAGCGCCCCGTCCGCGGGCGAGGTGATCTGCACGGCCGGCGGCGTTCCGCTCGGCGCCACGCCGAACTTCACCTGGAAGGCGAGGTTCGAGTTGTTCGGCGCCGACGATGTGTTCCAGGAGAGCCGCGCGATACCGGTGAGCGCGAAGGGCGTCGTGAGGTCTGAACCCTGGACGCGCAGGATGTCGAGTCCGCCGTTGGTGCCGTAGACCGCGTACGACTGATCGGAGATCGAGACGTCGTTGAGCACGAGCGACGAGATCTTGATCGAGGCGCCCGCCTTGTTGGATCGGGTGCGGACGTAGAAGTCGCCGCCCGGGGTCTGCGCGACCGTGTAGGAGACCACCTTCGACCCGACGATCAGCTTGGCGACGTTGCCGCTCAAGGTGATCGTGAAGGGCACATCGACGCCATTCGGCCACGCATACTGCGCGGTCTGCGCGGGCGCACTCGTCTCCGCGCCGATGTCGAGCTCAAAGGTAGCCGCGCCGCCAAGATCGCCGATGCGGCCCTCGGCCACGAACGACTTCACCGGCAGCAGTGCGTTCAGCTCCGCGTCGGTCGCGATGTGGCTCGTCGTGACAGCGAGAGCCGACGGAACCGAGGCAACGAGGAGCGAGACCGCGAGAACAACGCTACGCGCTTGGATCGCCAAGATGGCCGCGACAGCCCGTCCCGGGCGAACTCGGCCCACCCGCGCGCTCTTCTCCCCCTCGAGCACAGCGGCGCGGACTCTATCACGCGGGCCCGGCTCGGTCTCCAAGGAAAATGCGAGGAAGCAAAATTCCCTTGTTGCAGATGAGCGTAGGCAGGTAGACTGGACTCGCCGTCAGGACAGAAAGTCTGTGCGTTACGAACTGGCATCGCAGTCGGTCTGTGTCTCGGGCGACACGATCGCCTATGAGTTGCTGGATCCCGTCTCGGCCGCCTATGGGCCCCCGATCGAGGCGCGCTGCACGGACGGCGGCGATGTCGAGCATCTGATACCCGAGACGACCGAAGCGGCGGCGGAGGGCCAACCCGCGCTCTCCATTCGAGCGACTCGTCACCATCCCAGGCGGCGCATCCGCGCCCTCAATGCGGCGACATCCAACACTTGAGCGAGTAGCTCGCCCGCCCGGCTGCCCGGTTTTGCGTGACCAACCGGGCCTTCCTTCAACCTGCAGCGCGCTCGCTGACCGGCAGCCGGGGCGCCTAGGGCGCTCGAAACGGGGCTGACGGAGCTCGGCGTCCGGGGCACGTCGAACGCGCACGCGCGGCGGCGCATCGCAGAACCGCTCGGCGTCTCGAAGGGGACCGTGGCCCGCGAGGCGGCGCGGCGCTGGATGCAAGCGCGCACGCTAGACGCTGACGCGAGCCAGCACGTGGGCCCCTGGTGACGCCTTCGTCGGGCGCGCCAGGGCCACGCGCTTCACGGCGGCTGCTCTCACGGCCGGCGCTCGGTGGCGGCGAGTCCCAGCAGCACGAGAGTCGCCGGTCTGGCGTACTGCTCTCAGGAAGCGTGTTCCGCGTGCCGATGAGGTGACTGCGTCGCGGTTTCTCCAGGATATGGGAGGCAAGCTGCGTGCGACTTCTGCTCGCCACCGTCCTTGCGGGAGTTCTCCTTGCGTTTGGCGGTTCGAACGAGGCCCGAGCCGCCCAGCTAGTCCTGCTCCCCCTCGCCGGTGCGACGGCCATCTCCGCCGATGGTTCGACCGTCATCGGGAATCGCGGCACCTACCCCAATCTCGAGGCAGCACGCTGGACGCGCGCCGAGGGCACGATAGGACTCGGCCTCCTTCCCGGCTTCACCGCGTGCTACGCCAGCGGCGTCTCGGCTAACGGTTCAGTCGTCGTAGGCACCTGCGATGGACCTAGCGGCAATGAAGCGTTCCGCTGGACCGCGGACGATGGGATCACGGCTCTCGGCTTCCTGCCGGGCATGAACACCGACAGCTTCGCCTCGGCCGTCTCGGCCGACGGGTCCGTCATCGTAGGCGCGAGCCGTGGCGCGAGCGGCCAAGAGGCATTCCGCTGGACGAGCGTGACCGGCATGGTCGGCATCGGGGATCTTCCGGGCGGCGACTTCGACAGTGCCGCGGAAGCCGTATCCGCGGACGGCTCGATCGTGGCCGGCGGTGGCAGCAGCGGCGCGAGCCTCGATGCCTCCGAGGCGATGCGGTGGACGAGCGTGGACGGCATGGAGAGCCTTGGGGACCTCCCGGGCGGCGACTTCTATAGCGTGCTTTGGGGGTCTGGAAGCATCTCCGCCGACGGCTCGACCATCGTCGGCTACAGCGACTCCGCTTCCGGACGCGAAGCCTTCCGCTGGACGACCACCCAGGGGATGATGGCGCTCGGGTTGCCTCCGGGCGCAATCGACAGCTACGCGATGGCGACCTCGGGCGACGGTTCGATCGTCGTCGGACGGGTGGACTACTCCGTCTTCAGTGCCAGCGCCTTTATCTGGGACGCGGCCCACGGGGTGCGGGGTCTCGATGAGGTCATGACGGACCTCGGCGTCGACATGACTAACCTGACTCTCCTCGAGCCCTGGGGCATCTCCGCGGACGGGCGGTTTCTGGTGGGGAACGGCTTCTACGATGCGAGCCAGGCCGACTTCACGTGGATGGCCGATCTCGCCCCTGATTGCTCCGACGGGATCGACAACGACGGAGACGGACTCATCGACTACCCGGCGGATCCCGGCTGCACCAGCCCTACGGACAACTCGGAGCACGAATCGACGCTTCCCTGCGACGACGGCATCGACAACGACGGTGACGGGCTCATCGACTACAAGGCGGACGGCAGCGGCGACCCGGGGTGCGCCTATCCTGCCTTCCCAACGGAGAGCCCGGCTTGCCAGGACGGCATCGACAACGATGGGGACGGCAAGATCGACTTCGATGGCGGCGTCTCAGCGACTAACGGCGCCGTCCACGGGACTCCCGACCCTGGCTGCACGTTCGCTTTCCGGCAGAGTGAGGTGGACCCGCCGCACTGTGGACTCGGCGCGGAGATGGCCTTCGTGATGTTGGGTGCCGAGCTGATTCGGCGCCGCAAGCGGGTGCCGAAGCCGATGAGCTGATCCGGCCGGCTGAATGGCCGGGCTCGTGGTGTTCGGGCGGACGAGGCGCGGCTGAGATTCTTTCATCTCCCTTCGGGAGACTCTTCAGGGAAGGCCCCGCAGCCTCTCGCTCAGAGCGGTCGCGCGCACCCCGGGCAGTAGCCGGCGGGGATCCGTGCGACGTAGCGGGCCTTTCGGATTCTCTGCCTGCGGCGCTGCTCGACTCGCCTCTGAAAACGGGACTCGGGAGCCAGAGCGATGCCGGCAGCGTCGAGCAGCTCGGCTAGGATCGCCGGCCGCTGAGTGTCATAGGGGTCAGCCGTCCAGAGCGCGGTAGCGAGGCGGCGCAACGTCGACCCCCGGGTGCGTCGCTCCCCGTGCTCGAGCCGCCAGAGATACGGCGCTGAGATTCTCGCTCTGCGAGCGCACTCGGCGATGCTCAGCCCCGCGGCGATGCGCGCCTTGCGGATCTCCTCGCCGAGGCGCCGGAGGTCGGGCTGTTCGGTGGGGCTCAATCGGCCGTCTCGATCCGGAGGGATTCGGCTGTACGTCGAACACGATTGCACTCCCCCACGAGGCTGAGATCTACAGGATCGCACACGCTGCGCGTTAGGATCGCGTGGCCGGGCGATTGGCCACCGTCTGCGGGGGACCCCTCGCACGCGGGCGCCAAGCGCGCCTCTGCGCCGATCGCGGGCGCGTAGTCGTGTGGCGGGGGAGGGGCCCCTCCGTCGTCAATGGGTCGGCGAAGGACCCCGGCGAGTCGCTGAACGGCTGGGCTTAGCGAGCCGGGGTGAGCTCGCGGCCGGGCGGTTGCGCGACTCCGGGCTCGAAGGTCCCTTCGCCCACCGTCTTCACGTCGTCCACGAAATACTGCGTCTCCGCGAAGCAGGTGGTGGGCACGCCGAGGTGCTGCCGGTAGCGGAGCGACACGCGCTGGCCGAGGCTCTCATTGATGCGCGCGGCGACTGCATCGTCGCGCACCGTGAAGTAGAACTTCTCGGCGACGGTCCCGGGCATGGAGACGAGCGCCATCTCCCCCTCCCAGGTCTTGCACAGCCAACCCTTCCTCGAGAACTTCTGCACGTAGCCCGCGCGCTCGCCGCTCGAGTAGGTCCAGTGCAGCACGGTCCAGGTGTAGCCGGCGAACAACAGGCCAGCGGCGACTAGGAGCCCGAGAAGTGTCTTCACCGCAGCCTCCTGCACGATCGAAAGGGTCGCAGCAGGGGCACCCTGAGGCCGCGCCTCCGCCAAGGGATTGGACCCTAGCTTGCCGGTGGTTCCGGGGGTAGCGTCGCCGAGGCTCCTTGCACTGATAGTCTGAAGTTGCACCGTCGGTCCTGAGCGAGTCATGGACCCTTCTGCTCACGCAACCGCAACGAAGACAGACGCGCGTTGCGTGCGTGCGTGGTAGACGAGTGCCTCGCCCGAGGGCGCGTAGTCGTGTGGCGGCGCCCCGAGCGGGCGCGTAGTCGTGTTTCGGGAACGCGGCCCCGATTTCATCGCCGGCCAATGTAGGACCCGATCGCGGGGGTACCCCCGCTCGGGGGTCGTGCCTGCCTCAGCGCCGCTCCGAGCGGCGCCTATTCCCTCGCGAGAGTTCCTGGCGGCAGCGTTCCGAGCAGGTCTTCGCGTCTCGTGGCTTGGACTCGAACTCGGCGTCGCACACTGTGCAGCGTTGCCGCCATCCCACGACGACTTTGGCGGACTCCGTGATCGGCTCCGGGTAGCGACGGCGCGGCATGGCTCGCAGGGTAGCCTCGGGATGCGTCCACGGGGGTCACATTTACTTGAAAGCACCTGTGACTTCAGATAACGATCCTTGCGGAGCCGACGCAGGCGGCGGCGCTCGAGACGCTCCAGCCACTTGGACTCGGGCGCCAGTTTCTCGGCCGCCGCCGCAACGAAGCGCTCGAGGAGCTCGGCGGCACTCGGCCCGCGCCCGCTGCTCGCGATCGCCTCGGCGATTCTCTCGAGCGTGGAGCGTCGCACGCGGCTCATGGATCCAACGCCATGCTCGAGGCGCCAGAGGGCGTCGGTGCTGAGCTGAGGGTCCACGCGCGATAGTTTCGCACCACTGCGCGCGCTGTGCAGGAAGGCAAGGTCACAAGTGGGGGAGCTGCTCGGAGCCGACCTCGGCCGCTTGCCGCTGCTCGTCCGGCTGGCCGACACCACGCGGGCCGTGATCGGCCAGAACGTCTGGCTGGCGTTCGGATTTGCGGTGGTGTTGATCACACTGGCGGCGGCCGGGGTGTTCGATCCGCTTACTGGCGCCCTGGCTCAAAGCGTCGCCGTGCTGGCCGTGGTCGTAAACAGCGCGCGCATCCTTGCACTTCGACCGAATCCGACCGGCTGAAATGAAGGATGGATGACGCAGTTACTGCGCCGTGTCGCGGGCTCAAGCTACCGTGCGCGCCGACGGATCGGGTGCCAGACCGGGGAGGGGGAAGGCCTTGGCTCACGACGGCCGCTTACGCACCGGCAGCGTGTCGGCAGCGCTGCTCGCTTCTGTGTTCGTCTCCGCGCTGCCGATGGGGCGCGCCGCGCGCGCCGACGCCGCGACCGCGGTGGCGGCTCCAAGCCCCGCTGCCGGCGTCGAGCTGACGATCCGCCGCGGTGGCACGTTGCTCGGCACCCTGCTCCGCGCCCGCATCGACCGGACGCAGGCCTACGCCGCCGTGGCTGCCCTCGAGGACTTCTTCGACCCCCGGGATCTGCGCGCCGGCGATCGCGTATGGATCCAGCTCAGCGGCGACACGCCCGCGGGTCGGTACCGCCTGCGCTCGCTGCACGTGATGACGGGCCGGGACCAGGACTTGACGATCGTCGCCCAGAGCGACGGCAACTTCGCTCCGCCGCCGTCGCCCGCGCGCAACGAGTGGTCGTTCGCTGTGCACAGCCGCTCCGGCGATGTCAGCGGTGACTTGCGCACTTCCCTCGCCGCCTCCGCACTGCCCGCACCGGTGATCGACGAGGTGATCATCGCCTTTACCTACGATCCGGATCTGCCGGCCGATCCGCCGCCGGGAAGCCACTTCACCGTCGTCTACGAGGCCTTGGAGGAATCGGGGATCGACGCCGACGCGCCGCGTCTGCGCTACGCCTCGCTGCAGAGCGACGGTACCGAGCACAGGATCTACCGCTATCAGATGAACGGGGGCGACGTCGCCTTCGTCGAGCCGAGCGGTCGGGGCGTCGTGCCGCTGCGCCTTGCGCAGCCGGTCCACAACGCGGGCATCACCTCGCCCTGGGGCTGGCGCATCCATCCGGTACTCGGCGTACGGAAGTTCCATCGCGGGGTGGACTTCGGCGCGCCCACCGGCACTCCGGTGCACGCCGCCGCCGACGGCGTCCTCGAGACGATCGGCTGGCGCGGCCACTACGGCCGTTACGTCCGGCTGCGCCACTCGCAGCGGGTGGAGACCGCCTATGCCCACCTTTCGCGCTTCGCGAAGGGCCTCCGCCCGGGCACCCCGGTGCGCCGCGGACAGGTCATCGCCTACGTCGGCGCCTCCGGTCTCGCCACCGGCCCACACCTCTACTACGAGGTGCTGATCGACCGCCAGCAGGTGGACCCGGAGGAGCAGGGTCTCGCGGTCCCGGTCCAGCTCGCCGGAAACAGCCTGGCGCGCTTCCAAACTTATCTCGAGAAGTTGGCGGTGGTCGCCGCCCCGCGCTGAGGCGCTAGCCGCGCGCTCCCCACCGACAGGTTGATCCGCCGCTTGAAGGAGCCGCCGTCGTGGTCTTCGCGCATCTGCGAGCGGGTTCGCTTTAGCGCGCGATCG
>Ga0335082_10004247_pt1 | contig 15617 bp, 15 predicted proteins | sample Lox_Sample_41_FD_206718 | JGI IMG/M metagenome (GOLD analysis project Ga0335082, IMG submission 206718) | Soil microbial communities from Loxahatchee National Wildlife Refuge, Florida, United States - Lox_Sample_4.1 | ecosystem: Environmental > Terrestrial > Soil > Wetlands | place: USA...
CTGGAGCAGTTCGAGGCTGCCCAGGATGACGGTCAGGAGATTGTTGAAGTCATGCGCTATCCCGCCCGTGAGCTTGCCGATCGCGTCCATCTTCTGGGCCTGCGCCAGTTGCTGATCGCGCGATTTGCTCTCCGTGATATCAAAAATGAACCCGAACCCGACGCGGCTGCCGTCTTCGCGCGCCTCGACCTTGACGATGTCGCGCACCCACACGACGCGGCCATCCGGCCGCTGGACCCGATATTCGAAGTACTCGTCGTGCGGCGCCTCGTTGAACGAGGCTGCATGCTGGCGGGCCGCCTCGCGGTCTTCCGGCAGGATCATCGCCAGCCATTGTTCCTCGTACTTGAGAACCTCTGGCCGCACGCCCAGGATGCGCTGGATTTGTGGTCCGACATAGAGAAAGCGCCTGGAGTCGATGTCCCAGGTATAGGGCACGACGTCCGATGACTCCACGAGATGCCGGAAGCGTCGCTCGCTCTGCTCCAGGGCCAGCTCCGACCGGCGACGGTCGGTGATGTCCAGCCCGACGCTGACGACATAGCGGACGTTCCCCGCGCCATCCCTGATCGGCGCACGGATGCCGATCCAGCTGCTGAGCTGGCCGCCCGGCCCACGGTAGTCGGTCTCGTAGAACCGCTGCGTCTGGCCGGTCTCGGCCACCAGCCGATCGCGTTCCGCGATCGTGCGGACGTAGGCCTCCGGATAGACGTCAGCAACCGACCGTCCCTCGAACCACGCGATCGGCTGCCCGAGATACTGCGCCTGATAGGCATTGACGAGGATGTAGCGGCCTTCCAGGTCCTTGACCGTCACGGTCGCCGGCACCGCGTCGATGATGGCCCGGAGCAGACTCCGGCTTTCCTGCACGGTCGCCTCCGCCCTCTTTCGATCGGTGATGTCGAGGCCGGCACTGACGATGTATTTCACCTTTCCGTGGTCGTCGCGCAGCGGCACCTTCCGGGCCAGCCATGTGCTCGACCGACCGGCATGGTCGCGATACTCTTCCTCGAAGAGCGGGGTGGCCTCACCCGTTGCGATGAGCCGACCTTCGCGCTCCCGGATCTCTCCGGCATATGCCTCTGGGAAGATGTCTCCGACGCGCTTGCCGATCAGCCATTCGGCCGGCTCGCCGACCTGAGCGGCCATGTCGGCGTTCACGAGGACATAGCGGCCGTCGATATCCTTGACGTGGATCGTCATCGGCACGGCGTCGATGATGGCGCGCAGGAGGTTCCGGCTCTCCCTGACCGCCGCTTCGTTTTGCTTCTGATCGGTTATGTCGAGCGAGACGCTGACGACGTACTGCGGTGAACCCGGTCCGACTTGGATCGGCACATCGCTCGAGAGCCAATGCGTTCGGCGGCCGTCGGCCTCCGTGTAGACTTCCTCGTAGGGATCGAGCAGTCGCTCGCTCCGAAGCGTGCGCGTGTCCCGCTCGCGCAACATCTGTGCATAGTCGGGCCGATAGACGTCCTCGATACGCTTGCCCGGGAACCACTCTGCCGAATGACCGTGATAGGCCGCGCTGTGAGCATTGACGAATACGTATCGCCCATCGGCATCGGTCACGCTGATCAGCGCCGGAATCGCATCGATCACGGACTGCAACAGGGACTGGCTCCGGCTCGGCGCTTCTCCCGGGGCCCCGATCTCCGTGGTCTCCTGCACGATGCCGATCAGGGCGGCCGGGTCCTCGCCTGGACCGAGCTCCGGCTGGAGGTCGATCCGGCAGTGGATTGCTCGGCCGTCGCCGGCGCGCGCGCGGACCGTGCAGGTCTGTGCGCGTCGCTCGGCAGCGGCAATCCGCAACGCCTCCGTGAAAAGCCGCCGGTCATCGGCGTGAATCATCGCCGCTAAGGCTCCCAGGCTTGCGTCCGCCGGCGCTCCATCGATGCCAAGGAGGCGACAGAGACCATCCGTCCAGGCGATGGTCGCCGCCCCGACGGTCCATCGAAAGCCGCCCGTCCGGGCGCTCGGTGCCGGCTCATCGCCCGGCATGGGCAGTTTCGACATTTCCCCTCGCGTTGCCGCTGCGCTCCGACCGCCGCGGATTCTTGCCACGCCAAAGCAGCCCAATTCCGGACGAATGCGCTCTCGGAGGGGAGTGCGGACCGCGATCCGCCGAAGGGCCTCGGTGAACGGTCCATCGGCAGGCCGGGCGGCTAACGAGAGGACGCAGCAATTATCGGTGCCGAAGTCTGGGTCGGTTGCAACCTAGCACACTTTGACGCGGCCGCCGCAGTGGTGATCGACGCTCTTGCGCGGCTGAAGCACGATCCTATGCTGGGTCAATGCGAGAGGCGAACCGATGACCCCTGATTCCCGATACGTTCTGGGCAAGCGCAAATCCTGATGCCCACCGGAGTTGGCAATTCCTCTGCAGATGCGGCCTCACAGGACGCCGCGTTGGGTGGCCGCCTGGCGGAGAACATCATGCACTTCGCCCGCACGCTCCGGGCTGCCGGGCTACCGGTGGGGCCCGGCAGAGTGCTCGATGCCATCCGGGCGGTGCAGGCCGTGGGCATCAACAACCGGCAGGACTTCTATTGGGCCCTTCACGCCACGCTCGTGAATCGCCGCGAGCAGAAGGAGATCTTCGACCAGGCCTTCCACATCTTCTGGCGGAATCCCCGCCTGCTCGAACGGGCTATGGCGATGCTGCTGCCGCAGCTGCGCGTCAACGCGGAAAGCGCCGAGGAGGAGATGAGCCGACGCCTGGCCGAAGCCCTGGCGCGGGAGAGCGGCGGCGGTACGACGGGCGAGGAGCAGCAGGAGGAGAAGATCGAGGTCGACTCGGTCATGACCTACTCGGACCGCGAACTGCTGCAGACAATGGACTTCGAGAAGATGTCGGCTGCCGAGATCGCCAAGGCGAAGCGGCTGATCGCCGACATGCGGCTGCCGATCATGGCGCTGCCGACCCGCCGCTTCCGCCCCGACCGGCTCGGCCAGCGTATCGACATGCGGGCAACACTCCGGGCCGCCCTGCGCTCGAGCGACAGCATCCCGCTTCGCCGGCGTCAGCCGCGCCGCCGGCACCCGCCGCTGGTCATCCTGTGCGACATCTCCGGCTCCATGAGCCGCTACTCCCGCATCATCCTGCACTTCCTGCATGCCATCACGAACGATCGCGACCGCGTCCATACCTTCCTGTTCGGCACGCGCCTGACGAACGTGACCCGCTATATGCGCCATAAGGACATCGACGTCGCGCTGGAGAAGGTGGGGCAGACGGTCGACGACTGGTCCGGCGGTACGCGCATCGGCCGATGCCTCGCGGATTTCAACAGCTGGTGGTCGCGCCGGGTCCTAGGGCAGGGCGCGGTCGTCCTGTTCATCAGCGACGGGCTCGATCGCGACGCCGGCGAGGGCCTCGCCAAGGAGGTCGAGCGCCTGCACAAATCCTGCCGGCGGCTGATCTGGCTCAACCCGCTCTTGCGCTACGAGGCCTATGAACCAAGATCCATGGGTGCGCGCACGATCATGCCGCATGTCGACGAGTTCCGCCCCGTGCACAACCTGGAGAGCCTGGCCGACCTGACGCGCGTCTTGAGCGCGCCTGGACGGCGCCGGCTCGAAGCCAAGAGCGAATGGGTCGAAGCGCTGCGGGCGTGACGGCGGCGCCCGAATGACAGCTAAGGAGTCCGGATCGATGACAGCATATCGCGATGACATCCTGGAACAGGCCGCCGCGTGGCGGGCGCAGGGCAAGGGCGTGGCGATCGCCACCGTCGTGACCACCTGGGGATCCTCGCCGCGTCCCGTGGGCAGCCAGCTCGCGGTGGATGAGAGCGGCGCCATGATCGGGTCGGTCTCCGGCGGCTGCATCGAGGGCGCGGTCGTGCACGAGGCTATTGCCGCCATCAAGGACGGCAAGCCGCGCCTGCTCGATTTCGGCGTGACCAACGAGCAGGCCTGGGAAGTGGGGCTGGCCTGCGGCGGCAAGGTGCAGGTCTACGTCGAGGCTCTGCAATGAAGCGCGCCCTCCTCGAGCGCCTGCTGAAGGACCGGGCCGCAAAGCACGCGGTCGTGCTGGTGACGGACCTGCAATCCGGCGCTCAGGCGCTCGTCTATCCGCAGGAGACGTTCGGCGACCTGGCGCTTGATGGCGACGCCCTCGCACGCGTCCGGCAGGCGCTAGAGGCCGATGAGAACGGCACGGTCGACCTCGGCGGCAAGCGGCTGTTCCTGCAGGTGCAGAATCCGCCCTTGCGCCTCATCATTGTCGGCGCCGTGCATATCGCGCAGGCGCTGGCGCCCATGGCCGCCCTGGCCGGATACTCCGTCACCATCATCGACCCGCGCCGCGCCTTTGCCACCGACACGCGCTTTCCGGACGTGAAGCTGATCGGCGAATGGCCGGACGAGGCGATGGCGGCCATGACGCTCGATCGCCGCACGGCTGTGGTGACGCTGACGCACGATCCCAAGCTGGACGATCCGGCGTTGCAGACGGCACTGAAGGGCGATGTCTTCTACGTCGGCGCGCTCGGCAGCCGGAAGACGCACGCCGCGCGCCTCGGTCGCCTCAAGGCCGCCGGACTCGGCGATGCCGAATGCGCCCGCATACACGGACCGGTCGGCCTCGATATCGGCGCTCTCTCGCCGGCCGAGATCGCCGTGTCGATCCTGGCGCAGATAACCGCTGTCCTGCGCGGCGCCGCCGGCGGCCGGCATGAGAAGGCGGCATGATCTTTGCCGACCTGCCCGTCCTGGAGGCCGAAGGCGCGCTGCTCGTTCACAGCATCAGGATAGGAAAGCTCGCGTTCAGGAAGGGCCGTACGCTCTCGGCCGATGACGTGCGGGCGCTGGCGGAGGCCGGCCGCACGACGGTGACAGTGGCGCGCCTCGATCCGCAGGATGTCGGCGAGGACGCCGCCGCGACGCAGATCGCCGAGGTGCTGGCCGGGCCCAACGTGACGCTGGCCAACGCCTTCACCGGCCGTTGCAACCTGCTGGCGCAGGCCGGGGGCGTCCTGGTGGTCGACCGCGAACGGCTCGATCGCCTCAATCTCGTGGACGAAGGCGTGACGGCCGCCACGCTGATGCCTTACGAGGTCGTGCAGCAGCGCGAGATGGTGGCGACCGTCAAGATCATCCCGTTCGCCGTGTCGCGGTCGGTATTGGACGCCTGCATGGCCGTGGCCCGGGAGGGCGGAGCGCTTCTGCGTGTTGCCGCCTTTCGGCCGCGCTCCGTCGGCCTCATCCAGACCCGCTTGCCCGGGATCAAGGAGAGCGTGTTGGACAAGACGCTCGAGGTCATGAATGGCCGCCTCGCCGCCTTGGGCTGCCCTCCTGCCGCCGAGTCACGCTGCGCCCACGAGACCGCTGCCCTGGCTGCGGACATCGCGGAGATGCGCGGACGCGGCACGGAGATGGTGCTGGTCGCCGGCGCGTCCGCCATCACCGACCGCCGCGACGTGATCCCCGCTGCGATCGAGCGCGCCGGCGGGCAGGTCGAGCACTTCGGCATGCCGGTCGACCCGGGCAACCTGTTGTTGCTCGGGCGGCTGGCCGACGGTACGCCAGCGCTCGGCCTGCCGGGCTGCGTGCGCTCGCCGAAGGTGAACGGCTTCGACTGGGTGCTGCAGCGGCTCATTGCCGACCTGCCGGTGACGCGCGCGGACATCATGCGTATGGGCGCCGGGGGACTGCTAAAGGAAATTCCCAGCCGGCCGCAGCCGCGCGCGGGCGCGGACGACCGGGCGACAGCGGCGCCGGCGCGTACGCCGAAGATCGCCGCCATCGTCCTCGCGGCCGGACGGTCGAGCCGCATGGGTTCCGCCAACAAGCTCCTGGCCGCGGTCGATGGCGTTCCCATGGTGCGCCGCGTTGTCGACGCCGCAGTCGCTTCGCAGGCCAAGCCGGTGATCGTCGTCACCGGCAATGAGCAGGGGAAAACGCAAGCAGTTTTGAGGGGTTGCAGGGCAACATTCGTGCACAACGCGAGATTTGCTGAAGGCATGAGCACGTCGCTGCAGGCCGGACTTGCCGCGCTGCCGGCCAATGTCGATGGCGCTCTGATCTGTCTGGGCGATATGCCACTAGTGACTGAGGCCGTGCTCAACCGACTCATCACTGCCTTCAATCCGCTCGAGGGGCGCGCCATCTGCGTGCCGACCTGGAACGGCAAGCGCGGCAATCCCGTTCTGTGGGACCGCCGCTTCTTTGCTGCCATGGGCGAGCTCGCGGGCGATGTCGGCGCCAAGCACCTGATCGGAGAGCACGCCGATCTGGTCGCCGAGGTCGCCATGACAGACGACGCGGTTCTCACCGATATCGACACGCCCGAAGCGCTGGCGACCCTGCGACAGGCCGGCACGAAGGAGGCCTGAGCGCGCCCGCCCCGTGCAAGCGCCTCGATCAGCACGCTATTCGAGAAGACTCAAGCCCGTGGCGTGCTAGCCGACCGGCTGAGTACCTGCACACCTTCCAAGGGCGTGCTGTCGACTTGCCGAGGGAGGAAACCGCCGGGCGCTGCCGGAACGGTCAGAAGGATATCGCGGTCGCTTGCACGCCCTGCTGGATGTTTCCGAACCCGGTGCTGATCTGCCCGCTGTTGCCGCTCAGACCATCGATGTTGCCGGTCGTGACAGGGCCGGTGACGGTGATCGGACTATCGATCGTCGCGTTGGCGCTGGCATTGGCGTGCAGGGTGTCCTCGGTGACCTCCGCATCCGCCGACGCACTCGCCGTCGCCGCCGCGCCCTTCGCAGACGTCTTGGACAGGGTTGCCGGCGTCAGTTCAGCCGGGAGATTCAACTCGCTGGAATCATCGGCAAGAGCAACACCGCCGCACACTAGCCAAGCAGCGGTCAGCCATGCAGAAAATAGCTGTCGCGACATCTTCGGTCCCCGTTTCAAGACTTCATGCAATCTTTGGCAGTGTTCATTTTGTTTACAGTCTAGCGGTCTCCAAAGTGACTCGCTAGCGGAATCTTAGCGCCCGCGGCGTGCGTTCCTATGGCGTCGGAGAGCCTGATTTCGGCCGTTCCTCGCCTCAAAAAAGCCCCTTGGCTTGGTCCGGCGGCTCGGCCAAATGAACCGACATGCCGATTTGCGGCCGGCCGCCGCGCCCGGCTGGCGGCCCCCTCACCGACGATCGCGGTTTCCGACGGGCTCGACACTGAGGGAGGCGAACCATGACAAAGTTCCTGATGCTCGCGGCCGCGGTCTGCGGACTCGTGGCCCAGGGCGCCGCCGCCGGGACGGTGTCCATCTCCTGCAGCGCCCTCGGCAAGGAGTACGAGCTGTGCAAGGGCGGCGCCCAGGCCTGGGCGCAGAAGACCGGGAACGAGGTCCGCTTCGTCTCCACCCCCAACTCCGCCACCGATCGCCTGGCACTTTACCTGCAGATGATGGCGGCCCGGTCGCCGGACGTCGATGTCTTCCAGATTGACGTCATCTGGCCGGGGTTGCTGGCATCGCACCTGCTCGACCTCACGCCCTATGTGCGGCCGGAAGTGAAGGCGCAGCATTTCCAGACGATCGTCGACAACGACACCGTCGATGGGCATCTGGTCGCAATGCCCTGGTTCGTCGATGCCGGCCTGCTCTACTACCGCAAGGACCTGCTGGAGAAGTACGGCGTCGGCGTGCCCGAGCAATGGACCGACCTCGCGGCAACGGCCCAAAGAATCCAGGACGCGGAGCACAAGGCCGGTAACCAGCGCCTGTGGGGCTTCGTGTTCCAGGGCCGCGCCTATGAGGGGCTGACGGTCGACGCGCTCGAGTGGATCGCGTCAAGCGGCGGCGGCACGATCGTGGACGGCTCCGGCAAGATCACGGTCAACAATCCGCCGGCGGTCGCGGCGCTCGATCTGGCGGCCGGCTGGGTCGGCAAGATCGCGCCCGAGGGCGTCCTGGCCTATGGCGAGGAGGAGGCGCGCGGCGTCTTCCAGTCGGGCGACGCGGTGTTCATGCGCAACTGGCCCTACGCCTGGGCGTTGGCCAATGCGCCCGACAGCCCGATCCGCGGCAAGATCGGCGTTGCGCCCCTGCCGAAGGGCGGGCCGGACGGCAGGCACGTCGCTACGCTCGGTGGGCAACAGCTGGCGGTGTCGAAATATTCGCCCCATCCCGACCTCGCCGCCGACCTCGTGCTGTATCTGGCGAGCGCGGCGGAGCAGAAGCGGCGCGCCATCGAGGGCTCCTTCAACCCGACGATCGCAAACCTCTACAAGGACCCCGAGATCCTGCAGGCGAATCCTTTCATGGGCCAGCTCGATGCCGTCTTCGCCAACATGGTGGCCCGGCCCGCCCACGTGACCGGAAGCAAGTACAACCGGGTCAGCGTGGCGTTCTTCAGCGCGGTACATGCCATCCTCTCGCATCGGGGCGATGCCGCAACCAATCTGGCAGCCCTTGAGAAGGCCTTGAACGCCATCGGCCGCAACGGCCGATGGTAGGACCGCCGCGGCCCGACCGGCCGGCGCGGCGGCGGGCGGGCACCGTATGGCTGTTGTTGGCGCCGATGCTGCTGGCGCTGCTGCTGGTAGCGGCGTGGCCTTTGCTGCGGACGCTCTGGTTCAGCTTTACCGACGCGACCCTGTTCGACCTCAGCGCCGCGCGTTACGTCGGCCTTGCCAACTTCGCTCTCCTCCTGGCCGACCCCGAATGGTGGCGCTCCGTCCGCAACACACTTGTCTTCACGGCGGTGTCGGTAGCCTTGGAGATTGGCCTCGGGTTCGCGATCGCGCTCGTGCTCAACCGCGAGTTTCCGGGCCGCGGCCCGCTGCGTGCCGCCGTTTTGATTCCGTGGGCGATACCAACGGTCGTTTCAGCCAAGATGTGGGGCTGGATGTTTCACGACGTGTATGGGGTCGTGAACGCCATCCTGCTGCAACTCGGCGTGATCGGCGCCCCCGTGGCCTGGACCGCGTCACCCGATCTCGCCATGGCGGCGCTGATCGCCGTCGACGTCTGGAAGACGACGCCCTTCGCCGTCCTGCTGCTACTCGCCGGGCTGCAGATGCTGCCTCAGGACTACTACGACGCGGCGGAGGTCGACGGCGCGTCGGCGCTGTCGAAGTTCGTCAGAATCACGCTGCCGCTCATGAAGCCGAGCCTCGCCGTGGCCGCGATCTTCCGTGCTCTCGACGCCATGCGCATGTTCGACCTCGTCTACGTGCTCACCGGGAGCAATCGCGAAACCATGACCATGGCGGTCTATGCGCGCCAGCAGCTCTTCGACTTCCAGGATTTCGGCGTCGGCTCGGCGGCATCAACGCTGCTCTTCCTGGTCATCGCCCTGGTGACCGCGATCTACCTCACGATGGTCCGGCTCCGACTCTCGGAGCACGGCGCGCTCGCGGGCTGAACCCATGCTGCCTCGCGCCATCCGCTGCGGCGCATTCCTGCTGATCGTGGCCGCCATCGTGCTCTACGCCGTCTTCCCCTTCTACTGGGCCGTCGTCTCGTCGCTGCGGACGGGGCAGGCCCTGTTCAGCACCTCCCTCCTCCCGCGCGACTTCCAGCTCGACAACTACATCGCCGTCTTCGCGGAGCAACCCTTCGGGCGCAACATCCTGAATTCCCTGATGGTCGCAGGCCTGACCGTCGGGCTGTCGCTCATTCTCGCGGTGCCCGCCTCCTATGCGCTCGGACGCGTCACGTTTCGCGGCCGCGGCGCGTTGCTGTTCGCATTCCTCGGCGTCTCCATGTTTCCGCAGGTCGCAGTGCTCTCCGGCATGTTCGAGATCATCCAGTCCCTTGGCCTCTACAACCGGCTGCTCGGCTTGGCGCTCTCCTATCTGCTGATCACGCTGCCGCTCACGGTCTGGGTGCTGACGGCGTTCATGCGGGAGCTGCCGCGCGAGATCGAGGAGGCGGCGGTGGTCGACGGCGCCTCGCCGCTCATCCTCATCTGGCGCGTCCTGCTGCCGTTGATGGCGCCGGCGCTGGTCGCCACCGGCCTGCTCGCCTTCATCGCCGCCTGGAACGAGTTTCTGTTTGCGCTAACCTTCACGTTGTCGAGCGAGACACGGACGGTGCCCGTCGCCATCGCCCTCATCAGCGGCGCCACCGGCTACGAGCTGCCCTGGGGCAACGTGATGGCGGCATCCGTTACCGTCACGCTGCCGCTCGTCGTCCTCGTGCTGATTTTCCAGCGCCGGATCGTCGCCGGCCTGACCGCTGGCGCCGTCAAGGGCTGAGCACGGGTGGTTGCGGCGGGATCATTTCGCATCCCGTTGCGCCCGGCGGATCAACTCATAGACCTGTCGCGCACCGGCAATGCTGTCGAAGCATGGCACAGCGCGTCCGCGACCCGTGGGCCAACCCGAGCCCTGCATCCAGGCATAGGGCCACTGGCTGGCGCCGAAGGAGATTGTCCCTTGGCCGTTCGCCTTCTCGTCCAGCGACAGGCCAGGCAGCGAGCCCAGATCGAGCGACTGGATGCTGTGCCCGAACAGCCCGGTGACGATGACGACGCGCTGGTCGGTGACGCCATAGAACGTGCGACGCCGCTGGCGCGCATCGACGAAGAACCTGCCAAACACGATGTAGATCCCGACGAGCACGAACGGCACGCCCCAGAGCTTGAAGAAGAATGGTGCTCCGGTGCGGACGACGCTTGCCTCCCAGAAGACGGCGAAGCCACCCCACAGCAGGCTGAACGGAATGAGGAACAAGTCTGCGGAACGCAACAGCAGCCCCTGTCTCGGCTGACCGACCCACAACAGCTTCTCTTGCGGCGCCAACTCGCGCTGCAGCTCCTGCCTGACCTCCGCTGTCGATAATTCTCCCGGCTCCGCTCTCATCCGCCCGCGTCCTCTGCAGTCTCGCCGGATCGCACGATGGCGTTCCGCTTCAGGAAATCGAGCACCGCAGCGTCGATGGCATACTGCCCGATCGCGCCATGTCCGGCACCAGGCAGCCATAGCGCGTCCTTAGGCTCCGCCGCCGCCGCGAACAACGCTTTGCCGAACCGCACGGGAATGACCTCGTCACGTTCACCCTGCACGACGAAGAGGGGCACGCCGATGCGCGCGATCTTGCCCGCCGAGTCGAAGCGGTCGCGCACCAGCCACCAGACCGGAAACACTGGGAAATCGGTCTGCGCCACATCGGCGACCGAGGTGTAGGGAGCCTCGAGGACAAGCGCGGCAACATGCTGCTCCACGGCCATCTGGACGGCGACGCCCGTTCCCAGGGACTCGCCGATGAGGACCACATTGTCGGGCTTGATGCCTTGTGCGGCGGCGAAGGCCATCGCGGCGCGGCCGTCGGCGTAGAGACCTGCTTCGCTCGGGCTCCCGGGGTTGCCGCCGTAGCCGCGGTACTCCGGCAGCAGCACGCCGAACCCGGCATCGATATAGACCCTGGCCTTGGCCGCGCGGATCTCGATCGTGCCGCCGTTGCCGTGAAACAGGATGACCAGCGGCGCGCCCGCGGTCGGCGGGCCGTGATACCAGGACAGCAGCGCGAGGCCGTCGGCCGTGGTCAGCGTCACCGGCTCCATGAGACCGGTCAGCCCTGCCCGATCGAGGCTCGGCGGCTCCACGCCGGCAGGGAAAAGCAGCTGGCGTTGCAGCGCGAAGAGCAGCGCCGCACAGCCGATATAGGTGCCAAGGATGACGATGACGAAGCCGAGGGCGACGCGCCGCAACAGGCGCCTCATGACGTGAGGCCATGCTGCCTGAGAAACTCCAGCACCGCGGCCGGGCCGCCGAACTCATCGAAGTTCGTGTGATTGCCCTCGACAAACCACCTCGCATCCTTGGGCTCGGACGCCGCCTGGAACAACGCGCGGCCATAGCGGATCGGTATGATCCGGTCGCGCTCGCCGTGCATGATGAAGACCGGGCAGCGAACGCGCGCGATCTTCGACAGCGAATCGAAACGGTCGAGCACGAGTGCGCGGACGGGGAACATCCAATAGCGGCTCTGCGCCACGGCGGCGACCGAGGTATAGGGCGCCTCCAGCACCAGGGCCGCACAATCGCGCTCCACGGCCATCTGCACCGCGACGCCGGTACCGAGGGATTCGCCGTAGAGAACGATCCGCTCGGCAGCTATCCCCTGTTCGGCCAGGAAATCCAGTGCGGCCCGGGCGTCGCTATAGAAGCCGGCCTCGCTCGGCCGTCCCGGGTTCCCGCCGAACCCGCGATATTCCGGGAGCAGCACGCCGAAGCCGGCGTCGAGATAGGGACGCACGCGCTCCCCGCGATGCCCGATATGGCCGGCGTTGCCGTGCAGATAGAGCAACAGCGTCCCCGGATTGCCGGCCGGCGGCCGGTACCACGCGAGCAACCGCAATCCATCGGCCGTCACCAGCTCGACGGATTGCATTGCCCCCTCGAGGCCCTCTTCCACCAGATCCGGCGGCTGCGTGTTCGGAACGAACAGCAGACTCCGCTGCATCAGGAACAGCAGCGCCAGGAGCGCGAGATAGATGGCGACGACAACGCCGACGATAGCGCTCATTCGCGGCGGCTAGGGTGCGCTTGCCGGGATGCCGTCCACCGCCAGCTGGGCATCGCGGAAGGCGCGGAAATGTTTGGCGGCCTCGACCCCCTCTGTCCGGCACCAGATGCGAAAGCCGCCGAGACCGCGATTGTCGTATTCCAGGTCGGCGGCGATGATCCCGTGAATGCGCAGCCAGCGCACCGTCGACTCCGGTAGTCTCCCCCCTCGGGTGAGGTCACGGATCTCGCGCCGATACCCGTCATACACGTCGCCGGTGTTGAGGCCGCAATATTCGGTCACGCTGTACAGGTAAACGACCTGCTTGATCGCCGCTCCACGCGAGACCGACTCCGCCTGGACGGGCCGTCCCGGCGACGGGAGTGCGGTCGCGAACGCTACCGACAGGAATAGTCCGAGCCTCGACGCCGACATCTGCATCGGCGCAGTGTCTCCGATCACCCGCGCAACCGCAATGCGGATGAACGGCGGCCGTTCCCCGCTTCGCAAGGCCGCAGCAATGGCGTATGGTCGGCGCCGCGATTCCCATTGTCTTCCGCGGTCCGGTCGTCATGCGTCAGCGTGCCTTGCCCGTCGTCGGGCTGATCTCTGCCGTCCTCCTCTCAGCCTGCGAGAGCCATGAGGAGCATCGCGTCGCCAAGCTGGTGGAGGCGAACCCGACGCCGGCGAAGTTCAGCGTCTGTCACGGCAATTCCTGCCGGCTGCGCAGCCCGATCTCGCTCTCGGCCGCCGAATGGGCGCAGGTGCGGGCCGTGTTCGATCCGGCGCCTGTCGATGCCCGCGAAGAACGCCAGCGCATCGCTCGCGCCACCGGCCTGCTCGAAATCCTCGTGGGCCGGCAGGCGGGCACGCTGGACGATGCGCCCGGCATGGGCGTGCATTGGAACCCCGACGGCCAGCTCGATTGCATCGACGAGGCGACCAACTCGACGGAATATCTCCGGATGATGGCGGCGGACGGCTTGATCCGTTTTCACGAGATCGGCTTGCCCGCGAACCGCTTCGTGATCACGGCCTGGGGCCCCAGCAACACGGCGACTATCAACGAGCGGGCGACCGGCAAGGTCTTCGCCGTCGATTCTTACTTCCGCGCCAATGGTCAGCCCTCCGACATCCTGCCGCTCGACGTCTGGATGGCTGGGTGGGTACCGGAGGACGGCCCGCCGCCCGGCGGGTGATGTCGATGGCTACTGCGCGTAGTCGGGCTCGTCGCGATCGAGCAGGCGTTTCAGCGCATCGAAATGCGGGCGGGCATACTGGCCCAGGTCGCAGTTGCCGAAGGTCGCCTTGGCCACCTCATCCTTGACCTTCCGCAGCGGCCTCCCCGTCGACATGGCGAGCACCTGCACTTGGCAGGCGCGCTCCAGGAAATAAAGATCGTCGAACGCCTCGGCCACGGTGCGGCCGATCACGATCACGCCGTGATTGCCGCAGAACAGCACGCGCTTTTCGGCAAGGCAGCGCGCCAGCCGGTCGCCTTCATCGATATCGAAGACCAAGCCGTTGAAGGTGTCGTCATAGGCGACGTCGTCGTAGAAGCGGAGCGCGTTCTGGTGCGCGGGCTCGAGCCGGCCGCCTTCGACCATCGTGAGCGCCGTCGCATAGGGCATGTGTGTGTGCAGGACGCAGCCCGCACGCGGGCTCGCCTTGTGGATGCGCGAGTGGATGTGGAAGGCCGAACTCTCAGCCTCACCTTCACCCTCGATCGTGCGGCCGTCGTAGTCGACCACGATGAGATCGCTGGCCCGGAGCTCCGACCAGTGGAAGCCGAACGGATGCAGCAGGAAACGGTCCGCGGCGCCCGGCAGCATGACCGTGAAGTGATTGTCGATGCCCTCGTTGAGGCCGAACCGCACGGCGAGCCGGAGCGCGGCCGCGAGATCGACGCGCGCCTCTCGCGTGGTATCCGTCGCCAGCTTCGATCCTGTGTTGGGCACCAGCTTCATCGCCCTCTCCCTCTTTCGCCGGGCGGACACGATACAGGGCGCCCAGTCTGCCGGCAACGCTCAGGCGGCGGCATGGTTAATCGCGCCGAAGAATGCCGCCAGCTTGTCGACATCGAGACTCCCGTCGCTGCGAACGCTCGAGCAGAGATCGACGCCGAACGGCCGCACGCGCGCGACAGCCTCCTGCACGTTCTCCGGCCGCAAACCGCCGGCGAGGAAGACAGGCCGGCCCACAAGCTCGACGATGCGCCGGCTCAAGGCCCAATCATGCACGCGACCGGTTCCGCCGAGTTCCTTCACGGCGAGATTGGGGTTGCCGGAATCGAGCAGAAAGGCATCGACCGCGCCAGCCAGTTCACGCGCCTCCTCGATGACGTCCGCATCCGTCACATGCAGCACCTGGACGATCTTCACCGCCGGAAGGGCCCGCCGGATGGCGCCGTGAGCATCCTCGTCGACGCGGTCCACGAGCTGGACCGTATTCGTGCCGCAACGACGGACATGATCGATGATCGCGTCTGCCTGCGTCTCGCTCGTCAGGAGGAAGGTCGCAACCGGCGGCGGCACAGCCGCGGCGATCTCGGCGATGAGCGCGTCCGCGATGACGCCCGGACCGCTTGGCATGCGACCGACGAGACCGAGGGCCGATGCGCCGGCGGCCACGGCCATGCGCGCCTCCGCGACCGACATGATGCAGCAGATCTTGACGCGCGGTCTTGCCATATGCCGCTCCGGTTTCATGGTTGCGCGCGCTATACTGCCGACATGGACGAGATAGTCTACGCCCACCGTGACATCGATCGCGCGCTTCTTCTGAACCTGAACCGCCGGTCGGACATGCGCGGGCTGCGCCATCTGGCCGGGCACGTCCTGCTGCTCCTGATCACAGGTGCGCTACTGGGCGTTTCCGTCGGCAGCTGGTGGATCGTGCCGGCCATGGTGCTACATGGCATCGTCCTCATCGCTTTGTTCGCGCCGCTCCATGAGGCCATCCACCGGACCGCCTTCAGGACCCGGTGGCTGAATGATACGGTTGCCTGGGTGTGCGGTCTCTTGCTCGTGCTGCCGCCGGAGTATTTCCGCTTCTTTCACTTCGCGCATCATCGGCACACGCAGGATCCGCTGAACGATCCGGAACTGGCGTCGCCCAAGCCGGCCACGCTCGGGCAGTGGCTGGCCCAGGTCTCCGGCTGGAACTACTGGCGCGCCGAACTGGTCGGGCTCGTCACGCATGCGCTGGGA
>Ga0335082_10004248_pt1 | contig 15613 bp, 12 predicted proteins | sample Lox_Sample_41_FD_206718 | JGI IMG/M metagenome (GOLD analysis project Ga0335082, IMG submission 206718) | Soil microbial communities from Loxahatchee National Wildlife Refuge, Florida, United States - Lox_Sample_4.1 | ecosystem: Environmental > Terrestrial > Soil > Wetlands | place: USA...
TTGACGCCTTTATGCCTGAGGAGCAGCGCCACACGGGCGCTGGTGGCTTCGTTGGGTCAAGTACAGTAGAGAATCACCTCGCGGTCGCGCGGAAGCTTTTCGTCTTTGTTCTCGAGTTCGTGGGCGTCCATGCGAAAGGCGCCGGGAATGGTTTCAGGATCGGCTTCGAAGTCGAGGGAGTGGCGCAGGTCGACGATCGTGAGCGGTTCGCCGGCGTCGAGCTTTTCCTTGAGTTCCTCGGGGCTGATGCGGGCGATGCGGAGTTCGCGAAGGAAATGCTGGCGGGCGATGAATTTATAGGCGATATACAGAGCGAGAAAAAAGACCACGACGGCCAGGACGCTGCCGCCAAGCCGCTGAATGTTCTGGGCAACCCGTTCGATCTGATCGCTGAAGGCGTAGCCCAGGCCGAGATAGCTTCCGGCCCAGAGCAAAGAGCCGAGCGCGTCATAGGCCAGGAAACGGCGGTAGCTCATCTGAAAGATTCCGGCCAGGGGAGTGGCGACGGCGCTGAGGCCGGGAAGGAATTTCGCCACGATCAGCGACTTGGCGCCTTGTTTTTCAAAAATACCTTCGGTGCGGCGCACGCAGGAGTCCGGCTCCAGGGAGATTTTGCAGAGCCACTGCACGATTTTGACGCCATTCCTGCGCCCAAGCTCATACCACATGGTGTCCGCGCAGAGGCATGCGAAGACGCAGACCAGCAAGGAGAATCCAAAATTGAGGCGCTCCATCCCGCCCAGTGCGCCAGCGGCGAGAAGCAGCGGAACGGAAGGCAAGGGGAGGCCGGCCTGTTCGAGGAAGACCCAGAACAGGAGAACGACGTAGCCGTGGTGCACCAGGAAATCGAGCGCCGAATGCATGAGCGAAAGTCTTCCCTCAAAACGGAATCGGTCCGGCTACTTCTGAAGAAACGAAGCGGACTTGCCCCAGTGGCCGCCCATCACGAACGCTTCGAGAGGCTTGCGCTCGCGCGGGGCGGTTTCGCGCTCGCGTAGCGGATCCGGCAGGGAGGCGGTTTCCCCCGGGTACCCGACCACAAAGGCGGAGACGGGCTCCCAACCGCTGGGAATCTCGAAGAGTTCGATGGCCTTGTGCGGATCAAACCCAGCCATTTGATGCACAAAGAGGCCGTGAGAGGTAGCTTCCAAAGAGAGGTTTGCCACCGCGGCGCCGATGTCGTAGAAGGCGTTGCGGTTCGGCTTTCCGTTGCGGGCGAAGGCCAGTTCCGCGACGGCAATCGCCAGAACAGGGGCATGCTTGGCCCAGGCCTGGTTGGCTTCCACCAGCGTGCTGAGCATGCGGGCGTGCGCTTCCTGGTCTTCCCGCGTGGTGACCAGGAAGGCCCACGGCTGCTCGTTGCTGCTGGAGGGCGCCCAGCGCGCGGCTTCGAACAGGCTGCGCAAGATGTCCGCGGGAACGGGCTTCGCGGAGAAGGCGCGGGGGCTCCAGCGGTGCTGGATGAGATCGTGAGTCGGGTGCGCGACCGGTGCAGGTTTGTGCATGAGGATTCCTTCATAGCCAGATTTTTGCCGGGCTAGAGCCCGGCAACTACGGGATTGGAACCATGGCGGCTGCAGGCCCGCGCGGGTGAGGCGTCGCGCGGGCCGTAGGCGCCTTTCGTGCTTTGCCGAGGCGGTTACTTGGCCGGCGGAATGATCATCTCGACGTCGAGAGTGATGTTGACTTCGTCGCTGAGGATGGCACCGCCGCCATCCAGCGTCTTGTTCCAGGTAATGCCAAAATCCTTGCGATTGATCTGCGTGGCGGCAGAGGCAGCCGTGCGAGTCAGGCCCCAGGGATCCTTAATAGGAGGCTTGGGAGCCGTGGCATTCAGCACCACAGACCGGGTGACACCGTGAATTGTGAGGTCTCCGGTCACTTTCAGGCTGCCATCGGAGTTTTTGTCAATCCTGGTGGATTTGAAGGTGATGGTCGGATATTTTTCGGCGTCGAAGAAATTGGAGCTCTTCAGGTCCTTGTCGCGGTCGGGCTCGTTGGTGTTCACGGTGTTCACATCAATGGTCACGTTGATGCTGGACTTCGAGATATCGCTGTCATCCACGACGATCGTTCCGTTGACACTATGGAACTGTCCGGGAACTTTTGAGATCAACATGTGGGTAACAGTGAAATCAGCACTCGAATGGCGGGGGTCAATCTGATAGGTGGTGGTGCCGGCGCTCGCGGGAATCGTGAGTCCCGCCGCGAGTGCCGCAAGTAGAGCAAACTTCGTGGACAGCGCTTTCATGGTACGTTCTCCCTTTTTCTGTTTCTCAGAAGATGGATGGCAGTTGGATGCGCGAGAATCTCACTCGGGTTCGCGCGTCATCAGTTCGTTGACAAGCTCCAGCAGCGTCTTCTGGCGCGCGGGGCTCATGTGCGCGAATTGTTGTTTGTGGAGCTCGCGCACGGGAGCGTCCATTTTTTTCAGCAGCTTGAGACCTTCGTCGGTGATGCGCGCCTTGACGACGCGGCGGTCTTCCGTCTGGCGTTCGCGAGTGATCCACTGGCGGCTTTCCATGCGATCGAGCATGCGAGTCATGTCCGGGTCGCGGGAAATCATGCGTTCGCTGATGCCGTTGCAGGGAAGGCCCTCGGGACCCGCCCCGCGCAGGATGCGAAGCACGTTGTATTGCGCGCCAGTGAGACCACTGGCTTTCATGAGTTGCTCGGCCTGCCCGGCAAGCGTGTCGGCGGTTTTGAGGATGGCGACGAACACCTGGTCCTCGATGCCGATAGCGCCGGGGCAAGCGGCTTTGATTCGCGAATTCATGCAGGGATAATAGTCGTGTAAACAACTATTGTCAAGAGGAAAAATCTGCGTGCCGCCTACGGTTTGGCGACGGGGCGGAGATGGACCTCGCTGATGAAGCTTTGCGGGCCTTGCGTGAGGATCATCGTGACGGCGTGGGCAACGTCATCGGCTGTGAGCACCTTCGAAGGGTCCTTGGGGCCGCGGCCGACAAAATCGGTGGCCACGCTGCCGGGGCAGACGACGCTCACCCGAATGCCGTGGGCGCGGAGATCTTCCGCCATGCAACCTGACAATCCTTGCAAGGCCCACTTGGAGGCGCAGTAGATGCCGCCTCCGGCGAAGGTATTTTTGCCGGCGAGGGAACTGATGTTGACGATGTCTCCGGCCCGGCGCTGGATCATTCCCGGAATGACGGCGCGGGATACGAAAAAGACGCTTTTCAGATTCGTGTTCAAGATGTGGTCCCATTCGGCTTCGGTTTTTTCCTGGATGGGGCCGAAGCCGCCGGCGCCGGTGCCCGCGTTGTTGACCAGGACCGAGATGGGGCCGAGCTGCTGCTCGGTAGTCCGGACGAGCGAGAGGATTTCTTTTTCGTTGGTGACGTCGGCGCGCACGGCGAGCATGCTGGCGCCGGTGGACTGGAGTTCGCCCGCAACGAATCTAAGTTTTTCCTCATCGCGGCCGCAAAGACAAACGGGGGCGCCGAGTGCGGCGAGGCGGAAGGCGATGGCTTTGCCGATGCCGCGGCTGCCGCCGGTGATCAAGGCCACGCGGCCCTGCAGCGGGCGTCCACCGGCATTCGAAATATTTGCATTGCTTATGCTGGCCATTTGAATTCTTCCTCCACAAGCCACTTTTTTTGTGCGAGACTCATCGTAACTCGTTAGGATGCCGCTCCAAAGCGAATGCCTCGGTGGTGCGCCGGGGTGCCGCGCGTCAGGTCTCGCCAGGGAGCCCATCGCTCCGCAAGCGAAACGTTTGGATATCCCGGCTTGCGATTGGGCAGCGGGTGCACCTATAATTCGAAAGTTTCCTAAAGAGCACTTTTGGTTCGCAGTGGTGAGGAAGTTCCGTCCGTGGCTCGGCTGCAGGCGGTGCATGCAATTTTATCTTCATGGTTGGAGCGAGGAGACTAGGAATGAACGCAATTCGTTGGATGGCAAGCCTTCTGCTTCTTGCGGCGCTGGGCTTGAACGGCACGCCGAAAGCTTCGGCCCAGGCGGCGGCCGGCGGAGCGGCTGCGGCCGGAGGTTCGCAGCAGAAATACACGATGGCGGAGTACAACTCCTACCAGGCTGCTGCCGCTGAAAAGAATCCCGCCGCGCAGATCAAATTGCTGGACGATTTTGTCTCGAAGTATCCGAATTCCGCGCTGCTCAACTACATTTATCCGCTGTACTACAAGAATTATTTCGGGCAGAAGAACTACACGAAGGCCATCGAATACTGCGACAAGATGACCGCGCTGGGCGACAAGGTGAGTCCCGGCGAATTGTACGACGCCTATTACGTGCGCGCCTATGCGTTTAACGCGATTCAGAATCCGGACGCCGAAACGGCGAAGGCGGCGCGGGCCGCAGCGTTGGCGGGTTTGAAGGTGCTCGACCAGGTGCCGAAGCCGGAAGGCGTGGACGAAGCCAAGTTCCAGGAGGAGAAGAAGGGGCTGATCGTATTGTTCAACGGCACGGCCGCGAATGCGGGCCTGGCGGCGAAGGATTACGCGGGGGCGGCGGAGTCCTACAAAGCGGTTCTGGCGCTTGTGCCGGACGATCTGGTTTCCAACTACAAACTCGGGCAGGCGTACAACCTAATGACGCCGCCGCAGACGCTGGATGCCTTGTGGTATTTTGCACGCGCCGCGACGTCGAAGAACGCGACCGAGCAGCAATCGAAGTCGATCAAGGGCTATGTGCGGAAGGTGATCGGGAACTACCAGGGCGGGACGGTTTGTGATGCGCTGACCGACGCGGAGCAGAATGAATTGCTGCAGCTCGCGCCGAACTCGGTAAACCGGCCGGCGACCTACAAGCTGGTAAGCGCGGCGGATCTGGATGCGGCCCGGAAGGACATGACCATCAAGACGGTGATCACCGACCTGAAAGCCGGAGGGGACAAAGCCAAGATCACCTGGACCGCCGCCTGCGGACTGGAATTTCCGGACACGACTGGCAAGTTGCTTGACGTCGTTCCCGGTACGGACACCATCGAATTGAAACTTGCCTTTGTAACGAGCGACGCGGAATTTCAGGCGGCAACGAATCCGGACATGGACGTGATTATCAAGACCGCGGATCAGCCGGCGGTTGCGAAGCTGGAGAAAGGGAATCCGGTGAGGTTCACGGGAACCCTCGAGACCTACGATCCGGATCCGGCCTTCATGCTCCACTGGGACAAGGCCAAGGTGAATGAAGAGGATTTGCCCAAGGACACGCCGAAGAAGCCGGTGCACAAGGCGCCGGCGAAGAAGCCCGGCAAGAGCTGACGCGATCGGGAACTGTTGCCCCGGACCAGACGGTCCGGGGCATTTTTTTGGGTGATGTGGGCGTTTGGATCGTGGAGCCGGGAAAATCGCGGGAGAGAAGAAAGGCGCCGGCCTGAGGGTCGGCGGGTCCATGCGGCGCGGAGCGCGCGCCTCGGAAGGCGGGGCTCGCACGGGCTCACAGGCTGAATCCTGTGCTACCGGGGGCTTAGCGGGACTTGCGGCGGCGGTGGTCGAGCTTGTACTCGGTCATTTTGCGGCTGAGGGTGTTGCGATGGATGCCCAGTTGTTCGGCGGCGCGGCACTGGTTGCCATTGGTGCGCTCCAAGACGCGCTTGATGAAACGTTTTTCAAATTCCCCCACGGCCTCATCGAATAGGATTCCGCGGTCCACCATTTGTCCGACAAGCCCTTCCAATTGATCTCTCACGTCCGCACTCTCCCCAGCAGGAAGTTTTCTTGAGGGCCGGCTTACGAGTCCAGATCGCGCCCGGTGAGGAGGCGAAAAGCCTCCCGGTACTTGGCGCGCGTGGCGGCGACAACGTCGGGGGGCAGGTCCGGACCCGGAGGCGTTTTGGGCCACTGGATCCGTTCGAGGTAGTCGCGCACAAACTGTTTGTCGAAAGAGGGCTGCGGGCCGCCGGGATGATATTCGGCGGCGGGCCAGAAACGCGAGGAGTCGGGGGTGAGGGCTTCGTCGATCCAGATCAATTCGCCGTTCAGCAGCCCAAATTCAAACTTGGTGTCGGCCAGCAGGATGCCGCGAGGTTCCGCATAGGCGGCGGCGCGGCGGTAAATTTCGAGCGTGGTGGCGCGGACTTTGTGGGCGAGCTCAGGGCCAATGATTTCGGCCGCGCGTTCGAAGGCGATGTTCTCGTCGTGGCCGGTGGCGGCTTTGGTGGCCGGCGTGAAGAGAACTTCCGGAAGCTTGTCCGATTCGCGGAGTCCCGGCGGCAAGGAAATGCCGCAGATTTTGCCCGCTGCTTTGTATTCCTTCCAGCCGGAGCCGGAAATGTAACCGCGGGCGACACATTCGATGGGGAGCGGCTGCGTTTTCCTCACCACCATGGAACGCCCGGCAAGATCGTCTTTGAATTGATCGAATGGAGCGGGGAAATCGGTGGCGCTGATAACGTGATTTGGAATGACGTCCTTCAGCAGGTTGAACCAGAACAGAGAGAGTTGCGTGAGGACGCGGCCTTTGTCGGGGATCGGCGTGGGCATAACGACGTCGAAGGCGGAGAGCCGGTCGGTAGCGACGATGAGCAGGCGGTCGCCCAGATCGTAGATATCGCGCACCTTGCCGCGCGCCAATGGCGGGATACCCGCGAAATGGGTTTCGCGAATGACTTTTGCTGCCGGACTTGCGTTCACGAGAACTTTGCCCCTGACAAAGCGTTCTGCATTTTATCCCACCGAACGGCGATGTCAATGTGACAGAGGTACTTTTTGAGGGAAGAAAAAGCTGTTGCAAGCATTTCCGGTTTTGATGACGAGAAACGAAAACGAGGCAGTGAACTCTGCCCCGTGAGGAAGCTGAAGGTTTTACGCGGCCGTGGCGGCGCGGCGCTTGGGGGCGGGAGCTTCGTCGCCTTCCCAACGGACGCTGACGAGTTTGGAGACGCCGGGTTCCTGCATGGTGACGCCGTAGAGCACGCTGCCGGTTTCCATCGTTTTGCGATTGTGAGTGACGACGATGAACTGCGTCTGCTCGCTCATGTCGGCAATGAGCTTGGTGAAGCGGCCGACATTGGCTTCATCAAGCGGCGCATCCACTTCGTCGAGAATGCAAAACGGGCTCGGCTGGTAGCGGAAGATGGCGATGAGCAACGCCAGCGCGGTCATGGCCTTTTCGCCGCCGGAGAGCAAGAGAACGTTCTGCAGGCGTTTGCCCGGGGGCGACGCGACGATGTCAATGCCCGCTTCGCCGGAACTGTCGACTTCGGTGAGGCGCATCTCCGCGGTGCCGCCGCCGAAGATGGTGTGGAAGGCGGCAGTGAAGTTGGCGTTGATCGAAGCGAAGGCCTGCTCGAAACGCTCCTTGGTGATGAGGTCGAGTTCCTTGATGGCCTGCTGGGTGTCGGCGATGGATTGCAGCAGGTCGTCGCGCTCGCGGGTGAGGAAGGCGAAGCGCTGCTCGCACTCGTTGTATTCCTCGAGGGCCATCATGTTGACGGCGCCCATGTTTTCGATTTTCTGTTTCATCTCGCGATAGCTGGCTTCAGCGGCGACGAGCTCTTCGCCGGACATGAAAGCAGATTCGGAGGCGATCAGGTCCTCGGGCTGGGCGTTGACTTCAGTGAGGCAAGTTTCACGCAGGTGCGAGCGATCGGAATCGTTGCGGGCTTTTTCGATTTCCACCTTGCCGCGCTCTTCGCGCATTTCGTTCAAGGTTTGCCGGGCCATGCGCAGGTGATCTTCGGCCTGGGTGACGCGGGTGCGGGCGGCGTCCCATTCCTGCTCGAGTTCCGTTTGTTTTTCTTCGAGGCGTGTTTTTTCGGCGCGGAGGACGGCGAGTTGCTGGGTCAGCTCCTCGGTCTGCCGCGCCATGGCCAGAGTCTCTTCGCTTATGGATTCTTCCTGCTGGCGCAGAGCAAGTTCGCGGCGTTCGAGGTCGGCGCGCTCTTCGTCGAGGCGTTTGGCGATGGCTTCGGCGAGGGCGAGGCGCTCGTTCATGGCGGCAAGGTCGGCCTTGGCGGCGGAGAGTTCGTCCTGTTCGGTCTGCACGGCGGCGCGGAGTTGCGCGACTTCGCCGGTAAGGCGCGTGGTTTCCGCTTCGGCCTCCGCCCGGGAAGTGGCCGCGGCTTCGTGTTGCAGCTTGGCCTGCTCGGCACGGCTTTGCACGGTTTCGATTTCGCGGCGGATGCGAGTGAGTTCGCCTTGGCAAACGGTTAAGTCGAGGCCCAGGCGGGCAAGTTCGCCCTGCGTATGCTCGTGGCGGTGCTTGGTGGAGAAAAGCGCCCGCTCGGCTTCGCGTTGCTGCGCCGTGAGCTCCTCGTGCGCGCGTTCGCCGGTATGAAGCTGGGCCACGAGGGCTTCGAGCTCGGCGTGGCTGGTTTCGGAGCGGTGCTCGAGGTGCATCACTTCGGCGTCGAGGGCGCGCAGTTCGCGCTTCATGCCCAGCGGACCGGCTTCATCGGGGCGTCCCCCAGTGACCATGCGTCCCTGATAGCAAGTGCCTTCGGGGGTGACGAAGGCGTACTGGGGATATTCGCGCGCGAGTTTTTCGGCGGCCACGGGGCTGTCCGTGAGATACCCCGAGCGGAGCCGGGGGAGAAATTGCTTCGCGGCCGGACCAAGCGGATCGCGGAACTCCACGAGCTTGTCGAGGCGCGAGATTACGCCGTCTTCGGAGCGGAAGTGAACGATCGGTTCGTAGTCCTCGAGTTTCAGATTGCGCAGGGAATCGACGAAAAAGGTGGCGCGGCCTCCAACTTCGTTGCGGAGAAGGGAAACGCCGGCACGGGCGTGGTCGTAGGTTTCGACGACGACGTATTCAAGTTCGTCGCGGAGGTATTGTTCGATGGCGGCCTCGTGCTGCTCCTGGACTTCGGCGTAGTCCGCGAGAACGCCGACGGCCCGAAATTCCTGGCCACCGTGGCGCTCGTTGGCGGCGAAGAGCTTCTGCACGGCTTCGCCGGTGTAGGAACGGTCGTTCAGGATTTGCGTGAGCGTGGAGTGGCGCGCGCGCACGCCGGCGAGGTTGTCGCGCAGAGCGTCGGCTTCCTTCTGCGCTTTCTCGCGGGTGTGCTTCAGTTCGGCGATGCGGCCCTGGAGTTCGGCGGCGCGCTTCTGGAGTTCGGCGGATTGCGTGATGGCGTTTTGCCAATCCTGCGCGGCGCGTTCGGCGTCGTCGCGAACTTGAATGGAGCTTTCGAGCAGGCCGGCCTCGCGGGTTTCCTGCTTGCGCAGCGCTTCGGACTGATGAACGAGCGCTTCTTCCGCCTGCTTTTGTTCGCCGTGAAGGCGCAACAAGCTGTCGCCGGCTTCGGTGGCGGCGCGGCGCAGGGATGCCATGCGGGTTTCGGCTTCCGCGATTTGCGAGGTGCGAGTGGCGGCGCGGCCGTTGAGTTCTTCGACGCGGGCATTGACCGTGATGGAATCGCGGCGGGCATGTTCGACGGCGTCCTGCTGGGCGGCGTTGCGCGCTTCCCATTCAGCATGTTGCGCGGAGAGAGCGCTGCGCTCGAGAGAAATCTGCTCGTTGCGGCCGGCGAGTTCGGCGCTGCGCGTGTGATTGAAGGTGATGCGGTTTTCGATGCGGTCGACTTCGAGCGCGGTGTGGTTCAGGAAATTCTGATTCTGGCGAATTTCGCCGTCGAGCGTGTAGATGCGCTGGTTGAGGCGATCCTGCTCGGCTTCCTGCTCGTGAATCATCTGCGCGTGTTGCGATTCGGTGGCGGTGAGTTCGGTGAGGCGGGTCTGCACGCGCTCGGCTTCGGCGTCGAGCTCGCGGGCCTTGCCGGCCAGCATCTGCCGGACGATGCCGCGCATCTGCTCGCGAATTTCGGCGTAGCGGCGGGCCTTGGCGGCCTGGCGCTTCAGGGAGCCGAGCTGTTTTTCGACTTCGACGACGATGTCGTTGACGCGGGCGAGATTGACCTTGGAGGATTCCAGCTTGGCTTCGCTGAGGCGCTTCTTGGTCTTAAATTTCGTGACGCCGGCGGCTTCCTCGATGATGGCGCGGCGTTCCATGGGCTTGGTGGCGAGAATCTGTCCGATGCGGCCCTGCTCGATGATGGCGTAGGAATCGGGACCCAGCCCGACGCCCATAAACATTTCCTGGATGTCGCGGAGCCGGCCGACGCGGCCGTTGATGAGATATTCGCTCTGGCCGCTGCGATAGAGGCGGCGGCTGACGACAACCTCTCCGGGCTTGGTGACCAGCGCGGGCTTTTCCGCTTTTTTCTTGCGCCTGGCTTTGAAGCCGGATTCCGGCTGTGCTTCCGTTGTTTCCACTGCGGCAGCCGCGTCATCCGAAACGCTTTCGGGAGCCTCAATGGCGTTTTCGATCATGGCGTCGAGGCTTGGGGAATCGCCCGGCGCATCCGCAGGGACTTGCGCGTCCTTTTCGTCTTCGACGGCGTGTTCGAGCACAAATTTGGCGGTTTCGGCGAGTTCGGGATCTTCGAGGGTGATGGTGACTTCGGCCAGGCCCATGGGCGGGCGCTTGATGGTTCCGTTAAAGATGCAATCGGCCATGCGCTCGGCGCGGAGCGATTTGTGGCTCTGCTCGCCGAGGACCCAACTGATGGCGTCCACGACGTTGGATTTGCCGCAGCCGTTGGGACCAACGATGCAGGTGGTGCCAGTGCCGCTGAAGGTCACAACGGTGCGTTCGCAAAACGACTTGAAGCCAACAATTTCGACTTTGCGCAGCTTGAGCAAGGTGTCCCCTCTAGTCGTAGCCTACTGCTTCGCGGAGCCGGGACCAATGGAACTTGGACCAGCAGCCGTCCCCCGAAATGCGGCCGGCGTTCTGTGAGTCACAGGACGCGCGAGCCGCTTGAAACGCCCCACGCACACACCATCCGCGCGGACAAAATCAACCAGGGTCTTTGGCGCGAAGAGAGACGACTTTCCTTTCCTCGGGAAGAGGAGTATTCGCGCAACGCTTCTGCCCGTAACAGACAGAAAGCAAACACGTTTGGCAGGTTCTCAGTCAGAGCCCAGCCGCCTGGCGCTAAGATGGCGGTACGGGAAAAAAGCGTAGCATGGGGACGGGGGTCTGTAAAGGGCTACCCAAGGGATGGTGGCCACTTTTTCCACACCACAATAGGTACAGAACGTCGCAGAGGGGAACTCCGTTTTCCACCGCGGAAGCGGCCGGGCCTTCCCAAGCACCAGGAATTGCGGGAGGATAGGCGCACCGAAGTTCGCTCCCAAATCTTTCTTGAAACTCAGGAGACGCCCCATGCCGGTTTTCCGGAAGAGTCTGTTGCTTGGCTTGCTCGCTTTCTTACTGCTATTTGCTTCGGCAGCCTATTGCCAGGAGGGCGGAAAGATCCAGCTCGAAAAGATCGATCCCTCGCGGCTTTTGCTGGACAAGTACAGCTACATGACCCAGCCACACAGCTTCTATTACTTCCACAACATGGACAAGCTGGGCTTTCAACAGGATTGGGTGCACAAAGGCGGGAGCATCTATCCGCTGAAGGAACCCAATACGAGCTTTGCGGCCAACTACACCTTTCGAGGCGAGAAGCACACACTGGATGAATATTTCGGCCGGAATTTTGTTCTGGGATTTCTGATTCTGCATGACGACCAGATCGTGCTGGAAAAATATTTTCACGACGCGGACATGAACTCGCGGTTTCTCTCGAATTCCGTGGCCAAATCGTTTCTCTCGGTCTTGATCGGGGAGGCCATACAGGAAGGGAAAATCAAGAGCGTCAACGATCCGGTGGTTCAGTACCTGCCGTATCTTTCGAAGAGCGGTTTTGGGGACGCGACCATCAAGAATCTGTTGCAGATGTCCAGCGGGATCCAGTTCAACGAGGATTACCTGAAGCCGGATGCGGACATTCACCGGTACATCGCGGCGCTGCTGCGGGGAGAGCCGTCGTTCGAGGAGCTGGCGGCGTCAATCCACTCGAGAGTCAAGCCGGGAACGGAAATGGAATACCAGAGCATCAACACCCAGGTGCTGGGCGCGATCCTAGAGAAGGCGACCGGAAAGCCGCTGAACGATTATATGCAGGAAAAGATGTGGACAAAGATTGGCCCGCAGAGCGATGCATTCTTCTACCGCGGCAAGAAACAGAAGGAGATTTGCGCGGCGGGCTGCCTGAACGTGACTGTGCGCGATTATGGCCGGTTCGGATTGATGGCGATGAACGGAGGCACGTTGAACGGCAATCGCGTCGCGCCGGGGGCGTGGATTCACGAATCCGCCACGCCGGATGCCGAATTTCTGAGGCCGAAGCCGAAAGGTCCGCAAGACCAGGAGAATTTCGGATATGGCTACCAGTGGTGGATTCCATACGGAAATGACGGCGTGTTCATGGCGCTGGGAATTTACGGCCAGACGATCTACGTCAATCCGAAGCGGCACGTGGTGATCGTGCAGACCAGCGCGTGGCCGGAGCCGGATACCGACGAGCGGTGGGATGAGACCGTGAAGGTCATGGACGCTATCGCCCAGCAAATCCAGCCGTGACACCCGCGTGTGGAAGTGGTTTTTCTTGTGGAGCAGGCTGAGCGGCCCACCTCAGAAAGAGGCGCTACAGGAAGCTAGAGGCGAGTGGCGGAGACGCGGAGGCGCCGGTAGTCCATCACCCAGTGGCCGTCGCGGAAGAGGGTGGGGCGGAGTTCGCGCTCGAGTTCGTCTCTGAGCTGGTTGCGGGTGGCTTCCGGGAGCGAAGCGACGAAACTTGCGCCGAACATGTCCAGCCAGTTGCGCAGGCCGCGTTCGCCGTCGTCGAGGGGCGTGGGGCGATCGAAGAGGACGGCATAGGTGACTTCGAGTCCGTGCTTCTCGAGCAGGCCGGAATATTCGGCGATGGTTGGGTAATACCAGGGGCGGGGCGGGGGACCGGGGACGGCGTGTTTGGTCCAGACGCGCGCGACGGCTTTCAGGAGTTCGCCGGTGTTGCCCTTGCCGCCGAATTCCGCGACGAAGCGGCCGCCGGGCTTGAGTAATTTGGCGATGCCGGTGATGACCCGCCCGGGTTCATTGATCCAGTGCAGCGTGGCGTTCGAGAAGACGGCATCGAAGTTTCCATCGAGGACGAGTTCGCGGGCGTCCATCACCTCAAAACGCAGAGCGGGATATTTTTCGCGGGCTTGCGCGATCATCTCGGGCGAGCGGTCCACGCCGACGACGCGTGCGCGGGCTTCCGCGATCTTGCCGGTGAGATGACCGGTGCCGCAGCCGAGATCGAGAATCCGCTCGCCGGGCTTGGGATCGAGGAGTTCGAGGACGCCGGCGGCAAGTTTCCAGACGAAGGAATGCTTATCGTCGTAAAGTTGAGCGTTCCAATTGGATTTGTCGGACATGGAGGAATGTTATCAGCAAAAAGTAATCAGCCATCAGCGATCCGTACTCGGACGAAACAGTTGAGGGATAACCGAGAGCAGCGAACAGGAACCAAAGACGCGGTGGAGAGGGCTCTTGCTTCCTGACCGCTGCTCTCCGTTATCCGCTCGCAATTCGCTAACGGCGAAAAGCGAATGACCACCACGCTCCAAGGGAGTTCTCCGGGTCCATAGTCTCTATGTCACGCGCCGCCCATTTCGAGGACGGCGCCGGTTTGGGTTTCGAGGGTTTCGTTTGAGCCAAGTTTGACTACGGCGCGGGCGAGGCTGGCGTTCGTGACCGGGAACGAGCCGGAGCCGTCGGTTTTGGCATAGGGGAGTTCGTGAATCCCGGGCGTTGCGGCCTCGATGAGCGCTTCGATGGGCGAACTGTTGCCCAGAAGGCCGGAGAACTTCCAGCGAAGTTCAGCGGCGGAGCGGACGACTTCGAGTTCCTGGATCCTGCGGATGCGCGATGCGTTTCCGTTGTGCCACCAGATGGCGTTGCGAAAGGTCAGGCCCAGCGGCAGGTCGTAGACCAGGGCTTCGAGCGAGCTGGCGCCGCCGGGTTGCGGAATATAGGCATGCATCCAGCGCCAGAAGGAGCGGTGGCGATACCCGCAGTTGTGGCCCTGTACGCCGAAGCCGACTAGCTCGCCGGAAAATTTCTGGCCGTCGAAGATGATCTCTCCGGAGAAGGCTGCGTCGGAATGCGGCGAACGGGAGAAGCCGATCCAACCCTTATCGCTGAGCTTCACGCCAAAGTGCGAATGGATGCGGAGATTCCAGGAGATGTGGTGGCCATCGGGGCGGAGGTTGCCCCAGCAGCGGCCTTCCTCGATGCCGCTTTCATTGACCCGGCAGTGAAAGGGAACATGCCCCGGCGCACTTAAGTGGAGTTCTTGCACCGGCACATCCACGATGAAGGACTGCGGCGGCGCGCCCTTAGGAAACCAAGTGGCCCAGACCTGGAAATAGCGGCGATGGGGAACGGCCGCGGTGGGTTTCGGCTGCTGCACCAGCAGATAGCGGAACCACCAGGCGCCTCTGCCGTCGGCGAGACCGCAGCGGAGGAACCAGACTTCGTAGCGGCGGCGCATGTTCTCGCGCGAGTAGACGGAGTTGAGTTGCGCGTGGGTCGATGAGTTATTCATTGGGGGTGCGCGAATTCATCCGTAATCCGTGATCAGTAATCAGAAAGAGGGAGCCGTTCAGAGCGACGAGATTCCTGCTCGCGGTTATCTGTTCGCTGATCGCGGAACGATAGCAGCAAACAGGCAGCAGGCAATAGGAACCGCGTCACAGCTTACTTTGACGCCCTCAAATATTTATCGAACCAGGCGAGCATGCGATTCAGCACGTCCACGCGATGCTTGGCTTCCTGAAAGCCGTGAGGTTCCCGCGGGTAGAGGACGAGCTCGGCCTCAACGCCATAGCGCTTCAGGCCGCGATAGAGTTCCTGGCTCTGGCCGATCGGATCGACGGGGTCGGCTTCGCCCTGAAGGATAAGGGTCGGGGTTTTCACATTCTTCAAATAGAGGAATGGCGAACTGTTCAAGAAGCGCTCCGGATGTTCGTAGGGCACGCCGAAAAACCATTCATCGTACGCGGGATCTTCTTCCGTGCCGTATTCGGAGATCAGATCGGCCATGCCCGCGCCGGAAACCGCCGCTTTGAACTGCTCGGTCTGCGTGACCGCCCATTCCGCCATGTACCCGCCATAGGACCATCCGCCAATGCCGATGCGCGCCGGATCGGCGAATCCTTTGTCCACCAAATCCTTCACTCCGGCCATGACGTCCTTGAAATCGCCGCCTCCCCAATCGGCGCGGTTGAGCTCCACGAATTTCTCGCCGTAACCCGTGGAGCCGCGCACGTTCGGATACATCACCAGATAGCCGCGTGCCGCGAGCAACTGTCCCCAGGGTTCCACGGCATCGTGCCAGTTCCAGGTGGGCCCGCCGTGGATGAGCACGACCGCCGGGAGCTTGCTTTTCCCCTCATAGCCCGCGGGACGCAAGAGCGCGGCCTCGATTTCCAGGCCCTCGGAGGATTTGTATTTGTAAAATTCGGGAGCGATCAGGCCGCCGTGTCGGACGGCATCGTTGAGATGCGTGATTTGCCGCGCTTGTCCCTGCGCATCGCGCAGCCAGAGTTCCTGCGGGGCAACCGAAGTTTGCCCGACAAACGCGATTTCTCCCGTGGAGGCTACCGCGAATTCGCCAGGGTTCACCGGCAGGTCGGGCAAATCCTTGCGTTCGGCGGATGGGGAATAGGAAGTCATGCGATTTCGGAAGCCCTCGGCGTAGACCAGGGAGAGCGCGCCATCCTTGCTCCAGCGGTAGGATTGGACGGCG
>Ga0335082_10004251_pt1 | contig 15609 bp, 12 predicted proteins | sample Lox_Sample_41_FD_206718 | JGI IMG/M metagenome (GOLD analysis project Ga0335082, IMG submission 206718) | Soil microbial communities from Loxahatchee National Wildlife Refuge, Florida, United States - Lox_Sample_4.1 | ecosystem: Environmental > Terrestrial > Soil > Wetlands | place: USA...
GGTCACCAGCGGCACCGTGCACTGCGAATAGGCGAACAAGAGCTTGGCGCCGTGCTTGATCAGGCCGTTGTATTCCTGCGCGGTGCCGGGCAGGAAGCCGGGCACGTCGACGAAGGTGACGATCGGAATCTGGAAAGCGTCGCAGAAACGGACGAAGCGCGCCGCTTTTCTCGACGCGTCGCTGTCGAGCACGCCGGCGAGCACCATCGGCTGGTTGGCGACAAAGCCGACGGTGCGGCCGGCGACGCGGCCGAAGCCGGTGACGATGTTGCGCGCATAGGCCGCCGACAGCTCGAAGAAGTCGCCCTCGTCGACGACTTTGAGGATCAGTTCCTTGATGTCGTAGGGCTTGTTCGGATTGTCGGGGATCAGGGTGTCGAGCGACTCGTCGATGCGCTCGGCGTCGTCGAACGACGGCCATTCCGGCACGCCGTCCTCGCTGTTGGCGGGCAGGAAGTCGATCAGCCGCCGCATCTGCAGCAGGCACTCGACGTCGTTCTCGAAGGCGCCGTCGGCGACGCCGGACTTGGTCGTGTGCACCGAAGCGCCGCCGAGCTCTTCCGCCGTGACCACTTCGTTGGTCACCGTCTTCACCACGTCGGGGCCGGTGACGAACATGTAGGAGGTGTCGCGCACCATGAAGATGAAGTCGGTCATGGCCGGCGAATAGACGTCGCCGCCGGCGCAGGGGCCCATGATGACGCTGATCTGCGGGATGACGCCGGAGGCGATGACGTTGCGCTTGAACACCTCGCCGTAGCCGCCGAGCGCGGCGACGCCCTCCTGGATGCGCGCGCCGCCGGCGTCGAACAGGCCGATGATCGGCGCGCGCGCCTTCAGCGCCATGTCCTGCACCTTGATGATCTTCTGCGCGTGCGTCTCCGACAGCGAGCCGCCGAACACGGTGAAGTCCTTGGAGAACAGATAGACGGTGCGGCCGTTGACCGTGCCCCAGCCGGTGACGACGCCATCGCCGGGGATCTTGGTCTTCTCCATGCCGAAGTCGCCGGAGCGGTGCTCGACAAACATGTCGAGCTCCTCGAACGAGCCCTTGTCGAGCAGCAGTTCGATGCGCTCGCGCGCGGTGAGTTTGCCGCGCTTGTGCTGCGCCTCGATGCGCGCCTTGCCGCCGCCGAGGCGGGCGTTCTCCCGCCTGATTTCGAGTTTGTCGAGGATGTCTTTCATGCCCCTGCTCCCGCCGGCATTCCGAGCAAAAGGCATACCACGGGCGCGTCTCTGCCGTCATTGCCGCTTGGCTATTCGGGCAAACCCTGCTTAAGACACCGCCATGGCCGAACCGCCGACCGCCGCACAGCTCATCCAGCAGGGCCTGTTCCACCACCGCCAGGGCGACGTCGCCTCGGCGATGGAGCGGTATGTGGAGGTGCTGCGCATCGACCCGAAAAACCCCGACGCGCTCTATTACGTCGCCGTGGTCGCCTGCCAGGAGGGGCAATACAGCCAGGGCATCGAGCTTGCCCGCCGCGCCATCGAGTCCGGCCCGCCGCAGGCGCGCGTGCACAACCTGCTCGGCCAGGCGCTCTATCGCGAGGGCGACAGGCTCGAGGCGATCAAGAATTTCGACCGCGCCATCGCGCTCGATGCGAATTTCGCCGACGCGCACGGCAACCGCGCCAATATCCTGATCGACGCCGGCTTCCCCGGCGAGGCGCTCGAGAGCTTCGACCGCGCGCTGGCGCTCAACCCCACCTCGGCGGCCGACTGGCTCAACCGCGGCTCGCTGCTGCAGGCGCTCGGCCGCCACGAAGACGCGCTCGCGAGCTTCGACAAGGCGATCACCTGCGGCGCCGACGTCGCCGAGGCGCACGTCAACCGCGGCAACGCGCTGAAGGACCTCGGCCATCTCGACGCGGCGGCCGGCAACGCCGCCTCGCCGCGCTTCGACGAGGCGATGGCGGCCTACGAGACGGCGGTCAAACGCGATGCCAAGCTGCCGGCGGCGCATCTCGGCCGCGGCTGGCTCAATCTGCTGCGCGGCGACTGGACGGCCGGCTTTGCCGACTATGAATTCCGCACCGGGACCGGCGAGCCGACGTTCACGCCGCTGCCGCAGCCCCGCTGGGACGGCGCGCCGCTCAAGGACGAACGCCTGGTGCTGGTCACCGAGCAGGGTCTCGGCGATACGATTCAATTCTGCCGCTTCGCGCCGCTGCTGGCGGCACGCGGCTTTGCCGTGAGCATTTTGACGCGCCAGGCGATGGAGCCGCTGCTGTCGAGCCTGAAAGGCGTGACCATCGAGACCGATCACGACAAGGTCGCGCAGGACGCGCGCGTGCGCTGGGCGCCGCTGTTGAGCGTGCCCGGCCTCATCGGCATCACGCCCGACACCGTGCCGGCGGCCGTGCCTTATCTCGCGGCCGAGCCGGCGCGCGTCAGTGCCTGGCATCCGCGGCTCGGCTCGGGATTCAAGATCGGCATCAACTGGGCGTCGGGCCATTCCGACAAGCCGCATTTCAAGCGCCGCGACATTCCGCTCGCCGCCTTTGCGCCGCTCGCCGCGCTGCCCGGCGTGCAGCTGGTCTCGCTGCAGAAGGGCGACGCGGCGGCGCAGATTGGCGAGGTCCCCTTCAGCCATAAAATCCTCAAGCCCGACGCCGATCCCGCGGCCGACGCCGATTTCTTTCTCGACACCGCGGCCATCATGATGAACCTCGACCTTGTCGTGACGTGTGACACTTCGGTGACGCATCTGGCCGGCGCGCTGGCGCGGCCGGTGTTCGCGGCGCTGCCGGTGGTCGCCGACTGGCGCTGGATGATCGGCCGCGAGGATTCGCCCTGGTATCCGACGCTGCGCATCTTCCGCCAGACCGCGCCGGGCGGCTGGGACGCGGTGCTCGCGCGCATCGCCGAGGCGGTGCGCCTTATTGCCAACTAGACCCTCGGCTGCCACCATGGAACTTTCCCGGGGGCGGCACGTTGCACAACGTTGAAACGGGAGGGTCTCCATGGGTACCAGCAAAGCCACCGCGCACGACGGGGCGCCGCGCCTGCGCACGCCGACCGATCTCGGCGCGAACGCCACCAAGGACATCGCCGGCGCGCTGAACGCGCTGGTGGCGGATACTTTCGCGCTCTATCTGAAGACCAAGAATTTCCACTGGCACATGAGCGGCCCGCATTTCCGCGACTACCATCTGCTGCTCGACGAGCACGCCGACCAGATTTTCGCCATGACCGACGTGCTGGCCGAGCGCGTACGCAAGCTCGGCGGCCGCACCATCCGCTCGATCGGCGAGATCTCGCGCCAGCAGCGCATCGCCGACAACGACGCGGACTACGTTTCACCCGACGACATGCTGGCGGAGTTGCGCGACGACAACCAGCGCTTTGTCGCCGCGATGCGCGAGGCGCACGACGTCTGCGAGGAGCACAACGACGTCGCCACGACGAGCCTGCTCGAGGTCTATATCGACGAGACCGAACGACGCATCTGGTTCCTCTACGAGGCCGGCCGCCGCGGCGACCCCAGCGGGCACTAGCCTATCTTGTCATTCCGGGTACGGCGCTGTTTGCGAGGCGCAACGTTCCGGCGTGCGCAAACGCATATGCGGCGCGCGTTCAACTGTTCGAAATGATATGTCCGGTTTATGCCGATGACCGCGCCTTACCAGTAGGCGCGATCACCACTTCCAATTCAGCGCGGCGCGGGCGGTCGATACCGTGTGCCTGAAGGCGCTGACGTAATTCCCGCCGAAGATCGGAACCGTCACGTTCGTCGTGCCGAAATCCGCGTAGAGCCCCTCGACGCGGACGGTCCAATTGCGGGCGAGCATGTATTCAAGCCCGCCGCCGGCGGTCCAGCCAACGCGGGTTTGGTTGCTGGAAAAGAGGCTGCCGTTGAATGGCGCCGCTGTTGGACCCCAGGCATCGGAGAAATGCGCGATAGCGACGCCGCCGGTGCCGTAAACCAGGAATTGCGAGAATGCCACACCGAGCCGGCCGCGGCCTGTGGCCATGAAATCCAGTTTCGAACTCGCCGATTCTCCCTGTACCGGAAAGACCGCGCTCGCTTTGCTATCCACCCAGTTCACATCGCCTTCGATGCCATAGACGATGTTGCCGGTTTGCCAGTTGTAGCCGGCCTGGCCGCCGAAAGTGAAACCGGCTTGTCGCGGCGACCAAAACGGCTGAGGCACACCAAAGAATGTGAATCGACCAGCACCTCCGAGATCGCCAACATCGCTGAACTCCGCGTGATTCCACGCGGCACCGAGGTTTAATCCGACGTAGGGACCGGCCCAGCTCCAGACGACGGGCGCAGGCGCCGGGGCCGCCTTCAACGGCATGTCGGCGGCAGCCGCAGTGCCGACCAGCGCAACCGACGATGCGGTGGTCAGCAACAAATCGCGCAATGCCTTCATGAAAGACCGCCCCTAAGGCCTCCAGCGCTATCGAACATTACCGCCAATATCGCCAAATCGCCTATGGCAAAATTGCACCACTCTCAGGAAAAGAAATTCGCCTTACCTTTCAGGGAATTCACGCAGATTCCACGAGCTTTATGACCGCGTAGCGGTCGATCTTGTCCCCGGCATTACGGGGCATTGCCGGCACCCTGACGATCCGCACCGGAATCGCATTGCGGCTCAACCTTTGTCCGCAGTGGGCCTGGATCGCCGCCGGATCGATGTCCGAACGCGACTCGACCGCGGCCCAGACCTGCTCGATGCCGAGGTCGTTGGCGCGGCCAAAGGCAACGGCATGAATGACCCCCGGGAAGGACTGCAGCGCCGCCTCGACGGTCTCGGGATTAATTTTGTCGCCGCCGAGGTTGATGATCGATTTGCTGCGCCCGGACAGGATGAGCACGCCGTCGCCGGTGACCGCGCCGATATCGCCCGGGTAGATCCAGCCGTTACGGAAGTATTTCTCCGAACCCGGCGGATTGCCGAAATACTCGTAAACGCATTTGTCGCCGCGAATGCGGATGTGACCCTCGGCTCCGGGCTTGAGCACATGATCGGCGTCGTCGACGGCCTGCACGATCATGCCCGGCGTCACGTAGCCGACCGCATCCTTGATGTGCTCGACCTGATGGACGTAGGCGCCGGCGAGAGGATTGCCTTCGGTCGTGCCGTAACCGTGCACGACGTGCGAGCACATGCGCGCACGCACCCGGTCCGATAAAGGCTTCGCCAGCTTGCTGCCGACCGACAACATTACCTCGAAGGGGCACAGAAAAGCGGGCGAGCGTTCGTAGTAGTCGAGAAATTCGGCCATGCCGGCGGGCGACGCCACCATGCATTGCACGTTGTGCAGCGAAATCGCCTGCATGGTTTCGGCCGGGTCGCTGCCGCGCACGAAGATCGTGCCGCCACGCGTCAAGACATAGATCACCCACAGATAACCGCTGTTTGCGGCGGGCCCGACGTCGTGGAAAACCCGCGAGCAGTTTGCGATCCGGTTGCCGAAAGCGAAGCTGTATGACTGAATGCGCCGCAGGATGATGTCGTGGCTCGCCGGCACCGCCTTCTGGTCGCCGGTGGTCCCGGACGTCAGGATCAGGCGTGCGAGGACGCTGCCGTCCTGTTCGACCTCCAAGACGGGCGGCTTGCCGTCGCCCTCGACCCAGCCTTGGTCGACCCGGATCACGCGGCCGGCATTCTGGAACTGGTCCGAAACGTCGGTCAGCACCGCGTCGATGCGAAATTCAGCAGGCAGGCTCGGATTGAGAGTCGAGAACGAAATGACGCCGATGCGCGTCAGCCCCAGTGTCAGAGCCCAGTGAAAGATCGGCTCCCTGACAAAAACGCCCACTACATCGTCGCGCTTCAGACCAGCCGAGAGCGCATGCGCCGCCGCATTGTTGACGAATGACAGCAGCCGGCCATAGCTCACCAGACTGACATCCCAGCCTGGCGCGCAGATCGCCGGCGCCGTCGGCTGCTGTTTTGCGTGCAGCAAAAACCCGTCGAGAATGTTCAAGGCTTGATAATCCTAGATTCCCCGTACAACCGATTTTAGCACCAGCGTTCGTCGAATCTGTAGTTGGATTTTAACGGCCGAGCGTCGGCGCTGGGTCCGTAACGGACATTTCGCCCCGGGTACGATTCACACCTCGACCGTTGTCATGGCCCGACTTGCTCGCCAATCACCCGACTAGAACGGCCGCGGCCGCATCAAATTCCGCCCGCCGGTAGGCGCGGCGCTGGAGCGCGTCCTCGTCGCGGCCCCATTGCGCCATCTGCCAGTCCTCGTCGACGTGAGCGGCCGCCCAGACGGCTTCGGCCTCGATCGCGCCGCACTCAAGCGCCAGCGCCAGCAGCGCCGAGCCGGTCAGGGTGGTGATGGCGGCGACGGCGCCGAGCCGCCACGGCTCGGCGGGGATCGCCGCGCGCGTCGCGGCCACCGCCTCATCCGGCTGCGTCACGTGCGTGACGCCCTGCGCCAGCACGAAGCGCGCGCCAAGCGTCTCGCGCGCCCAGGCGAGAACCGGATCCCAGGCACGCGTTTGCCGCTCGACCAGGCCCTCCGGCCGGTCGGCGCGATAGCAGAGAAGATCGGCGCCCAGATATTTTGCCACCTCGTCGACGACTGGCTGCGGCGCATCCGCCACGGCGTCGATGACCGCGTTGGCGAGCCGGGTCAGCGGCATGCGCGCCGGGTCGACGATGTCCTGCTGCGCGTTCCATTCCGCGGCGATCTGCTCCACGAGCGGGCGCGTCGGTGCGGCGAGCGCGCGGCGACCCGGAGTCTTCACCGGCTTGCCGTCGAGCAGCAGCGGGAACCCGCCCTGCCCGCCTTCACCGACATGCACTTCCTTATAGAAGCGCTTGCGCAACGCCGGCCGTGCGCCGCGCCGCGCGGCTTCCCGCGGATCGAGCGGCTGGTTGCGGAGGATATCGTTGAGGAACTCACGCATTGCCGGCGGTTTCGGTTTTGAGAGCGGCGTTGTCAGGCGATAGCGGCCACAAACGATTGAGCATCGCCTCAAGCGCGCTGAAACTGTCGGCGACAGCCCTTGCGCCCGCGGCGTGCAATTCGGCGACCGGATGATAGCCCCAGGCGACCCCAATCCCGGTCGCGCCGGCTGCTTGCGCCATCTGCATGTCGAAAACGGTATCGCCAACGACCGCCGTGGACTCAGCTCCAATGCCGCTTTCGCGCATCGCTTCCAGCACCATGCCGGGATGCGGCTTCGACGGCGAGGAGTCGGCCGTCTGGATCGTCACGAAGGCGTCTTTAAGGTCGTACTGCTCCAGGATGGCGGCAATGCCACGACGCGATTTTCCGGTGGCGATGCCGAGCGCCAAGTTGGGCCGCCGCATCAGGCGGTCGATCGTTTCGCGCGCGCCGGGAAAGAGCGGCGACGCCACCGCGTCCGTCTCGCGCAGCGCAAAGAACGCCTTTCGGTAACTTGCAGTGAGACTGTCGATGGGCTGGTCGGTCCCGGCGGAAAGCCGGTGGAATGCCTCCTGCAACGACAGCCCGATGATCGAACGGACCTCAGCCGCCGGCGGACAAGCCAAACCGTTGTCGCGGTAGGCCTGCGACATCGCGGCGTAGATCATGTGCTGGCTGTCGACCAGCGTTCCATCGACGTCGAACAGGATCAATTTCATGCCTTGGTTCCCGTTCCGGTCGGGTTCTGCGCGCGGCGGCGCGCTTTCGGGCCGCGGCGCGCCGACTCGGCAGGGTCGAGGGGCCGGTTCTCGACAATCTCGGTGAATATGTCGCGCATCAGAATTCCGTGATTGTGCGCCGCAAAAAAGGACGGTGGCCGAGAGCGTCCCGGGCCGCCGGAGGGATCGAAAATAGCCCGCCGCAGGCCGAAAAACATTAACCCAGCGCGGCGATTTTCCTCACCCCGCCGCCATGCTGCCGCCCCTTTCAGGGAGCGAAAAAGCCTGAGAAAGCCAGCGGTTGATAGCTCCGAGTCATGACGGAAGGATAGGTAGCCTTAGGGGGTTGATCCCAATATATTCCGCCCCCTGAATCGTGGCTGTCTGACAAGGCCGCGTCGGGGGAAGGGCAGCCGCCTGCGGCTGGCACGCGACACCGGCAAGCTTCTTGCACGTGTTGAACGTGTAAGACCTGCAGGTCTAGGGGCGCGTTTCGAGGAGTGGATGAAGAATACCAACATTGCCAACCCGGACTACTTCCACAAGGTCGTGGATTGCCAATGGGCTTGTCCGGCGCATACGCCCGTCCCCGAATACATCCGCATGATCGCGGCCGGGCGTTATTCCGACGCCTACATGGTCAACTGGTACTCGAACGTGTTCCCGGGAATTCTCGGGCGCACCTGCGACCGCCCCTGCGAGCCGGCGTGCCGGCGCGTGCGCGTCGAGGACGAGCCGGTGGCGATCTGCCGCCTCAAGCGCGTCGCCGCCGACTACAAGGACGACATCAAGGCGCGGCTGCCGAAGCCGGCGCAGAAGAAGAACGGCAAGCGCATCGCGCTGGTCGGCGGCGGTCCCGCCTCGCTCACCGTGGCGCGCGACTTGGCGCCGCTCGGCTATCATTGCGTGGTGTTCGACGGCGATGCCAAAGCCGGCGGCATGATCCGCTCGCAGATCCCGAAATTCCGCCTGCCCGACGCGGTGATCGACGAGGAATGCGGCTACATTCTCGACCTCGGCGTCGAATTCCGCGGCGGCACGCGCATCGACAGCATGAAAAAGCTGCTGTCGGAGAATTACGACGCGATCTTCGTCGGCTCCGGCGCGCCGCGCGGCCGCGACCTCGACATTCCCGGCCGCAAGGAAGCGGCCAAGAACATCCATATTGGCATCGACTGGTTGTCGTCGGTGTCGTTCGGCCACACGACGAAAATCGGCAAGCGCGTCATCGTGCTCGGCGGCGGCAACACCGCCATGGATTGCTGCCGCTCCTCGCGCCGGCTCGGCGGCGAGGACGTGCAGGTGGTGGTACGCTCGGGCTTCGAGGAAATGAAGGCGTCGCCTTGGGAAAAGGAAGACGCCATGCACGAGGGCATCCCGATCCACAATTATCTCGTGCCCAAGTTCTTCACCCACGACAACGGCAAGCTGACCGGCATCACCTTCGAGAAGGTGAAGGCGGAATACGACGCCAAGGGCCGCCGCAAGCTGGTGCCCGCCGGCGAGCCGGACCAGCATTTCCCCTGCGACGACGTCCTGGTCGCGGTCGGCCAGGAGAACGCATTCCCCTGGATCGAGCGCGACGCCGGCATCGAGTTCAACGATTGGGGCCTGCCCAAGCTCGACGAGACGACCTTCCAGTCGTCGAACCCGAAAGTATTTTTCGGCGGCGACGCCGCGTTCGGGCCGAAGAACATCATCTGGGCGGTGGCGCATGGCCACGACGCCGCGGTGTCGATCGACAAATTGCTCAACGGCGAGGATATCACCGACCGCCCCGCCCCGGCGGTATCGCTGATGAGCCAGAAGATGGGCATCCACGAGTGGTCCTACGACAACGAGATCGCGCTCGACCAGCGCTACAAGGTGCCGCTGCGCGACAAAGTGGTGGCGCTGAAGGACATCAAGGCCGAGGTCGAGCTCGGCTTCGACCCGGAGCTGGCGCTGTCGGAAGCCGGCCGCTGCCTGAACTGCGACGTGCAGACGGTATTCTCGGCGCAGCTCTGCATCGAGTGCGATGCCTGCGTCGACATCTGCCCGATGGACTGCATCACCTTCACGGTGAACCGCGAAGAGCCCGATCTGCGCAAGCATCTCAACGCGCCCTCACATAACCTTGCCCAGGCGCTCTACGTGCAGGACGGGCTGAAGACAGGCCGCGTCATGGTCAAGGACGAGGACGTCTGCCTGCATTGCGGCCTGTGCGCCGAGCGTTGCCCGACCGGGGCCTGGGACATGCAGAAATTCTTGTTGGAAATGACTCACGCAGGGACTTCATGCCGACCGCCACGCCGATCAGCCGCGTAAACGACTTCGTCGTCCGCTTCGCCAACGTCAACGGCTCGGGGTCGGCGAGCGCGAACGAGATGTTTGCCCGCGCCGTGCTGCGCATGGGCGTACCGGTCGCGCCGCGCAACATCTTCCCGTCGAACATTCAAGGGTTGCCGACCTGGTACGAGGTGCGCGTCACCGAGGCGAGCCATCTCGGCGCCCGCGGCGGTACCGATCTGATGGTGGCGATGAATCCGCAGACCTTCGACCGCGACATTGCCGCGATCGAGCCGGGCGGCTACCTGCTTTACGATTCGACCAAGCCGCTGCCGGCGTCCAAGTTCCGCGCCGACATCACCGTGATCGGCGTGCCGCTGACCGCGATCTGCAACCGCGAATACACCGATCCGCGCCAGCGCCAGCTGTTCAAGAACATCATCTATATCGGCGTGCTCACCGCGCTGCTCGACATGGACGTCAAGGTCGTCGAGCAGCTGATCGGCGAGCAGTACAAGGGCAAGGAAAAGCTCATCGAGCCCAACATCAAGGCGCTGCATATCGGCCGCGACTATGCCGTGCTCAACCTCGCCTGCCCGATCGGGCTGCGGCTGAAGAAGAGCGACAAGGTGGGAAATCGCATCTTCATCGAGGGCAATTCGGCCGCCGCGCTCGGCGCCGTCTACGGCGGCGCCACTGTCTGCGCCTGGTACCCGATCACGCCGTCGTCTTCGCTTGCCGACGCCTTCACCCGGCATTGCGCCAAGTTTCGCGTCGATCCGGAGACCAAGCAGGCGAAATACGCCATCGTCCAGGCCGAGGACGAGCTCGCCTCGATCGGCATGGTGATCGGCGCCGGCTGGAACGGCGCGCGCGCCTTCACCGCCACCTCCGGCCCCGGCATCTCGCTGATGCAGGAATTCATCGGCCTCGCCTATTTCGCCGAGATCCCCGCGGTGCTGTTCGACGTGCAGCGCGCCGGGCCCTCGACCGGCATGCCGACGCGCACCCAGCAGTGCGACATCACTTCCTGCGCCTATGCCTCGCACGGCGACACCAAGCACGTGCTGCTGTTCCCGGAGGATCCGGCGGAAGCCTTCGACATGGGCGCGCAGGCCTTCGACCTCGCCGACCGGCTGCAGACGCCGATCTTCGTCATGCTCGATCTCGACATCGGCATGAACCATCATCTTTCCAAGCCGCTCGCCTGGGACGACTCGCGCAAATACGACCGCGGCAAGGTGATGACCGCCGAGGAACTGGAAGCCGGCAAGGATTTCGGCCGCTATCTTGACGTCGACGGCGACGGCATCCCGTACCGCACCTATCCCGGCACGCATCCGACCAAGGGCTCGTTCTTCACCCGCGGCACCTCGCGCGACCGTTACGCGCGCTACACCGAGGAAGGCGCGCCCTACGTCGACAACATGCAGCGGCTGATCCGCAAGTTCGACACCGCCAAGGACCTGGTGCCGCGGCCGCTGCAGGCCAACGCCGCGAAGCCGACGAAATACGGCGTCATCTATTACGGCTCGACCGCGCCGGCGATGGACGAGGCGATCGCCATGATCGAGGCGCGCGGCCATTCGCTCGACCGCATGCGGGTGCGCGCCTTCCCGTTCCATTCATCGGTCAACAGCTTCGTCGCCGACCACGACTTCACTTTCGTGGTCGAGCAGAACCGCGACGCGCAACTGCGCTCGCTGATCGTCAACGAATGCGGCATCGATCCGGTGCGGCTGGTGCCGATCCTGCATTACGACGGCACGCCGATCACCGCGCGCTTCATCGCCAAGGCGATCGGCGACCATGTCGATAAGCTGAAGGTGACGCCGGTGAGGGTCGTATCGTAGGGCCGACACCCGGTTTATCGGCTCCGTGCGTCTGGTTCGGTCAGCAGTTTCGTCAAGCCTTCGATGAACCGGCCGGTGGCGATCTCGCGCCCGGTCGCCGAGACGTGATCGTGATCGTAATATTCCAATAGCCAAGACGAAATCTCGATGAACGGGATCCGGGCAGCCTTGGCGCTGGCCGACGCGGCCGCAACGTCGCCCTCTGGATAGGGAACGAGGACTGCATAGGGCGTGATGCCGCGCTCGGCGAAGAAGGATGCGGTCGCAGGCGAAATAGAGTTTTCCCTGGGCTGTGGGGCCGCAAGAATCAACGGGTGAACCGTTTCGGCGCCAGGATTCCGGTACCGCGATCCCAGCGGCGGACTCCAGAGCTCGACGACGTCGCCGTTCTGCCAATCGCGCGTCAGGATACGGCCCATCGCGCGTTCGAACGACAGTCCCTTGGCGACGCTGAAGCGGGCGCGGATCAAGAGCGCGTCGGTGAGCCTGTCGCGCAGGTAAACCGCCCAAGTTTGCGCGACGCGCTGGTAGGCCCGGGCAACACTTAACTTGAGCTGGGCCTGGCCGAACGGCGAAATGCGGTCGCCGTAAGGCGCGAACATGTCGATCACCACCATCGACGATTGTGCATGGTTCGCTTCGATGACGGCACGGGCGAAACCGGAACTCTCACCATAACCGACCGCCATGTTGAAGACCCTGAGCGGACGGTTGTCGGGGCGGACGAAGGCGCCCGCGATTTTGGCGGCCGACAAAGCCAGCTCCGGATGGGAGGATCCCGCAATCAGCATGTCCGCGCTGCGGATGCGATCACCAAAGCCGAACAGGTCGAAGTAAAATAGCAGATGGTCGATTTCATCGTCGCGGTAGGCCGACACATAGGTCTCGCCCGGAATCGGCAGAGCCGGCGCGGCGATCCGGGTCGACCACGAGGGCATCAGCAAGATGCGAACGACCAGCACCAGCAATAAAGCCGATGCCGCCAGCGACGCCCAAAACACGCGGATGAAAGTTCGGCCGCGCATGGTTCAGAACCGGAAATAAATGAAAGGATGCCCGGCCGGCGGCAACAGCACGAGGCTCGCGACCAGAAGCGCTCCGGTCGACAGGCCGAGCGTCAGCGCGAAACGCAATGACGGCGTGCGGCCCAGCAGCGATGGCGCGAAGTGATGCAGTACCGCCGGCAGGGCAAACATCAGGGCCCAGCAGATCCGGCTTTGCAGGTGCCACGCGTTGATACCGAACACGTCGAACATGCCACCGACGAACCTGCCGGAAAAGCCAAGATCAGGCGCGCGGAAGAAGACAAAGGCGAGCGTAATCCAGACTTGCGTCACGAGCCAAGACGCGATCCAGCCGGGCCAGCGCGCCGGCGGCCTGTTGAGATTAAACAGGCGCTCGAGCGCGAGCCACACGCCGTGCATCGCACCCCAGATCACGAAGCCCCAGCCGGCGCCGTGCCAGAGGCCGCCAAGCACCATGGTCACGAACACATTGAACGCAGTCCGCATCGTAGAGCAGCGGCTGCCGCCGAGTGGGATGTAGAGATAATCGCGCAGCCAGCGCGACAGCGTGATGTGCCAGCGCCGCCAGAATTCGCGCAGCGTCGACGCCCGCATCGGCGAGCGGAAATTGGCTGGCAATTTGTAGCCGAGCAGCCGCGCCATGCCGAGCGCCATCAGGCTGTAGCCGGCGAAATCCGAATAGATTTGACAATAGTAGAGAAACGCCAGGATCCAGCGGTCGGCTGCCGTCAGACTGGCGAGCGCCGCGGGCGCCCATAACGGGTCGATTGATTCCGCAATATTGTCGGCACCGATCGTTTTGAGAAAATACCCCAGCAGCAGATAGTGGATGCCGAAGGCCAGATCGTATTTCGTCAACCGCCGCGCGCCGATCTGCGGCACGAGTTGCCAGGCCCGCACGATCGGCCCGGCGACGACGTGCGGAAAGAAGATCAGATAGAAGAGAAATTTTCGAAACGAAGCCGGCGCAATGCGGTGTGCGTGCAGGTCGACGAGATAGCTGATGATGTGAAAGGTATAAAACGAGATCGCCAGCGGCAGCCCGAGCGGGAAGTGCGGCAGCGACAGCGCCGCGACGGACTCGACGCTGGCGACGAGAAAGTTTGCGTACTTGAAGGCACCGAGAAACATCAGGTTGCCGGCGATCGCCGCGACAAGAACGATTTTGCCGACCCGCCGATCCGACAGGCTGATGACGAGCGCGGCGGCATAGTTCGCCACAACGGCCGCGAGGAAAATCACCAGGCTGGAAATGCCCCAGGAGGCGATGACCAACGCGCTGAACGCGACGATCACCCATTCCTTCGCTCTCGGCAGACCTTGGAGACAAAGGCAAACGACAAATAGCGCCGCGAACAGGAACAGAAAGAGAGTGTCGGTATAGATCAAGGAAGCCGCCCGCCCCGTACAACGCCTGCCGGCCTGTCGTAACATAACGGTCAGGCTTTGCCCCACCGTGCCGGGGCCGCCCAGTCCGTGCTGCACAGGCTGTGTTGGCAGCCTAAATTCCGACTAGAAAAAACAACACCTTAGGTATAAAAGACACGCCAGATTCCAGGCAGACAAAGGCGGCCATGACCTACCTCGCCAAACCGAAGTTCCATCACCCCGACCTGCCGAAAAACGAGCTCGGCTACACCCACCGCGACTATGAAGGCACGGTGTCGACGCTGTGCGCCGGCTGCGGCCACGATTCGATCACCGGCGCCATCATCCAGGCCTGCTTCGAACTGTCGATCGAGCCGCACCGGGTGGCGAAAATTTCCGGCATCGGCTGTTCGTCGAAGACGCCGACCTACTTCCTCGGCAATTCGCACGGCTTCAATTCGGTGCACGGCCGCATGCCGTCGGTCTTGACCGGCGCCAACCTCGCCAACCGTGACCTCATCTATCTCGGCGTCTCCGGCGACGGCGACTCGGCCTCGATCGGCTTCGGCCAGTTCGCCCATGCGCTGCGTCGCGGCGTCAACATGGCCTATATCGTCGAAAACAACGGCGTCTACGGCCTGACCAAGGGCCAGTTCTCGGCCACCGCCGACCGCGGCTCGAAGTCGAAGCGCGGCTTCATCAACACCGACAATTCCATTGATCTGGTGGCGATGGCGCTGCAGCTCGGCGCCTCGTTCGTCGCGCGCTCCTTCTCCGGCGACAAGCAGCAATTGGTGCCGATCATCAAGGCGGCGATCGCGCACAAGGGTGCGGCCTTCATCGACGTGATCTCGCCCTGCGTCGCCTTCAACAACCACGCCGGCTCGACCAAGAGCTTCGATTTCGTGCGCGAGCACAACGAGGCGGTCAACCGGCTCGATTTCATGTCGAGCCGCATGCCGATCGAGGTGCATTACGAGCCCGGCACCGTCGAGGTGGTCGAACAGCACGACGGCTCCAAGCTGACGTTGCGCAAGCTCGCCGCCGATTACGAGATCACCGACCGCACCGCCGCGCTCGGTTTCCTGCAGCACCACGCCAAGAAGGGCCAGATCGTCACCGGCCTGCTTTATGTCGAGCAGGATTCGGAAGACCTGCACGCCCATCTGCGCACCGTCGCTCGTCCGCTCAACGCGCTCGGCGAGACCGAACTCTGCCCCGGCCAGGCGGCGCTGGAGAAGTTCAACGCCTCGCTGCGGTAGGCGGATGGACCTTCGCCGCCTCGGCCAGACCGACATTCACATCGCCCCGCTGGTGCTGGGCGGCAATGTGTTCGGCTGGAACGTCGACGAGCCGACGTCGCATGCATTGCTCGACGCCTTCGTCGACGCCGGCTTCAACGCTGTGGACACCGCCGACACCTATTCGCGCTGGGTCAAGGGTCATCAGGGCGGCGAGTCGGAAACCGTCATCGGCAACTGGCTTAAGCGCTCGGGCAAGCGCGCCAAGGTC
>Ga0335082_10004252_pt1 | contig 15605 bp, 17 predicted proteins | sample Lox_Sample_41_FD_206718 | JGI IMG/M metagenome (GOLD analysis project Ga0335082, IMG submission 206718) | Soil microbial communities from Loxahatchee National Wildlife Refuge, Florida, United States - Lox_Sample_4.1 | ecosystem: Environmental > Terrestrial > Soil > Wetlands | place: USA...
CCCCTTTGTACATCAGCACACGTGTCCGATAGTCGAACTCCAACGCGTCAGCTGAGACCGAGATGGGATCGCGCTTCGAGCTGAAAGACAACGCGTCCAGCAGGGAATCACTGCCCGCTTGCGCCCCTTCGCCCTGGGAGGCCGAGCGCGTCGCTGCTTGCGCCTCCTGGCCGGTGCTGCGACTAGCCACCAAGCCTACGGCGACCGCCACCACGAGCGTCCATGTGCTACAGCGGCGCGTCGCTTCCTCCTTGCTTGAACAGGCCTGGCTGGATCTGCATGGAGACGTTGTGTCGCAGTGTAAAGCGCTCGGAGTCCACGTCCACCTCCATGCTGTCACCGCTCAGCTGCAATGCCCGTCCAGAGATTTCCACAGCGCCCGGCGCGGAAATCGTCCTCTGCTGGTGGTCATAGGTGGCACGCTCGGTGCGCAGGACATAGTCGGAAAGTGTTACCTGGATCGCGCCGTTCAGGTTGACGCGCACGATGTCGCGTCCCGCGAGGAGGATCTGTCCGTCGGCACCCTTGAGACCCAGGGTGCGCCCGTCTTTCAAGAACAGCTGAAGCGCCGCACCGCGCACGTCCACCGTGTCCTCCTCTTCTTTGTATTGTGCATCCTCGGCGGCCACTTCCCACACCTTACGGCCGTCCTGCACCTTCACGCGGTGGAAGTCTTGAATGTGCTGCGAGACGCCCGGGAGGAAATCGAGCCCGACGCGCGCGACGTCGCGCCCATGCTGTTGCCAGAGGCTGCGCGCAACCAGCCCGCCGATGCTGAAAAGCAGCAGCACGACGAGAGCGATGACCGTAAGGCGAAGGTTTTTTTTCATACGAAGGGAACGGCGTCCCACGCGCGGGCAAGAACGATACCATCCGCCGTCCAGCGAGTAAAGGTAACCGACGCTGTGGAAAGGTTCGTTTCGACCAATACCATGCCTTGCTGCGGCGGCGCGCGCTGTGGTAGCCGTCATTCCAGAGGGTGATCCGTTTCCATGACCCGGCTGATCAAGCGCTACGGCAACCGCAAGATGTACGACACGCACGCGAGCCGCTACGTGACGCTGGACAACGTCGCCGCGCTGGTGCGCGCTGGTGATGACCTGCGCATCGTCGACAACGATACGGGTGAGGATATCACCGCGGTCACCTTCGCGCAGATCATCTTCGAGGAGGAGAAGCGCAAGAACGGCTTGCTGGGGTTGCCGGTGCTGCGCTGGATCATTCAGCAGGGGGGAGAGGCCGTGCAAGAGCTGCTCAATAGCGTGGATCGCGGCCGGGAGGCGCTCGGGACCGTGCGCGAATTGGCGGAGAAACGTATGAAACAGTTCGCGCGCCCGGCGCTACCGTCGAAGGCGCCGGGCGCGCGCGGCCGTGTCGCCGGCCACGGCGGTCGGGGCCTGCTCAACGAGATTCTCGAACTACCCCAGAAACAGCTCGAACAGCTGCAACACCGGATCGACGCACAGGTGCGTGCCTCGCTGGAGCGGGTTGCGGGCCATCCGACCTTCCAGAACGAGCTGCGCCGCATCGAGCGCAGCATCAAGGGGCTGGAGCATCAGCTCAGCCGCTTGCGGCGTCACCAACGCAGCGGCACCTCCGGACAGCGCGCCAAGCCCGCGGCACCGCGGAAGGGAGTCGGGTCATGAAGTTCGGTATCTTCTATGAACACCAGCTGCCGCGGCCATGGCATGCAGGCCGCGAGCTCCACCTGTTCCAGGAGGCGCTGGACCAGGTGGAGCTGGCGGATCGCTTGGGCATCGACTTCGCGTGGGAGGTGGAGCACCATTTCTTGGAGGAATACTCGCATTCCTCGGCGCCCGAGGTGTTTCTGGCGGCCGCCAGCCAGCGTTCCAAGCGCATCCGCCTGGGGCACGGCATCGTGCTCTGCCCGCCGGCGTACAATCATCCGGCGCGCGTCGCCGAACGCATCGCCACGCTGGATTTGGTGAGCAATGGCCGTGTCGAGTTCGGCACCGGCGAGTCAGCATCGCGCATGGAGCTGGAAGGCTTCCGCATCGAGCCGACAGAAAAGCGCGCCATGTGGCTGGAAGCCATCGAGCAGATCGCGCTGATGATGAGCCAGACCCCGTATCGTGGCTTTGAGGGTAAGTACTTCGCGATGCCGGCGCGCAACGTCGTGCCGAAACCGGTGCAGCAGCCGCATCCGCCGATGTGGCTGGCGTGCTCGACGCGCCAGACCATTCACCTCGCCGCGCAGCTGGGCCTCGGCGCCCTCACCTTCTCCTTCATCGATCCCAGCGAAGCGACGCACTGGGTGACGGACTACTACGAAACCTTCAAGCGTGAATGCGTGCCGATCGGCCAGACGGTGAATCCGAACATCGCCATGGTCACCGGTTTCATGTGCCATGAGAGCGAGGAAGAAGCGGTGCGGCGCGGTTTGGAAGGCTTTCAGTTCTTCGGCTACGCGCTGGCGCATTACTACCTGTTCGGCGCGCATACCCCGGGGAAGACCAACATCTTCGAGAATTTCAAGCGCGACGGCCTGCAGATGCCCAGTCCCGCGAACCGCGGCGGCATCGGAACCCCGGAGCAAGTGCGCGCGCACCTCGAGGCGTTCGAAGCGACGGGCGTCGATCAGGTGGTCTTCATCCAGCAAGGCGGCAACAACCAGCATGACGACATCTGCGCCTCACTCGAGCTGTTCGCCAGCCGCGTCATGCCGGAGTTCAAGCAACGCGAGTTGACGCGTGCGCGTCGCAAAGCGGAAGAGTTGGCACCGTTTGTGGCGAAAGCCATGGCCCGCAAGCAGCAAATCGGCGCCCGGGGAGACGTCGCGGAAGTCTGGGCCTACGGGCGCAACATCGCGGAAGGTGGGGGGCAATACCCAGCGCCGGGCTAGGCAGATTGGACGACCAGACGCATTGCGGCGCCGCCACTCCCGGCCTATAGTGCGCCCATGCGTATCCGTGAAGGCGAGCTGCAGAGCCTCGCCGCGGCGGTTGTCGATGCGGTGCTCAAGCAGGGGTTCGTACACCCGCAGCGCGACCCCGCCGCGCTGCGGCAACGCGTCGTCGAGCTGATCGCGCGGAACATCGAAGAAGAACGGGTCCTTGAGGAGGAGGCCGAGCGCCTGGCCGCGAAACATGCCCGGCAGACTGTTGGCATGGACCAATACAAGATCGTCCAGGGCATCAAGGAGCGCTTGGCGCGCGAGCGCGGTTTCTCGTTGTAATCATGCGGTTCAGTGAAGGCCGCCAGTCCTACTTGGCGCACCTGATCATCAAGACGTGGCGTGAGGAGGGCCTCGCCGAGATCGAGAACGAACGTCTCGCGCTCATGGAGATCAAGCGGGTGTTGACGCTGGATCACGTCGCCGACGACCGCATCGATGCCGCGGTGCGGCGCAAGATCGCCTCGCTTTCGCGCCAGGTTCCGCCCGGTAGCCGCGAGTGGGAGATCCTCTATCGCCAGTACTACGAGGAAGAACGCCGCAAGAAACCCGGCGGCGCTTGACAATTCCTTGGCAGAAGCTAGATTTTCTGCGCAGCTCACAATGTACGGAACGCTGACGGCGGCATTCGCCGCTGTGTGTTGCCGGCATAATTCACAACAGCTGATCGGAGTACGGAGCCAAAGGGAGGAGACGGGAGACTATGAAGATTCGGCCATTGCAAGATCGTGTCATCGTCAAGCGCATCGCGGAGGAAGAAAAGACCAAGGGCGGCATCATCATCCCCGACACGGCGAAAGAGAAGCCGCAGGAGGGGAAGGTCATCGCGGTGGGCAAAGGCAAAGCCAACGACGACGGCAAGATCATCCCGCTCGACGTCAAAGTTGGCGACAAGATTCTCTTCGGTAAGTACTCGGGCAGCGAGATCAAGATCGACGGTGAAGAACACCTCATCATGCGCGAGGAAGACATCCTCGGCGTAGTCGAAGGCTAGGCACGCACCGCATCACTGACACATTGAAGGAGGAACCCCACCCATGGCAGCAAAGATTGTCAAGTTCAGCCAGGATGCGCGTGACCGCATTTTGCGCGGCGTCAACGTGCTCGCCGACGCCGTTACCGTCACCCTCGGCCCCAAAGGCCGTAACGTCATCCTGGACAAGTCGTTCGGCGCCCCCACCATCACCAAGGACGGCGTCACCGTCGCCAAGGAGATCGAACTCGAAGACAAGTTCGAGAACATGGGCGCGCAGATGGTCAAGGAAGTCGCCAGCAAGACCTCCGACGTCGCCGGCGACGGCACCACCACCGCTACCGTGCTGGCGCGCTCGATCTACGCCGAAGGCGCCAAGATGGTCGCCGCCGGCCACGACCCGATGAGCCTGAAGCGCGGCATCGACAAGGCCGTCGTGGCGGTGATCGGCGAGCTGAAGGAGCTCTCGAAACCCACCAAGGATCAGAAGGAGATCGCGCAGGTGGGCACCATCTCCGCCAACAACGATCCGACCATCGGCGAGATCATCGCCGAGGCGATGAACAAGGTCGGCAAGGAAGGCGTGATCACGGTCGAGGAAGCCAAGAGCCTCGAGACGCAGCTCGAAGTCGTCGAGGGCATGCAGTTCGATCGCGGCTACATCTCCCCGTACTTCGTCACCGATCCAGACAAGATGGAGGCGGTGCTCGAAGACGGCTACCTGCTCATTCACGAGAAGAAGATCAGCTCGATGAAGGACCTGCTGCCGGTGCTGGAGTCGATTGCCCGCACGGGCAAGCCCTTCGTGATCATCGCCGAGGACATCGAAGGCGAGGCCCTGGCTACGCTGGTGGTCAACAAGATTCGCGGCACGCTGCACTGCGTCGCGGTGAAGGCCCCCGGCTTCGGCGACCGCCGCAAGGCTATGCTCGAGGACATCGCCATCCTCACCGGGGGGAAGGTCATCGCCGAAGAACTGGGCATCAAGCTGGAAAGCGTGACGCTGAACGACCTCGGCCGCGCCAAACGCATCGTGGTCGACAAGGACAACACGACGCTCGTCGATGGCGCCGGCAAGAAGGCCGATATCGAGGGCCGCATCAAGCAGATCCGTGCGCAGATCGAGGAGACCACCTCCGACTACGACCGCGAGAAGCTGCAAGAGCGGTTGGCGAAGCTGGTTGGCGGCGTGGCGGTGATTCGCGTCGGTGCCGCAACCGAAATCGAGATGAAGGAGAAGAAGGCCCGCGTCGAGGACGCGCTGCATGCCACCCGCGCCGCGGTGGAAGAGGGCATCGTCCCTGGCGGCGGTGTGGCGCTCATCCGTGCACTGTCTGCCCTCGACAAGGTCAAGGTCAGTGGCGACGAGGAGCGTGTGGGCGTGAAGATCGTGCGTCGCGCTCTCGAAGATCCTTGCCGCTGGATCGCCAACAATTCCGGCTGGGAAGGCTCGATCGTCCTTGACAAGATCAAGAACAACAAAGGCTCATTCGGCTTCAACGCCGCCACCGAGGAGTTCGAAGACCTGATGAAGGCCGGGATCGTCGATCCGACCAAGGTCGTGCGTACCGCGCTGCAGAACGCCGCGTCGGTCGCGGGGTTGCTGTTGACCACCGAGGCGATGATTGCCGAGAAGCCCGAAGAGAAGTCGGCGCCACCGCCGATGCCTGGTGGCGGCATGGGTGGTATGGGCGGCATGATGTAAGGCGTCGCGCCTGTTCATCGATCGAAGGCCCTGCGTGCCGCGCACGCAGGGCCTTCGTGTTTTCGGCCGCGGCCCGTTTGCCCACTCAGTACAGCTCGCCGGAAGTTATTGCCCAGGCATCGGGCCTCGGACTTCAGGCATCGGGCCCGGATCCGGAATCTTTTCCTGAGGCCGGAGGCCCGAGGCCTGAGGTCCAGTTTCCCCGGAGCCTCATCTTCCGATAGTATGCGTGCCCTGCAAGCAGGGGAGAGAGCATGCCGGGACCACTCGCAGGGGTTCGTGTCGTCGAAATGGGATTCTGGGTTGCCGGTCCCGGCGCCGCCGGCGTGATGGCCGACTGGGGCGCCGACGTCGTCAAGATCGAGCCGCCCGACGGCGACCCGTTCCGCGGCATGTTCATGAACGCTGCCGGCATTGACGCGCCCTTCAATCCGCCCTTCGAGTTGGACAACCGCGGTAAGCGCAGCGTCGGCCTCAATCTGCAGCACCCGGACGGTCGTGCCGTCGCCCAACGCTTGCTGCGCGACGCGGACGTCTTCGTTTCCAACCTGCGCCAGCCGGCGTTGCGCAAGATCGGTCTGAGCTACGACGACGTGCGCGCTGTCAACCCGCGCTTGGTGTACTGCCACGTCAGTGGCTACGGCCTCGATGGTGATGACAGCGACCGCCCGGCCTACGACATCGGCGCGTTCTGGTCGCGCGCCGGAATCGCGGCGTCGCTGGTCCCCAACGGCGGCGAGCCGCCGCAGCAACGCGGCGGCATGGGCGACCACACCACAGCACTCTCCGCGGTCGGTGCGGTGTGCGCCGCGCTCGTGGCGCGTCAACGCACGGGCGAGGGGCAGTTGGTGTCGACCTCCTTGCTGCGCACCGGCATGTACGTGCTCGGCTGGGACATGAACATCCGGCTGCGCTACGGCAAAGTCGCCCCGCCGTACACACGCTTCGATGTGCCGAACCCGGTGGTCAACAGCTACAAGGCGGGCGACGGCAAATGGTTCTGGCTGCTCGGTCTGCAGGGCGATCGGCACTGGCCAGATCTGGTCCGCGCGGTGAGTCGGCCGGAACTACTCGACGACGCGCGCTTCCGGGACATCAAGGTGCGCCGCGAGAACGCGCCGGTGCTCGTACCCATCCTCGATGCAATCTTCGCCGCCAAGCCGCTGCACGAGTGGACCGCGATCTTCGACCGCGAGAATGTGTGGTGGGCGCCGGTGCAGACGCCCGACGAAGTCGCCGCCGATCCGCAGATGCGCGCTGCCGGCGGGGTCGTGCGTGCGCCCGTGACTGAGGGCGACGCCGAGATGGTTGCGAGTCCAGTCGACTTCCAGGGCACGCCGTGGAAGCCGGCCGGTGCGGCTCCAGAGTTCGGGCAGCACACGGAGGAGGTGTTGCTCGAATTGGGCTACGACTGGGAAACAATCGCAAAGCTGAAGGAAGCGGGGGCGATTCCTTGAGGAGAGTCGACAGTTGACAGTTGAGAGTTGAGGGTTCGAGGTGCGGGTTCCTCTGAAGGAAGGGCTATTGAGTGGCGTCGACGCGGCGAGCGGTGCGCGCCTGCTTGGCGGCCGTTGTCCTAGTTGCGCGCGTGTCAACTTCCCGGTGCAGTCCTTGTGTCCGTACTGTGCATGCGACGGCTGCGAGACGGTGCCGTTGAGTGAGGATGGTGTCATCGAGATCTGTACCACCGTGACGAACCGGCCCCCGGGCTACGAAGGTCCGCTGCCGTTCGGCTTCGGCGTGGTCGAGCTTCCCGAAGGCATCCGTATCATCTCGCGCGTCAGCGACCCGGAGCGGGCCGCGCCAGGAACACCAGTGCGCCTGTGCATTGAAGCACTGTGCACCGACCCCGAAGGCCGCGAAGTCGTCACCTACGCATTCGCCGCCGCGCCCGGCAAACCTCCGCAAACAGAACCCAGCACTCAGCACGCTCCCCCCGCCCTCCGCCCCCAACACCCAACAGCCGACACCCAACACCCTTCCGCCTCCAGGCCTGTCTACATCGCCGGCGTCGGCATCCACCCATTCGGGCGCTTCGATGGCAAAACCGTCGTCGACATGGGCCAGGCTGCCGTGTGCATGGCGCTGAAGGAAGCGGGGAAGGAGCGCGGCGGTTTTCAAGCGGCGTACTGCGGTACTGTGTACAGCGGGGTTGCTGCGGGCCACAAAGTGCTCACGAGTCTCGGGCTGACTGGCATGCCGATCCTGAACGTCGAAGCCGGCTGCGCCAGCGGCGGCGCGGCGCTCGGTCTGGCCGCCAGCGCGATTGCCAGCGGGCGCTACGACTGCGTGCTGGTCTTTGGCATGGAGAAGATGCCGAAGGGCATCATCCGGTCCAGCTTCTTCGAGCCGTGGCGCGAGCAAGGCGGCCTCGCGGTGACGCCGGCGTACTTCGCGCTGCGCGCGCAGCGGCTGATGCGCGATTCGGGCGTCACCGTCGAGCATCTGGCGCAGGTGTCGGTGAAGAACCACAAGAACGGTGTCCACAACCCGTACGCGATGTTTCGCAAGGAATTCTCAATTGCCTCGGTGCTGGCGTCTCCGCTCGTGTGCGATCCCTTGCGACTCTATATGCTGTGCTCTCCGAACGAGGGCGCCGCCGCTGTGGTGCTGAGTGCCACGCCGCCCGCGAACGGCGGTCCGCGCGTGCGCGTCGCGGCCGCAACGTTGCGCTCGCATCTGCCCGGCAACGTCCTCGGGGAGCATACCCCGTTGAGCGGTGTCGCCGATGATGACATCGCCAGCCCGACCGAGCTTGCAGCGCAAGAGGCCTACGCGTCCGCAGGATGCGGTCCGCAGGACCTCGACGTCGTCGAACTGCAGGACACCGACTCGGCGCGCGAGCTGTTGTCGTACGAAGAGCTTGGACTCTGTCCGAGAGGCAAGTCGGGTCAATGGATCACCGAGGGCCGCACGGAGATGAGGGGCGCGCTGCCGGTCAATCCAAGTGGCGGCTTGCTATCGAAGGGCGAGCCGCTCGGCGCGTCAGGCCTTGGGCAAGTCGTCGAGCTGTATTGGCAGCTGCGCGGTCAGGCGGGCCCGCGCCAGGTGGCGAACGCGAAGACCGCACTCGCTCACACCGTCGGGCGCGGAGCGAACGCGTCGGTGGTCATCCTGATGCGTACGTGAAAAGCGGCCGCCCACCGGGGGCGACGTGCGCCGCTTTCGCAGCGCAGCGCCTCAATACGCATTGCCTGCGCCGGCCGCCCCCGGGGCGCGACTCGTGCCGCACTGCACCAGGTCCTTTGAGAACAGGAGATCCAAGGTCCAGTCCAGCGCGACGCGCAGCTTCTTCTCAGCGCGCGGCAGCTTGCTGAGGTAGATCGTCCGCCACAGCCACCAGGCGACGAAGCCGGAGAAGTTGATGCCCAGGATGTTGCCGACGCCGACGCGCCGGCCGATGGAGGCGAGTTGTCCAAGCGTCGAGAACACGAACGGCGTCTTCCGTCCACCACTGATTGCGGCGGCAATGTTGCGAGCCAGCACTCGCCCTTGGCGCAAGAAGTATTCGTCTGGGCCTCAGACATCGGGCCTCTGGCTTCAGGAAAACTCCAAGCTTTCCGGAGCCCGAGGTCTGAGGTCCGAGGTCTGAGGTCGATTTTTTCACAACCTCGTCGACCCTGCCGGACTTCGCCGCCGATCCGTGCTGGCTCTACGGCTCGGGGAAGAAGCCGTGAAAGAGTCCGTCTGGATCGTACCCGTTGCGCACGGCACGTAGACGTTCCCAGTTCGCGGGTTTGAACGAGCCACGCGCGCGCGATGGGGTCGCGACGATATCCGACTCGCCAAGGTAGTGGCCGGTGGCGAAGGGTTCCAGCAGTTGCATCGCGCGCTCGTGCCAGGCGCGATTGGCGGCGTCGTCGCGCGCCTCCTCCCATATCGCGTAGCAGAGCACGAATGTCGCACCCACCATCGAGAACGCCGCGTCGGGCATCGCGGGCGCATCGGCTGGCGGTGGAGGTGGCATGGCGCAGAGCACCAGCGACTGCGGTGACGGTGCGGCAGCGACGTGGTCGCGCACCGCGCCCAGCACCTCAGCCCCAGGTGTGTTCGACCACACTGTGTCCGCGATGTAGCGGTGGCGTTCAGGGAAGAAGCGGTCCAAGTCGTCATAGAGGCCGTCGAATGTGGTCGCGCGGCGTGTCTCGCTCCACAGGCTCGTGTGTGCCAACGGCGCATCCTCTAGCGGCGCAAGGGCAGTTGCGGCCGCCGCGGGCGTATCGACAAACGCGGTTGCCGTCACCGTACACACCGGCCGATCGCCGACGCGCCCTTCTGTGACCTGCGGCGGTGCAGCGCTCAACAGCAGCGCCACTTCGACGGCGGGTGAGAGCGCGGGACCTGCACCATTGACCCACTCGACAACCGCCGGCAGCTCTTCCAACGGATACACGTACGTGCTCGTGCTTATCGTGTGTGGCAGCGGATACACCTGTAGATGAAAGCGTGTGACCACGCCGAAGAAGCCTGGACCAGCTCCACGCGCGGCCCAGAATAGGTCCGGCTCGCTCTCCGGACTCGCATGGCGTAATCGTCCGTCGGCAGTGACGACGTCGAGCGCACGCACACTGAAGCAGGCGGGTCCCCACATTCCGGCGTTCCACCCGAAGCCGCCGCCCAGGAGGTAGCCGCTCACGGGCACACTCGAGCAGTGACCAAGCGGAAAGGCGAGCCGGTGAGCGCCGAGGCGCTGCGCCAGCTCACGATTGCGTACGACGGGCTGCACCACGGCCGTACGCGCTGCCGCATCAATCGACGCGGCGTCGAGGCGGGCGAGGTCGAGCAGGATACTTCCATCCCGCAGCGCCGCGGCACACCAACTGTGGCCACCGCCGCGCACGGCTATACGGAGCCCGCACACCCGTGCAAACTCGACCGTGGCGACGACGTCCGCTTCGCTAGCCGCGTGGACAATCAGTTCGGGGTAACGCTCCGGCTTCAACTCATTCCATACCAATGCCCGGCGGACTGCCTCGTAGGCTGGATGCGTTCGTTGCACGACCGACCCGGTAATACGCCTCTGGAGAGCCCCAACGTCCATCGCCTTTCCACCCGCACCGAGGTCCCCACAAAGATGTAGCGCAATCGCGCCCCGCCCTACAACATGCCCCGTAGGCGCGCTGCGGGAACACATCTGTCAGTCTTGCGCTTGCGGCGGCCAGCAGGTCAGCGTGCTCAGTGGAAGCTCGCGTACCATGAAGACGCCGAGCTCGGCAGTTCCCCAAAATACTCCGGCCAATGCTGCCGCAGCGCCGCATTCACGCTCAGGCCGGCAGGCCGTGGCGGCGCGTCAACGTCTGCGCTCACGGCGTCACCGCACCGATGGGCTACTGCGAATTGGGGAGATCCGGGAGGAGTAGGTCGTCGACCGCCACGGACGCATCCGGCAGCGCGACGATTGACAGCCGATCGCCGCGGCGCACCACGAGGCGGTCGGCGTACTGACGAGCAGACCCATCGGGCATTCGGAAGACTTCGACGCAGCCGTCGCGGAGGTTGACGAGCCAGTACTCCGGGATGCCGGCAGCAGCGTAGATGCGTGATTTCGAGAGCCGATCTTTTGGAAGCGACGAGGCTGCCACCTCGACCACGAGCAGCGCGGTGTCGGGGTGGGCCTGGGCGTAGTCCAACACGGTCCCTGGAACCACAGCGACATCCGGTTCTGGGACGGAATAGCGGCCGACCACCAACGGCATCTGCACACGGATGAGCGCTCGCGCGCCGACGGCACGCCGCAGTGCGTCCACAACCAGCGTCGTATCAGTCGCGTGGGGAGGGTCTTGCGGTGGCTCGGCAACGATGATGCCCTCGAGCAGCTCCACGTGATCGTTTTCCGCGATGACCCCTTCCTTCACCAGCTCGAAGTATCTCTCGACCGTGTACCTCACGTCAGTGTCGGCGGTGCCAATCATCGCCGCGATCGTAGCCTACTCGTGAAGCGAAGGAAACGCTTGCTGACTCACAGTGGGGAGGGAACGGACGCGCCGGGACATCGCCCCCAGCTCGGCGTTCCGGCCGACGATGTCGATGGCCGTCATTCCGATAGTATCCAGCTCCCTTGACCCTTTGCCAAAGGGTCGCGACGACCGCGACTGCCGCACGGCAACCAAAACGCCGCCCTCCAGACGCATCTCGCCGGCCGTGAACGGGCGACACAGACAACGTCGCCGCATGCTCGGACAGACTTGCCGAATGACCTCTCTCGCCTACACAGCCTGTGCCAGACGCCTAAGCGAGGGCAATCACGTTCTTGATTCCGTTTTGCGAGCCAAGCAGGAGGTCACGGTATGCGCTCACGGGATGGCGGCCGGTGATCAGCGAGCGGGTCACCGGCGCCCCCATCCTGACCTTCCGCCGTTCGCGGAGGTGCTCACAGGTGAAGGGACTGCGGCACGGACCGGGAGATTTCCGCCCTTCAGTATGGCACGCCGCCCGATGGGTCGAACCATTTGGTCATCGGCCAGGAATTGCTCGGCGAGGTCGTCGAGGTGGGCCGGCGTTGGCGGTGGCACGCCTCAGGTGGCGCGGCGGCCGAAGGACTGCAGCGACCAGATGTATCCCTGCTCGTTGATCGCCCGCAACGCCAGCACGCTGTACGCCGCCAGCGGCGTTTCGAAACGGATCCATTCCCACGGCACGGATGCGATCCCGAGCAGATGGGTGAGGACGACGCCGTTCGTACCGCCGTGCGCTACCACACCGATGCGCAAGGTCTGCGTGCGGACGGGTGAGGACCAGGCGGCGAATCCGTCAATGACTTGTGAATGGACACCGTACGGCGCCAGCACCTCGCCGATCGCGCGGGTCACACGCGCGTGAAACGCGCGGAACCGCTCACCGCCCGGAAAGCCTTCCCAATGGTCGCGAAACGGGCGCTTGGCCGCCGCCAGGAAGTAAGCGTCGACCTCGGTCTGCGATGCGTTCTGCAGCAGCGGCACGCCGATCTCCGCGAGGTCCGGCACGGCGGTTGCCGTCAGTTGCTGCGCCGCAGCGATCGCCGCGGCGGTTTCGCGCGCGCGTGCGAGCGGACTCGAGTAGAGCGCGGCGAGCGGCAGACTGCGCAAGTGCGCCGCGAGATCGGCTGCCTGTTGGCGTCCCAGAACCGTCAGCCCAGGGTCCGCACCCTTTTGCCGCACGCTTTCCCAATCCGGCTCGGCATGCCGCACGAGCACGAGTTCGAGCGGCAACCCGCTGCGGCCCCGCCGCTCACGTTCCTCCAGACTCAACTCTAGTATCGTTGCGCGCGACATCGGCGCGCGATCCTACGCCTTCGTGGCAACGATTCAACTCGGTGCGAACAGATTGGTTGTGCCGCCGCAGCGCGCGCGGGAAGGCGCCATCACCGACAACGCGAGTTTATCTAGCAGCGTGTCGACCTTGGAAGCCCGCAGCGACCAACACGTCCGCCGGAGGCCTCCACCCTCCGCAGGGCTCCGGAGGACGGCTCCGGAGTGCGGGAGGCTTCGGCACGTCCGCCGCAGGGCTCCACCCTCCGCAGGGCTCCGGAGGAGGGTCCGGAGTGCGGACGGGAGCGGGCCATAGAAATGACGCCGGCCGCAGGCCCTAAGCCGTCCGGAAGTCGAGTACCGGACGGACCTCGACTGCGCGGCTGCCCATGCCCGGGATGCGCGCGGCAAACGACAGCGCGTCATCGAGATCCTTGGCGTCAACCAGGTAATAGCCGCCGAACTGTTCCTTGGTTTCGGCGTACGGACCGTCGGTAATGACCGGCTTGCCGGTCCCCAGGCGCACGGTCGTGGCGGCGCTGCTCGGTGCGAGGCCGCCGCAACCCCGGTACTTTCCCGCCTTCCTGAGGTCCTGCTCCAACTGCTCATGCGCGCTCATGACTGGTGCCATCTCCGCCGCGCTCTTCGTGGTCCAATCCGCCTCGTTGGCGTAGATCATCAGCAAGTAGATCATGTGCCTCCTCCCTTGTGCCACTGGCAAGCGTTCTCACCCGCTAGTCGAACAGCGGCAGCCATGATCGACACGGGCGTCGGCAATTACCCGGGAAAACCTACCCACCCTGGAGGTGAGCAGGCTGACGAGGATGACAGGTATACGCGGCGGCCGGCGTCAAGCCTTGCGCAACACCAGACGGCCGCGATCCAGCGACACGATTTTCATCGCGCGCGTCCCGATCTTCAGAGTATCACCGTCGAGCTTCCACTTTCCCGCCGTCTGCGTGCGCCGATCCGTCGGCCCGATCCCGTACTCGGTGAGCGCACCGTCCGCCTTCAACTCGAAGCCCGTGCGCCCGCGCGCTGGGGGAAATTGATACGACGCGGGTCGGTACACGACCTCTGCCTCGGTGTCTTCCTCATGAGAATGCATCCAATGCTGGTGGAGGTCGTCGACGTTCACGCGAGTCTCACGTTCCGATCTTGCTCCGGGCGCCATCGAGCGCCGTCTGCATACGCGCCACTTGCTGCGTGGTGAACATGAACATCGAGTCGTCGTCGACGTAGTCCATGTAGTTCATGAACATGTCACCGTTCGGTCCATTGCCACAGCTGACGTGCGGAAACTTTGGTTTATGAAAGTTGGGGCCGGCGGCGTTCGGTGTATCGGCGACGAAGTCGCTGCCGCTGCAGTCTTCGGTGTCGCCCCAGATGTGGCGCAGATTGAGCCAATGTCCAACTTCGTGGGTCGTCGTCCGCCCGAGGTTGAAGGGCGCTTTGACGGTTCCCGTGCTGCCGAAGGCCGTGTTCAGAATGACGACGCCGTCGGTCTTCTTTGGGCCGCCGGGGAACTGCGCGTACCCGAGCAGGCCGCCCCCGAGGGTACAAACCCAAATGTTCAAGTATCGGTCAGTCGGCCACGCCGCAACACCCCCCGTGGATGCGGATTTCACGCTGTCATCATCACCGAAGGACGTGCGCTTCGTCTTCGTGCGCGTAATCCCGGTGGTCGAGTTGCCCTTCGGATCCTTCTTCGCAAGAGCGAACTGAACGCGTGCGTCAGCGGCGAGTCCGTTCCAGACGCCGGGCACCTTCGACTTATCGGTATTCGTCGCGCGGTAGTCGCGGTTGAGCACCGCAATCTGGCTTTTGATCTGTGTGGTGGAGATATTCTCGCTCGCAGCGTTGTAGACGACGTGCACGACCACGGGGATCGTGGTGATGCCGACCCGCGCTTCTGCTGCAAGCATCAGGCGCTGCATTGTCGCGTGTTCGAGTGTCATCTGGCGTTGTCTGAATCCAGGATCTGTTTCAAGCAGTCGAAGGTGGACGGACATGGTTCCGCACATGCGTCTCGGCAGCTTTTTGGGCATTCTACATGCTCCTTTCCGCGCTGGGACCGCGATCCACTAACGGGCTCACTCATGCACGACTAACGTACGTGCATTGCAAAACCTCGCTTGTACGTAACTGGCGTTGCCGGGTACCACCAAGCGATAGGAGGTGTCAAGCTGCCTTGCGGCTCACAAGCCCAACGGCGCGATCCAGACGATGTCGCCGTTGTTGTCGTTCCCCAGGAACAGGCGGCCATCGGCCGCGAAGGCCACCACGGCCGGTCGACCATGTAGGAAGGTGCCGTCATCCCAGCCGGTTGCGAACTCCATCAGCGCTCCGCTCGGCTCGCCGCCCAGACTCGAACCCGGGAGCAGTTCCCCGGTGTTCGGATCCAGCCCGATGGCGACGAGCCGCGCTCCCTCCCAGCTTCCTGCGGCCCCATGTAGTGGGACATACACCCGGTTGTTCCACGGCGCCGGCCATCTGCCCGTTTCGAAATCCAGATCGAAGGGAGTATCGCCGACGATGAACGAGTCATGCTCGGAGGCGACGGTGGAGCAGTCCGGCACCGGCGTGATGTCGGGAAACGGCAGATCTTTGGTGGCGCAGCACGGGAATCCCCAATCGTCCCCCTGCCGGATGGGCACGAGCTTTTCCCGGCCGCCTTGCGTGGCCGTGTAGTCCCTCGTCAGTTCGACCGTGAAGCAGAGGTTGTGGCCGCGCGAGCAGCGCAGCGAGATGGGATTGCGAAAGCCCTTGGCCACCGGTGTGCCGCCG
>Ga0335082_10004253_pt1 | contig 15604 bp, 14 predicted proteins | sample Lox_Sample_41_FD_206718 | JGI IMG/M metagenome (GOLD analysis project Ga0335082, IMG submission 206718) | Soil microbial communities from Loxahatchee National Wildlife Refuge, Florida, United States - Lox_Sample_4.1 | ecosystem: Environmental > Terrestrial > Soil > Wetlands | place: USA...
TTCGGAGATGGCGTGGCCGCGCTGCCCGATCTGGACGGCAATGGCGTGCCCGATCTCGCCGTGGGCTCGGGCGGCTACGACGACGGGGGTCCGGGCACGGGTGCCACGTGGGTGGTGCTGCTCGCCTACGACCACGGCACGGGCGCCATTTCAATCAAGCAACCGCTTCGGATCAGCGACAACTCGGGCAACCTGGGCGGCGGACTCGATGCCGAGGGCGCCTTCGGCGCTTCGGTGGCTTCGATCGGCGACCTGAACGGCGACGGCTTCCCCGACCTGCTCGCCGGTGCGCCCGGCGACGGAACCGGCGGCGTTGGCTCCGCCTGGGTGCTCGATCTGGGCCGCAGCGCGGTCGCGCTCTCTTCGGCGCCCAACCCCTCGAACCCGGGCGAAGACGTTCACTTCACCGCCAGCGTCACGCCGGGCACCGGCAACGTCGAATTTCGTGACGCCGGCACGCCACTTGGAACCTCGTCACTGGTTTCGGGCAGCGCCCTCTTCGACACCAACCTGCTCGCCGACGGCTCGCACCCGATGACCGCTTACTACGAAGGCGACAGCGTGAACATCGGCGGTTCCTCGCCGGTGATCGTCCAGCTGGTGGGAGCCGTCACGGCCGCGCAACTCGCTCTGTTCGCCGCCAACCCGCTCGAGGACGGCATCGAGGTGAAATGGCAGCTCGGCCAACCGAGCCTCTACAGCGCGACCGTACTGGAGCGCGCCCAGAGTCTCGAGGGTCCCTGGACGGCGGTCACCTCGCCCGCCACGACGGTGGACGGCGTGACCTCCGTGCTCGATGCAGACGTCGTATCGGGACGGTCGTACGAGTATCGGCTCTCCCTGACGCGATCGGATGGCTCGACCGAGACGATCGGCCATTTGAGCGCGACCGCCGCGCAGAAGGTGACCGTGTTCGCGCTCGGCGCGGTGACTCCCAACCCGGCCACCGGACCGGTGGAAGTGAGTTTCTCGGTGGCGCGGCAGGCCCGCGTGCGGCTGAGTCTGCTCGATGTGCAGGGCCGCGTGGTGTCGACGCTCGCCGACGACGTCCGCGCTCCCGGCGTCTACCAGGTGACGTGGTCCGGCGACGGAGCGCGCGGAGCCGCGCCCGCCGGCGTCTATTTCCTGCGCTACCAGACTCCGGGCGGCACCTTCACGCGCCGGCTGGTCCTCGCGCGCTGACCTTGCGCAGGTGGCCCTGAGCGGCGGAGCGCCCGCCGTGGAGCTGCGCCCCGCCGGGCCCGGCGACGAGGAGTTCCTGCTCGCGCTCTATCGGAGCACGCGCGAAGACGAGTTGGCGCTGACCGGCTGGGACGAAGCGCAGCGGTCCACCTTCGTGCGCATGCAATTCCTGGCGCAGCGCCGGCACTACGACGCCAGCTACCCCGACGCGACGGACGAGATCGTGCTCCGGGATGGCCGTCCGATCGGGCGGCGGCTCGTGGCGCGCGATGCGAGGCAGATCCACCTCGTGGACATCGCGCTGCTCCCCGAGCGTCGCGGCGCCGGGATCGGCGAGCGTCTGGTGCGCGAGCTGATCGCCGAGGGCGAGACGCGCGGCGTCCCGGTGAACCTCTACGTGCTCGCCAGCAGCCCCGCGATCCGGCTCTACGAACGGCTCGGGTTCGTCCGCACCGGCGAGAGCGGGTTCCATATCCGGATGGAGCGGCCATCCGGGCCATGACGCGGCCGGCGCGTTACGACCGAAGCACGGCGCGCTAAGGCGGCAACCGCATGCGCCGGCGCAGCGCGGCGTAGCGGGAGTCGGAGCGGATCCCGCTGAAGGCAGGGTCGAGGTTCACGAACAGCAGATCGTAGCTTTGGCCCGCGACCGCCGAATCCAGCCGGGCAAACGCCTGGTCCTTCGAGTCGAACGCCACGTACCACGCGGCCAGCTGCACCCAATCGGTCAGATGGCGATCGGCGGGATTCTCGATCTCGCGCAATAGCCGAAGCCCTTCCCCGCGCTCCCCCCGCTCGGCCGCGTCCGCCAGCGGAAACTTCAGGGGATCGACGTCGGCTCCGAGCCTGCGCGCGCGATCGAGCGCCTGTCGCAGCAACTCCCATCGCCGAGCGGCAAGGGCGATGTCGGCGCGTTGCAGCTCGCCGGCGCGAGTGGATCGAGCGCCAGCATGAGCTCGGCCTCGTGGCGCGCCTCGGGCACGCGTCCAAGCGCCAGGAGCAGGTGCGAATAATGGTGATGGGCGTCCGCGTCGTTCGCGTTGAGTTCGATCGCGCGGTGGAACTCGCGCTCGGCCCCCTCCCAGTTCCAGTCGTGTTCGAACAGCAGCTTGGCCCTCGCCGCGTGGGCCTCGCCGAGGTTGGGGGCCAGCGCGAGCGCCTTTGCGATGGCCGCGCGCGCCAGCGCAACCGTGTCCGGCGAATGGGTGAGAAACAGCAGCGCCGCCGCCCCCCGGCCAGCGCCGCGGCGAACGCCGGATCGAGCGCCAGCGCCTGGTCGTAGAACTGCAGCGCTCGGTGATTCGATTCGACGGTCCATTTCTGCTCCTGGTCGCGGCCGCGCAGATAGGCCTGGATCGCGGCGGCATGATCGGTCGACGGCACGGGAGGCGCGAGGGCCTGAGCGGGGGCGCGGGCGCTGCCCTCCGGCGACGGAGTCACGGAAGGAGGCGCCAGCGTGTCGCCGATTTCGTGAGCGATCGCTCCCGCGATCTCGTCCTGCAGAGCGAGCGCATCACCGAAGTCCGCGAGATGACTCGAACGACGCCGAGCTGGGCGAGGCTGGTGATGAGCTGATCGGTCATGCCGTCGGCGAAGTACTGTTGATCGGCGTCATGGGAAAAGTTGTCGAGCGGCAGCACCGCCAACGGGGTGATGGAGCGGGAAGCCGGACCCGCTCGGCGTCCCCGCCACCACGGCGCGAGCACGGCCAGCGCCACGACCAAGACCTGGGCAGCGCCGATGGAGAGCGCCAGCCGCAACCGATGACCCGCGTGCGCGGGCCGCTGGGGCGAGGCCGCCGGGAGCAGCGGCGCGCCGGCTTCGGAAGCCGCGCCGCTCGCCATCGCCTGGAGCGCGGCGTGAACTTCCATCGCCGAGCGGAAGCGTCGTTCGGGTTCTCGCTCGAGACAGCGGGCGATCAGCGCTCGTAGGGCGGCGGGCACCCGATCGGGAAGCGGCGGCGGATCGGTGGTGGCGATTGCCGTGGACAGTTCGTACGGCGTGCGGCCTTGATAGGGCGGCGCGCCCGCGAGCATCGTGTAGAGGAGCGCACCGAACGCCCACACGTCGCTGCGGAGATCCGCGCGCGCGCCGCGCCACAGCTCGGGCGCCATCGCGACCGGCGTGCCCACCAGATCGCCGGTGAGCGTGAGGTTCAGCGAGCGAGTGTCCGATTGTTCAGAGACCACCCGGGTCGCGAGTCCGAAGTCGAGCACCCTGGCGTCGCCGGCGGGAGTCACCAGGATGTTCGAGGGCTTCACGTCTCGGTGAATGACACCGCGCTCGTGCGCCTGCGCCAGCGCTGCGGCGATCTGCACGCCAAGCCGGACGGCCTCCGCGACCGAGACTCCAGTGCTCCCGATGATCTCGGACAGCGGGCGACCCGGCACGTACTCCATCGCGATGTAGACGTGTGGGCCGGCCTCCCCCACGTCGTAGACGCCGAGGATGTTGGGATGGCTCAGCGCCGCCGCCGCGCGCGCCTCGCGCAGCAGGCGAGCGCACCGCCTGAAGCGAGTCCCGGAGGAAGACCGCCGAGGCCAGGAGTAGACTCCGCCGGCACCGGAGACTCGTGCGGCCCCTCGCGACGCTGTCACCGGAAACGCGAAAGGAAGGAATCGATGAGCCCGAGTCACACCGAAGAAGTTCTCGGGCGGCAGGAGCCGCTGCGCGCGCGCTACAAGGAGGACGCTCGGGATGCGCGAATCACCGATCGCGCTCGAACCACGGCCGGAGTCGCGACCGATCCGTTCCATGGGTCAGTGGTAGCGGGAAGCAAGGACTACGGCATCGTGTGGCCGTTCAGCATCCATTCCGCAGTCGGCGGTGATCACGACGGGCCGAATCCCGGCGACCTACTGTGTGCGGCGCTTGCCACCTGTCTCGATTCGACGATTCGAATCATCGCCGCACGTCTTCGCGTCACGCTCGTCTCGCTCGAAGTGGACGTGACGGGTGAAGTGGATGTCCGCGGCACGTTGGCCGTGGATCGCCAGGTGCCGGTCGGCTTCCAGAAGATGCGCTGTCGCGTCGCGATCCAGCCGGCTCTCGGAACGGATCCGAGGACGGTGGAGAGACTCCTCGCGGCGGCCGAGCACAGCTGCGTCAATCTGCAGACGCTCCGCGCCGGTGTGGCGGTGGAAACGAGCGTCGTGGCCGGCGGAGACGCAGGCTAGCGGAGCGTCGCACTCGGGAAGTTGCAGCCCGTCTCTGTTCTACGTCTCCGAAGCATGAGTCACCCGGCTCTCCACTCCGGCCCGGAATGGCTGCTTGCGCGCCGCGCAAAGCGTTTCGACAACGTGCCGTCCCGACATGGTCGCCATCGGGACGCCGCCGCCGGGTTCGACCCACTGGCCCGCGAGATAGAAGTCGGAGAGGCCGGGAAGCGTCTTCGGAAGATAGGTGACGTCCAGCGATTTCGGCAGCCAGCCTTCGAACGCCCCGCGCCACGATCGCGCCATGCGCCAGTAGGTGAGCGGCGTCGCGACGTCGGTCATCCTCAGATCATCGCGCACCCCGGAAATCACGCGATCGATCGAGCCGAGGATCGCGGCTGCGGCCGCGTCCTTCTCGTACTGGTACCGCGAGCCGCGAGTCGCCCACCACTCGTAGTTCGTCTGCACCATGGCCTGGACGAGGGCGTGACCGGGCGGCGCAAACGACGGATCGTCGTTGTAGACGCGCAGGTACAGCGAATCATTCTTGAAGGCGCCCACGACCAGCGGATCGATGGCATCGACGATCAACGTCGAAGCCTGGTCCACGAGCGAGCGAGCGACGCCATAGGTCGCGAGCACGATCGGCTGGAACATTCGAAGGTGATCGATGCGCTTCTTCCATTCGTGAGCTCCATACCGCCCGGCGAGTAGCCGGAACACGGTCTCCGGCACGCTGGACGTCGAGATGACGGCGTCGGCCTCGATCATCGTGCCGTCGGTCAGGCGCACGCCGCGCGCGCGATCCTCGCGAACCACGACTTCTTCGACGGTGGTGTTGACCATCGAGCGGCCGCCGAGCGCGTGGTAATGGTCGATCAGGGCATCACGGAACGCGGCGGTGCCCCCGATCGGCCGCGACAGCCAGCCGCGCGCGAGATAGCCCAGGAACATCAGAAGAAAGAGCGGCGGTGCCTCGGGAGGCATCATCCGCTGGAATACCCCGCGCAGCCGCGCGCTCTTCAGGTGTTTTTCCGTCCACGCTGGCATGGGCTCGAGGTAGTGCACGAAGTCGCGCGCGAGGCCACGAAGCTCCCAGAGTTGACGGAGCTGGTCAGTCAGGCCCGTCACTTCGGGCGCGTGTTCGATCGCCGGATGCATGTCGGCCAGGCGTTCCGCCGCCTCCCGCATGCGTGAAAGCTCCTCGAAGTCTTCGGGAGCCAGGTCGTGCAGTGCGTCGAACATCGCGGAGAGGTTCCGCTGGATGCTGACCTGCCATCCATCCCGAGCATGGCGGTAGCGCATCCACTCGTCGAGGACCTGGAGCCGCACCGGCGGGATGATGCCCAGCTCCTCGTAGATGCGCGCGAAGGGGCCACCGGTCAGCCAGTGGATACATCCGTCGACAAGGTAGGGCCCGCGCTGCCATGCGGTGCAAACTCCGCCGAGCGCGAGGTTGTGTTCGATGAGAGTGACGTCGAAGTCGTTGGTGCGGGCGTAGCATCCCGCCGAGAGTCCGGCGAGGCCGCCACCGATGATGATGATTCTCGGTGTGCTCATGATCGGAGTCCTCGAGTCGTTCCGTGAACGAATGAGCCACGGAGGACGCCGCACATCGACTGCGGGGCGAAAGCGGTGTGGTGCGTCGCCGATAAGGCTACGCCCATTAGGGCCGGCGCGTCACCTCAGGGCAAATCCTGACCGTCGCGCGCTTCGCGAATCGCCAGCTTTACTAGCGTCTTCACCCGATCGGCGAATCGCGCTTCGAGGTCGCTGTCACCGTGTGTGAACTGGGTGCGCAGGCTCTCCGCGGTGACGGCCTGTTGAACTTCATCGAGGGTCTGGGCACCCTTGCGAAGTTCCTCGCGCACGCCGTTGGTCACGGTCTCAAGCAGCGCCAGCTCGAGCTTGAGGAATTCCTGGTCGTGGAACGCTGGCCCGTGGCCCGGGATGATGACGTCCGCATCGAGCTGGGCCAGACGTCTCAATGACTCGGCTTGCCGCGTCGGCGGCGGCGTGACATAGGGAATCGGGTAGGAGACGGCGTCCCCGGTGATCAGCACCTTCTCGTGCGGCAGGTAGAGCGCCGTCGTCCCTTCGGCGTCACCGGTCACGCTCATGAAGCGGAACTCCCGCCCGCCATGCTCGACCGTAAGGTCGTCTTCGTACGTCAGCGTCGGATAGACGCGGCGAAGGCTGGTCGCCTCTTCGACGAAACTCTTGTAGTCGCGGACGTCGGCTTCCTCCTTGCCGCGGCGCTCCGCGGTGAGCGGAGTTCCGTCCATGAGTTTCCCGGATGCGATCTCCTTCTCGAGTTCGGATTGCATCGTCGCCAGCTGTTGTCGAAACTTTCCCGGCCACATGTTGGCGACGTTGTGCATGAATTCGGCGGTCTTTCCGGTCGCGATGATCTCCACGCCTGGAAACGCGTCGGCGTACACCTGGTTCCCCGACCAGTGATCGGGATGCCAGTGCGAGTTCACGACGTAGCGGACCGGCTTGTTCGTGATCTTCCGGATCTCGGCGAGGATCAGCCGCGCGGACGAAGGCCGCGTGTTGGTGTCGAAGACCAGCACGTCGCTCTGGTTCACGATCACCACCGAGTTCAGCATCCGGACATAGCTGTCCCGCATGGTCATGAACTGGTAGATGCCATCCGCGATCTTCGTCTTGCGAATGTCGCGGCCGGCGCCGCTCATCTTCGCGATGTCGGTCTGCGCGTGCGCGAGCGTCGCGCTCAGCAGAACGGCCGCCACGACTGCAATCGTGGCGAGCCGTTTGAAATAGCTGAGGATCGAGGCTCCGCGAGCGCCGAGCATGGCCAGCATGGTGAACCCGCGGCACGCGGGAACACCTTCGTTTTGGTCCGAACGCGGAGATTCCCGCGCCATGCGCGCTCGATCGCCTGGGGAGGCCGCGCTGCCGTCAGGATTTCTTGCGCGACACCTCTCCAAACTGCCCGGCGAAGTTGCCGAGGAAGTAGTTCCAGCCGCCCTCATGCTTTCTTCCTTCGTCGCTATCGGGAAGGTTGGAGTGCACGAGCGTCATCAGCGTCTCCTTGCCACGTTTCTCGAAGGTCAACGTCACGGTCGATTCCATGCCGAGCGTGTACGGCGACACCCAGGTGTGCTGGATCCGGCCCGGCCTCTCCACTTTGGTGAACAGGCCGTAATGCGCCGTGCCCCGGGTCAGCCAGTAGAACATTCCGTCCACCTTGGGATTCAGAAGCAGCTTGTCGGACTCGTGCCAGGGATTGCCCGGAACTTTTGGATCGAGCCAGGCGTCGTAGACCTCCTCCGGCGAAGCGGGGATCGTGCGCTCGAACTTCAACTCGAGGGTGTTCGCGGTTGCCTTCATCGTTTTCTCTCCTTTCGCTTGTCTCTGAAGTGCTGCTGAAACTGATCGAGGTGTCTGTTCCAGAACCGCTCGTACTCGTGCACCCAGCCGGAAACGAGCCTGAGCGGCTCGGGCTGGAGCGAAATGAACACTTCACGGCCTCGCTTCTCGCGCTCGATGAGACCGGCGCGCTCGAGAAGCTTCAGATGCTTGGTCACGGCGTTGAGCGAAACGTCGAGCGGCCGCGCGACATCGGTGAATCGCGCCGGCGAGACCGCCAGTCGCCGAATGATGTCGCGCCGTGACGGATGCGAAAGCGCCGTCAGGACGTCCGTCAGCTGATCCATGCGGACATTACACCATAAGGTGTAATGAGGCACAAGTGAATCCTGGCCCCGTCGACCGTCAGGGCTGCGCCTCGCAAGGCCCCGCGCCCCGGAATCGCGATTCCTTGAGCCAATTCGAGCCGGAGTCGCGCGTGAGTCCTACGAGGCGGGGGCCGCCCAGGGGTCCCCCCCTCCGCCAGAACGACCGACGCGCCCGGCCCGGCGCAGTCGGCCTCCACCCGGGGCCAGGAACGAGAGACTCGCCATGAGCCGCCCGCACACGCCGCTCGCCATCCGTCGCGCCCTCGCGATCAGCGCGATTGCGCCCATCCTCCTCGCGGCGGGCCTCGCGACGCGCGCCGGCGCCACGCCCTCGAATACGGCGACCGCGGACGCGTACGGTTCTTCGCAAACTCAGACGGGTCCGTCGATCGTTAACGCGAGTGCCAGTCTGCTGGGCCCCGGTGGCGGCTCGGCGGCGGCCGGCGCGAGCGCCGGATCGGGATCGCTCTCCATCTGGTGTTCCGAGTCGGGCTGCTCGATCCTCTTCCCTCCGGACGGTCAAGTCTGTAACGGCGGGACCGGGCAATCCTCGCTCGACGATCAAGTGACGATCGTGTCCGATGCGCCGGATGGCACGCCGGTCGACGTGCTCGCGACCTTCGAGGTCGATGGTGGTCTCGAGGGTGAGGGTGCGTACTTTTACCAGAGCGCTTGCCTGGTGTTCACCACCGGCCTTGCCGGCGCCAACGGGAGTTCCGGGGGAGTCGTCGTCGCCGCCCCGGGCACGCCGATCTCGTCATTCGCGAGCAACACCATTGCATTGAACACCGGGTACACGTACGGGATCGACGCCAGCGCCTCGGCAAGCGTCACGAACCGCTGCTGCGACTCGGGCTATGAAAGCCGCGGCATGTCGCTCTCGCTCGGCGCCAGGCTCACCCTGTCCGTGCCGACACTGCCGCCGGGAGCGACCTTCGTGCACGTGATCGGGAGCGTTGGTCACGACTACAGCCCCGGAACGGCGGCGGTCGAGTACACGGTGCTCAATCGCGAGGGGCTCTCCCCCGCGCGCCCCAATCCCACGCGCGGTAGCTCGCGCATCGATCTCACGCTGTCGCGGCCCCGTTCGGTGGACGTCGGAGTCTTTGATCTGGCCGGCCGCCGCGTTGCCACTCTCACGCGTGGCATGCTCGAGGCCGGCACGCATTCGCTGGTGTGGGACGGGCGCGACGATCGGGGAGCCGGCGCGATCGCCGGCATGTACTTCGTCCACGCGCGAGGCGAGGGGCTCGAGACCAGCTGTCGTGTGATGCGAGTTCCGTAGCCGGCTGCCGTTCGAGATCTGCAAGATCTGGCGGCGCGTCGGCGCGGTCGAAGATCGCTGCGATCCGCGCTCCAGGCCTACGGGGGATCGGCAGTCTTCCGGAGATCGCACGCGATCGGGCGCGCGATCAGACCTCCGTCGGGGTGTGAGCGCCCACGCCAGGTTTCCTGGGCGCGCGTCAGGCGCAGCGTGTCGGAGTACGACTCATAGAGATACGAATACACCTGAAACGGAAATACCTCGTAGCGGCCCACGAAAACCTCAGGCTGGACGTACGAACGGTACATGGGCTCGTACTCGCGGGTCGTGGTCTGTTTCCGGTCCCAGGCGACAACGAGGATGCGGCGCACGCCCAGTTGGCCGAGATAAGGACCCAGTTGGCGACTCACAATGCGCTTCTGCAACTCGAAGCCAGAGATGAGTCCGTCGAGGTCTACCATCCGGCGGCCGCTCCAGAAGCTCTCGAGCCCGCAATCGGTCGCAGCCCACAGCTCGTCGGCGGGCTGGGTGCGCAGGTAGTCCACGTTCTCGTTGTGCCAGAACGTGGGCGCCTCACGAAAGTGGCGAACGAAATGAACCGCAAGATGCGCACCGCCGAGAGCGCCGTGAGTGGGAGGATCAGCCCCAAACCCACGGCGGCGGCCCGCGCGACGCGGTCGGAAACCATCGGGACGAGGGCCAACGCCAGCGCCGACCACGCTGCGAGGAGCGGTTGCCACAGATACCAGGTTGGGACAGCCTTCGACCACTTCTGGAACAGCACGTAGTTCGCCTGGGAGAGCACGTAGACCAGCAGCAATGCAACTGCGGTGAGCCGGCTCACCGGATCCATCCGTCGTCGAAAGAGGATGAACGCCATCACCGCCGCAAGAAAGATGTAATGCCCCTGGACCTGCAGCCAGCCTAGCATCGAGACCAGCGGGGCCGGCGCCCCGAACAGCTGGAAGAGCTGGATGTGAAGGCGCGGGAACGAACTCTTGAGCGCGCCATGGATGGGAACCACTTCCCCGAACTTCGCGAGGTCGAAGACCGAGTACGCCGCGACCAGCGTCAGCGTCGGCCACAGCAAGCGAACGCCCGAACCGACGATGCGCGGCCACGAGGCGCCGCCCCGCAGGTCCGCGAGCACTCGCACCGCCACCAGCGGCAACACGAAGAAGACAATCGTGTCGAGCCGTGACATGACGAGCGCCCCGCCCACGAAGCCCGCCGCGACGTCACGCCGCTGCGCCCAGAGGATGACGAACGCGGCTCCCAGCGGCAGGGCCAGCGTCGATTCCATGCCGCTCCACCAGAGCTGCTGATAGGCGGGGAGGAACAGCGCCCCGATGGCCAGCGCCATGGCCAGGGGAAACGCCCCTTGCCGCTCGTCGGGCAGCGCATGCCCCAGGGCTCGCGGCAGCCACACCGCGAAAGCAATGGGCACGAGTGCCAGCGCGAGCGCGAGCGCGCGGTAGTAGAGAATGTTGGACAGATGGGGGCCGCCCAGCGCGGCGACGGCGGTTTCGAGCCCGAGCAGCAGCGGATGCGCGCCATTGGTCGTCGTCGCGCCGTCGAACGTCCATCCTCTTCCGGCCGCGATGTTCCGCGCGAGCAGGGCGTAATAGTACCCGTCGTCGGTCATGAACCCCGAGATCATCGCCATCGCGAAACAACCGGCGACGCTCACTGCGATGCCGGCCGCCAATACGCCCAGTGGGCGCTCGATCGCCCACGACAACAGACGGCGGGCACGACCGGTCCCTATCGGGCGTTCGCGAGTGGGCGTCGTGGGTGTGCTCGCAGTCGGCATGGGTCCCCCGACGAGTGGGCGCAGATGTGCAACGAAACGATAGCAACCCCCCGTCGAACCGTCGACCCTCCTGTCGTCGAACGCCTGGCAGACCTCCCCGGATCTCGACGTCCGGAAAGGGTGTCCTGAACACCAGCACTCTGTGATCCGGTGGCCGGTTCCGGGTTCCTCCCTGAAGGAGCCGGATCGCCCGGCCCTCTCGTCACGAAATGGAAGGCTTGACCATGCGAGTCACACCCCACCGCTCCTCGATCGTCTTCGCCGCCGTCGCAGCCGGCCTTGTGTTGGGAGTCACGGCGTCGCCCAGCCGGGCAATCGGATTCCACACCAACGAGAGCATCGCGTTGCCCTCGAACATGGTGGCGCCGATGGCCATGGCGGTAGGCGACGTGACCGGGACCGGCAGGATGGCGATCGCCTACTTCGCGGGAAGCCAGCTGATCATTCTCGAAGACTCGCAGTCGGGCTGGCAGCAGAAGGCGTCGTTCAACGCCGGAACGGGCAGTCAGTTCGCGCAGGTTCGCTTCGCGGTAATCCCCGGCTCGCCGGACGTGGACCCCGGCTGGTTCTTCTTCTCTTCGAACAACCTGACGATCTCGGTCGCGCGCCGCCTCGCGTCCAGCGGGGTGTGGAGCCTGGACGCCGTGCTCGGGCCGTTCCAGGACCTCGACCAGGGAGGATTCTCGCAGCCGGCCGTGCTCGCCGGCCCGACGCCACACAACTCGGCGTGGCGGATCGCGGTCTCCGGCAACAGCCTCAACAACGCCTGGTCGAGCATCTATCTGGCCGAGGTTCTCACTCCATCTGATGTCTTCAGCGTGACTCGTGTCCATTCCTATTTCCCGGTCGGCGCGGCGGTGACCGGTGACTTCGATGGAAACGGTCACTCCGACGTCGCGGTTCCCTCCACCGGCGCGGGTGGACTGGTGATGGACTACGCGACTTCGGCCGGCTATTTCGGGGGATGGAGCGTGGCGCCATTGTCGAAGGGATGGGCCACCGTGGCCGGCCGCATCGACTCCGATGGAATGGATGACATCGCTTCCGCCGGGTTGGACTCGCTCTACATCCTGCTCAGCACCGGGACTGGCTTCAACGCCACGGCCTACGCGGCCCCGCCGCCCATCGGTGGCCATCTCAGCGGCATGGCGATGGCCGACTTGAACGGTGACGGCGTGGCGGACGTCGTCCTGCTCTATGACAACGGTGGAACGATCTGGATGAACGACGGGACCGGCCACTTCTCGGGAGGAGTGCCCTTCGCGACCGCGGGTGGCCTGGCGTGCGCGATCGCGGACATGGATGGCGACGGCAATCCCGACATTCTGGTCGGCAGGAACACGTCGATCGAGATCTATCACGGCCTCGGCGACGGCACCTTCGGGACTCCGTCGGGCGTGCCGCTCGCGAACGGCCTGGAGTACGGCATGGCGCTCACGGATGTGAACAACGACGGCCACCTCGATGTGGTGGTGACCGGAGAGAGTGCCTCACTGCCGCTCCAGGTCCTGGCCAGCAACGGTGGCGGCGGGCTCAACAATCTGGGCACTTTCTCGGGAGCGGGCGCCAACAACTACTTCATCTCGCCGATCGCTCAGAACGGCGGCGGATTCGCGGGTGTCGCGACCGCGAACTCCAACGCGGCGCTCGAGGCCACGACGCCAGACGCGTCGGGAGCGCTCCTCGTCCACCACCCGGTCCCGCTGTCCGGTGCGCCGCCGGTCGACGCGGTCAGTGTGGCTCACCTGGCCGCGGCGAACTCCCTGCCCGAGTTCGCCATCGCCACGGGCGATTCGCCGGCCCAGGTCGAGCTCTACGACTCGGCGACGTCGAGCGCGCTTCCCACTGTCAGCGTTCCCGACTACCCCGCGGGCATCCTCGCGGCGCCGCTCTCGGGTCACGCCTGGGACGACCTGGCCGTGGTGGGAGCCAACGGGGATCTGGTGACGTTGATCGGCGACGGAGCGGGGAACTTCCCGACGCAGAATTCCTACACGATCCCCTACTACTTCGGCGCCGGGCCGCGATCGCACCTGCTCGCTTTCGCGATGCTCGGCTCGACTCATGTGCTGTTCGCCGCCACCAGCGATGGCTACCTGGCGGAGATGCCTGTTTTCCCCGACGGCTCCCTTGGCACCGAAGTCGTCATTCCGGCAGGGGACGAACTGCACGGCGTCGCGACCGGAGACCTGAATGGCGACGGCAACACCGACGTCGCGGTGTGCGGACTCTTTTCGACAGGCGGCATGTCCGGGCTGTCGGGCGTGCGCGTGTACTACGGCAATGGCCTGGGCGGGTTCAGTGGCTCGCGCCTTCTGTTCACCACCGATCCGGTGGACGCGGTCGACGTTCAGATCGCGGAGATGAATGGCGCATCCCCCGAGGACCTTCTGGTCCTGACTGGCGATCTGTACACGCAAGCGCCCGCGAAGGGGCAGCACGCGCCGCCGCGGTCGCTCGCTTCCAGATCCATCCGGCAAACGCAAGACGTCGGTGGATCGCTGGCGGTGCTGCCGGGATTCCAGCAGCCGGCCGAAGTGCTCGCGGTGGGCCCCGCCACCGTCCGCCCGTGGAGCGGCTTCACGATCGCCGCCAGCCCCAATCCGACCGCGGGAGGCGTGCGCGTGTCGTTCGAGCTGCCAGTTCGCGAGCGAGTCGAGCTTCACGTGTTGGACGTCGCGGGACGACGTGTCGCCTCGCTGCCGAGCGGCGTGCTCGAAGCGGGACATCAGGAGCTGCGCTGGGACGGCCGTGATGAATCGGGCCGTGCGGTGCGCGCCGGACTTTATTTCGTGCAATTCCGCACCGAATCACGAAGCGCCGTCGCGCGAGTGGTAGTGACGCGGTAGCGCCCGCGGGGCTCAGCGAATGGGTCCTGCTCCGAAGATTGCAGGCGGCGCGGAAGGTGCGGTGTTGCGAGCGCCATGTCGCAGGCGCCCAACTTCACGCCTCCCTTCTGCCCCAACCCATCCTGTTGCTACCACCGCGGTAACACGGTCGGCTGGCGGTTCATCCGCGCCGGGTTCTACTCCCGGCTCGCCTCTCCCCAGCGTATCCAGCGCTTCCAGTGCCGTCACTGTCGGCGTCACTTCTCCGAGCAGACCTTCTCCACCTCCTACTGGCTCAAGCGCCCCGAGCTGCTCGAGCCCCTCTTCCACCAGCTGGTCGCCTGCTCCGGCTTCCGCCAGATCGCCCGCCAGTTCTCGATCTCCCCTCAGACCGTCCTCACTCACTCCGCCCGCCTCGGGCGGCACTGTCTCCTCTTTCACGAGTCTCACCGGCCCCGGGGAACGATCGAAGAGCCCCTCGCCCTCGACGGCTTCGAGTCCTTCGAGTTCAGCCAGTTCCATCCCACTCGCTACCACGTCGTGGTGGGCAAGCGGAGCCACTACTTCTACGGCTTCACCGACTCCGAGCTCAGACGCAGTGGGCGGATGACTTCCGCTCAGCGGAAGAGGCGGGTCGAGCTCGAGGCCCGCTACGGCCGCCCCGATCCACGCTCCACCGAGAACGAGGTCACCTCCCTCTTCCGCCTTATCGCTCCCCAGCCCCAGCTGATCGAACTCCACACCGACGAGCACACCGACTACCCCAGGGCGATCCGGCGACTCCCTCATCTCCAATTCACCCACCGCACCATCAGCTCCAGGGCCTCCCGCACTCCCCAGAACCCCCTCTGGCCCATCAACCTGCTCGATCTCCTGATCCGCCACAGCGGGGCCAATCACAAGCGCGAGACCATCGCTCACTCCAAGCGGCGCCAAAGTGCCATCGATCGTCTCTGGGTGTTCCTGGTGTGGAGGAACCACGTGAAGTGGTTCTCGGAACTGAGGCACGACGAGACGCCGGCGATGAGGCTCGGGATCGAGTCGAGGCGCAGGACCGTGAGGGGGATCCTGGGGAAGCGGCTGTTCCCGGCGCGGATTGAGCTGCCGGTGAGGTGGGGGCAGTACTACTGGAGAGAGATCAAGACTCGAGTCATCGCCCACAACCGAGAGCATCGGTTGAGATACGCGGCGTAGCCGGTTGGCAGGTTGGCGACTCGGGGCAGGGCCACGTCTGTCACCTGCAATCTTCCGAGCAGGACCCTTTGCTACCGGTACAGCTGCTTGACCGCGCCCCAGGTGGTGCGGTGCGCGGGCGTCGCGTCGTTGTGGCACATGTCGAAGCGCTGCAGCGATTCGACCTGGGCGTTCGAGTAGCCGCCGAACGGGCCGGTGAGCGCGCCGACGTAATCAATCCGATAGGTGATGTCGAAGAAGCTGTCCACGTCCCAGTTGGGCCCGTCGGCCGTGAACGTCGTGTGGCCGGGGCTTGGCAGACTGAACCCCGAGCCCATCGTGATGCGGAACAGGTCAAAGTCCGGGTCGCCCGGCGGCAGCTGGCACTGGAGCGAGATCAACTCCGTCGGGAACGACTGAGTCGGAGCCGCCAGCGTTCGCGGCCCCGCCGCGCTCTGGCCGTGCACCGGAATGCTGATCGGCTT
>Ga0335082_10004255_pt1 | contig 15603 bp, 14 predicted proteins | sample Lox_Sample_41_FD_206718 | JGI IMG/M metagenome (GOLD analysis project Ga0335082, IMG submission 206718) | Soil microbial communities from Loxahatchee National Wildlife Refuge, Florida, United States - Lox_Sample_4.1 | ecosystem: Environmental > Terrestrial > Soil > Wetlands | place: USA...
CCGCCGGCACGAAGCACTCCTCCAGCACCAGCTCGCAGGTGCCCGAGCCGCGCATGCCGAGCTTGTCGAGCTTCTGCGCGGTGCTGAAGCCCGGCGTGCCGCGCTCCACGATGAAGGTGCTGATGCCGCGGGGGCCGGCCGCAGCGTCGGTCTTGGCATAGATCAGGAACAGGTCGGCATCCGGGCCGTTGGTGATCCACATCTTGCGGCCGGTGAGCACGTAGCCGCCGTCACGCGCCGTGGCGCGCATCTGCATGGAGACGACGTCCGAGCCGGAGCCGGGCTCGGACATGGCCAGGGCGCCGAGCCGCTCGCCGCTCACCAGCCCCGGCAGGTAGCGCGCGCACTGCGCCTCACTGCCGTTCAGGCGCAGCTGGTTGATGCACAGGTTCGAATGCGCGCCATAGGAGAGCCCGACGGCGCCCGAGGCGCGTGAGATCTCCTCCATCACGATGACGTGCGCGAGGTAACCGAGACCTGCGCCGCCGTAGACCTCGGGCACGGTGATGCCGAGCAGGCCCTGGGCCCCGAGTTTCGGCCACAGGTCACGCGGAAACTCGTTGCTGCGATCGATTTCGGCGGCGCGCGGCGCGATCTCCTCGCGCGCGAAGCGGCGCACCTCCTGGCGGATCGCCTCGAGGTCGGGGCCGAGCCCGAAGTCACAGTCGGTGCACGACAGGGGGTTCATGGGCTTGCCATCCGTTGAGCCACGATCGTATGATTGTCGGACAAACCGGCAATTCTGGCAAGCCCCATGCCGACCCTCGCGACACGCCTCGATGTGCATTCGGACGAGTTCCGCGCCAACGCCGCGGCCATGGCTGCGCTGGTGGCCGACCTGAGCAGCACCGTGGCGCGCGCCGCCCGCGGCGGCTCGAAGGCGGCGACCGAGAAGCACCGCGCCCAGGGCAAGCTCACGGCGCGCGAGCGGCTGCGGGTGCTCACCGACACCGGCAGCCCGTTCCTGGAGTTCTCGCAGCTGGCCGCGCACGGCATGTACGGCGGCGACATCGCCTGCGCCGGCATCATCACCGGCATCGGGCGTATCGCCGGGCGCGAGTGCGTCATCGTCGTCAACGATCCGACGGTCAAGGGCGGCACCTACTACCCGATCACCGTCAAGAAGCACCTGCGCGCCCAGGAGATCGCGCGCGAGAACCAGCTGCCGTGCGTGTATCTGGTGGAGTCCGGCGGCGCGTTCCTGCCGGCGCAGGATGAGGTGTTTCCCGACCGCGAGAATTTCGGCCGCATCTTCTACAACCAGGCCACGCTCTCGGGCGCGGGCGTGGCGCAGATCTCCGTGGTGCACGGCTCGTGCACGGCCGGTGGCGCCTACGTGCCGGCCATGTCTGATGAGAACGTCATCGTAAAGAACCAGGGGCGCGTGTTCCTCGGCGGCCCGCCGCTGGTGAAGGCGGCCACGGGCGAGGACATCGACGCCGAATCCCTCGGCGGCGCCGACGTGCACTGCCGTGAGTCCGGCGTCTGCGATCACTACGCCGAGAATGACACCCATGCACTCGCGATCGCGCGCGGCATCGTCGCACGGCTGCGTCCGGGCCTGGACGCCGCGCCGCCGTGCGCGCCGCGCCCGCCGCGCCATGACCCGCAGGAGCTCTATGGGGTGCTGCCGGCGAGCCTGCGCAAACCCTACGACGTGCGCGAGGTCATCGCCCGCGTGGTGGATGACTCGCAGCTGGATGAATTCAAGCAGCTCTATGGCACGACGCTGGTGTGCGGCTTTGCCCACCTGGGCGGTTACCCGGTCGGCATCCTGGCCAACAACGGCGTGTTGTTCTCCGAGAGCGCGCTGAAGGGCACGCACTTCATCGAGCTGTGCGCACGCGAGGGCATTCCGCTCCTGTTCCTGCAGAACATCACCGGCTTCATGGTGGGGCGGCGCGCCGAGGCCGGCGGCATCGCCAAGGACGGCGCCAAGCTGGTCACCGCGGTCGCCTGCGCGGCGGTGCCCAAGCTCACCGTCATCATCGGCGGCAGCTACGGTGCCGGCAATTACGCCATGTGCGGGCGCGCGTATTCGCCGCGCTTCCTGTACCAGTGGCCCAACTCGCGCATCTCCGTCATGGGCGGGGAGCAGGCCGCGAGCGTCCTCGCCACGGTCAAGCGCGAGCAGCTCAAGGGCGGCAAGGAAGAGTGGTCGGCGGCGCAGGAGGAGGCCTTCAAGGCACCGATCCGGGAGCAGTACGAGCGCCAGGGACATCCCTACTACGCTTCCGCGCGGCTCTGGGACGATGGCGTCATCGACCCCGCGGACACGCGGCGCATCCTGACGCTGTCACTCGCCGCGGCGCGCCAGGCGCCGCAGCAGCGCACGCACTACGGCGTGCTGCGCATGTAGCCCGAAGGATCACGGCATGATCAAGAGCCTCCTGGTCGCGAACCGCGGCGAGATCGCCTGCCGAATCTTCCGCAGCGCGCGCCGTCTGGGGGTGCGCACCATCGCGGTCTATTCCGACGCGGACGCGGGCGCCCGCCACGTACGCGAGGCCGACACGGCGGTGCGCATCGGGCCGGCGCCGGCGCGCGAGAGCTACCTGGATGCCGCGCGCCTTCTCGAGGCCGCGCGCGTGAGTGATGCGCAGGCGATCCACCCCGGCTACGGGTTCCTGTCCGAGAATGCCGCCTTCGCTGCCGCCTGCAGCGCCGCCGGCCGCATCTTCGTCGGGCCACCCGCGGAGAGCATCGCCGCCATGGGCTCGAAGATCCTCGCCAAGACGCGCATGCAGGCGGCCGGGGTGCCGGTGCTGCCCGGCTACGCCGGTGAGCAGCAGGACCTCGAGCACCTGGCGCGCGCGGCGCGCGAGCTGGGGCTGCCGCTCATCATCAAGCCAGCCAGTGGCGGCGGCGGCAAGGGCATGCAGATCGTGCGCCGCGAGAGTGAGCTCGCCGCCGCACTCGCCGCCGCACGGCGCCTCGCCGAGAGCGCCTTCGGTGATGGCGCGCTGCTGCTGGAGCGCTACCTGAGCGCGCCGCGGCACATCGAGGTGCAGGTGTTCGCCGATCAGCACGGCAACTTCGTGCACCTCGGCGAGCGCGATTGCTCGATCCAGCGACGTCACCAGAAACTCATCGAAGAGGCGCCGGCGCCGCAGGTGCCCCAGGCGGTGCGCGAACGGCTGCGCGCCGCGGCGCTCGTGGTCGCGCGCGAGGTCGGCTACGTCGGCGCGGGCACGGTCGAGTTCCTGTACGAGTCCGGCGCTTTCTACTTCATGGAAATGAACACCCGGCTGCAGGTCGAGCACACCGTGACCGAGGCGGTGACCGGGCTCGACCTGGTGGAGTGGCAGCTGCGCGTCGCCGCCGGCGAGGCACTCCCCCTGTCTCAGGAGGGCATCAACTTGCGCGGCCACGCCATCGAGGCGCGCGTGTGCGCCGAGGATCCGGCGCGTGGCTTCCTGCCGAGCGCGGGCGAGCTGGCGCTGCTCGAGTGGCCGCAGGGGGAGGCGCTGCGCGTGGACGCCGGATTTGGCAGCGGCGACTGCGTACCGGAGCATTACGACTCGCTGCTCGGCAAGGTCATCGCCTGGGGTGAGACGCGCGATCAAGCCGCGGCGCGCCTGGCAGCCGCGCTCGAGGCGACCCGCTGCGCCGGCGTGCACAGCAACGAGCACTGGCTGGCGCGCATCGTGCGCGACGCGCGCTTCCGCAACGTCGAGCACAGCATCGCCTTTCTCGATGCGGCCGGCGCGCAGTTCGCCGACCGCCCGGCAGGCGAGGGGGAGCTGATCCTGGCCGCGCTCGCGCAGCTGCTGCCGCCGGGCTCCGGCGCGCAGCGCCCGAGCCCCTGGGCGAGCAGCGACGGGTTCATTCCGAACCTGCCGGCAGAGGTCAGCGCGCGCTTCATCCAGGGTGGCGCTGCGCATCGCGTGACGCTGCAGTTCGTGCACGGCACGCCCTCGGGCGCCCAGGTCGACACGCACCCCAGCGTGCCGCTCGCGGACGTCAGCGTCACGGCCCACGAGGTGGCGGCACGGCTTGGCGCACAGCGCCTGCGCGCGCAGGTCCTGCGCAGCGGCACGCGGCTGCATCTGTGGCAGGGTGAGGCCCACCAGGTGCTGGAGATTGACGACCCGCGCACGCATCACTTCCAGGCGAGCGCCGCGACCGGAGGACTGACCACGCCACTGCCGGGCGTGGTCGTGAGCGTGCCGGTGAAGGTCGGGGCCACGGTGCCGGCCGGAGCGGTGCTGATGGTGATCGAAGCGATGAAGATGGAACACGCGATCACCGCACCGCACGCCGGCGTGGTGAGCGCGGTCCACTTTGCCGCCGGCGACCGCGTGACCGAAGGCGCGCAACTGCTCGAGCTCGACGCCGCGTCGTGATTCCCGACCGGCGGCTCGAGCGCCGCCACGGTGAGGGGTCGAACCGGCGGCAACGCCGCTGGCGGGTCAGGTGTGGTGAACACCGGCGGCAGCGGCGGCACCGGTGCGGTCCGCAGCTCGGTCAGCGTTCCGGAACCGGCGACTCTGGCGCTGCTCGGCCTCGGACTGTTCGGCTGTGCGGTGCGCTCGCGGCGACGTCGCTGGGGACCGCGGCTGAGCGACGGCGGCGCTGCAGGGGGCCCGTGCGTGGGGTCGTGACTATTTCTTCGGCTTCGACTGCTCTTCGGCGCGCACCTTGGCGATGAGCTTGTCCGTGTTGGCCAGGATCTGCGTGAAGTTATCGCCCATGGCGATGTACTTGCCCGCCACCGCCATCGTCGGTACGCCGCTCACCTGATATGCCTCGCTCATCTGATCCGCCTGCACGGTGAGGTTGTTGATGCCGAAGGAGCTGTAGGCGGCGGTGAACTTGTCCGCATTGCCACCCATCTTGCCGACCCACTCGGCGAGCGCCGGCGCCTCGAACAACGGCTGGCGCTGCTCATGGATGGCCTGGAACAGCGCGCCGTCGAGCTTGGGCAGATCACCGCTCGCCTGCAAGGCGAAGTAGGCACGCTGCAGATTGATCCATGCGGGACGGTTGAAGCCCACCGGCACGCGCCGGAACACCACATCCTTGGGCAGCCTGGACTGCCAGGTGTTGACCAGCGGATAGAACTCCGCACAGTGCGGGCAGCCGTAGGAGAAGAATTCCAGCACCTCGATCTTGCCCGGCGGGCTGTCGGGCTTCTGCGCCGGACTGAGCACGCGGTAGTCGGCATTTTCAGTCTGCGCGTGGCTCGCGGACCCGCAGGTGAGCGCCAGCGCCGCCAGCAGCCCGGCGAGAATCCTGACTCCTCGATCGATACTCATGCGCTCAATTCCTTCTCCGGTGCACGGGCGCCGCACACCACAGTGAGGCACGGCGGCCGCGAAAGTTCCGCCGCACCCCGGACCACTCGCCCGGGGAGCGTGCCGCCGCGGTCGGCGGCGCATTATTCCCCATCCGGCCCGCTCACCGCACGTGCGCGGCGCAGCGCCCCGCGCGCCGTCGAGACATAAGGCGAGTCGGCGTCATAGAAGCGCCAGAGTCGGCGCGCCCAGTCGCCCGCGTAGTCGACCCCGATGCGCGTGGCCCGCGCGACTCGGGGCGCGCGCGTTCCCCGCGGGGGACGCTCGATCCACAGCACCTCACCCCGCAGGTCGGCGCCATTGAGGCGCCGGTCGATGTGCAGTGCCCGGCACAGCAGCCCCGGACCGAAGCTGCGCGCGCTCATGTTGCTCAGCGGTTCGAGCGCACGCAGCAGCACCGCGTGCGGCACTCCGGTGGGCGCCGTGACGACATTCAGGCAATTCCAGAAACCGTAGATGAAATAGATGTAGGCGTGGCCGGGCGGCCCGAACATCACCGCCGTGCGCGGCGTGCGCCCGCGCGCGGAATGCGCGGCGAGGTCTGCAGGCCCCTGATAGGCCTCGGTCTCAACGATGCGCCCGCGCCGCACGAGGGCGCCGTCCGCGTGCACCAGATGCATGCCGATCAGGGCGCGCGCGACCGCGAGCGTGCCCTGCAGGAAGAAACTGCGTGCCGGCTTTGCTGGCTTCACCGCGCGCGATGGTAAAGGAATCATCTACAATGCGGCCTCATCGGGCTCCGGCATGCGGATGATCATCAGAATCAACAGGATAGGAAGTCTCAGCTCCGCGCAGCGCCGATCACGGGCGGCCCGCATCGGTTGCGCCGCCATCGCGGCCGTGCTCGCGAGCGTACCGGCGGTGGCATCGCTGTTCGCGTTGCCGACGGATGGCTCGCCCCTGGTCGGCACCGACTCGACGGTCAAGACCGTCTACGAGGACACGCTGCCGGATCTGGCTCACCGCTTCAGCCTCGGCTACTACGAGATCATCCGCGCCAATCCGGGCGTCGACGTGTGGATCCCGGGGGCGGACAAGACCATCGTGCTGCCGGGACGGCGCATCCTGCCGGCCGGCCCGCGCGAGGGCATCATCGTCAATCTCCCCGAGCACCGGCTGTATTACTTCCCGAAGCCGCTCGGACACGACAAGCCGATCGTCATCACTTACCCGGTGTCCATCGGCAAGATGGACTGGCGCACCCCGCTCGGGGAGACGCGCATCATCGCCAAGATCCGCCGGCCGGCCTGGTATCCGCCCGAGTCGGTGCGCAAGGAGCACGAGGAGAACGGCGACCCGCTGCCGAAGATGGTGCCGCCCGGGCCGGACAACCCGCTCGGGGACTACGCCATGCGGCTCGCCGCCGGCAACGGCTCGTACATGATCCACGGCACCAACAACCCGACCGCCGTCGGCATGGCCGTCACCCACGGCTGCATCCGCATGTACCCGGAAGACGTGGCCGCGGTGTTTGCGACCGTGCCGGTCGGCACCAAGGTGCGCCTCATCAACGAGCCGGTGAAGGTGGCCTGGGTGGACGGCGAGTTGTACGTCGAGGCGCACCCGCCGGTGGATGACGAGGGACAGTCGACCGAGCCCGACCTGAAGGTGCTCTCCAAGATGCTCAACCACGCGCTCGGCAACAACCACGCGGCGATCAACTGGGACCGCGCGCGCGCCGCGCTCACCGCGGCTAAGGGCATGCCGACGCTGGTGGGCCTGGGCGTGCAGCCCGAATCCGTGACCGCCACGACGGTGGCACCCGCGGCCCCGAGCCGCTGAGTCCGCCAGGCGCGATGCTGCACTACGCGCTGGTCTTCCTCCTCATTGCGATCGTGGCGGCCGTGCTCGGCTTCGGCGGCCTGGCCGGCGGGGCGGCCGGCTTTGCCAAGGCGCTGGCGGTGTTCTTCCTGATCCTGACGGCGGTGGAGCTCGTGCGCCGCAAGCGCAGCTAGCCGTCTTTCACCGCGCGTGCCGCATGGCGGCCCGGGCGCAGCTGCTCGAGTAGCCGCAGCACCACGGTCGCGCGTGACCCGAGCGCCACGGCGGTGCGTGCCCAGCCGAGCACGGTGAGGATCTGCCGCGGCCGCCGCAGCAGCAGCAGCCCCCCGAGCGCCAGCGCCCAGGTGAGCGGACGCGCCAGCGGTGCCGCGCCCTCAGGTCCGCTGCGGCCGAAGAGCTCTCCGGCGGCGCGGCTCAACGGGCTGTCACGCAGCTCCGCCAGGCGCTCGCCGAGCTCGACACGCTCGAGCTCGCAGCGCGCCACCAGCAGGCGCCGCCGTGCCTCGAGCTCGCGCATGCGGCGGCTCACGGCGCACCCCCGGCGCGGCGCGCATCCTCGGCGAGCTGGCCAAGGGCGCTCTCGAGCGGCGCCGGCTGCGCGCGCAGCGTGCGCAGGCCGAGGTAGCCGAGGAGCGCCGCGAGGCAGGCGAACAGCAGTCCACCGCCCAGCAACCCGAGCATGCGGTGCGTATTCCACAGCGCCACGATGAGGGCGGCCGCGGCGCACAACAGTGCCAGCAGCAGGCAGGCGAGGGCGCCCAGCAGCCAGGCGAGCGTGCGCCCGAGCACCAGCAGGTGCATCTCCAGCTCCACGGCGGCCAGATCCACCCGCGTGCGCAGCGCATCCAGCAGTACCGCGAGCACGCCCCGCACCGGTGCGGTCGGTGGGGCCGCGGAGGGCTCGCTGCTCACCGCCGCGCCATGATCAGGCCGAGCAGCAACGCCAGCCCGCCGGCCACCGCGACCGCCTGCCAGGGGTTCTCGCGCACGTAGCTGTCCACGTCACGGGCACGGGCGTTCAGCTGCTGCTCAAGCCCCGCAAGGCGCTGCTTCAGGTCGCGCAGCGTCTCCTGGGCATGCTCCTTAAGCTCGGCCCCCCCGCTGCCAAGTCCGGCGCGCAGCAGCTCCTCCGCCTCGTTCACCAATGCGCGCAGCTCCTCGGCCAGCTTGCCGGTATCAATCGTTTCGCTCATGTCTGCGTCTCGTGGCCACAGGTATGGTATGCGCCGAATTTACGCACATCCGGCCGGAAACCGCGAGACTCGCGCGGCGCGCTGCGCTACTCTGACCGACGCTGGTCCGATGCCATGCACAGCGCCGCGCCCAACCCGTTGCTGGAACTTCGCAAGCTCGGCGAGAGCGTCTGGCTGGATGACATCAGCCGCGGCATGCTCGAGGACGGCAGCCTCGAGCGCCTGATCAAAGACGACGGCCTCGCCGGGCTCACCTCCAACCCCTCGATCTTCGCGCACTCGATCCAGAACGACGCGCGCTACGCGCAGCCGATCGCGGCGCTGCTGCCGCGGGTGAACTCGGCGCTCGAGCTGTACGAGGAGCTGGCGCTCGAGGACCTGCACGAGGCGGCCACGCTGCTGCGGCCGCTGTACGATTCCTCCGACGCGGGCGATGGCTTTGTCAGCTTCGAGGTGTCCCCGCACCTCGCTTACGACGCCGAGCGCAGCCGCGCCGAGGCGAAGCGCCTGTGGGGGCGGCTCAACATCCCCAACGCTTTCATCAAGATCCCGGCCACGGCGAGCGGCGTGCCGGTGATCCGCGACCTGATCGCCGAGGGCATCAACGTCAACGTCACGCTGCTGTTCTCCCCGGAGCGCTACCGCGCGGTGGGGGAGGCGTATATCCAGGGGTTGCGCACCCGCGCGGCGGCCCGCCTGCCGCTCGGCTCGGTGTCCTCGGTGGCGAGCTTCTTCCTCAGCCGCATCGACACCGCGGTCGATGCGCAGCTCGATGCACTGGTGGCGCGCGGCCAGCCGGCGGCGCGCAGGCTGCGCGGCAAGGCCGCGATCGCCAGCGCGGCGCGCGCCTACGAGGTGTTCGAGGAGCTGACCGCGAGCGTCGAGTGGCAGGGGCTGGCGGCGCAGGGCGCCCGCCCGCAACGCCTGCTGTGGGCCTCGACCTCGACCAAGGACCCGAGCTTCAGCCCGGTCAAGTACGTCGAGGAATGCATCGTCCCCGGCAGCGTGAACACCATGCCGCTCGAGACCCTCAATACCTACCGGCGCGTCGGACGTCCCGAGCTGCGCCTCGAGCGTCACCTGGCCGACGGCAGCGACACGCGCGAGGGCCTGGAACGGCTCGGGATCGACCTCGAGGCGGTGGCCGCGCAGCTCGAGCGCGAGGGTGTCAAGAAATTCATCGAGCCCTTCGACAAACTGCAACAATGGCTGCAAGCCAAGCGTGACGCGGCGCGCGCCCACTAGGCGGGCAGCCAGCGCATCCGATCGGGCGAGGGGGAAGGACTGTGGACAGCAACGCGATACGCGAGCGGCTGCTGCGGCGCCGCGACGAGCTGCGCAAGCGCGCCAGCGATGCCAGCGCAGAAGCACGCCATGAGGCGGATCCTCTGTCCGCCGATTTCGCCGAGCAGGTCACGCAGCGCGAGAACGACGACGTGCTCGGGGCGATCTCCGACTCCGCGCGCGTGGAGCTCGAGCACGTGGAGGCGGCGCTGCGCCGCCTGGCGAGCGGGCGCTATGGCACCTGCTCGGTGTGCGGCGAGGCGATCGAGCCGGAGCGTCTCGGCGCCGTGCCCTACACCGATCGCTGCCGGGCCTGCGCCGAGCGCGTTCCGGGACGCAGCTCCGCGCGCCTCTGACCGGCGACGCCCTTCACCGGTCACATGAGCGCACGCGAGCCCTCCGGCGTCATCACCATCACCACGGATTTCGGTCACCAGGGACCCTTCGTCGGCGTGATGAAGGGCGCGATCCTCACGCGCTTTGCCGGCGCATGCCTCATCGACCTGACGCACGAGGTCCTGGTGCACTGGCCGGCCGAGGCCGGGTTCTGGCTCTCGCACGCCTATCGCTACTTCCCGCCCGGCACCGTCCACGTCGCGGTCGTCGACCCGGGGGTGGGGACCTCGCGCGCCATCCTCGTCGTGCAGGCCGAGGAGCATCTGTTCCTCGCCCCGGACAACGGGCTGCTGGCCCCGCTGGTGGGCCGCGCCCGGGCGCCCCGCATCGTGCGCCTGAGCAGCCAGGGCCTGGCGCGGCTCAACATCCAGCGCGTCAGCGCCACCTTCCACGGGCGTGACATCTTCGCGCCGGTGGCCGCGGAACTGGCCGCCGGACGGGTCACGCTGGAAGCCCTCGGGGAGGCGGTGACCAGCATCGTGCCCTCCTGGGTCGAGGAGCCGAGCGTCGAGGCGCGCAGCGTGACGGGCGTGATCATCACGCAGGATCACTTCGGCAACCTCATCACCAACATCCCCGGGAACCTGATCGAGCGCTTCCGCCTGCCGCTGGTGCACGCCGGCAACCATGCGTTGCCGCTGCTGCGCACCTACGGCGACACGCGTCCGGGCGAGTACCTGGCACTCGTGAATTCCTTCGGGGTCATCGAGATCGCCCGCGCCGAGGGTTCCGCCGCCGAGGCGCTGGGGCTCGGGCGCGGTGCCCCCATTATCGTGCGCGACCGCACCGATCAGGCCTGAGATCTCGCACCGCCGAGGTGCGAGCGGAAAAACGGCCCAGCCTGCGCTTGCGGCCGACCACTTTGACTTCCCTGTGGTCAAAAGTTGATCGGCGGCGCGAATCGGCTATAGTTCGCAGCCTTGCCCATCCGCACTTAGCACGTTAAGCATTGAATTAACTCAGGATTTGCGCCGTCCGATGTCGGAACGAGACAACGAGAGCTTTGATTTGGACGATGAATTCCTGAGCGGTCCTACCGAAGACGGCACCGATTACGACCGGTTGCTGGACCGCGTGGATAAGCGGGTGCGCACGCAGGGCAAGCGCGGCAAGGCCGCCTGGAGCCGGCTCGAGGAAGTGCTGGCTGATCGCAAGCTCGAGAAGGACCTGCAGGATTTCGACGACGAGCTCTAGGGCCAGCTCAGATCTGCGTGGCAGCTTGAGCCCGGCCGCACGGGGCGGGGGCGACCCCGGTGCGCTCGAGGGAAGAGTGCCGCAGCAGCTGGAGTCAGCGAGCCCGTGACAGCGCCTTCGAGCTGGATCGTCCTGAAGTTCGGCGGTACCAGCGTCTCAACCCTCGCCAACTGGCGCAACATCGCCGAGATCATCCGCGCGCGCCGTGCCGATGGCGCCCGCGTGCTCGTGGTGCACTCGGCCCTGAGCGGGGTCACCGACCGCCTGGAGGGGCTGCTGGATGCCGCCACCGCGCGCGCCCACGAGGACGAGCTGCGCGCGCTCGAGGAGCGCCACCGTGCTCTCGCCGCCGAGCTCGGCATCGCCGTGCCCGCGGAACTCGAGCAGCAGCTGGCCGAGGTGCGCGAGATCTGCGCCGGGGTGGCGCTGGTGCGCGAGGTAAGCGAGCGCACGCGCGCGCGCGTCATGTCCTCGGGCGAGCTCATGGCGACGCATCTGGGTGCCCGCTACCTGCGCGAGCAGGGCCTCGAGATCGCCTGGACCGACGCGCGCCGCATGCTGCGCGCCGAGCGTGGCGGCGCGGCGCGCGCCAGCCTGCTCGCCGCCACCTGCAGCTTCGCCCCCGATGCGGCGCTCGAGCGCGAGCTCGAGTCGCTCGCACCCGTGGTGCTCACGCAGGGCTTCATCGCCAGCGACGAGGAGGGCAACACGGCACTCCTCGGCCGCGGCGGCTCGGACACCTCGGCCGCGTACTTCGCCGCCAAGCTGCGCGCGCAACGGCTGGAGATCTGGACCGACGTGCCCGGGCTCTTCAGCGCCGATCCGCGCTTCACCCCGAGTGCCCGGCTGCTGCGCGCGCTGCACTACGATGAGGCCCAGGAGATCGCCACCAGCGGCGCCAAGGTGCTGCACCCGCGCTGCATCCTGCCGGCGCGCCAGTACCGTATCCCGCTGCACGTGTACGCCACGCAGGCGCCGCAGCTGCCGGGCACGGTGCTCGGGGCGGAAGGCGCCGACGGCGGCGCGCAGGTGAAGGCGGTGTGCACCAAGAAGGGCATCACGCTGGTCTCGCTCGACAGCCCGGGCATGTGGCACCAGGTCGGCTTCCTCGCCGACGCCTTCCAGGTCTTCAAGCAGCACGGCATGTCGGTCGACCTGGTGTCGACCTCCGAGACCAACGTCACCGTCTCGCTCGACCCGGCCGCCAACACGCTCGACAACGCCCGCGTGGCGGAGCTGGTGGCGGACCTGTCGCGGCTGTGCCGCGTGCAGGTGATCGGGCCGTGCGCCTCGGTGAGCCTGGTGGGGCGCAACATCCGCGCCATCCTGCACCAGCTCGGCGGCGCCTTCGAGTTCTTCGAGGAACAGAAGATCTACCTGGTCAGCCAGGCCGCCAACGACCTGAACTTCACCTTCGTGGTGGACGAGAACCAGGGGCAGCGTTTGGTCGCGCAGCTGCACGAGCTGCTGATCCGCCCGGTGGCGGGCGATCGCGTGCTCGGGCCCACCTGGCAGCAGCTGTTCGAGCGCCGCGCCACGCCGCGCCCGCCACGCCTGCCCTGGTGGCGCGTCAAGCGCGCGCAGCTGCTGGCCGCCCTCGGGGAGGCGGATGCCGCCTTCGTCTATGACCTGGAGGTGCTGCGCACCGCGGCGCGCTCGCTGAAGCGGCTGCAGGCGATCAGCCGCGTGCACTACTCGCTGAAGGCCAACCCGCACACCCGGCTGACCGCCGCGCTGCGCGCGGAGGGCATCGATTTCGAGTGCGTGGCGCGCGGGGAGGTCGAGCGGCTCACCGAGCAGTTCCCGGACCTGGATCCGGCGCGCATCCTCTACACGCCCAACTTCGCCGCGCGTGCCGAGCTCGGCTGGGCACTCGAGCGCGGCGTGCGCGTCACGGTCGACAACGCCTACATGCTCGAGCGCTGGCCGCAGCTGTTCGCCGGGCGCGAGCTGTTCCTGCGCCTGGACACCGGCGTCGGGCGCGGGCACCACGACCACGTGCGCACGGCCGGCACGCGCTCGAAATTCGGCGTGCCACTCTCGGAGGTGCGCGTGCTCGCCGGCCTGGCCCAGGCTGCCGGCGCCCGCATCATCGGGCTGCAGGCGCACGTCGGCAGCGGCATCTTCGACGTCAGCACCTGGGAGCACACCGCGCGCGTGCTGGCCCAGGCCGCGCGCAGCTTCGAGCACGCGCGCGTCATCGACCTCGGCGGCGGCCTGGGCGTGCCCGAGCGCCCCGAGCAGCCGCCGCTCGACCTGGCCACGCTCGACAGGCTGCTGCTCGCGGTGCGGGCCGAGCATCCGCAGCTGGAGCTGTGGCTCGAGCCCGGGCGCTACTTCGTGGCCGCCGCCGGCGTGCTGCTGGCGCGCGTCACGCAGCTGAAATCCAAGGGGGGCGTGCGCTTCGTCGGCGTGGCTACCGGCATGAACTCCCTCATCCGCCCGGCGCTCTATGGCTCGTACCACGAGATCGCCAACCTCACGCGCGTGGAGGAGGCGGCCACCGAGGTGGTGAGCATCGTCGGTCCCATCTGCGAGAGCGCCGACGTGCTCGGGCACGACCGCCTCTTGCCGCTCACCCGCGAGGGTGACGTGCTGCTGATCGCCAACGCCGGTGCCTACGGGCATGCCATGAGCTCGCACTACAACCTGCGCGCGCCCGCCCCGGAGCTCTTCATCTGAAGCGGCTGCTGCTGTTTGGCGCGCTGGTGGCGCTGCTGGCGCTGGCAGGGTACGCGCTCTACCTCGACCGGCTGGTCACGCACAAGTTCGAGGGGCGGCGCTGGACGCTGCCGGCGCAGGTGTATGCCGCGCCGCTCGAGCTGTACGCCGGGCTGCCGCTGAATGCCGCGCAGTTCGAGCAGGAGCTGAAGCGCCTGCACTACCGGCGTGCCGAGAGCGTGGAACGTGCGGGCACCTACCGGGTGCGCGGCGAGCAGTTCGAGCTGGCGCTGCGGCCGGCGCGCTTCGCCGACGAAAGCCGCCCGGCCGGGCAGCTCACGGTCAGCGTCGGCGCCGGCGGCCTCAGCGCACTCAAGGACGGCAGCGGGCGCGACGTTCCGGTGCTGCGCCTCGAGCCGCTCCTGATCGGCAGCATCTTCCCGAGCCATGGCGAGGATCGCATCGTGGTCAGCCCGGCGGAGGTGCCGGCGCTCTTGCCGGCGGCGCTGAAGGCGGTCGAGGACCGCAAGTTCGACAGCCACCACGGCATCGACCCGCTCGGCATGCTGCGCGCCGCCTGGGTCAACATGCGCGCCGGGCAGATCGAGCAGGGCGGCAGCACCCTCACGCAGCAGCTGGTGCGCAGCTACTTCCTCAGCTCGCGCCAGACCTTCTCGCGCAAGGTGCGCGAGGCGGTCATGGCGATGGCGCTCGATGCGCATTTCACCAAGGACGATCTGATGAATGCGTACATCAACGAGATCTTCCTCGGCCAGGACGGCGAGCGCGCCATCCACGGCTTCGGGCTCGCCAGCCAGTTCTACTTCGGCAAGCCCTTGAGCGAGCTCGACGTCTCCGAGGTGGCGCTGCTGGTGGCGATCGTGCGCGGCCCCTCCTACTACGATCCGCGCCGCCACCCCGAGCGCGCGCGGGCCCGGCGCGACCTGGTGCTCAAGGTGCTCGCCGAGCAGGGTGTGCTCAAGAGCGAGGAGGCCGCCGCGGCGGCGCGGCGGCCGCTCGGGGTGAGCGCGCGCCCCGCGGGCGCCTACTACCCGGCCTACCTCGACTTCGTGCGCCGCACGCTGCGGCGGGACTACCGCGAGGAGGACCTCACCGAGGCCGGGCTCGCCATCTACACGAGCCTGGATCCGCTCGCCCAGGAGCAAGCCGAGCGCGCGCTGGAGAAGGAACTCGCGCGGCTGGATCAGCTGCGCAAGGCCCCGGCGCGCGCGCCCCTCGAGGGTGCGGTGGTGCTCACCAGCCCCCAGAGCGGGGACGTGATCGCGATCGTCGGCGGGCGCGACGTCGGCTACGACGGCTTCGACCGCGCGCTCGATGCGCATCGCTCCATGGGCTCGCTCGTCAAGCCCTTCATCTACCTCACCGCGCTCGAAAGCGGGCGCTACAACGCCGCCACGGTCGTGCCGGATGCGCCCATCGACCTGAAGCTCGCCGACGGACGCCACTGGAAGCCGGAGAACTTCACCCACCAGGTCTACGGTCCGGTGCCGGTGGTGCGCGCGCTCGCCGAGTCCCTCAACCTCGCGACCGTCGGGATCGGGCTCGATCTCGGGCTGCCGAAGGTGGCCGCGACGCTGCAGCGCTTCGGCCTCGCGCCAGCGCCCACCCAGGTGCCGGCGATGCTGCTCGGGGCAGTGGAGGTGACGCCGCTCGAGGCGGCGCAGCTCTTCAACGGGCTCGCCAACGGCGGCTTCCGCACGCCACTGCGCGCCGTGCGCGCCGTGGTGGCCAACGATGGCAAGCCGCTGAAGGCGTTCGCGCTCGAGGTGAACCAG
>Ga0335082_10004256_pt1 | contig 15599 bp, 16 predicted proteins | sample Lox_Sample_41_FD_206718 | JGI IMG/M metagenome (GOLD analysis project Ga0335082, IMG submission 206718) | Soil microbial communities from Loxahatchee National Wildlife Refuge, Florida, United States - Lox_Sample_4.1 | ecosystem: Environmental > Terrestrial > Soil > Wetlands | place: USA...
TGCGCAGAGAAACTCGGGCCTGGAGCCGTCGTATGAATCACCATTGCGTTCCTATTCAATGGCACTTTACTCGCAAGAATGCTCGCAAGGCCTTTGACTACACAATCACGCGGTCAGGGTACTAGAGGATGAAAGAGCCTAACAAGAAAGGAGTAGCGAGCCGCTTGGCCTCGGCGAAGGGACGCAATCCTTGCGACTTGAATTCCTTGAAGTTGGTCCGAAGTCCGACCGACAAGGTGAGGGGCGCTGCGAAGGCGCCTCTTCTGGCGCATCGACCCGGGAGAGTCGTTCGATGGAGGCGAAATTCCAGTTTCGGGGCGTGGGCTGCGGAATCAGACGAATACGAAGACGAACCGAGCATCCGTAACTTGATCGAGCGCTTCCGCACTGAGGGATTCGCCGCGCCTACTGGATCGCCTGTACGCAATGGCTGGGGATAGCGCACTGAGTGATCGCCTGAATGAACTGAGCGATCGCTAGATTGGCCAACGCCTTTTCGACGTCTGCTGGGTAGAGTGTTATTTCAACAGCCCTGAGCTAACCATCGTCACGCAGGCTACAGATCGGCTCCGTCGCTCCACTGGGCCGCGATCACGAATGAGGAAGCTCAAACAGCCTGAAACAGCAGCCAGTCTGCCCAAATGTGGAAAAGAGTTGTTTCTGCACTATGTGATAGACGAACCTGATTTCTGGCTGTGTGACTGGGTGGCCACTCTTCGAAGGGAATGCAGCCATTGGAACTGCTATAGTTTGTGACTCTCAAAAGTGGAGGGTTCCCCGTGCCACAGATACCTCATGTAGAGCGTCATTTCACGGGCGGTGAGACTGTTCGCGACGTTGTCATCGGCATGTCGGACGGGCTGACCGTCCCTTTGCACTTGCTGCGGGCCTTTCGGGCGCGGTTGCTTCGGCGCACGTGGTTGTCGTTGCGGGTCTGGCTGAAATTGCGGCAGGGTCGATCGCCATGGGGCTCGGCGGCTTTCTTGCGGCCAAAAGCGACGCGGAACACTATGAGCAAGAATTGGCAAGGGAGAAAAGGGAGATTGGAACAATCCCGGAGGCAGAGGCTTCGGAGGTTTGTGAGGTCTTCGAGTCGTATGGTCTGAACAAGGAGGAAAGCCTGCCGATCGTCTCTGTCTTGCGGCAAAAGCCCGAGGCATGGGTCAAGTTCATGATGCGCTTCGAACTCGGATTGGAAGAGCCGCGTCGCGGCCGAGCTCTTCGGAGCGCGTTGACCATCGCCGGGGCTTATGCCATCGGTGGTCTTGTTCCGCTCTCCCCCTATATGTTGCTGACTCAGATGCATTCAGCTTTTCTGTTATCGGTGACTGTCACACTTCTGGCTTTGTTCGTTTTCGGGTACGTCAAAGGACGTTACACAGGTGCCGCACCGATGCGGGGAGCGATTCAAACACTCATCATTGGAGCGATAGCAGCAGGTGCCGCGTACCTTATCGCAAAGTGGATTGCCTAAAAATTGGTTCGCTCCAAGCTCGACGTTCTCGAGGCCTAGTTGAGAAATCAATTACTGCCAATAATCAGCTCGTTTGAGTCATATGGGTGATGGTTCCGGCCAGGCGTCGTCACCCTCGGGTTATTCCCATCGCACGCATCCAGGAGTTTCTTCTCGGTAGATTCACCCGAAGAGGGGGGGCCACCTCAAAGGCAGCGAGTAGATCCTTCTGTAAATTGAGGATTCCAGGGAATTCGAAGGAGTCCTAAGGAACGGGAGGTTATTGAGTCCATAGGGAATAGGAATTTCAACAACTTACAAGACGCGGGTGGCCCTCGAAAAGCCTTGTAAGAAGCGTTAGGGAATCATTATTGGACAGTGAAAGGGCAGGCGCCCTTCAATGCTTTTTTCCACAGCGGTGACGAATCTCGGCGGCTACGTCACAGCTGGAGCTCAATCTCACCGGGTCTCCAAGTTTTGTCGAACCAAGGTTCGAGTGGACCGTTGAGACGCAGGATCATTCTCCTCGCCAGCCGGCGCCTTCGGGCCGAAATAGACATCGACGGAGCCATCAGCATTGATCTTGTGTCCCCTCGTCTGGCTGCTGACCGCAGGCCATGAATAGTCGTTCTGAAGCATCGAACGCGTCTGGTGGTCGTAAAGAATGACCGACCAAAAATCCTTCACCGGGACGTTGGGTGATAGGTGGAGTCGGTAGGTCTTGCTGCCGTCGAGTGGCCTACCCTGGAAATCGACGAGCGCAGCCATATACTTCGATCCCACACCGACCATCCGGGTACCCTCCACTATCATCTCCGCGTGACGGCCACTCGGGAAGCCGCGATAATCCACCTTGTAGACGCGTCTTCCTGAATAGCTGAGAAGTGTCTCAGCTTGACGCAAGTTGGCGGCCTGCATCTTTTCTACGATGATTTCAACGGAAGGCTCGCCGCTCGTGTTCGGGTCAGCTGCACGCATCGGCATGCAACATCCAGCGATCAAAAGGCACATAGGCATGGCGCGATGCCATGTACGGATGATGCTCTTTCGTTTCATGGTCGTAACTGCCTGATTGAAAGTCTCCATCAATCTTCGAAGCTCCTCGCCCCGCCTTTCATTCGATTCTTGACTAGTTGTGTCCACATAAACTTGATCACGCGCCTGTCGTTGTAGCAATACGCCAGATTGTGATTGAGGGTCGAGAAGCAGTGCTGCTGGCAGGTCTTCTTCATGGAAGCCAGCTCGACGTCATCGAAGTTATGCTTGTCGATGTTTCCCCAGTCATAGGTGGCGCCGTACATCGGGAAGCAGGGGGCCACGGTCCCGTCTGTGCGGATGACGACATTGTTCTGGCCTGCGCGGCAGTTCCATTCCGCGAAATGTAATTCGTGGTTCTCGTCCTGGACGATGCCAGGAGTTGTAGCCGGGCGATCGGCCAGATCGCCATTGAGTCCGCTGCCGTCGCCATTCCACCCCAGGCGTTTGAGGTCGGCGCCGCTGGCCATCCGGATGAAGGCCTTGATTTCCTGCAAGCGTTGTACGGAATTCACCATCTGGTAGCCGGCGTTGTTCTTTTCGATGATCCAATCCACAAGAGAGTCGATCTGAGGCCAGTCTTCGGGGCGGATGTAGGTGGGATTTTCGTTGAGATGCTTGAAATGGTCGTCCTGCTCGAGCATTGGGGTTTCGTTGATGTGATAGTCGGTGGCAATCCGATGCTGGCGGGCGTACTCGGTAATCTTACGGACGTCTTCGGTGTTGTTCCGGCAGATGTTGATATTGAAGAAAACCATGTAACCGTACACGTACTGCTTCTTCATGATGTACTCGAGGTTCTTCTGGACCGGAACCACGGCCTTGGGCAAACTGGGTTTCTCGTCCCACGAGTCGAGCGCGAAGTTGAAGACAGCAATGCCGGCATCGCCCAACCGGTCGGCCACCTCGGGACGCAGCAAGCGACCGTTGGTTCCGATGTAGATCCAGAAACCCTTTTTGGCGGCGTAGTAGACGACCTTGTGGACAAAATCGGGGCGCAGCAGGGGCTCGCCGCCCATAAGAGCAAGCACGCGGCAGCCGTTGTCGTGGAGAAAATCGATAGAACGTCGCGCGACGACCTCCGTCATGCCTTTCACCTTGTTGTTGTAGGACCAGCAATACCAGCAGTCGAGATTGCACTTGTACTCGGTAAACAGATAAGCCGTAATGGGGTGGAAGTCGCCGGGAAGCACCCGCGAGCGGATGTAAGGAAACAGCCAACCACGCATCTTGCGGTAAATCTGCTGCCGCGTCCATTTCCGCTTTTCCAAAGGCGTCTCCGGACCTGGGTCCTCAAGAAGTTCGGGATATTGCGGGAAGACCGGCTCTGGCAAGGTGGCACCTTTGGGCTGAGGTGGCTCGGGCGGTCTCGGTGCTGAGTGCATCGGCAGGAGATGAATCTTGTGATCCATCCGAAATACCTGCGCGGCGTTGTCTTCTCTCGGTAGTGTGTGTGTGGCCATGACTCCTCTCCCTATGCATCATTCGGTACGGTGCCGGGGCAGACTTCCCTGTGTTCGCAGTTTCTCCCCCCTCACGCAGATGGAGCGGGAATCCCGATTAACCGCCTGGCCGGGCGAGGGAGCCCGGCTGGTAATCCTGATCATAGATGTCCACCACCGCGTTGCCCACGATTCGGGTCCTGACTTGGGAGTGAATGCGGGAGGGGAAGGTGAAGCCCGCGATCTCGACATAATTCTGCTCAAAGTGAATGCTCTTGATGAACAGAGAAGGGGACTTCACCATGCGACCCTCGGCACGCACGAGGGTGCCAGAGCGCGCGTCAAGGTAAATGCGGCCTTTGAACAGACCGAGGCGCTTGGCGCGTGGCTTTACTTGGTAGATGTGCACCGGGCGACCGTCCAGAGTAGTGGTGGACTGGTGCGAGAAGATATAATTGACGGAAGTGAGCGCCGTCCTCGATGGATCATCTTTCTGCACGTGATCGACTTCAAACTGAAGCAGACGGGCGATCACATTGGTTTTGACGAAGGCATCGCCGGCGGAACGGATCACCTTGAACGTGAGAGTGCGGGGGGCTAAGTAGTCGCGGCGGAGTTGGTACTCTCCGGACTGAGAGGTAGCGGGAATTTCGGCCCGGACGAGGGTTGTCGCCGAATAGGATGCGAGATTCCTGGCCTGCTCCTTTAATCTGTGCTGGTAAACCTGGAGAGCTAGGTCGGACGACATATTGGGCAACACCGCAGGCGCCACAGGTGGCGCAGCAGAGATTGTGGCCGGAACCAGACAGAGCGGGCTGTCTCTCAAGAACGTGGATTGGGGACTATCGGCAGATGCCGTCGAAGCGCTAGGAGCCGTATTCTGAGCGGCCAGAAATGAGGAAGAACTCAAGCCTATGACCAACATAATGCAAATGAAAAGTGCCTCATCCATACTGCCCTTTCCATACTTTAGGTTCACTCTCTCCTCCTGGGCGGAACAGTGGAACGAGCTTGCAGAGAGCCTGATCTTGGCGGCAAAATGCGCTAGTCCACATTAGGCGACTTCCTGGCCACGAGAGCGCCAATACGATTGCGATGGCCCGGATACGAAACGATTTTCATTTCTTGCCAGTCGTACGGGAATTCCTTCCCGCAATCCAGACAGACCACGTAGGTGCCGGTTGGAGTCGACGCGGAAGTCCGGCGTGAAGCGGCGCGCACGGTTATCGGGAAGCTGCAATGCATGTGCCAGCACCCGAACAGGGCATTGAACAAGTTCGAGATCATAGCGTTCTCCTTCATGACCTCTTCCGACGTCCGCGTGGTTCAGAGTCTTAGCCTGCACTAGGAATCCTCGGTGGCACAGTCGACTCCATAGATTTTGTGTCTAAGATCAGATCGAGAATTGGCCTGTGTCTCATTGCTCGCTTCGAAACTACAGAGCGCAGATATCCCGGTTACTCCCTGAAAATCAGCTACAAAGCCAAGCACAGGTGCGGGGTGGCTTTTTCGCCTTCCTGCCTCTTCAAAATCATTGGAGTCGGCTCCCGACCCGCCCACAGAGCGTAGGCTGTATGACTCCGCGACGTGCTGTAGCGCTCGCGCTCTTGCCTCACGGACATCCTGCCGCGTGCAGTCAAGGAGAACGGAACAATCTTGATCTGAATACTTTTCAAGGACGGACATCACCAAGACAAAACGCTCGAAATCTTCAAGCCCAAGGATGCTCGCAATTGTGCGCTTGGCCTCAGGCGATCGTGCAAACTCGCAATTGACTGGATCACCCGCTGCCGCTGGAGCCGGAGAGTGGTTTCGACGAGGACGCAACATATGAATGGCGGTCCGGACTATGGTTCGCCGAGCCCAGGAGCGCGCCCAGTCTCGAAACACGCCGTTCTCTTTGTCACAGCTTTCCAAGCCGGAGATAAAGCAGTCGTCAGCTTTTGTGTGATCGGCCGTCAGCAGGAACGACAGCAAATGCATATTGTCCAAATCGTTTGCGAACACGCTAGAGAAGTCAGAACTCGTCGCGTACGCTGGTGCTTCTTCAGCAGAGATCAGACTTGTTCGTAGCATATTCAGAGCTCCTCTCTGCTTTCTATTCGCGGCTGCTTTTCCGCGACTTTTCGGGCATTCTCCGAAATGTCGGAGACTATCTGTGTCGCGAGAGGCCGAGCTTTTGCATTCGAGACTCCAGTGTGGTCGGCTTCAGTCCCAGAATTTGGGCTGCGCCACCTTCACCTCGAACGCGCCACCCCACCATCTCCATGATGCGGAGAAGGTAGTTTCGTTCGACCTCTTCGAACGTTTGTGGGCGGGCGCCTGCTTCAACCCGTTCCACCGGCGGTAATTTCGCCCGGAAAACTGTACCCGTGCTGGTGATCAGAAAGCGTTCGATAACGTTACGAAGTTCGCGGACATTTCCCGGCCAGTAGTAGCTCTTGAAAGCATCCATCGTGGGACCGTAAACGGTCTCGATGGAACGTCCCATTCGATGGCAAAGATGGCCCAAGAAATGCCACAGCAGCGGTGGAATGTCCTCTTGCCTCTCTCGCAATGGCGGAATCGTTATAGGGAAGATGTTCAGACGATAGAAAAGGTCCTCACGGAACTTACCTTCCCGGACTGCTTGTAGCAAATCCCTGCTGGTGGCTGCGATCACGCGCGCATCAACCTTGATCGTCTTAGAGCTGCCGAGCCGCTCGAACTCCCCTTCCTGGAGAACCCGTAGTAGCTTGGGTTGCAGTTCAATGGGCAACTCCCCAACTTCATCCAAAAGGATTGTCGAGCCATCGGCGAGCTCAAAGCGTCCCATTTCCCGGGTCAGCGCTCCAGTGAATGCGCCCTTTTCACGCCCAAACAGCTCGCTCTCGATCAGCGTGGCGGGCAACGCGGCGCAGTTCACTTTCACCATGACACGGCCTTTGCGGCGACTGTGCTCGTGGATCGTGCGGGCAATCAGCTCCTTGCCGGTTCCTGTTTCCCCGAGTACGAGTACGGTCGAGTCCATGGGGGCCACCTGTTCGACTTCATGCAGTACGCGCCGAATGCACTCGCTGTCACCAATGACCTCATGGTGATGGTGCTCAAGTTTTACCTCTTCTCGGAGATAGACGTTCTCCTTCTCTACTCGCCGTTTGAGCTCTTCGATCTCCTGGTAGGCCTTGGTCAACTCGCGATCGGCCCGCGCCCGGGAGAGGGCATTCGCGAAAATCTTCGCCGCCATCCCAAGTCGATCCACGAGAGGTGTGGGCCATTCGCGTTCGCCTCGCAACGATCCAAAAGCCAGTACTCCCACCTCTTTTCCCCCAACGGAGAGCGGAAACGCCACATTTGACTCGGGTCCATGCAGACGAAGAGTCTCCTTGTCCTTGGTAGACTCTTCTGGCGGGCCGTCAATCCGAGTGAAACTCACTCGTTGGCCACTCAGCAACGTTCCTAAGATCCGCTGGAGATCACTCTGCGACAAAGGCGGAAAGGCCTCAAATCCCTCCGCTGCCCACGAATGCGTGACGATCAACTTGTGTTCAGCGGAGATCTGGCCCAGTGTGCTGCGGTCCAAGCCAAGCGTTTCACAAATACGCTTCTGGCCTTCTTTGATATGATCGTCCAACTGGTCCACGGGAACGCTGATGAATGTGGCCGATATCTCGGCCAACATTGTTTCAAACTGCAACTGCTCGGCCAGCCCCAGTCCTGAACGCTCACGGTCAGTCTTGTCAATGCACGGGCCGAGTCCTTGGCTGGTCAAAGGTCTGGGGGCGGGCGGAAATGAGAGCATGTGAGAAGAAAGGGTCAGATCCTTGGGGCGGGATGAGGCGTTGGCTGCCATGAATGAAATCCTTCACTGCTCGTCTTTCGGGGCCCCAAATGCTTCGGCTGACAAATATCCGGCGTTCAAGAAATCCTATTGGTCGCCAATGACATTGACCACTTCAAGTTCCGTATCGAGAAGCCTTTAGCGCTCAGCAACGTGTCTGCGCGGCTAAAGTGCTACCTTCCGAATGGTCTCGAGCACTTCCTTCCCGGAGTCCGTCTTTCGGAAGTAAGCCGCACAACCCAACGCGTCAGCTGCGTTGCGCGCTTCGGGATCGTCATGAGCGGTAATAAAGATGACGGGCGAATGCTCACCTGCGGCCGAGAGCCGCTGAGCGAGTTCTATGCCCGACATGTTGCCGAGTTGGATGTCGAGCACAAGACATCCGAACTGAGGATGCTTCGTGTCCGCTAGAAACGATTCCGCCGAGTCATAAGGAACCGGCTGAAGTCCGGCTGCACGCAACAGCCGGCCGAATGATCGGCAAATGTTTTCGTCGTCATCAACCACTGCAACATAAGTCTGGGAAAGCTTGCTCATCGCGATCCGATGAGTACTTTAGTAATGGAAGGTCACGCTGTCTACTGCCCTTTAGGGAAGGTCGAGACGAGCTCCGGGAAGATGCCCGCCTCCTGCGTCAGTCGGGTAAGTTCCGCGACCGACTGCACCTTCAATTTCGTCGTAATCGCGGTGCGATGCAGCTTCACTGTCCGTTCGTGGATGTTCAGATCCCCTGCGATTTGTTTGTTGAGCCGCCCCCGGACAACATGAGAAAGCACTTCGAGTTCCCGTTCGGTGAGCGTGTCGAAGCGCCCGCGTAACGCACGGTGCCGTTCTCGCGTGCCGCGTTCCTGTGAATCGCGGGCAAGGGCGCGGGTTACGGCCTCCAACAACTTCTCTTTAGGAGCGCGCTTTTCCAGGAAGTCCTCGGCACCGCCGCGCATAGCTTGCACGGTCGAGGAAATATCTCCATGCCCGGTCAAAAAGAGAATCGGCAGTGGAGTGGGAGCCTGAGCGAGTGCAGATTGCAGATCGAGTCCGTTCATTTGAGGCATCCGCAAATCAGCCAGCACACAGCCTGGTGCATCTGCATCACCTTGCATGAGAAATTCATGCGCTGACGAATATGTCTTTACACAGAAAACCGTTCGCCCGAAGCAGGCGCGAGATCGCAGTAAGAAAAGACGCATTATCGTCGACAACGTGAACGGTGGGTGCGGTCGCGCTCATTTGGGGGCATCCTTCTCTGCGATCGGCAGCGTAAATCGAAACGACGCTCCACCCTCATTTCGGTTTTCTGCCCAAAGCCGACCGTTGTGTGCCGTAATGATCGTGCGGGAGATCGGCAAACCCATGCCCATTCCGTTAGGCTTAGTCGTGAAAAAGGGATCGAAAATGCGTGTGAGTTGGTCGGCGGAAACACCTGGGCCGGAATCGCTCACGGCGATCTCGATAGTCTTTGGTTCGTCGAGCGCCGCGGTTACGCTGACACGTCGATCTCCCCCGTTCGCCCCGTTGAGCGCATCCATTCCATTAACGATCAGGTTCATTAGCACCTGCTGAAGATGCACCGTGTCGCCAAACACGGGCGGCAGATGGTCTGCCACGTCGAATTCCAGCCTTATGTGCCGTGCCGCAGCATCGGGACGTACGAGAGTAGCGACTTCGCCAACAAGTTCGCCCACATCCACAAGCCTCTTGTCCAAATCTTGCCGCTTGAGCAACCCCCGCATCCGGTCGATAACATCGCCGGCGCGCTGATCGTCCTTCCGGATATCGGCGAGTATCGCGCGGACCTCGTCCAAGTCGGGCGATTTATCCTGCATGAAGAGTTCCGCGGCCTCCGCGTTGCGCAAGATCGCACCCAGCGGCTGATTAATCTCATGCGCCAGCGCCGAGGCAAGTTGGCCCATCATCGAGACGCGGCCTGCATGCGCAATCTGCTGTCGCAGGCTCTGGGTTTCCTGCTCGGCTGCCTTTCGCTCGGTAATGTCATGCGTCACGCTGCGAGCAAAAGTTGGCTTTCCTGCACCGTCAAACTCGACGCGGCCGCGAGCGGCGACCCAGCGTACCTCTCCGCTCGGGAGCACTGCTCGAAAATCAGCGTTGTAAATGCCGTAGCCCGACCTTGCTCTCTCCAGCACTAATTGGAGCGCATCGCGATCTTCCGGGTGGACCCGCTGCAAGACCTGTTGAAGTTCCAGCCGTTCGGTCTCCGAAAAGCCGAATAGCGCTCGCCATCTGTCGGATGCCCACAGTTCGTTCCGGGTGAAATCTCGAATCAAAACACCGAAATCGGCGGCCTCGACGGCCAACCTCATTCTTTCTTCAATCTCGTGCAATCCGGCTTCACTCTCCTGCAACCGGCGGGCAAGGCCGGACGCGCGAAGCGTATCGCTGCTCAACTCGAAGCCCATCACCACGACCAAACCCATAAACGATATGGTCGCCACAATTGGTACCCGGACGCCCCCCCAGAACACCAGCACGCTCTGAACGACTGAGAAAGATATGAAGAACAGCGCGGCCCCACCCACGGCGAGCGCACGATGGCGGTCGCCTCGGCGCCAGGTGGCGACACTGGCGTCCGCCAGAAAGACAATTAGGACCAAAAAACTCATCTGGCCCACGAGCATCCAAGGATTGGGCACGCCGTCGGCGATCTGGACGGATTCCCCGAGAAACGAGATGTGCTGGAGACCCCTGATCTCGCGGTAGTTGAGATTTTGTCCCACCAGAAAATTGAGAACGAGAGCCAGTGTTCGCAGCCCACACACCAGCCACGCGAGCCATGGTCGCCCGGCCTTTAAATAGAGCCTCACGAACGCGACGAGGGACACAACAATCAGCCACGTCGGCACGTGCCCCCACCTCAACACTGTCCCGAACTCCGCTGGGGTCCGTGCGCACATCATCCCCAATTCACAAAATGCGAAGGCTGCCGTCCCAGTCGCCAGTGGAGAAAAGAGCAGACTAGCCCAAGCCTCACGATTTCTGCACCAGACCAGGAAGTGAAATGCTGCCAGCGTGAGGCACACCGACGCACTCATGGACCAGATGATCGTAATCAGGCTCATTTGCTCGTGTGGAAATTCAAGCCCTCGACGTATGCGCAACCTAACGCCACGGGGTTAGAGGCTAGGCTACGCATCCCGAGGCAGTTCGGAAACTGTCAAAACGTGCCGTTCGGTGGAGGAATTCTCATAGTCGTGCGGGGCTGTGCCCAGTCTCTGAAGGCGGGATCTCGACTGGAGTCGGGCACTTGCGCGTGATTCCCGTGCGCGGATGAACTCCTCGCTCTTGCCCCTGCTGATTCTGTGAAAGAGCCCTTGCCCCTTCGCGTCGCGAATGCTTCGAATCTCCCGGGCCGGCACTCACTTCGACTCATTCGACCTGATCCCATTCGGTTCATTTGAGCCGGAGAAGTTCCTTCTACGGCATTTCGGAGCCGCTCCGAAATGTTGGGCGCCATGCCAGTTCATCAAGTTCGAAACCTTCGCGCAATAGGCTTGCTTTCAGTACATTAACACGGATCCAAGGCGTCTCACGCATGGCGCGTGACTTGCATCTTGCCTATCTGCTAAGAGCAGCGCGCCGGCATCGGGAAAGAGCTTCTCGGGATGAGAACGGTGGAACCGTGCTGTCAAGAAGCTGAGCCAGTCCCGGCTACTGCCCACGCTTCGCCAAAGGGGCACGTCTATGAAGAAACGTGTGCCTACTTCTTTAGTGCTGGTGTCGTCGCTGCTCATTATGTGCCTTGTTGGGACATGTGTTGAGATGCACGCGCAGGCATCTGGACAAAAGCTGAACGCGGATGGCCAAGCTGAACTGCAGCGGATCCTCGACTCCGCGCACCATCCTGATCTGCGTTGGCCGGACTTCCTGCCATATAAGGCCGAGGTGAAGGACTTCTATGCCCGTACGGGTTCGACCCTGGGCTGGATTCGCGACCGGAAGCCGACGCCGCAGGCGCAAGCCATGATCGGCTTGTTTGTACAGTCGGACCACAAAGGTCTGGTACCCGAGGACTACGATGCGTCGCGCTGGCCGACGCGGCTACAGAAACTTCAAGGGTCACCGAGCGATACCGAACTGGCCAACTTCGATGCGGCCATGACCGTATCGGCGATGCGCTACATCCGTGCCCTGCATATCGGTCGCGTGAATCCAAAAACCTTGGGCCGGAAACTGGATGTGTCGAGCCGCAAATACGATCTCGGCGAGTTCGTATACGACAAAGTCATCTCGGCGAATGATCCCGTGGCGGTCGTGAGGACAGTGGAGCCAGCCTTCCCGGCATACCTGCGGACGCTGGACGCTCGACGCTCTCCACCGCTATCGCGAGTTCGCCAAGGTGGACACCGGCAAGCAGATGTCAGTGCCACTCAAACCGATCGCGCCGGGAGCGACGTATGCCGACCTGCCGCGGCTGAGTCAGTGCTGCAACTCGTGGGCGACCTGCCCCCCAACGCCAAGGTTGACCCGAATTCAACTGCCTACCAGGGCACACTCGTGGAGGCCGTGAAGAGTTACCAGGTCCGTCATGGAGAACTGCCCGACGGACACTTAAAGGCCGAGCTGATCAAGGAAATGAATGTTCCAATGGCACACCGCGTGCGCCAGATCGAACTCGCGCTGGAACGCTGGCGCTGGGTTTCTCATTCTTTCCCTCAGCCGCCAGTGGTGGTGAACCTGCCTGAATTCCGGCTGCGGACTCTTGATGAAAACTATCATGTCACCCTCTACAAGACAGTGATCGTCGGCAAGGCGCATGGTCACAAATCGCCAGTGTTCGAGAAGGAAATCAAGTACGTAGTTTTCCGGCCCTACTGGGAGGTGACGCCAACCATCCAGCGAGCGGAGATCGTGCCCCACGTCGAAAAGGACCGGAATTACATCGCGGCGAAGAATTTCGAAGTGGTGACGGGGGATGGTAACGTGGTGACAGAGGGCCCGATCAGCGACGAGGTGCTGACACAGCTAAAGTCCGGCCACCTGCGCGTGCGCCAAAAACCCGGTCCCACAAACTCCCTTGGGCTGGTCAAGCTGATCTTTCCGAATGAGGACAACGTCTACTTGCATGGGACCGAAGCTCCGCAACTCTTCGCCAACGAGCAGCGTGATCTAAGCCACGGCTGCATCCGCGTGGAAAAGCCGGCTGACTTGGCCGCGTGGGCGCTGCGCAACAACCCCGGATGGAGTCTGGAGCGCGTTCAAGCGATGATGAATGGCACCCAGGACAACGTGACCGTGAACCTGGACAGGCCGATCCCCGTGCTGATCCTGTATGGCACCGTGTCGGTAGATGAAAAGAACAACGTGTTCTTTTTCGATGACGTGTATGGTTACGATAAACAACTGGATGAGGCGTTGAAAAAGGGATACCCGTATCCGACAGCGTGGACCGATCGGTGGGTTCTTCCCGCCTCGCACTCCGGCAATCGACAGGGAAGGCACTTCCTCGCCGAGTCGGCGCCGATCCTGAAGTGTCCGGATGCACCGCGCAGATCAGTGCCGAGCTAAGAAGTCTGCTTCCTTACTACGGCATTTCGGAGCCGCTCCGAAATGTCGGGCCCCGCACCAGTTCATCAAGATCGAGACCTTCGGACAATAGGCTTACTTTCAGTGCATTACCACGAATCCGAGGCGTCTCACGCATGGCTCGTGGCGTGCATCTTGGGAGAGTGCCCAAGTTCGGTGAGAGGCAAGATCCGCACCGAGCGAACCATCATTCAAGGAGGAGTGAAATGGAAAGCGTCAAAGAGGTGGTAAGCGGCTGGATTCAAGAAGCGAAGAAGAACGCCGGCTGGCTCGTGGCGCTCGGGGTACTGATCGTGATCACAGGGTTTCTGGCCATAGCATCCCCACTGGCCAGCGGCCTCAGTGTCGTTGTGTTTCTTGGGATTGCGTTGACCATCGGCGGCGTCGCAAGGACCATCGCGGCGTTTAGCGCCGCATCGTTTGGCCAGGGCACCCTCGCGTTCATCGGCGGGATCCTCACGTTTGGGGCCGGACTCATCCTTGCGGCACGGCCCGGAATCGGCCTGGCCACACTCACCCTCATGCTCGGGGCGTACCTTCTGATGGACGGGATCTCCGGCGCCATCCTCGCGTTCCGCGTGCGTCCGGAGAGCGGATGGGGCTTCATACTTTTCAGCGCCGTCTGCGGCGTGATCCTGGGATTCTTCCTGCTCCGTGAGTGGCCGCTGTCCGGCGGGTGGGCCATCGGCACGTTGGTGGGCATCAACCTCCTGGTCTGCGGTTTCTCCATGATCTCGGTGGGCTCCGCCGTGCGATCGCTGGCCAAGCGGATCTCGTAGACGGCGGGGACCGGGCCCGGTGCCGCCGCACTTGGACCTATCGGGACCGGCAGCTGCTCGCACAGAAACTACCGATCCTTGATGGTTTTGAAATTCGAGAAATGACGGGCGCAGCACCAGGCAACCGATCGTAGGAATGAAATCGACCATACGCATTCGGGAACTTGAACACAGCTGCGGCAGCACTGGCTGTCGACTAACACGTAGGTGCACCCCATCCACGAGCCGGCAGCTCGACCTGGGCTGCCGGTCACTGGATGGACAATTTGTTTAGGGAGGAACTAATGAAGCGCCCAAGGTTTCAAGTAATAAGCATTTTGTTATTGCTCCTGCTAAGCATAGCTTGCAAGAAATCTGGCTCCAGCAGCGCTGAGACCGATGCGAACACGGGTGCGAATTCTCCAGCGGCCACCCAACCAGCCCCAGCCCCAGCTACTCCGCCGCCTTCATTTTCTGCGGCGCAGAAGCTAGGAATGTTTGCGTATCCCAAGAACAACCAGAGCAACGACCAGCAACTCAGAGATGAATACGACTGCTATACCTCGGTCCAACGGCAGACTGGAATCGACCCGGAGGCTGGTCCGCCATCAGGTCCGTCCTCAGCGGACATTCAGGCAGCTCAACAGCAGGCTGCCGCGAATGCACCGGAAGCGCAAGGTGGCAGGGCCCGCGGAGCGGCGAAAGGAGCTTTGGGAGGAGCGGCTGTGGGAGCCATTACTGGAAATGCTGGTAGGGGAGCGGCTGTCGGCGCAACCGTGGGTACTGTGCGCGGCGGAAGACACCAGCGCGCTGCGAACGAACAGTCCAAGGAACAGGCGGCACAGTCGGCAGGTGCAGCGATGCAACAGCAAGCCAATCAGGCCAAGGCCGCATACAACAAGCAAATCGACACCTTCAAGCGAGGATTCTCGGCTTGCATGGATGCACGCGGATATTCGGTCAAATAGCTCCGCCTTCGCACCTTAATCCGCGAAGAGCGCATGGCAGAACTCCGGCACCGAGCCCTTTGGACCATCGATCTTGCTCGCACAGAGGCTACGGGTCGTTGATGGTTTTGAAGTTCAAGGAATGATTCGAAGACGAGCACAGATGCGTGACGTGAACGGGAGACATCTTATATGACGAGTCTGCCAGCTCGTATGACGTTTTTGCTCCTCCTGCTGAGTGCAGTGGCCGCGATGGGGCAGACACCGGATTCAATCCACGCTGGCGGTAACGACCCAAATCTCCCACAGCCAGAGTCGAAAGCGGAAGCGCTTTCCGGGGGACCGCAGCTCGCTTCGCAAGATTCCGGGGCGGTGAAACAGCGAGAGTACGCCATTCCAGACGTCCCCAAGAAGCTGGACAACATGACCCGTTATCGCGGGAAATATTTCTCGACCCTATTCGGGATTGTCGCAATTGCCGACTATAACGCGTTCTCGCAGGACTCGGACAGCATCACCCAGGTGGGGCGCCAGCGCGACCAATGGAACGACCGCTCCACCCGCTTCCTCCTCCTCGGGACTATCGGGCCCGAGTCATACCAGTTG
>Ga0335082_10004258_pt1 | contig 15599 bp, 29 predicted proteins | sample Lox_Sample_41_FD_206718 | JGI IMG/M metagenome (GOLD analysis project Ga0335082, IMG submission 206718) | Soil microbial communities from Loxahatchee National Wildlife Refuge, Florida, United States - Lox_Sample_4.1 | ecosystem: Environmental > Terrestrial > Soil > Wetlands | place: USA...
CTTCTTGTTGTCCCATTCGAAGAGATGGTGCGTTGGGCTGTCCTTCGGAGCGGAACGCCGAAGACCTTCTTCCTCCATTTCCTCGGTCGAGAGATCCGCCAACTCATCGAGGAGAGGCTTGAGGACTTCCGCGTTGGCTTGGCTCAGACGAGCGCCCGAGCGGACTTTCCATTCCTTCTTGGGTTCGGGGGTTTTCTTTTTCGCTGTGCTTGATTTCGCCATTTGCATCTCCTTGTTGTCATTCGACTCTAAAACGACCGTACTCGCCGTTCTTTTCCGGACGCCATTCACCGAGGCCCACACTCAGTCCGGCGCGGCGGACGAGGTAGACGAGCCACGCGTGCGTGATGATGAGCGGCTCGAACTCGATTTTGATCTTGAGCTTCCACTCCATGAAATACGGGCGGTAGGCTGCCATCGGCTGTTTCGCCCCCCAGCGGCCACGGCGAACCATGTCTTGGCCCATGATGGGAGCCGGACCCTCGATGAGCGAATATTCGCCCTGGACGAAGACCGATTGCCGCGTGACTTTCATGGACGTCACGAAACCGGGCATACCGGCTGCCGTCACGAGAGCCGCTTTGATGTAGCGGCATGGGAAAGCATCACGACCTTTGGCATCCCGGATGCGCGCCGCCTCGAATTCCTCTTTCGGGATTCGCGGCGGTTTCCCTTTGGAACCAAGCTTTTGCCGTGGTTCGACGCCACTTTGTTGATCGGCGATCTGTTTCTGAGTCTTCGTCGAGAAACAGTTGACGATGAGAGGCGATGTCCCGATGAGCACGAAGGGAACGACCCGTATCTCAATGTTGGGGACTTCAGCCGTTTCGGGCGATGGAATGGATTTCGACTTGGTGACAAGTCTCGTAGCAGTCTTCTCGGTCATATTAATTGATACACCGGAAGACTACATCTTCTGTAACAAATCTGAGACCGCTGCGCTGAATGCGATTTCAGCTTCATAGAGCAGCCGCCCTGTTTTCCCGTTGACGGTGGGATCGCTCTTGTTCCGTTCGTGCTCGATTCGGGCGCGTCCTAGAACGCGTGCGGCATCGAGGACGGCAATCTCAGCCTCAGTGAGTTCCACGAGAGTCTTCTCGGCCATGAGGATGACTACACCAGGTGACTAGAGTTTTTATGAGCCGGTGTAGACGGGGCCGAATGCCTGCCGAGGACTACATACCCTTTAATTTGTTTCGTCTTCGGCGATCCTTGTCGGCCCAGTTTTCCCGAGATGAAAGAACAAGCGATGACTTCTCCCAAATATATTCCACCCCCTGCTTGTCGATCACGTTTGGGCGAGCCCAAGAACGGTCAGGAGAGTACGAACCGAACCATCACCGTGAATGGTGTCGAACATCCCGCCTGGTACGATTGGCACGAGCGTGAATGGGTAATCATTCTGAACCACACTGGAAAACCTGGTGGAGCGACATCTCAATGTCACGAGCATGATCTCTATGAGCGGGGCGCAACTCTCAAACTCGTGGGACAGGCATGACATCCCCCATCTGTACCCAAGAGCCTGAAAAAGAGACCGCCCGACTCTTTCTCCGCTTCAGCGAGATTGTTGATCGCTGCGAGAAGGCCGGTCACCCGCTCACAGCGGAACAGATCCGCGTCCTGGTTGACGTTCTCCAGATCGTCTCACCGCTCGAATACGAATGGGGTCCTCCACGCACGAATCTCGGAAAAGCGCACGCCTACGATTGTCCTCACTGCGCGGCCCTCGGAATTGGTGCCACGGAGGAAGAGGCCAAGGTCAATACGCGTCACGGATTCGCATGCCCGAATAAGTGACCCGAGCCGAGATGCAAAATGACTGATTGGTTCATTTCCGAACTTCAGCGGGAGGTCGTCCTACGCGGGCGCGACTTGGGCTACTCGGACGACTTGATCAAACGGGTCGGCGAGAAAGCAAGGGAGATATCCGGCGAGGGCCACAAGGGGCTCGCGATTCGTCCCTCACACAAGGCGCTGGGTGCTTGGGTGGACGCGCTCTACGACGCGGAGATCGCCCTTGGAGGAATCGATGGAGCGTAACGTCATCGATCTGACCGGAAAGAAGTTCGGACGTCTCCTCGTCTTGGGACGGGGGAAGAAGGACTACTGGACGCCGGATCGGCGGCAGAGGCAAATCCGGTGGCGCGTCAAATGCGACTGCGGGACGGTGAAAGAGACGACCGGGTATAACCTTCGTTCGGGTACGGCGGTGTCCTGTGGCTGTTTGCGCCGTGAACGAATGAGCGTCGTAGGCCGGGGCGAACATCCGAGGGGGCGGAGAGCGTTCTACGAGCTAACGGGCAAGCGCTTTGGGAAGCTCCTCGTGCTCTATCGCCTGAAGAAGCGCGGCCCGAGCGGGAACGTGCGCTGGATGGTTTCCTGTGATTGCGGGATGGGAAAAGTCGTCTTGGGCGTCTCGCTTGTGAAGGGCGAGATCAAATCCTGCGGCTGCTCGAGATACGAGGGCAGATGAGCAAGACGGAGAAGACCCCGAAGCGGAGACGTGTGGCCGGCGGACGACCGGAAGCCCCGGAGGTCGGGGCCGTGAGGTCAAAGCGGGGGAACTTCGGAAGGACGGAGAAGATCAGGCGGCGGAATCGAAAGATATGGACGCGCCTCGGAAATAAACGGCGGCGTCGGCTCGATAAGAAAGCGACCGACGAGCGATGATACGATTCATCCTCAAAAGCGAATGGGCTCAAAAGCGAGAGGAACCCATGCCGATGGGTTCCTCATGTTCCCACTGTTCCGGGATTCTTGGGGAAGCCTACGTGGGGCTCAACGTCGAGACTTCTGAATGCACGTTATGGTGCGCAGGGTGCGTTCATCGTGAGGCGGTCGAAGTCGAAATGCTCCCCGGGGAAAAGTATTGGGTTCTGGGTCTTACGACCAGACAACGCGAGTCTATCTCTCGCATGATTGCCGGACGTTTGAAGTCATGACTCCGTCGGAGCGTGTGATGTACCCGCCCATTACGTGTGTCGATTGCGGCATGCGAGGCGACCTCCGCTCGATTGCAAGGCTCCCTGGGGAACAAGACATGGGAAGATGCAGGTGGCCAAACTCCTGCCGATTTCGCCAAGAACGTTTAAACCACGAGAGATGGGATGAACTTGAACTGGGTCGACGATGAACGCCAAGACAGCGGCCTACGTGCTCAACAAGATCGCCGACCTCACGGACAGGCGGGGTCGCGTGCCCGTCGCAGCGGTCATGACACTCGTTGCGAAGCTCGAAAAGGACGGTCGACGGCAAGAAGCCATGAGATTGAACGCCAAGGCGTCCAAGGCATTCCGCAACCTGGCAAGGGCGATCATGATTGAGGGGGAGCCGAACTTTCTCGCACTGGCGAGGGTTCTTCGGCGCGTGGTGGCTGACACGCTTTATGCCGAGGATTTCTCCGAGGATTTCTCCGAGGACTTGTTGGATGAGAATTAGAGTCGAAATCGGTGAACCCGGGGACCCCACACAACTGGTGAACCTCATCATCGAGGTGCCCGTGGAGGGTTACACGGGAGAAGAAGCCGTGGCCGCGATTAAGCGGGATCTTTCGAGGGCTCGGGTAACGGTGTGGAGTCCCAATCAGGTTCCTGCTCGGCCTCAAGAGTCTCAGCGAGAACTTCATCATACTGACGGAACGGAAGCTTCTTCTTCGCATGCTTCCGCCAAAGATCACGATCCGTGACGACGGGGATGTCCTCGGAGACGAAGTCCTTCTCAAGCTCTTGAAGGGCAAGGTCACAGGCTTGGCGCATGGCGAGTAGCTCTTCACGGGAGCGAAGCCCTAGGCCGAGCGTCCTGTAAGCGCGCCGTTTGAGAACACGGGAGCCAAAGCGCCTGATGAACGGCGCGACCTCAACATGGGCCGCGAGATAGGTCCCGATCTTGGGAAGATGCTTGAGCGAGATGACTAGCTCGGAAGTGCCCGTCTCACGAGGAACGCGTGCGAGGACTTTTCCACGCTTTGTGACCTTGTCGAGACGACGAAGATTCTGGCGATTGATGATCTTGGGTTCACCGTCAGTGACGAAGCGCTCCATGGAGAGATCAAGAACCGGAGGGAACTTGGTCTCACGGGAAGAAATCGTGATGCTGTACTTCTTCTCGTGCGAGGGGACTTGGGCGTAAGAGAACCTGATGTGCTCTCTGTCACCATCGTTGACCTTGAGGAAAGCAGCGACTTCATCACGGACGCTTTTGAAGGCGAACGCGAGATTGTCATCGTCCAAAGCACGGGGGCCAAAGCGGGTGAGCGTGACTTCCCAGAAGCCACCGGGTTCAGGAGACTCATAGGGGAATAGAGCCTCGTAGACTTGCCCGCGATGTTGCCGCTTGATCTTCGCGAGATCGCCCCAGTGGAGCCTATCCCGTGAAGCGATGTTCGGAGTTTGAAGCTCCTCGTGAATCTCGACCGTGATCGAGGACTCGAGATTTTCTTCTTCGGGAGTGGGGTTGTCGGCAGAACTCACGCTTAAGTCTCTCGACAAGGGGAACTGTCCATTGGCCTCTACGCCGGAGGCGTGTGTCATTGGACAGAGGGGTTGTCTGAGAGCGCCACCGCCCGATGATCGAGACCCCCACCTATCAATTTAAGGGGTGGGGGGTATTGACGCAGCGTCATCGCTCTCAATCCCAGAATCCCCCTGTTCTCGAGCAAGAATCACCATGAGGGGTGGGCTATGGGAATCGGATTCTCCCCTCTCTCCCCTACGCCGTAGGCGTGTGAGACTGGGAAGTCCCTGTCCCTCGAGCAACCCGTTCTTGTTCCCTCGAGCAACCCATTCTTGTTCCCTCGAGCGATTCCGGTTCGTGAATACGCACTTGTATTATACACGGTTCCAACTCAGTGCCTGTGTGTGCCATCATGATGAGATGACATTATGCGTCAATGTCAAAGTGTCATCATGTGACAATGACATCATGCGTTATGACAAAATGTCAAAATGTGATGATGACATTTTGCTCGCTCCGGTAAGAACGCGTCGCTCGATTTCTGTCAACAAAAGTAACAGAATCATAGAGATAGAGATACCACAGTGGCCGAGTTACCCACTGGCAGACTCCGTAAGCCAATGGGGAGTTCAATGCTGTTCTCTCACTCCGAGCCCTTGCTTGATTGCTCGCATCGAGGCTTGTGGCGTCCGGGAACGCTGCAAATTCTCAAAAGTGAGGACGACACGGACTTTCCTTTGTCCTTACGAAACCTTTGAGACTTGTATTCTACACATTGTCGTCCTCACTTTTGATGTCGTCCTCACACCGTATATTATCTCCCTCTCCTCTTTGGCTCCGCGCCCTGTGAGTTGTTGAGTTCTTTGAGGGTTGAGGGAGATACGCCATACGAATAGCTAAGGGATGTAGGGAAATGTACTCAAGGATCTCAACAAGGGAAAAGAGGGTCCTATATACGGTGTGAGGACGCAAAAGTGAGGACGCAAAAGTGAGGACGCCATTGGCTTACTTTGCAGTTAAATCTCGAGGTGTTCTTGTGTTTGAGTATTGACCGTTCATGGTCAATGACTAAAGTGCATCTTGCCTCGACGTAGTATCTAGACGTGGATCGACGCTCGCTTCGTTTCGAGCGCTCTCCGTCAAGCGGTTAGCCAGTCCCGCGAGTCGAACCCAAGGCAGTTCTCGGCGCAGTTTATGAGATTCCTCCTCGCCGGAGAATGTCTTCATGGCAAAACGCGTTCGATTCGATTCGATCAATTCGGCCAAGCTCCGCAAGCAGGCCCAAACGTTCGGCGGGCTCCAGCGGCTCACCGCTTCCTCTGGGATCGACTATTCCGTCTGGCTCCGCATCGTCGATGGCATGGAACCCGGCATCAACGCCGCCGCCTTCCTCGCTCAGAAGGGCTATCGCTACGAGGACTGGCTCGAGCCCGCCCATCGGCCCGAAACCCCCGCTGAGGCCAACGTCGTTGAAACACCGGCCCCCGGTGTAGACCGTTGACGGCTTTTGAAAAGCGAAACGCCGAACCAACGCTCTCTGGACGAGGGGTTGTGGCTCGGCGTTTCGGACTCAACCGGAGCGACCGATGAATCCTAAACGCGACTCTACACCGGATGACGATGACAAGCTCCCCCGCGAGCCCACGTGGGAAGAACACGCCGTCAATCGCCTCGCTCGCCGTGAAGAGAATCCGGTAGCTGCCTCCGAGGACGTCGAGGACGAAGACGAGCCCGAGGAGCCGCGCTCATCGCCTTCTTGGAACAAAGCCCAACCGCCGCCCGCTGCGCGACGTTTCCTTGGCCTTGGTGGCGGCATTGGTGACTACGAACCGTCCGATGACGTCGAGCCGGTCCACGTAGACAAGTATGCTCGCGAGCATCTCGAATATTACGAAAAGGAAGTCGTCCACGCGCAAGATGGCGGCGAAGTTCCCAACGAAGACATCGATGATGCCGATCTTGGTCCCATCCAAGACGTGAGCCTTGAAAAAGACGAGAAGGAACACGAGCCCCAGCTTTGGTTTCTCCCTGAGCGCCTCCAAACGTTCTACACGGATTACTGGCTCGAACGAAACATTGCAGCGCCGTCCCTTTGCCCGTTCAATCGGCAATTCACGGAAGACCCGGCGTCAGCCGAACGTGTAGCCAAAGATTACGTCGCGGGCATCCAAACTTGGATCGAAGAGGTCAAAGAGTTCGATCCCGAGGCCGAGAACGCTCGCTCCGAATGTTACCGGCTTGACCAGAAACTCCGCACCTACGTCATCTTGGCCCGTGCCACGTATTTCGCGCTCTCGATTGCGTTCTACGCGTCCGGCCAAGACGATCCGCCGAACTACTACCAGCAACTTTTGGAGTCGAAGACTTTCAAGTACTGGCAAAAGCTCCGCACGCTCGTCTACCAACAGACGCCCGCGTACAAAGCAAAAAAAAAAGCACGAGACGCCGCGCGAAACTCTGATCCTGCGCGCAAAGCAGCCGAGGCCGAACGCAAACGCCGCCTTCGCCAAGATCCTGAATTCCGAAAGCGTGAAGCCGAACGTAAACGCCTTTCCCGTGAGCAACGCGAGGCTCAAGACAAACTCCTCAAGGACGTCTAGATGATTTCGCTCGTTCATATCAGTGAGAAGTGCTGGTCCATCGCCGATCTCCAATTCGACGATGGGCAACCGCTCTTCGCTTGGTGGTGCGGCACAGATCACGGTTGGGTCCAACCGGGCTCGTCCTATTGGAACCTCAATCGCGATTGCGACAACCTCTGTTTCCCGAGCCGGGCATCCGCTGAATATTACGCCAAGGACAAGGGGTTCCTGTGAAATCCGTCGGCTCTAGACAGCTCGCCGATTACATCCGACTCCGTTCGGACTTCCGAAACCCCATGTACATGATGCAGCTCGCGAATGTCTTGGGGTTCGATGCCGCACGTCTCGACGGAATGCGCCGTGGTGAAATCACGCCTACGCCCGAAGAAGCTCAAGTCTTTCAAGACAAACTCTCGATTTCAACTATCGCCTGGAGCGTCCCCCAATGAAACTCGCCAAAACCAAGATCAACCGTAAAGAACACGCACGCTCGACTCTCAAGAAGGCATTCCGCCTTTTCACGGAGTCGGAAGAGGCCGTCAAGACATCCATCAAGGCGTACATCGCCGCCTGCATCGAGATCCGAGACGGCTACAGCGAGTCCATCTACGGCACCATCCAGCGCTACATGGAAGTTCTCAGCGAGGAATCGGCCATCCTGGGTCAGCCGCGCTCAAGCCGCACGTTCCACGACTGCTGGTGCATTGCTAAGGCCATCGAGGAAAAGCGCGTCACCCAAGAGCAGCTCGTCGTCCTCCAGTCACGCAACGAGATCATCCGCGCCATCCCGCCCAAGACGAGCACGAAGACCCCCGGCTGGACTCCACCGGATTTCGTCTCTCTCCGCGTCACGCGCAAAGTCCACGACACGCTCTCGAAGATCGCCAAGCAGAACTCTCAGACCCTCAACGGCGTCATCGAAGGGCTCCTTGGGCTCTCTCGCAAAGCCAAAAAGAAGGCCGCATGAACGCGCCCAACTTCGACGACCTCATGAAAGAGGCCGATCCGCCCGACGTGACCGAGGAAGACGTCCGCCGCTTTCTCGACGGCGGCTCCGAGCCCGCTATCGAGCAGATGACGACGGAGGAAATCACAAATTACCTCTCAATCTGCTTGGGTGATGAACCACAAGTTCACGCCGGGCCAGAAGATCCTCTTCGGCAAGCCAAGACGCCGAATAGCGGGGACGATTGAGTTCGTCGAGCACGACCGGATATATCTCGTCGATGTTGCATCGGCATCGAAGCTACTTCCCGACGCCTGGATACCCATCAACAAGTTGGAGAACGTGATCGTCTTTGACGGGATTGCCTAATGCCTCGCTGTTCTGTTCCCAACTGCACGCAAGAGACTTACGCGACCACGCCCATGTGCGCGGTTCATCTCTCTGAGCGTGTCTCCGCTTGGACCACGAACTTCCAATCGCGCGTCGAGGCCGCCGTGGAAGCTCACCTGTCGAGATATTTTGCGACCATTCCGACATTGCGAGCACCACCGCCCGATCCAATCGAGTTCGAGCGGATGACACAACAGCTCGGCGCAAACTCGATCATCACTTACGAGAACGAATACCAGTACGACTTCACCCCGCCGGCGCATCCCATTGATGTCGTGCGCGAGGCAATCACCAAGGGCGTCAACGAGTACATCATGGGCCCCGAGGACAAAGAAGCCGTCCCGCTCGTGCGCAAGACATCATGGGAGCGAATCCTCGATGACGACGAGGATTGACCTGCGCAAGACGCTCGAAGCTCACTTCCCGCACGACGGGATGAACCGTGATGATGTCGTCCGTGGCCTCTTCATCGTCATGGAAGCCATGGTTGATCGCATTCTCGAACTTGAGGCCCAACTTGACCGGCAAACCCGAAAGTCGGCCTTTGAGCTAGTTCTCGGCCCCGATTCGGATAGTTCCTCGGGCTAGGTTTTCCTCTGAGATTTCCAGCATTTGGGTAGGCTTTTCCGGTGTCCGGTGTATAATAGGTGTATGTCCGCTTGCACTCGGTTGATCGGTCCCAAGGTCGGAGCGTAGTGAGGCCATGACGACCGAAATTCGCACGGTTCACGCCTTTTGGCATGCAAACCAACCAGGTGGTTTTGGAATCGGGATCAAGTTCGATGGTGAACTGCGGGGCGACCATTTTGCCCGGTGGCTCCTCGAAGATCTCCCGGCATGGAATGCGAGGGCCAACGTTCGTGACGTGGAAAACCAACTGTGGGAATTCGCCCTTCGTCGCGATGACCTCAATGAAGAAGAGACGGGGATAGCGATCATGTGTGTCTTTTGGCTCGTCGCTCGGAATCATCTCGCGAACGACGAGTACAACGGACTCGTCTGGTCCGTTGTCCACGACAACGCGCTTCTCACGACGGAACAGAACCCCATCTTGCTCGATTTGGATCGCGGCGTTCGAGAGGGCATTGACGTTACCGATATCGCGAAGAATCCGGCAAAAACGTCAAACGATGCGTTCACCGCAGTTATGGACTGGGCACGCAAACAGACACCCGAGCAAACGCGAATCCGTATGCGGCGAGAGGCGGCAAAGCGTGCTCGGCAATCAAGGAGGAAAAATCGACAGTGACCTACCTCGCCACATCCAGTCACCCCCGACCAGTTCGACGACTCATCCCCGGTCACTCCCGGTCGTTCCAAACCAATTCGACGTACCTGACCCAATCTGACCCTGCCAATTCGACAATCCGCACCGAGCCTTTCCCGACCAGTTCGACAAACCATCCCGTCCCCGACCGTTCCAGTTCGACCTACCCACTCCGACCGTCCCAAGCCAACTCGACACACCACGCCACCCCATACCGTCCCAATTCGACACACCAGTTCAGACCACACCCCGTCAGACCCTCAAGATAGGAAAATGCAAAATGCCGCTCGCTGAATTCTCTCCGCTCGGACTCTATGACCGTTACCGCGTCGCGATTCAAATTCGCACCAAGATCTGCGGTGGTACTCCGCACAACGCCGAGGTGCTCGAATCCGCCATCCGCGCTCGAACCGGATTCGACGATCACATTACGGCGGAACAGATCAAAGTCGCCAAAGCGGCGCTCCCCGCGACCGAACTCCACGAGGATCTCGTGGACGAGAAAGTCGAGCGCTCCTGGAACGGATTTCCGCTCGACGAAAACGGCGGCGGACTCTTCGTGTGGGCTCGCCAAATCAAGGCCATGTTCAAGGAGTCGGCGACGATGCTCAAGTACACGGTCGAGAAGCGCGGCTCGAAACAGATCTTCCAACACGGGTTCGAGATCAAGGGCCTCGAAAACGAAGAGCGCATCTTCTTGGGAGTCCAAGCTCCGAGCGGTTTCGACGAAGGCCCGATTCACGTGCAGACGCCGATGGGACCTCGCACGGCCATCAAGCGCGTCGACTATGTCGAGCGTCCGACGCTCACGTTCGAAGTTTGGGTTCTCGCAACGCACGCAGCCGAGACGCGACACATTGGTGAGCGCGAACTTCGCCGCATGCTCACGTTCGCGCAAGAGAACGGACTCGGCGCGGATCGCTCACAAGGACGCGGAAAGTTCGACGTCACCGCGTTCGAGGTCATCAACAAAGCGGAGTTGGAGGCCGCCCCCAAGAAAGAAGAGAAAGAGAAGAAGAAGCCCACTCGACAGGCCGAATCGACGAACAGCGCCTAACCATTTCGACATATCCCGCCATGTCGGCCCAAACCGGGACGACGTCCCTGTCCTCGCCCAACCAATCCAAGATGACGGGCCAACCCCGGCCAGGCCACACCAGTTCGACGTGCCGAGCCGCACCTACCCACACCAATTCGACAAGCCGAGCCACACTGACCCCATCCAAGACGACAGGCCACTCCTTGCCGCGCCATGCCGCACCATCCCAATTCGACGTGCCTAGTCGAACAGGCCAAGCCACGCCAAGACGACACTCCTGGCCACACCCGCCCCATTCAAGACGACCCACCTACCCAAATCTCATCACGCCAGTCCAGTTCGACGTGCCTAGTCAAGCCGCGCCGCTCCGTGTCAGTCCAAGACGACTATCCCACCCGAGTCCCGCCACCCCAAGACGACTATCCAGACCGCCCCGCGCCACTTCTTGAATGACAACCTTCCTCATTGAACTGCCAGAGCCGTGGCGCACGGCGCTGTCATCGCTCACGCGATCTCGAAGCTCAGCTAACAAATGAGAGTCGCAGTCTTCTACGCCAAGATGGGGGATATCCACGTTCACGTGCCCATCAGGATCACCGACGAGCACGCGTGGAGTGCCCTGCAAGCGCTTTGGGGCGAGAACCTCGTCGAGATCACGGCTCGCTTTTTCTACGACGAGAATGACATCGTGGAACAGAGCGATTTCCCACAACAGGTTTTCAGGCAGCAGTAACCGTGTATTCTACAAATGCCGGAATCGCACTGAGAGGGCACCAAAGCACGGTGGCTTCATGGCTTTTGCGTCCGGGGCTATACGAAGACCCGTCTAGTCACGCAAATCTCGCTCAAATACGAGCGTTCCATCGCGGAGTTTGCGCCTGATCCAACCTGACGGGATTCCGCCCTCGCGAATCGTTTTCGCAGCGGCTTTGATCTCATCCCGTTCCGTGAATGTCATCGCCGAGTAGATTTTGTCGTATAGCGCCACGGATATACGGCGCTCGCTCTGGTCCTGCACCATGTGATCGCGGGCGTCACGCTCGGCCCGTAGTGACCTTGGCTTGCGGTTTCTCGCGATCTCACGACCCGAACGCGGCATTCACCGTCAGGCTTACGCCGTCTACGGATCTCGAGCGAATTCTTTCGTGTCTATACAAAGACAAAATCACCGACGTGCGGCACGGGTTCCACCATGAGGTGAATCGGGATGTCGAGTGCCCGAGCGCGTTTCGAGAACGAGTAGTCCTCGCTCAAGAGCACTTTCGATCCGATGGGCGCACCCATCCCTGACCAGTCGCGTTCGACCGTCTCGCGGATGAGGTTGAAGAGCATGACCGTGGGTTTCATCTTCCCGTGATACAAGTCCTGGCATTCGAGTTCGTCGCGGTAGTGATCGACCATCTTCTGGAGCGCCTTGCGCGACATGCAAACCAAGCCCATCGGGATGTAATCGACCGAGAACGTGTTGTATTCGTCGGGTTTGGCATCAACAGGAAGCAGCGGAATGTAGACAACTTTTTCAAGTTTTTGTCGGTATCGGGCTGCCACGATGTCGAATGGCAACTCCATCATTTTGAGCACCACGCGCGGGTTCGGCGCAATGTCCGAGTCCCACATGATGAGCTTGTCGCACGAAGTTTCCTCGAGAAACCAGCGCACGAGACGCGAGCGGCATCGAACCAAGTCCTCGGGCGACTGGTAGAACGTGTACTCGAAGCCAGGCCATCGAGCCAATTGCCACAGACTTGCGTGGTATTCGACCGTGACCGTGTGATTCTTGACCGGCGTACCGATGGCGACTCTCATCTTTCGATCACTCCCAAGACTTCTTCTTGCGCACAGGCGCGAAGGCGTTCGTCGTTCCACATGACCCAGCGGGAATCGTTCATCCCAAGATGGAGGACTTCATCGCCGACTTTGAAGTCCGGCGGGATCTCCGTCTCTTGATCGCGCGCGAATGCCGGAGGTCCCATCGCAACGACGATCCCACGAACGCACTGGCCCTTTTGCGTGCGCTCGATTTCGTAGTTTTGCGGCATCACGAGCCCGGCTCTTTTGAGGGACTCGGCATAGCCGTAGTTGTCACCAGTCGGTCTGATGAAGACACGTCCTCGGAGCAATCGGATATCTGTCATTTGAGTACCAGGAGATTCTCGGCGATGAACTTCGTTTGGTTCAGCGCCTGCCATCGTTCTTTGAGGTCAATCGTGGCGTCGTAATCGACGATGACCCCGTGCTGCGCGAAGAGATCGAGCCAATAACTCTTCGGCTGTTCGTTCACGTGACCGAGCCCGCCCTGCCCTGGTGGTGCCGCCGTGAAGATGATCGGGGCCTGATGTTGGCAAAGGAGCCGCACGAGATGCCGCGCGTAACTCGCCTCAATATGCTCGGCGACTTCGATGCAGATGACGATGGAACCGTCGAGGAGAAGCCCGCCGCCCACTTGCATCGTGCGGAGATCCGCGTGAGCAATGTGATCGCGCACGACGGGCTCGGCATACTCGATTCCGTGAATCGAACCCTCGTAACCTTGGATTGTCACCCCCAAGTGTTGGAGGACGCCAAGGATGATTCCGGGGCCGCAGCCGTAGTCGTAAGCGATCTCCGGCTTGAACTGCCGATAGATCGCCTCACCCGCAATCTCAAGCTCGTGCTTGATGCCTTCGTAGTGTTCGTACCACTCGGACGTGTAAATGTCGGACGGACTGTTCATTTGGGAGGCCACAACAGAAAGCCAAAATCTAAACTATGCATGGCCCCCTGTCGTGATGTCCTCGCGTAATGAAATTCTCCAGGTGACAATGGAGTATCGAGTCGCTTGAACACCACGTTGCTCTTTTCTTCGTCGATCTGAGGATGCGATGTTTCGGGCATCATTTTCAACCACCAATGTTTCAGGATAAGTTTGAAATCATCCTTCTTCAGCACGGTGATGTTTTGCCCAGAACTCAGCTTGAAAAAATCTCGCCATGAAGGAGGCGCAGTGGGATCAATTTGGATGATGACCAAATCATCCCGCCCGAACTTGGCATCAGCACAAAGGCGTTCCATTACCGCCTGAAGTTCGGCATCAGTCGATTGAATTACCTTGACGTCGCTCATACGGACACCCGTCCCGTTGGCCAATCAGCTTGGCCACCATCGCTGTGTGGATTGCCACGCCGCTCGACTCGCGAACCGAACCGGCCAAGAACCGCGAGTTCCACGGCGGAATCGGCCACCATGTCATCGAAACCTACGCAGCCGCCTTCACGAATGAGCGGAGTCCATGCATCGAGGTCTTGAGTGATTCCGCGTTCGGAATGGTCCCCGTCGATGATGCAGAGATCGATCTTCTCGTTTGCGAGAGCACGCGCAGCCTGCACGCTCGTGAGACGCAAGATCGAAATGCGACGAAGTTCCTCGGGCGCGTGCTTCTCCATCATGTCGAGGAACAGTCGCCAGTCCCCGTGATATCCAGGATCTTTGAGCACGCGCGTCTGTTCCCCACAGCGTGCCGTGCCCATGAAGGGATCAACGCAGTAAAGCTTTACGTCGTCACGCCCCTGGTCGATCAAGTGCCGACTCATACAGGCGATGCCCGTGCCTACGCCAGCACCGACCTCAACCCAAATTCCGTCTTTGGGGATGTTCTTGACGGCATCTTGAACAATCCACTCCAACGCGTAACGAACGTGACTCATCGGCCTCATTAGAAAGTCCTCGGGACTTGTAGATCAGGATTGTAAGGGCCCTCGTGCAGGACGAGTTGCTGACCCCAAACATGCGCGTAGGGGTTCATTTTCTTGCCCTCGCCCATGTAGTAAGTGCTGAGCATGTCCATGTACGCTGACCAATCGGCAGCGGAGGAGAACACTTCGATGAGCGAATGAGACCGCCCATCGATGCAGCCGGAAACAAGTCCGTCCACAACGGCAATCCAAACTGTTTTGGATGCGATCATTTCTTTTTCGCCTTTGGCTGAACGCGCTTCTTCACTTCTTCGACAGCCCAATCAGCGAGCTTGGTAGCCACGGTCGTTGCAACCGCAGTGGCCACGGCAACCACGATGGGATTGGGCGCTTTCGGCGGGTCCTCATGCATCATGGTTCGTTGGCTCCAACCCCCATAATCACGCACTGAACGAGACAACGTTTGCAGAGGCCAACGCTGGTCTTCTCCGACTTGTACGTGAGCGGACGGTCCAAACAGAATGAGCACATGACTGGCTCGGGATCACCCGCGAGCTTTCGTGCCTGCATCTCTTTGATCGCATGCCATCGGGACGTGAGGCTCACCGAGTTGAACCACGGATTCTCGATGAACGGCGGTGGCCCGTCTTGTTTCCAGAAGTCGGGATGCTCGTAACGCTTGGCCGAGTACATCGGCAGCGTGAACGGCACTGGCGTCACACGGAGCGGATGATTGTCATAACCGAGGACGCTCGGGAGTTCTGTCCGATGCCGAACGAGCGCGGGAATCGTGGACCAGATGGGCTCTTGATGGCTCCACTGGTAGAGGATCATCACGACGTCCTCGTTTTCGTGGAGCTTCACTTCGTCAGGCAGAAACTCCAAGAACTGGAGAAGTTGCTGAGCAACACCACGACGGAGCGCGTAGCCCGGTCCCGTTGCCCAATAGCAACTGACCCACTTGTCCGTGATCTTGTTCGTGCAGCTCGTGTGGAAGCTCACAATGCCGGACTTGGCGTGCGTCAATGCTGCCTCGAACGCTTTGGGTGAGGCGAGGTCTACATCATCGTTCAAGAGGACGTGCCAATCGGGCGGGTTCTCTCCCAAGTCCTCTTCGGCGCAGGCCATCCAGAGGCGCTTGGCCCAAACGCTCGCATGTTCTTTCGTCTCGGAGACGGAGAGCTTGAGCGGAGCATCGAAGCCCTCTTGCATCTTTTTGACGAACTCGACGCGCTCGGGAATGTACCCG
>Ga0335082_10004259_pt1 | contig 15595 bp, 11 predicted proteins | sample Lox_Sample_41_FD_206718 | JGI IMG/M metagenome (GOLD analysis project Ga0335082, IMG submission 206718) | Soil microbial communities from Loxahatchee National Wildlife Refuge, Florida, United States - Lox_Sample_4.1 | ecosystem: Environmental > Terrestrial > Soil > Wetlands | place: USA...
GGGTAGAACCAGCTCTTGATGGCCGGCGGCGCGCCGCCTTTGCGTTCGGAAAAGTACATCACGGTCTTGCTGGTGGGATTGAGGCGGTAGTCGGGGATCGCCAAAATCGTCGAGTAAACCTTGTTCTGTCTCTCGTTGGTGACCTGCACGATGTGCCGGGTCGCCGTCGATTCCATCAACCGGAATACATAAGTTCCGGGTGTCAGGGTGATGACGCCGGATTTGGCATCGGTTCCGGGAATCTGGACAGGGGCGCTGAATGTCACCTTGGTTTTCTTGTTCCAGGTATCAGCGGAAAGGATGGCGCTCGTCGCCAGACAGGCCATCACCGCCATCAGAATCTTGTGTCTCATGAATGAACTCTCCTGCATTGACTGCACCTTGGCGTATTCGGGAACGAACCGGGGCGCCACAATCGTACGTCGTGGTCCACGGTGGATTTTCCGGAGGTTGATAATTTTTCATTTACCGATTCCGGAAAATCCGCGCCGTCCTACGACTCACACGAGGGGAGAGTAGGAATGAAGGGGAACTCGATCGGATGATGCGCTACATCAAGATCGTCCTGCTTGTGGCGCTTGCGCCGCTGATGCTATTTGCGTTGCCAGGCGGAATGTTGGTGCGCGATCAGGCAAAGAGTCCGCGCTACCATCTTGCTTCGTCGTTTTTTGGCGTAGCGATGCTGACGGGCTATAGCGCGCTACGAAATGCGCGCCGGATGCCGGTGCTCGGTCGTCACGCGCAGGAGGAGGAGGAGCCGCGGTGGCGCTCGATGTTCGAAGATGTTCCCTTCCCCGTTTTGGGTTATTCCTTGGCCGGCGTCATCGACTATGCCAATGACAGCGCCCTGCAAGCGACCGGATACGCAAAAGAGGATTTGATTGGCCGGGAGCTTAGCCTGGTGTGCCCATCCGACGCGATGGCCATGGAAAGCGATGGGAGGGTTTTCCCCGCGGGCTTGATTACGCGGACCGGAGAACGGCGCAATGTTCTCTGGTCGGTGGTGGAGCTGCGCGACCAGGATGGCGCCATTCAGCGCATTTTGCGGATCGGGAACGATGTCACCGAACGGACGAAGGCTGAGGCGGGACGCGACGCCGCCCTCCGGGAACTGGCAGGAGCGAAGCAGGAGCTGGAGGCGCACAGCCAGTACCTGAAGCTCGAGTATGAGGGCGCGGTCCACTCCACGGAGATCCTCGGAAAAAGTGATGCGATTCAGTACGTGCTCCATAAGATCGGGCAGGTGGCATCGACGAACGCAACGGTTCTGATTGAAGGCGAGACAGGGGTCGGCAAGGAACTGGTGGCGCGCGCGATTCATAAGAGCGGCCCGCGGAGCGGCCAGCCGTTTATTCGGGTGAATTGCGCCGCGCTGCCATCGCCTTTGATCGAGAGCGAGCTGTTTGGCTATGAGAAGGGAGCGTTCACCGGCGCGGACCGCAGCCGGCCGGGCCGGTTCGAACTGGCCGAAGGCGGCACGCTGTTTCTGGATGAGGTGAGCGAACTGGCGCTCGACGTCCAGGCGAAGCTGCTACGCGTATTGCAGGAAGGCGAGTACGACAGGATCGGCGGGACAAAGACGCGGCAGGCGAACGTGCGGATCATCGCGGCCACGAACACCAGCCTTTCTGAAGCAGTGGCGGCGGGCCGGTTCCGCGAAGACCTCTACTACCGGCTTCAGGTTTTCCCGATTACCGTCCCGCCGCTGCGCGATCGGAAAGAGGACATTCCTCCGCTGACACAGCAGTTCCTCGAGCGGTTCAGCGCGAAGCATCGCCGAACCGTTTGCGATATTCCCATGGCCGTTGTGAATCGGTTGACGGCGTATCACTGGCCGGGGAATGTTCGCGAACTGGAAAATGTGGTGGAACGCGCGGTCATTACGAGTGCGGGGAATCGGCTGACGTTGCCCGGAGACTTTGCCAAAGGGACAATCAAGAACGGAACGTTGCCCTTGAATGGGTTCGTCACCCTGGATGAAATGGAGCGGCGGTACATCCAGCAGGTTCTGCAACGCACAAACGGACAGATTGCGGGCCAAGGCGGCGCGGCGGAGATTCTCGGCATGCATCCGAACACCCTACGGAGCCGGATGGCGAAGCTGGGGCTTAAGAATTCAGGTTCAAGGTGAACAGAACGTTCACCTACCGGTCGAGCGTCACCGATAAATCCCTTCCTCTTCCTGTCGAGGGGCCCCGGGCACAGAGGAGGAAGCGGAGCTGGCCACTAGTCATGCATATACTGTTAGGCATGTTTAAGTCACTATTTACCGCAGTTACCCTGTTGTCCTTCTTTGGCACCCTCATTATCGGTGCGGAGAAGAAAGTTGTTCGACCACCGGGTGCAGAACCGAGTGCGTCGTGGAGCCACGGAATCCTGATGGGTGACACGCTCTACGTCTCCGGCATGGGCGGCGAGGACGCCACTGGCAAGATTCCAGGCAACTTCGAAGCTGAGGTGAAGCAAGCGCTGGACAACATCGGCGCCGTTCTCAAAGCAGCTGGAATGTCGTCGGGGGATGTCGTTAGCGCGCAAGTGTACCTCACCGATGTCGCGACCTTCGAGCGGATGAACGCCGTATACAAGGCTTACTTCAAGGACCCACGTCCGACACGGACCACAGTCGTGGTGGCCAAACTCGTGGGGCAAGGCCACATAGAAATCACTGCCACGGCCAGAAAATAGAGAGGCTGAGATCCTCATTTCATACGTTAGTGGATCTGGAGCCAGGCAGATCGTACTTACTTGCTATTTGTCCCGCCATGTTCAACGAGGTGGGGAACGCATTCAGGGCACTTAGCCCTGGGACAATTGTTCTGACGCTCCTCTCAGAAACTCACTCCCAATTCCAGAACGACCGTGGGCTGGGCCCATCCTAGATTGAACACGTAGGTCGTGAGGTCCAATTCTTTGTGTGTAAAGCCGGCAAAGAACCCGCGCTGGGTGTCCAGGCCCGTGCGGTAGGACTCTGTCCGCTGCGTCACCAGGCCGTTTCGGCGGGCTCGACGATCTGGCAAAACCCCGCCCAGAGGACGCCGGAATCCTTGCCGCCCACGTGCCAATTGTCGGGCCTTCAACGCTGCCAGGATTTGTCGAAATGATCTGCGCTAATGTCCATTACAATGTTTCTGGAGAGGACCTGCGCGATCACGGCTTCGAACAAACCGGGCCTCTGTCGCAGGTGGAACCTTGTTGACGCCTCGCGTCGCTGTCTCTACAGCCCGGCCTCGGAAAGGGGCCGGTGTCCGCCGCGAGGCAGAAGCACGAGCTGCGATCGGCGTGCGGCGAAGTCGTGCTTTGAAGTCACACACGCCGAGCACTTGAGGCTATTCAGCTCGGTGCCCGCGCCGATTTGCCTTTCTTCACCTCCGGCCTTTCAGGACCTCATCCGATCGCTGCAACGCCCATCAGGCCCTTTTGATGAGCCTGACGACGAAGAGCAAGACAACGGCTCCAATGGTGGCGGTGATCAGGCTTCCGATCAATCCACCGGTAGAGATTCCGAGAACCCCAAAAAGCCAGCCACCGATGAGGGCGCCGACAACACCGACTATCAGGTCGCCGATGAGTCCAAACCCTCCTCCTTTCATCAACTGCCCGGCAAGCCACCCTGCGGCTATACCAATGAGGAGAAACCACAACAGGTTCACACTGTGCTCCTTTCGTTCGAGCCAGACTGGATCAGACGATCATTCTGTCCGCAGCCTTGTTCTTCCTCAATCAACCGCGCCGCCAGCGCGAGGGATCAGTAACGAGACTCCTACGAGCAGACGTGCGGCAAATCCTGTCGAATCACCCGAAGGCGTTTCTCCTACTTTTTGGCAGGCGCTTTCGCCGGCGCGCCCTGGAACCGATTCAGTTCCGCGACGAACTGGCGACCGGAGGATGGAACCGGTGTGCTGCCAAAAAGAATGTCCTTCGGTTCGATCTTTTTGGCGTAGAGGGCCTCGATTGAATCATCGTCAGGACGCAGAGTTGCACCGTCGAGGGCAACGCCCCCAAAGACGCCTCGCGAACGAGACCAGGAGAGCACTTCGGCGCGCATCGTTGCGTCCGTTTGCGCGGTTGTCTCACGGCCGACGGGGCCGGCCGCGACCGAGGCATCGCCGCCCAGGGTGAACTTGCTCGCGGTCAGGCGCTCGGCGCCTTTTTCGTTCATCACGAGCATGATGACGTCCGTTTCCGAGCCGCCAATCTGAAAGCCGAAACTGCCGCCCTCCACGATAACGCCGGACGGGGCGCCGAATCGTGCCCCTTTCTTGCACGAGGCGAAGCCGCGCCCGTACTTGCCGGCAATGATAAAGCCACCCTTCTTTACGCCCGGCACGATGATGGCGCATTTGCACTTTGCCATCAGGTCTTTCGGGATGCCCTTATCGGAAGCGCCCGCCATTTCCTTGACCATGTCGGTTGATTCTTTGAGCCGGTTCAGAACATGTTCGCGCTCTTTGGCCTTGTCCGCCGCAAAGCTGCCCACACCGCCCATGCCCAATAGCAAAATTAGACTGAACGTGATTCGCATGTTTAGCCCCCACGACTCGAACACTGTTTGAAGAAAGGAGCCGCCCCTTTGGGGGACGGCCCCAACGTTTTCGCGATTGACGACTAGCGCAATTGGGCCGCGGCGCGGCGGACCAACATGGAAACTCCTAGCAGCATCAGCCCCGCGAGCCCGAGCGAATAAACCGGAGATGCCGTTTTTGGCAGCGGCTTGGCCGGCTCTGCTGCCGCGGGTGCGGGAGTCTTCACGGCTTCGCCATCTTCGCCAGCCGTGTCAGCGGCGTCGAGTTTGTCGAACGTCTTGGCATCGTAGGCTACTTCCTGTTTTGCCGGCGTCTGAATATACACCGGCACTTGAACCACCTTCTCCACTGTCACCACCTCGACGGTATGCGAGGGGACGGGCTGGTTCACCGTTGCCGCTACCTGAACGGCCTGGACCTTCGGATAGACGAACCGGTGGCCGAAGTTGTCACCAGGATAGAACCAACTCTTAATGGCCGGCGGCGCGCCGCCCTTGCGTTCAGAGAAGTACATCACTGTCTTGCTGGTGGGATTCAAGCGGTAGTCGGGGATCGCCAGGATCGTCGAATAGACTTTGTTCTGTCTTTCGTTGGTGACCTGCACGATGTGCCGGGTCGCCGACGATTCCATTAACCGGAATACGTAGGTGCCGGGTGTCAGGGTGATCACACCGGACTTGGCGTCGGTTCCGGGAATCTGGACAGGGGCGCTAAACGTCACCTTCGTTTTCTTGTCCCACGCGTCCGCAAAAACGACTGTGCCAGCCGCAAGACAGAAACTCACGGCCAGTAGGATCTTGTTTCTCATCAGTGGATTCTCCTGTTCGAATTTCTCAATTTTTCGGGCACGTCCGGCCCAACGATCCGGCAACTGATTAGCGGCCCGAGCGTTCGGAGGTACCCAAGGACTGCACGAAAACCATCAGAGACCACGTAGCTCTCGAGAAAATGGTCATCGGGCCATTCCTCGACCCAAAAGTACTGGTCTGTCGCGGAGTTATCCCCATAGACCGACACGCTCAGTTGGCCCGGCGCCCGGACTGCACGGAAACTCTCGAGGGATTGGGTGAACTCGCGATGCCTCTGTCTCTCCACTTGGAAGTGAATCTCGAGAAGGCATTGTGGAGCCATTGTGAACTGCCAAGATTGCAATCGCATAGCCATAGCGGCCCTGCGCTATACGTGCGAGAACTGCTTTCCAATGAACTCGATATGGTTATCCTCTTGATTTCAGACGCTACGGAGGGGCGATACAGCGCACCAAATACCGTGTAAACACGGAATGTCGTGTCGGCTTACAGGGCGACACGCCTCTGGCTGCTTTGTCAGGACAAGGTTGCGCTTAGCACCGTTTGGACCCTGGCAGCGAGCTCTCGGAAGCTAAAGGGTTTCCGGATGAGTTCCGCGACCGGTCGCCCCGGTACGGAGAGCTCAGGGACTTCGGCGAATCCGGACATGAACAGTACCTTGAGCCGGGGTCTGACCTTTTGCAGCCGGGAAGCCAGCTCCACCCCGTTCATTCCGGGCATCATCACATCCGCGAGCAGCAGGTCGACCGGTTCGGCCGGGCTCTGGCAGATCGAAAGTGCCTCCGAGGCGCCCTGGGCTTCGAGCACCCGGTACCCGTCGCTTCGCAAGGCCTCAGCCACCCAGCGGCGCACCGCAGGCTCATCATCCACCACGAGAATCGAACCCCGGCCTTCGACAACGGCTGGCGTCTCCGGTTGACCCTGGTCCAACTCGCCGCCGAATGCCGCGGGCAGATAGATCGAAAAGGTGGTCCCGCTGCCCACTGCGCTCGTAACGTCGATAAAGCCGTTGCTCTGCTGGACGATGCCATGGACCATCGACAGACCCAGCCCCGTACCCTTGCCAACCTCCTTGGTCGTAAAGAACGGCTCGAAAATCCGCTTCTGCGTGGCTTCATCCATGCCGTGGCCGTTATCGCTGACGACAAGCACCACATACTTGCCCGCGGTCACGCCGGGGTGTCGTGAGGCTCGTGCGGCGTTACAGTGTTCGTTGCGTGTAGCCAGCCGCAACTGGCCGCCGTGCGGCATCGCATCAGCTGCGTTGACGGCGAGATTCATCACGACCTGTTCCAGTTGATGCGGATCAGCGAGGACCTGTCGCGCGTCGGCGTTCAAGGCGAGATCCAGGATTACGGAACCGCCGACCAGCCGCCTCAGCATCGAAACCATATCGCGGATGACATCATTGAGCTGGATCACCTGCGGCCGCCGGACCTGTTTTCGGCTATATGCCAGCAAGCGGCCTGTAAGCGCCGCGGCCCGTGCGCCCGCCTTGTGGATCTCTTCAAGATCCGGCCGCAAGGGGTCATCGTCGTCAACCTTGCTGAGCATCACCTGGCTATACCCGTTGATGATCGTCAGCAGGTTATTGAAATCGTGCGCGACTCCTCCGGCGAGTCTGCCGATGCTCTCCATTTTCTGGGATTGGATGTATTGTTCCTGGACGGCCCGGTGTTCCGTGACGTCGAACCCAAGGCTGGCTACACCGACAATCTTGTTGGCGGTGTCATACAACAGCGCGTTGTTCCACTGGAAAACCTTCTGGCCGCCTTCCGCCGTTATCACGGCGATCTCGTTGAACGGCTCCACCCGCCCGGATCCGGCTGCCTGTTCGAGCATTTCTCGCACCTTCGGTTGCTGGTCCGGCGGTATGAAATCCAGCACGGAGTGACCGATGATGTCCCCCTGCCACTTGTAGCCGAGCGCTGCGAACAAAGAGCGGTTGCAGAAGGCAATCCTCCCTGAAAGATCAACCACCAGCGAGGCCAGATGCGCATGCTCCAGAATCCCGCGGAACTGCCGTTCCGAGGCGGCGAGCGCCTCGTCGGCGCGCTTCTTTTCGGTGATATCCCGCGCCACGCCGACGATGGCGATCGCGTTTTTTTGGTCATCCCGCACTAGCGACGTCGTGAGGGAGATGGGGAACTCTTTTCCGTCCTTGGATTTGTTCCAAAGCTCTCCCCGCCAGCCGTCCTGCATGGACGTAGAAAGAATCTGGTCCTCCATTTCTTTGGTCACACGCGGAGATTGAACGATACTGATGTGCTGTCCTAAGATCTCTTTGTCCTCATAGCCGTACGTCCGACTGAACGACGCATTGGCGTACAAGATGCGATTGGCGGTGTCGGAAATGCAGATGCAATCGCCCGCGCACTCCAGCGCATGCGCCAGCAACCGGATTCTCTCCGCCATTCTGCGTTCCTCCGTCACATCGCGGATCACTGCGATGGACCCCGTGATCTTCCCGCGCCTGCTGATGCGGGGAGTGGAGGTGATATCGAGGACGTGTAGCGACTTGTCGTCGAGAACGACGTTGAGTTCGAAGAAGACTGGTTGAGACGGCTTCGACTGGGTCAACTGTGCCTGGAAGCCGGGGCGATCCTGCTCAACGATCAGGTGCAGTAGATTCCGCCCAACCAGCCGTCCAGAGGGCACGTTGAAGATCCGCTCCGCCGCGGGGTTGGCGACTCGAATGTACCGGTCTGGGTCAAGGAGAAGCACTCCTTCTCCCAGCTGGCGGACCAGGGACTGATAGCGGGAGTTCGAGCGCCTGAATGCGGCGGCCAGCAGGCCTCCGGCGGTGGCCGTGAGTGCAAGAATGGAGACCGCATAGGCGAGGTCGGCGTACGTTGCGTGTACCGTCCGGGAGTTGGGGTTCAGATGATGGATCTGTAGAACAACCTCGACTCCCAGTAGGCCCACGACACCGGTGGCGAATACGAGGAAGAACGCGGCATCAAGGATGAGCGCACCCACGACAAGGATTGCGGGAAAGACGAGTACCGACGTGTCGCGAATTCCGAGACCGCTGAAGTGGACCATCAAAATGGCTGAAGCCAGTGCGGTAGCCGCTAATAGGCGAGCGGCCCATCGTGGACGGCCGTTGTGGTTAAGCCAAAGCGTCGCGAGCAGGCAGACGAGCGTCGCGAGCTGAACCCAGAACTCCTCCCACCATCCATGGGCGAACTGGGCGATCAGCGCCGGGAGCACGAGGAGAACAATGCTTGCCGAAGTCACCAGGCTCACAGCCGTGCGTATCGGGGAATGCTCCTCGTCGATTGGAGTGACCGGGGACAACCAGGTGAGCACGTAATTGAAGAACGGATGCATAAGGGACCGCCTGGCCTGCGATGACGTGGGTCAGAATAGCAGATCGCCAAGCGCGAATTACGCCAATACCCAATGCAATTCTGTAGAGAATTTACAGCGCGGCCAGCAAATGGGCGCTCACGAAGCGATGTGTCGCGGTTCTAGTCAACCGGCGATCCCATACCGTTCAGCGATCAGGCGAAGCTTTTGATGGCGGCTTCGTCGTTGTCGAAGACTTCAAATACCGTCAGTAGTTTGGTGATCTGCAACAGGTCATGGATCTTGCGCGTCAGGCACGCCAGCTTCATAGTGGCGCCCACATTCGACGCGGAGGTGAACGAACCGACCAATTCGCCGATGCCGGAGCTATCGAGGTAGCTCACGTTGCCGAGGTCGAGCAGGATCTTTTTATCACCCTTTTTGATAAGGCCGCGGAGAGTATCGCGGAACTGGGCGGTTTCTTCGCCCAGGGTAATGCGTCCGCTGCAGGCAACGAGGGTGACGTCGCCTTTTTGACTGGTTTGAATGCTGAGACTCATGAGATAATCCGATCCTTTCTGATCATACACTGCTTGCGAGCGAAGACCCGCCCTGCCCGCGATCCGCGGCTAATCATGCTCCTCGGGAACGGCCGTCCAGGACTTGTCCGGGTTGAAGCGGTCCATCCTGGTGAACTCTTCGAGGGTCTTGGGCCCGAGGTCCTTTTCGTACACCACACCGTCATGACTAACGATGAAGGTGCGTGTGCCGGAAACCCTGTATTCGGCGGGCGCCGCGATAAGGGCAAAGCCGCCGATCATGACGCCCTTCACGACAAAATCCATTTCCCCGAGCGGCGCCGCCGGACCCTGCCCTTTGAGGATTTTGAAGTAGTAACCGTGATATGGTTCCGAGCTGCTGGTGTAGCCCTGTTCAATCGCACGGGCTATGTTCTGGCCGATCGGGCCACCCCAGGTGCCATCAGCATTCTGCCAGGCCAGGCCGTCCCGCTTGCCGGGCGTGCTGACGATGTGCTGGGCATATTGATTTACGTCGTAGATTTTGCGCTGCTGCAGGGCGTACTCGTGCTGGGCTTCCACATAGCCGCGGCAGATTTCAATGGCATCAAGCTCATTGGCGCCAATGCGGCGATAGAGGAGTTCCTGCTTACCGGCTTTACTGTCGAAGAACCACTTCGTTCCCGTCTTCACCAGCGGTACGGGGAAGGGCCAGTCGTCCTCGCCGACCAGGAGAAAGGCGCGCTTGCCATTGTTCGGGTCGATGGAGACGTTCTTCTTCTTACTGGCCTGCGCGACGAAGTCACTGGCGTGCTTGCGGTCCTGCGCCAATTCGCCGCTGAACACGATGTCCTTACTATCGGATCCGAAGATGGCCGTGAGCGCATCCACGTCGAACTTCTCGGCCGCGTCGACCAGAGCGTCGGCAGCCTGCTGTGGGGTGTCGAACAACCTGGCAGCAGTGGCATTGGCTTTCCCACTCGGTTGCTGTGCGGCAAAAAGGCCGAAGACGGCCAAGCACGCCAATGCGCAGCCGATACCGAGTAACCGGAGGAGATTCATTCTTGCTGATGCCGTATTCATATCGCTTCTCCTGTGATCAGCCGCCTACCGGCGCCGTCCTCCGCCGCCACGGCTGAAGCCTCCGCCGCCTCCACCCCGCGAGCCCATGCTGGAAGAACCGCGGCTGCTACTGCTGCGCGCGTTCGATCCGCTGTAGCCTCGCGAGCCGCCTCCGAAGGCGTCCCGGTTTCCGCCGCCGCTACGTGAAAGGTCCCGGCTGCCGATGTGATCGGCCCCACCGCCACCCGAGCGGCTCGTAAAACCAGAACCACCGGCGCGCCCCCCGCCTCCCCCAGCGCGGTCGCTGACACCGGCGCCGCCTGACCGGCTGCCCAAGCCGCGATCGCCGGCAGTCACATTGCCGCCCTGCCGGGAGATCTGTTGCCGAGCGCCGGACTGGCGCTTGGCCAGTGAATCCCCGCGGGTCGTTCCACCAAACCGGTCCGCGGTAGCCTTGTCCCGGTATGGAGCGCCGCCGCGATGTTGCGGATTGTGCTGCCAGTTGTTGCCCCCCGCTCCACCGCGAGCGGGTTGATTCGAGACACGATTCCCTCCGCGATTGATATTCGTATTGCGATTGAAATTGTTGTTGTTATTGATGTAGACGTTGTTGCCGCCCCAGCCACAGCCCCAACCCCAACCGCCTGCCCAGAACGCTCCCATCGCCACGCCAACGCCGAAGGAAATCGCCATCCCCGCGGCGTAGTAGCCCCACGGCGGATAGTAAATCGGAGGGTAGGGGTAATAGGCGGGACCGTAAACGACAACGGGATCGTAAGAGGGCACGTAGATCACCTGCGGATTGGCCTGTTCGATCACGATGACACTCTTGCTTTCGACGACCTTGGTTTCCACCTTTTGCTGCTCGGTGGTTTTCAGCGTGCCTTTGTCCTGGGCCTTCATGCGCATGCGTTGAACGGCATCCATGACGTCGCTTTGTTGCGCAAGGAAGGCGTTGCCCAGATCGGTTGTCCACTGAATGTCGTCGCCCAGGCGCTTGACCACGTCAGGCAGCCCAGCCAGAGCCTGAATGCTCGGGTCCCAGGATTGTTTCGCCACGGCGTCGGCGAGTGCCTTGTCCTTTAAGTCCTTGTTCTTCGCCAGCCACTGCTGGAGTTGGACGATCTCGAGAGGATAGGTGGATGCGGCCAGCACCTGAGCGAGGAGAGGATCGGGATAGAGAGCAATCGGCGCGACGAGGGAATCCAACTGCTCGGGCGGAATCTTGGCTGGCTGATCCGCAGGCGAGGGTGCCTGTGCCGGGGATTCTGACATCGAGTAGGCAGGTGCGCCGCCCGGCACGAGGACTACCACACAAAGGATCGCTACCAATGGTCTCAAGGGAAATAGTGCAGATCGGGGATTCATGGTCAAATCTCCTCAGGCTTGGCATCAAGGTTACCAAGCGCCGCTATCACGCGCACAATACCTGGTAACAGTCCAGCGGCTCGTCCCTGCCTTTTACCTTGATCTGCAACGCCCGGCATTCGAATTGGCCGTGGGTCGCCTCAAAGGTGCTTCGGGAAACGTAGATGGCTCCTGCCGGCGCATTGCTCTCCAAGCGGGACGCCATGTTCACGGTGTCTCCGATCGCGGTATAGTCCAGGCGCCGGGCCGAGCCGACGTATCCGACCGTCACCAGGCCCGTATTGATGCCGATTCCGATCTGCAGATCATGCCACCGGTTCTCTTTCGATCGGAATTGTTCTTTCAGGATCTGCAGGCGTTCCTGCATCCCCAGCGCTGCGCGGACCGCATGAATCGAATCATCGGGGCCGGCATAGGGAGCGCCGAAGATCGCCATCAGTCCATCGCCGATGTATTTGTCGAGCGTCCCGCCGTGCTCGAAGATGACCTCGGTCATCTCGCCAAAGTACTCGTTGAGCATGCCGACGATGACTTCGGGATCGAGCTGAGCCGAGAGGCGCGTGAAGCCGCGAATGTCGGCAAAGAGAACGGTGGCAATCTGGTTGGCTCCGCCGAGTTTCAGGCTCTCGGGGCGCTGCAGCAGATCCTCGACAACATGGGCCGGAAGGAAGCGGGAATAAGCCGCGCGGGCCTCGGCTTCGCGGGTCAGGCGATCGAGCGCGTGGACGTTTTCGAGCGCGATGGCGGCCTGGGCAGCCACCGCATTCACCACATCGAGGTCATCATGGGTGAACGCAGCTACTTTGCCCTTGTCGAGATAGATGACGCCCTGCACTTCGTCTCTCACGAGCAACGGAGCACAGATGACAGAACGAAGCTGCTGCAACAGGATGCTCTGGCCCTGGGCGAGCGCCGGATCCATCGAGGCATTGGAACTCAGCAAGGTGATTCGCTCGGTCATGACCTTGCGGGTAATGGTGCGGCTCACCGTCCGCTGGCGGTCTTCCCGCCGCCCACCGGTCTCTGCATCGGCGCGATGAGCCAGTCGTAAGCCTTCGTCCGAGTTTTCAGATTCCAGTATGAGAATGCGGTCGGCGGCGCAGACCTCGAGCAGGAGCCGGCTCACCTGGCGATACACTTCCTCCAACGAAATGGAGCCTTTGAGCGTCTTCCCCAGTTCATACATGAGGGTGAGAATCCGCGCCTTCTTGCGGAGTGCCTCGACTTCCTCCTGCGTCGCCGAGCTGCCAGTGGAGCCAACCGTGCGAATCTGTGCCAATGAAGCCGCATCCTCGACGCGACGGACCAGGATGGCGGCGCCCGCGGCGTCGGCATCAGAGAAGCGCACTTCGGGAGCCGATCCCGAATCCTCGAAGACCAGCTCGGAATGTCCGACGCGGATCAGATCGCGGCTTGCAAGGACTGCCTGATGGACGCGTTCACCGTTGACATAGAGGCCGTTGCCACTGTTCAGGTCGGTCACCACATATCGGCCGGACTCGCGGGTGATTCTGGCATGCAGGCGGGAGGCATGGATGTCTTCGAGGATGACTCCGGCATCCTTGCTGCGCCCGATGACCAGACCATCGGCGCCCAGTTCGATCAGTTGTGTATTGCCCCCCGGATCGCGCACTGACAGCTTCGGCATTCGTACCTCTCGACGGTGGAAATAGAGACGATCTCTCCACGCGATTCTGCTACAAATAATGATGGCAGCAATCACAGCGGAGTGTGGCTAATCGAGCCCGCTCTTCCTGCCAGCTTCAGGACCCACATGAAAACTGGCGACAGGCTTGGACCGTACGAACTCGTGTCCCCGCTCGGGGCGGGTGGAATGGGGGAGGTTTGGAAGGCAAGCGACACGCGGTTGGACCGCTTTGTCGCAATCAAAACCGCCCGGGAGGCATTCAGCGAGCGGTTCCTACAAGAGGCGCGGACCATTGCAAAACTCGACCACCCGCACATCTGCCGTTTGTACGACGTAGGCCCGGACTACCTGGTGATGGAACTGCTGGATGGCAAACCGCTCGCCGGGCCACTCCCTCTGCGCACGGCTCTTACCTACGCCAAACAGATCTGCTCCGCGCTGTATGAAGCTCACTCCCGCGGCATCGTCCACCGCGACCTGAAACCGGCCAACATCATGGTGACCCGAAACGGTGTTGTGCTGCTCGATTTCGGGCTCGCCAAAATGGAGACTCTTCTTAGCCCGGGCGACAAGACGGTCATCGAGACCACACGGCCGGGCCAGATTGCGGGCACGCTCCACTACATGTCCCCGGAGCAACTGAAGGGCAAGGATGTAGACTCCCGCAGCGACATCTTCAGCCTGGGCCTGGTGCTGTACGAGATGGTGAGCGGCAAACGCGGGGTAACCGCCGAAGATGCGGCGACGGCGATTTCGCAGATCATGCTGGGGGATGCTCCGCATTTCGATGTGTTCTCGCAGCAACTACCGCCCGCGCTCGACGCTTTGGTTCAGCGGTGTCTCGAAAAGAAGCCGGAAGACCGGTGGCAATCAGCGCTGGACGTGCAGTGGGTTTTGGAATCGATTCAGGAGAGGGCGGAGACGGCGGCCACGGCCGCACCTCCGCCCGCGACGAGTCGGAAGGCATATGCAGTGGGCGCCGCGTCGGTTGCAGCGCTAGCGCTGCTCCTGGGCGCCGGAGCGTGGTGGTGGCTCAAGCGCCTGCCGCCCGATATTCCAGAGTGGAGAGTCCATCCGCTCACAGCCTACGCCGGGCTCGAATCCATGCCTGCGTTATCCCCGGACGGAAAGCTCGTCGCATTTGTATGGAACGGCGATCAGGGAAACAACTTCGACATCTACGTCAAGCAGATCGGCGACGAGACACTGCCCCTACGCGTTACTTCTGATCCTGCGCCGGATTCGTCACCCGCCTGGTCTCCCACCGGCGATCGGTTGGCCTTTCTGCGCAAGACAAAGGACGGAGTCAACGTCATCATTTCCTCTTCGCACGGCGGCGGCGAACGCACCATCGCATCGTTCCCGGCAAGTAGAGCCACCGATCTCGAGAGTAAGCTTTCATGGTCACCCGACGGCCGGTTCCTGGCCGTTGCCAGCGGACCGATTCTGCGCCTGGACATTGAAACACGCGGGTTGAAGGACCTCACGGGCAAGGTTCCCCCGTCTCAGTACGACGCGATGCCTGCTTATGCTCCGGATGGATCGGCGCTCGCCTTCGCTCGCGGTCCGTACCCGTCAAGCCGCAAACTGTTTTTGCAGAAGCTCGATCGCGGAGGCAATCCCGTTGGCGAGCCGGTGGCGCTCACTGGCGCCTATCAGGGAATGATGGGCGTCGCGTGGTGGCCGGAAAGAAAGAGTCTGATCACCTCGGTGGGGTATCCGGACGGCATCATGGAGGCTTTTCGTGTCCCACTTTCCGGAGAGCCGGGACACTTCATGCCGATTGACGGGGTATCGCTCATCCAACCAACCTACGACCCAACTCAGCACCGCCTTGTCTACCAGCGCCGGTGGCTCGACCTGAACATCTATCGGGCATCACTCCGCTCGCCGAATGCCCTGCCCGAGCTCGTCGTGGGTTCGACTTACATGGACCTGGCCCTGGATGCCGCTCCAGACGGAGAACACGTCGTGTTCGTGTCGTCTCGAACCGGGAACATGAGCATCTGGCGTGCAGAACGGAATGGGGCGAATCAGATTCAGTTGGCATCTGTCGCGGATGCAACGGTTGGAAGTCCGCGCTGGACTCCCGATGGCAAGTCCGTCGTGTTCGACGGAGGGCCATCGGGTTCAAGCGCCCTGTACACGGTCTCGAGCGAGGGTGGAGTTTCACAGAAGCTGGGCGGAAACTGCCCTTGCGTCCGGCCCTCCGTCTCACCCGATGGCAAATGGATCTACTACACCAACTCCTCGACGGGCAGACGCGAGGTTTACCGGATGCCGTTCGCGGGCGGCACGCCCACGCAGTTGACGCATGAAGGTGGCACCGACGCTCTTTCTTCCACGGACGGCTCTGCTGTAATCTTCTTCCGCGAA
>Ga0335082_10004260_pt1 | contig 15594 bp, 22 predicted proteins | sample Lox_Sample_41_FD_206718 | JGI IMG/M metagenome (GOLD analysis project Ga0335082, IMG submission 206718) | Soil microbial communities from Loxahatchee National Wildlife Refuge, Florida, United States - Lox_Sample_4.1 | ecosystem: Environmental > Terrestrial > Soil > Wetlands | place: USA...
AAGGCGATGTTGAGGCGATTCCAGCCGTTGATGGAGACCACACAGAGGGTCAGGTTGACGAGCTCGGCGTCGGTGAAGTGGCGGTGGGCCTCCTCGAAGACTTCGTCCGGCACGTGCCCGTCGGCCACGCGCGTGACGGCTTCGGTCCACGCCAGTGCGGCCCGCTCGCGGTCGGTGTAGTACGGAGATTCGCGCCAGGCGTCGAGGCCGTAGAGGCGCTGCTCGCCCTCGCCGTCGCTCCGCAGGTCCTTCCAGTGCATGTCGATGCAGTAGGCGCAGCCGTTGACCTGCGAGGCCCGCAGCCTCACGAGGTTCAACAGGGCCGGGTCGAGGCCGGTCTGCGAGACGTTCTTCTCGAGGTCGAGCATCGCCTGAACGGCGCCCGAAACCGCCTTGGGGTCGTCAATTCTGATTTCCATGGATTGCCTCCTCGCGGCACGACGGCCGCAGTGAAATTCGAACTTCTTCGGCGCCGGCCTACGCGGCACGACCGCCTGCGGGATAGCCCTCGTCGTGCCCAGGAGCCTCGAGCGCTTGCGGACCGGGTATCGCGAGCGTGGCCGGCGCCCGCAACGCGCGGCCGATGACGGCGATAGATAGGATGCGTGCCATTGGATTCTCCTTGGGTGAGGTTCCCGGATACCGTGTCGCTGGTGGGGCTGGGCGGGGCGCGGGGCCGGGCGCTGCGGGAAACTGTGGTCACAAATCCGAGGAGTGTCGTCTCTGGCCTCGCTTTGAACGGCGCGTAGCGGCCGGCCGATTTGGACGGGCACACCGTGGGGAGGAGCAAGAACGATGCCGGACCGGGAGAACGAGAAGACTGCGCGCGCCCCGCTCCCATCAGGACGGGGGAGAGAGGGAAGTCCGCGGGGTACGTGAACCGCTCTAGCCCAGTCCCAGAAACAGGGCGAGACCCTCGTCGATCGCAGTGATCTCCGACTGAGAGACGCTCCCGAATACTCGCTGGATTCTGCGCTTGTCGACGGAGCGGATCTGGTCCACGAGCGCGAAAGAGGCCCTGCGCAACCCGCTCGATCCGGGCGAGAGGGGCGGATAGAGAGCGCCCTCGCCGGCCGCCGCGCTGATCGGAACGACGGCGACCAGCGGGAATCTCTGGTCCGCGATGACCTCCGCGTCGCTGACGATGACACATGGACGGGTGCCGTGCTGCTCATGGCCCCGCGTCGGATCGAGCCCTACGAGGGCGACTGTGCCTCGGCTGAGCTTCACCGCTTCGCCTGGACCCAACCCTTTCCCGCAACCCATCGCACCCGCCTCCCGGCGCCCGGGTCCAGAAGCTCGGAAGAGTCGCTTGGCTTCGACCCTCTTCCCCAATCGTCCAGGCCCGCGTCGGCGAGCTCCTGCGTTTCGGGGTGCGGCCGAGCCAACGAACGGCGCAGCTCCTCTCGGCGGCGTCGGGTGACCTCGCGGCGGACCGCCTCGAGGACGAAGCGGCTGCGGTTGCGCTCTCGCCGATCGATCTCTTCGACGAGCTCGGGAGGAAGGGTCACGGTTACGCGCGCGGCTGGCATCGGGTATGATCATACTATTGATCATATGAATCGGGATGAGGGGAAACCCTCGACCCGGCCGGCCGCTCGCTTCGCGGGACGCGGCCTTCGGCCGGGGCCGGCGCTGAAGTGAGGCGATTGGAGACCCTTCACTTGCTCCCGCTCCTCCGAAGTGGGGGAAAGGGGGAAGGAGGAGCTAGCGGGCGGGCTGCGCCCGACTCGTGACGATGTCCATCTCGTCGATCTCGATGCCAGGCTCTCCGTTGCGCTTCTCGACCAGAGCATTGAGCCCGTCCCAGATCTTCTGGACCTCGGGGTAATGCTCCTTGACGCTGTCCGGGGCGTCGCTGTCTTTCCAGGTCAAGATCTCGATGACGACAGGCTTTCCGCCGTCTTCCTTGCCGGAAAGAATGATGTGGGGCTCCGCAAGAACGAGACCGAGCTTGCGGCAGGTCGGGTAATGCTGCCCCAGGACCGACAGTAACTCGTCGAGCTTCCCGGCCTGGACGTGGTAGGTGACGTGAACGGTCTCGGGCGGAGCCGCTGCCGCGGCGGTTCCGGCCGCGAGGGCCAGCAGCGCAGAGAGGATCGTGTTCCTTGCGATCTTCCGATTCACGGGACCTCCTTGTGCCTTCTTCTGCCTACCGAATGGGATCGATGGGAGTGCGCTTGGGCTCCTTGCCGAATCGAATTCGGGATCGCTCGATCATCTTCTGGATCTCGACGTCGCGATCCTTCGGGGGCGCGGTGGTGACCCAGCCGTGGACCAGGCGCTCGGCGGCGGCGGTCACCTCGTCGACGGCGCGATGGAACAGCTCCTCGTTCGCCTTGGACGGCTTGTTGGCGCCGCTCAGCTTTCGGACGAACTGAAGAGACGAGGCTCGGATCTCTGCGGCGGTCGCGGGCGGAGCGAAGTTGGCGAGTGTTCGGATGTTGCGGCACATGCCGCGAATCTAACGCAACACATGAGGGGCGAACAGTCTGGATCAGGCCCTCGTGTTCCCCCTCTCCCCGCGGGTGGGGGAGAGGGGGAACAGCCCGAGGCCGTCAGGCCGATTCCACTCGCTTGGCGTAGAGCTGCAGGAGCGTGCCCCAGCCGCCCTCGGAGTCGACGGACTTGCGCATGGAGGCTGCTCCTTCGCCATGCCGGCGGAAGTTCCGGTGCTCGAGATCGACTCGCGTCGAGCCGTCCTGCTCGGGCTCGAACCGGATCTCGACCTCGCTCGACTTGGCCAGATCGGGCTCGTATCCCCACTGATGCGTGATCTGCCACGCGATGACCAGGCGGCGGGGCGGATCCCAGACGAGGATCTTGCCCCAGTCGCACTCGGTTCCGTCTTCCTGCTCGGTGTAGCAGCGGCCGCCGGCGGCCCCCTGCAGGATCGCGCGTTTCATCGGAGACTTTCCGATGTGGTGGGTGCGCGGCCACCAGCCGTCGAAATCTTCCGTGAACATGCGGAAGGCCCGCTCGGGGCTCGCCTTCACTCGAACGCTCTTGCGGACGGGAACCTCGGTCGTCGGATCGGTCGCTGTCGTCATCGTTTCCTCCTCGGCCGCCGCTCTTCCACCCTCTTCTTGAAGGAGGTGAGGGCGTCGGTCCAGAACTGTTCCAAGTACTCGCGCAGGGAGTCGAAGCCGGCGGGATCGAGCTGATAGAGGCGGCGGTTGCCGTCGGGCCGGTCCTTGACGAGGCGGGCATCCTTCAGGACGCGCAGGTGCTGGGAGATCGCCGGCCGCGAGACGGGGAAGTCGCTCGCGAGCACGCCGACCGCCAGAGGGCCGCCGCGCAGTCGCGTCAGGATCGCACGGCGGGTCGGGTCCGCCAGGGCATGCAGCTGGGCCTCTTGGTAAGTATTCACTAACGGTAAGTATAGGCTTACTTAGAAGAGATGTCAAGCGGATTTCGTGGGGGTATCGCTCGGGATGACGCTGGTGCCCCCTTAAATACCCTCTTTCCCGCACCGGCCTGTCGCGGGATGATGAGGCGGGCCCTGTCGGTCCGGAAAGGTTCGAGGTTCAACCCATCTCGGCAGCCAAGCACCGGGTTCTTCTCGTCGATGCCCAGGCCAGCGTTCGTGTCGCCCTCGGCAACGTGCTGAAGGCCGACAATTACGACGTCGAGGAAACGGAGAGCTTGCAGGCGGCGCGCGAGCGCTTCCGCGCGTGCCGGCCGGACGCGGTCGTCGTCGCCTCCCGGCTGCCTGACGGGACCGCGCTCGATCTGCTCTCCGAGGTGAAGGCGGCCGACCCCGGCACCGGCTGCCTCGTGCTGGCGGAGCCGGGCGACCTCGAGATCGCCGCTCGGGCGCTGCTCGAGGGGGCCGAGCAGTTTCTCGTCAAGCCGGTCGACCGGCTGGCGCTCCTCTTCGTTCTCCAGCGCGTTCTGGAAAATCAGCGCAACCGCCGCCTCGTGCTGCGGGACGCATCGCTCCAGACACGAGAGCTGCTCGATCCGTTCCTGGGCGACAGCCCGGCGATTCACGCTCTCGCCGAGCAGGCGAGAAGGGTGGTCTTCGTGGAACGGCCGGTGCTGATCCGCGGGGAGACCGGAACCGGCAAGGGAGTGCTCGCGGCCTGGCTCCACCGCAACGGGCCCAGAAGCGAAGAGTGTTTTCTGGACCTCAATTGCGCAGGCCTCTCGCGCGAGTTCTTGGAGACCGAGCTCTTCGGCCACGAGAAAGGAGCCTTCACCGGCGCCGTGGCGACGAAGGTCGGCCTCCTCGAAGTCGCGGACCGGGGCACGTTGTTCCTGGACGAGATCGGCGACGTGGACCCGCAGGTTCAGCCGAAGCTCCTGAAGGTCCTGGAGGAGAAACGATTCCGCCGTTTGGGAGACGTTCGGGACCGCCAGGTGGATGTCTGGCTGATCGCGGCGACGCACCAGAATCTCGCCCGCCTAGTCGAGCAGAAGAAGTTTCGCAGCGATCTCTACTACCGCATCAGCACGATCCTCCTTCAGTTGCCGCCTCTGCGGGATCGGATCCAGGACATCCCGGTCCTCGCCGAGCACTTCCTCCGGAGAATCTCCTCAGAGCTCGGGCGCAGCGCGGTGAGCCTTTCGGACGCCGCCCTCGGGCGTCTCCAGGCGCACTCCTGGCCGGGGAACATTCGGGAGCTGCGCAACGTGCTCGAGCGCGCGGCGCTGTCGGGCGGCAAGAGCGTGATCGAGCCGGAGGACCTCGGGTTCGACTTGGAGCGCCGCACGACGAGAGAGGACGTCTCGCCGGCGCTGACGCTGCGGGAGGCGGAGAAGCGATTGATCGAGAGAACGCTTCGGGAAGAGCGGGGCCAGGTCGAGCGCGCCGCGCAGAGGCTCGGGATCTCCCGGAGCTCGCTGTACCAGAGGATCCAGAGGCACGGCATCGTCTTGTCCAGAATCTAGACTTCGCGTCCAGGATCTGGACGAGGCCGGGCGTTCGCCCGTCCGCAGGAAAAACGCAACTTGCTGGAGAAGCGCCGTTTGTGTGCACCAATGCATTCGATCGAACTCTGGCCCGGTGCTTGCTCTCTGAGGTGCCCGAGAAAAGGAGGGCGCCATGAAAAGAGAAGGAAACGAAATCAAGTCAGCCGGTCGTCGGGTCGCGGTTCTTGTTACTTTGAGCCTCGCGCTGATGCTCTCGCTCGGGATCGTGGGCCGTTCCGCCGCAAGCTCAAAGGCTCGTGCTTCCGTGGCGGCTGAGTCCGCGCGCAAGGCCGAGGCTTCCGCCGCGACGGCCCCGTCCAACGACATTCCTGAGCAGCGCCTGGCGGGCCATCCGGAGATCCAGCTGCAGCTCGACTGATAGCTCGAGAGGCGGCGATGAGGCGAGGCGGGTCGAACCCGCCTCGCCTTCTGCGTTGTTGGGGAAGTGAGAAGGATCGGGGGAGGGCGGGGGGGCGCTACACTCTCCGCGCCTCTCCATGAGAAAGCTCGTCCTTCTCGTCGTCTTCGCCGGCGCCGCGTTCTTGGGCTACCACTGGTTCGCCGGATGGCGCGCATACAAGGCTTATGAAGGGTTCGCCGAGGCGTGGGCGCAGGAGAAGCGGGTCATCGCGGCCGACTACGGCGACGCGGAGGCGGTCCGCCATGCCTTCGAGGAAAGATCCTTGCGCGGGACCGAGGGCGGCGCGGCCATGGAGGCGTTCCGGGGGACTCGGTATTCGGTCGAGTCGAAGAGGCGCAACGACGGCGGCGACGTGGAGCTCGTGGTGAACCAGACGATCTTCTTCGACCCGCCCGGCGTGACGACAGGAATCGGCGGCGCCATGCTCGCCCGGTACCGCCACACGGCAACCGTGCGCAGGACGTCGGATGGCTGGCGGGTGGTGGCGTTCGAGCCGACGTTCATCGAGATGAAGGAGCTGCGCCGGAGGGGCTGAGCATGCCGACTCCGAAGAAGGGAACGCCTCGGGCAAGTGCGACACGCCGATTCCCGGCGCGCATCCTTTCGCTCCTGCGCGGCTCTCGAATGCTGGGCGTCCGGGCCGGAACGGACGGCCATCGTTTCACGGGAGTGTGGGTCGTGGTGGTGGACGAGCGCGTCTTCGTTCGCCCCTGGAACGACAGCCCCGGCGGCTGGCACCGATCCTTTCTTCGGCAGCGGACGGGAGCGATCCTCACCTATGGGCGCGAAATCCCCGTGCGCGCTCGTCGGGTCAGAGGCGAGCGCCTCCTCGATGCCGTCGACGTCGCCTATGCCGAGAAGTACGACACGAAGGGCGCACGCAAGTGGGTGCGCGGTCTCTCGCTGCCCCGGCGGCGGAAGGCGACGACCGAGCTGCTGCCGAGGTGACGGGAGGCGAGGGCCCTCACCCCAACCCTCTCCCGTCGGGGGGAGAAGAACAAGAGAGTCTCGAGCGGACCCAGTCCGCGACCTTTGCCGCCATCTCTTCCCGGTTCACCCGGCTGACCGTCCAGAGCAAGACGTCGGGGCGGCGCTTGACCCTTTCGATGAACCCTTCCCCGCGCAGCGCGACCGTCGCGACGAAAACCTTGGCCGAGTCCACGAGCGATTCCACGGTTTGGACGAATCGCGGCGAGAGAGATTCCATCTTTCCGATCTCGTCGATGAAGACGACGTCTGCCAGAGGAGGCGAGAATTCGTCTCTCACGACGCGGTCCAGGGCGGCAAGGTCGACGCCGTACCGGCTGATCTTGTGGGGCGACCGGATCTTCACGTGCGCCAGGACATCCGACCGGCCGCCGAAGGTCTCGATCCGAAAGCCGACGCGCTGCCCCGCCTCCCGAATCTCTTCGGTCGTGAACCCGCAGATCTCGAGGTCCGCGAGCCGCTCGGTGGCGCGGCGAAGAACAGTCGTCTTACCGATCCCTGGGGACCCCGTCAGGAGAAGTGCGTGAGGTTGCCTGCTGCCCACGGCCGGTAGACTCTACGACGGAGATACCTTGAGGCTGCCGTGGGAGGTCTGGCCTGCATCCTTGGCTTCGTCGCCGCTTTCATTCAGGCGGGAGCGTCCGTAAGGAAGCCTTTGATCGCCGTCGTCGTCATCGGGAAAGCTTCCCGCGCCCCGCTCGAGGGTCTGGAACCGATCTTGCGCGAGACATTCGGCGCCGAGATCGTCGTGCTGCCCCCGCTCGCACTCCCGTCCTCCTCGTGGAATGCTTCGCGCCGGCAATACCTCTCGACCAAGCTCCTGGACGCGCTCGCGTCGGTCAAGAAACCGGAGTGGGAACGTCTGCTGGGAATCGCCGATGTCGATCTGTACGTTCCGGACTTGAATTTCGTCTTCGGCGAGGCCGATCCGAGACGGGGGGTCGCGGTGTTCTCGCTGGCGCGCCTGCGGGCCGGAGCCGACGAGGCGCTTCTGCTCCGCCGCGCGGCGACCGAGGCCGTCCACGAGCTCGGCCACACCTACGGCCTGTCCCACTGCTCCGATCCGACCTGCGTGATGTGGTTTTCCAACACGCTCTCCGAGTCCGACCGAAAAGGGGCGCGGTTCTGCCAGGCCCACGCGCGGGAGCTGGCAGAAAACCGCGGCTCGTGACCCCCTCATCCGCACCCTTCTCCCCGCAGGGGAAGAGCGATTCAGGACCCCGGGTCCTCAGCCGCTCATAACGTGCGTGCGAGCGTCAGCAGCACCTCCGCCTGGTTCGGCGTCAATGCCTTGCCCGTTTGCGCCCGCACTTGATGCTCGAAGGCTCCTAGCGCCCCTGCCTTCGCAGACAGATTGCCGCGGCCCTCCGCGGCCTCGGCCGCATAGAGCTTCGCGGAGAGCGCCTCTGCCACGCCCGGTGTTCCCATCGACGTCACTTTGTAGATGAAACATTGGAAGTCGAGGTCGGAGGCCAGCTTTGCGAGTGGCTGGTTTTTCGGCGTATACGCGAGCAGCCTCGGGTCGTCCAGGCTGGCCGGGTACACCCCGAAAGCCTTGAAGAAGGAGTCAAACGCCGTGCAGATGCCTCCCTCCGACTTCAGGAGGTTTTCCATTTGCTGCCTCATCGCGGCTTGGCGGACCTTCTGCACGGCGGGAACGAGCAGTCCGATCAGGATCGCGATGATGGCGATGACGACCAGCAGCTCGATGAGCGTGAACCCGGCGGCGCGGCTGCTGGCTGTGCGCCGGCGTTGCGCGAGACGGGCAACCGGTGGCGAGGGATTGAGCAAGGCGGGGCGTGGCTCGAGCCCAGGCGTCGGCATCTCTCCATGAGTCATGGGTCCTCCTGTGAAAAAGATGCGCTCTCGCGAGCGCGGAAGATGTGCCGAGCCTATGGCCGGCGGCGGATTTGTGTCAATCCGTTGCACAACGCGACCCGACGCCGCGGGAGTCGAGCGCGTTGCCCGGGTCGCCGGCGTGCGCGACGGGAAGCCCGTCCTCGAGGACGGCCGCGTGCTCGACGTCGCCAACGTGATCTGGGCCGCGGGGTTCCATCCCGGCTTCTCCTGGATCGATCTGCCGGTGCTGGACGAGCACGGCGAACCGAAGCAGGAGCGCGGCGTCGTCGCGAGCCAGCCCGGCTTGTACTTCGTCGGGCTGCACTTTCTGTACGCGATGTCGTCGACGATGATCCATGGCGTCGGGAGGGACGCGAAATACGTCGCCGACGCGGTCCGGCGCCGGGCCGGCGAAACGCGGAAAGCGGACAGCCGGGGCTGGGCGACGATGGCGCCGGCGCGAGGGTGACGGGGACGGGCCCCCTCGCCCCGCCGGCCGCGCCGGGGGCCGCGCGGGGTTTCCCTAGCCCATCAGCTCGTTCATGCTGGCGTACGAGACGATCCCTTCGAGGGCGGAGTAGGTTCCCTTCGTGAGCGCCTCCTCGGCCAGGCGCTCGATCAGCGTCATCGCCGCGCGCATCGGCCCCGACCCCAGGGAGACGCGGGCGACGCCGAGCCTCGCGAGCTCTCCGATCGAGGGGCCTCCGGCCACCGCGAGGATGTTGACCGGACAGCCGAGGCGGCGCACGAGCTCGCCGATCGTCGCCGGATCGGTGACTCCCGGAACGAAGATGCAGTCGGCTCCGGCGTCTCGATAGGCCTCCGTTCGCCGGATCGTTTCCGCGAGGCGGCCGGATTCCGGCCCGACGCGGTCCAGATAAACGTCGGTCCGCGCATTCAAGACGATCGCCACGCCCCGGCGGCCGGCCACGTCTCGGACTGCGCGGATCTTCTCGAGCTGCAGCGCGAGATCCGCGAGCGGCGTCTCGGCCCGACCGGTTCCGTCTTCGAGGTTCATGCCGATCGCGCCCGCGTCGAGGACCCCGTCGGCGGTGCGGCGAAGATCGTCGGGCGTCTCGCCGTATCCCGCTTCGACGTCCGCGGTGACGGGGAGGGAAACCGCGGCGCAGATCCGCGCGACGGCCTCGAGCATGCGATCGCGCGGGATCCTCTCCCCGTCCGGATAGCCGGAGGCGAAGGCGATTCCGGCGCTGGTCGTCGCGATGGCGGCCGATCCGGCCTTCGCCGCGATCCGCGCGGTCGCGGCGTCCCATACGTTGACGAGAACGAGCGGGCGACCGGCGCGATGGAGCGCCCGAAGTTTGTCGGCCTTTTGTGTCAGGGCGTTTTGCGTCGTCATGGCGCCTCCGGCGGGCAAGTCTCGCACCGAAGGATTCTCCGGTCACCGGGGCAGGCGAAGAGGGGACGAGCGCGCAACCCTGGGCAGGTGAATCCGTAGAGGCACACAAGGACGGTACTCGACCGTCTGTCGCGAAGGAGGGAACCATGCGCTCCAAATCTCTGGATTTTTTCTGGACGCTGGCGGTCGCCGCCGGTTTGGCGGTCGGCGGCTGCGCCAAGAAGGAGGCGCCGGCCCCGGCCGCGGTGAGCGAGGTCAAGCCGACGCCTGTCGGCGGGGGAAAGATCCCGGTCACGACCATGTCCGCCGATGCGAAGGCAGAGTTCCTGCAGGGCCGGGACATGTCGGAGAAGCTGCTGCTGACCGACTCGATCGAGCACTTCCAGAAGGCGGTCTCGCTCGATCCGCATTTCGCCCTGGCCGAGCTCTTTCTCGCCAACACGGCTCAGACCGGCAGCGGCTTTTTCGAGCATCTCAACAAGGCGGTCGCCCTGGCCGACGGGGCGTCGCAGGGCGAGAAGCTCTTGATCCTGGCGACGGAAGCCGGCGCGAACAACAACGCCGTGAAGCAGAAGGAGTACCTCGATCAGCTCCTCGCCTTGTATCCGAACGACGAGCGGGCGCACTTCAACATGGCTGCCTACTACTTCGGACAACAGGACTTCCCGAAGGCGATCGAGCACTACAAGAAGGCCACGGAGCTCGACTCGAGCTACTCGACCGCCTACAACCTGTTGGGATACGCCTACCGTCAGAACGGGGACTTCGCCGACGCCGAGAAGGCCTTTCAGAGGTACATCGAGCTCATCCCGAAGGATCCGAACCCTTACGATTCCTACGCGGAGCTGCTCCTCCGGATGGGCCGATTCGACGACTCGATCGCGCAGTACCGCAAGGCGCTCGAGATCGATCCGAACTTCGTCAACGCGTACCAGGGAATCGCCATGGATCTCCTGTACCAGGGAAAGGCCGACGCCGCCGCGGCGGAGCTTTCGAACATGGCCAAGAAGGCCCGAACCGACGGCGAGCACCGGACGGAGCTCTTTGCCATGACGATCGTGCACGTCGACGGGGGCAACATGGCCAAGGCGCTCTCGGACGTGGCCGAGCAGTACGCCCTGGGACAGAAGACCGACGACGTTCCGGCGATGGCCTTCGACCAGCAGTTGAAGGCAAACATCCTGCTGGACATGGGAAAGCCCGATCAGGCCAAGGCAGAGTTCGAGAGCGGAGTGAAGCTGGTCGAGGGTTCCGGTCTCTCGCAGGAGATCAAGAACAACGCCAAGCTCGTCCTTCATTACAATCTCGCCCGCGTCGCCGTCGCGAAGAAGGACTTCGCCGCGGCCAAGAGCGAAGCCGCGGAATTCCGGCAGGGCGCCACTTCCTCGAAGAACCCGGCGCAGGCGAGGAATGCCCATGAGCTCGACGGCATCGTCGCGCTCGCCGAGAAGGACTACGACAAGGCGATCGCCGAGCTCCAGCAGGCAAACCAGCAGAATCCCCAGAACCTCTATCGCCTCTGCCAGGCCTATCAGGGCAAGGGCGACGCCGCCAAGGCGAAGGAGTTCTGCTCGAAGGCGGCCGAGCTCTACACGCTGCCGAGCCTGAATCTCGCGCTCGTCCGAACGAGGGCCAAGGCCATGGCGGAAAAGAAGGGCTGATCCGCAGTTTTCGCCGCGGGGTGGGCCCGGCGCCGGAGTCGAGGCTCGACCTAGCGCCGGGCCGCGGCGACTCGGAACTGACGCCGATACGCCCCCGGCGGGACTCCCACCTGGGCGCGGAAAGCCGCCCGAAAGGTCTCGGTCGACTGATAGCCCGCGACCTCGGCCACGCGATCGAGGGATTGGTCGGAGGACTCCAGCAGGTCCTGGGCGGCAACGATGCGCTGGTATTGCAGCCAGGCCTTGGGCGTCGTGCCGGTCGCGTCGAGAAAGCGGCGCAGAAAGGTCCGCTCGCTCATCGCGGCGCGTTTGGCGAGATCGCGGATCCGGAGGTCCTCGGAGAGATGGCCGCGGGCCCAGTCCATCAAGGCGGAGAGAGCCGTGCCGGGAGCGTCGGCGGCCGGCGACCGAATGAACTGCGCCTGCCCGCCGGCGCGGTGAGGCGTCGTCACGAGGCGGCGCGCGATCGCGTTGGCGACCTTCCAGCCGAAATCCCTCGCGACGAGATGGAGGCAGGCGTCGATGCCGGCCGCGCTGCCCGCCGAGGTGATGATGCGCCCCTCGTCCACGTAGAGCACGTTGGGGTCGACGGTAATCGCGGGGTAACGCCTCGCGAGGTCTGCGGCGTAGCGCCAGTGCGTCGTCGCGCGGCTGCCGTCGAGCAGGCCCGCGGCGGCCAGGACGTACACGCCGGAGCAGATCGAGACCAGCCGCGCCCCGCGGGCATGCGCCCTGCGGAGCGCCGCGAGCAGGGGCGCCGGTGGAATCTCGCCGCGGTCGCGCCAGCCGGGGATGATGATCGTCCGGGCCTCCGCGAGCTTGCGCAGCGTCGCCCGGGCGGTCACCGTCACGCCGCCCGTCGCCCGCAGGGGTCCCCGATCCGCGCCGATGACCGCAAAGCGATACCAGGGGAACGTGAACTCGGGTCGGGGGAGGCCGAAGATCTCGACGGCGATGCCGAACTCGAAAGTGCAGAGGCCGTCGTAGGCGAGGACGGCGACGAGGCCGGGGTCCGGGCGGCGCTCGCGGCGCATGGCGGATTCTAACCATACATTGGCATTTCTGCCACTGGCCGGCGGGGCGTTCGGTCCGTACGATTCGGGAAATCGAAGAGGAGGTTGCGATGAGCACGCCTGTATCGGAATTCCCGGCGGCAACTCCCGCGGAGACTCTCGCTCGCTTCCAGGATCGCTTTCGGTTCGAGACGGACTGCGCGGATGTGCACGCGGGCCTGGAGGCGCGGCCGGACTTCGTGCTGGTCGACGCGCGCAGCGCCGGCGCCTTCGAGAAGGGGCACGTGCCGGGCGCGGTCAACATCCCGCACCGGACGATCACGGCGCAGACCATGGGCGGATATCCGCCGAGCACTCTCTTCGTCGTCTACTGCGACGGGCCCCACTGCAACGGGGCGGCGCGGGCGGCCGTGCGCCTGGCGTCTCTGAACTACCGGGTCAAGGAGATGGTCGGCGGGATCACGGGCTGGCTCGACGAGGGGTTTGCACTCGAGCAGGGGGCGGCGGCGGCGCAGCCGATTGCCGCCTCCAGAGTCGCATGTGGATGCTGAACGGAGCCGAGGGAGCGCCCGGAGAATCGAGGCCGGCTCATCGTGTTCGGCCGGCCGAGAGGCGGGACGCGCCGAGGCTACTCGTGATGATGCGAGGGCTCGCCGAGTTCGAGCGCTACCTCGACGAATTCGGCGTCAGCGAGCCGGACCTCGAGGAGCGGGCGTTCGGCCCGGGTCCCCAGTGCCGGATCACGGTCGCCGAGGACCGCGCGACTGGCGTTCTCGTGGGTTACGCCGTCACGGTCTCCACACCGTTCACCTACGACTTGAAGCCGACCGTCACGTTGAAGGAGCTCTATGTCTGCGAGCCGGCGCGCAGTCGGGGAGTCGGGCGGGCGCTCCTTCAGGCGGTCGCGGCGGAGGCCGTCGAGGCGGGAGCCGGCCGGCTCGAGTGGGACGTCCTGGCCGGAAACCGCCGCGCCGAGGCGTTCTATCGCTCGCTCGGAGGCCGGCGCGTGCGCAAGTGGATCCCGTACTCGATGGACGCGCGCGCGCTGCGAGAGCTGGCGTTCGGCAGGCCGCTTCCGGCCGGAGTGCAACAATTCTCGCCTTCGAAGGGTTCGTAACAGGAGGAGGTGCGCCCGTGCCCGACCGACTCGCCCCGATCCTCTTTCCCCTCGATCCGAAGATTCGCTACGTCGCCGCCAACCAGGCCGGACGAATCAGCGAGATGGAGCAGCGCCCGGAGTGGCCGAGCCACAATCCGCAGGACACCGACCGGATGGAGGAGCTGATCGTCAATCCGATCGTGCTGGAGGCGACGCGCCGGCGCGGGGACCTCGATCTGGACGGCGTGCGGTTCGTTGTCATCCGCTACGGGAAGCAATACCAGGTGATCCTGCCGTTCCGAGCGGGCCACGTCTCGGTCGGCGTCGAGGCCTCGGCGGACGTCGTGGAGGTCGCCGGGAAAGTCGCGCAGGCCCTCGCGACTCTCGAGAAAGCTCGCTCGCGAGACCGGCCGAAGACCCGCCGCCGGCGGAACCTATAATCGCGCCTCGCGCCGATGTCATTGCGAAATGGAGACATCGCGGGGGCGAGCCTTCGTTCACGGTGGATGGCGGCGAGCCTGCTCGTCCTCGCTTCGATTCTGTACGTCGGCTTTGCGGGCACTCCGGCTCTCGTCGACGACGACATCGACGCCGCACACGCCCTCGTGGCGCGCGAGATGCTCGAGCGGCACGACTTCGTCGTCCTGTACCAGGACGGGCTGCGGTACCTGATCCGTCCGCCGCTGCACTTCTGGCTCGTGGCCGGAAGCTACGCCCTGCTCGGCGAGACCGAGTTCGCGACGCGCCTGCCGGTGGCGCTCTCCATGGTCGGGCTGGTCTTTCTGACCTTCGTGTTCGGCCGCCGATTCTTCGGAGCGCGGGCGGGGCTCTACGCCGGGCTCGCCGTCTCGACGAGCGCGGGCATGTACATCTTCACGCGGACGGTCATTCCCGAGGCGATCTATGCCCTGGAGTTCACGGCGATCTTCTACCTGTTCCTGCGCTCCTGGACCGGCAGCCTCGATCCACGGATCGGGTACCGGAGCGCCGCGGCGGTTTGCGCCCTCGCGGTCTTGACGCGCGGCCCGATCGGCCTGCTCTTGCCGGGCGCGGCCATCGTGGCGTTTCTCACGCTGACGAAGGGTTGGCCGAGGTGGCGGGAGCTGCGACTGCCCTCGAGTGTCGCGATCTTCCTCGCGATCGCCGTTCCCTGGCACGTGCTCGCCGAGTCGCGGGCGCCGGGGTTCTCCTGGGTCTACTTCGTCAACGAGCACATCGATCGCGCTCTGGGAACCCGCGTGCCGCACGACTACAGCGCCGTGCCGCTCTGGTTGTGGTGGCTCGAGCATCTCGTTTGGCTCTTCCCCTGGAGCTTCTTTGCGCCTCTTCTCGTCCGGGAGCTTCCGGCGCCCCGGAGCTGGAGCAAGGGCATGGATCCGGGCGCGCAGGCGCGGCTCCTCCTCTTTCTCTGGGCCGGGGTCATCCTGCTCTTCTTCTCGCTCGAGAGCGGCTCGCGCATGGAGTACTACAGCTTCGGGGCTTGGCCGGCGCTGGCGCTTCTGCTGGGTCGCGCGATCGCGCATGCAGAGGAGGATGACAGGCGCTCACTGCGGTGGAGCGCGTGGACGCTCGCGGCGCTCGGAGCGCTCTTCGCGGCCGGGGTCGGGGTATTTCTGCTCGCCCTGGCGACGCGGCCGCCGTCAAAGGATCTCTCCGCAGACCTCGCGACTCACGGCTCTGACTTTTATCGGTCTTCCATGGCCCGCGTCCTCGATTTGACGCCGCAGGCGATGGCAGATCTCAGAGGGCCGTTGATCCTTTGCGCGGTCTCTCTGTGCGCGGCTTTCCTCGCCGCAGCGATTCTGCGAGAGCGACGGCGCGGGGTCCTTTCGGCCGGCGCGCTCGCTCTCGGCATGGCGGGCTTTTTCGTGGCCGCGAACCTGGCCTACAAGGATCTCGAACCTTCGCTCTCGTCTCGCGACCTGGCGATGGGGATCAACGAGAGCCTGCGTCCCGGAGACGAGATCGTGGTCCTCGGGGACATCCGAGTCGCCCCCGGCGTCGCGTTCTATTCGCACCGGAGGGTCCTCCTGTACCGGGCGACCGGGAGCAACCTGGAGCTCGGCTCCCGATACGCGGATGCCCCCAAGACGTTTCTGAACGATCAGGATTTCGAGCGGCTCTGGGCCGGCCCGCAGCGCGTGATCCTCGTCGTGCCGGCCGACCGCAACGAGGAGGCTCTCCGGCTGCTGCCGAAGGCCTCCACCGGGGTCCTGGCCGCGGCCGGGGGCAAGACGGCTTACGTGAATCGGCCGGTCTGATGGAGCGGCCGGAGTCGGCCTGGCGAAGTCGTGCTTTGT